>Ga0163217_1090877_pt1 | contig 12225 bp, 3 predicted proteins | sample SynspAceP_FD_185933 | JGI IMG/M metagenome (GOLD analysis project Ga0163217, IMG submission 185933) | Saline lake microbial communities from Ace Lake in Antarctica - Synechococcus sp. Ace-P (PacBio error correction) | ecosystem: Environmental > Aquatic > Non-marine Saline and Alkaline > Saline ... | reverse complement strand
TAAAGTTCTTGTGACGTTTAAGCCACTAAAGAAATTAAGTTTTGGATACCGTTAAAACTGGGGTGTGTTTGGCACCCATTAAAATAAAGGGCGTAGCGTTTTATTATTTATAAAACCGTCTTTCTACCTTATAATTTAATGGCAATGGCTATTTAAAGTTTTGGGATGGATAAAGAAAATATTCCCTTAGAGAACGTTCTCAGTCATACCGATGATATTAATTTAGATTTTGGACCATCGGGATTAAAAACAAAAGGAGTATGAGGGACATGGTTTAAGACATTCCAAACACCTTGAACTCGGCGAATACAACGATTCGATTTTTGGAGTAGGCTCTGATTTTGGAAAGGGAAAACAAGTTAGACTATGGTGCTAGGTAATGGAACGAGGAAGAAAAACAGCTCTTAAAAGAGCGTTTTAGAAAAAAGCATACATACAGTTATCAATTCTTTTGTACTCGCTGGCATAAATGTTACGCGATGAAGAGATTTACATAGTTAAAACAAAATTACAAGCTCTAAAACTAGTTAGACGCCAGAACTTGCGATTTCCTGTTGGTCTATGTTTTAACACTCCATAATAAATGGTAATTTGACACTCAGTAACTGTAAATTCTTTTGGCTTGTTGCACTCGTTTTGTCCGTTACTATCAGGGTGGTTAGGTCTGAAAAATTTAACTTCATAAAGCCTCAATATCGTTTATCGGACATCAGGGCCTTGCATGTTATGTAACTTCGTTATTTTCATGTTTCTTTCACGACAGACACTCCAGATAAAGGTCCTAAAATTTTTGTAGGAAAAGGGGTTCGTGTGGTGAGAGGCTACCCGCATTAAAAAAAAAAACGCCATACACTCACTTCGTGCCGTTTCTGTGCTGGTATTCTTGAAAACGACACCTCCAGGAAATAGGGCACCCCTTTTATAGTGGTTAATTGAACGCGTTTTCGTTAGTACTTACCATTTGCGCATGCATTGGGTATTTAGTTTTATGAACCTGGTAAAGAATAACGTTGTGCGTTTAGGCAGCAGCTTTCCCATTGATTATTAAACGGGTTTGTTTTGAGTTCATATTTGACCTTGTAAGGCATTCCGAATTTCTAAAGGAAAATCGTTTAGCAGAGCTGGGTTTTGGGCTCGTCTTTAGAACAGCGATAAAACATAAAAAAACCGTAAAGTGTACTATTCTTTTCATGAAAATTTATTTACAGCAAGGCATAGGTATGCAAACGGTACTAGGTGTTCGCTATTTGTGATTCCTTAATTAGTTTAAACGTTCCTTGCTAAAGCACTGCTGAAAGTTTTTACTTAGGTATATGCCTTATAGGCAGATTATCAATAAACTTAATGGCAGGTGGTTCGTTGCTCTTTCTGAAAATAATTTTTTTACTAAACTCCCGTTCATGGCAAAAAATTTGCACCTTAGCATTGTAAAATTTCTGCACCTTAAATAAGTTTGTATGCTGTTCGCAGGGGGTTTGGAGACCAAAATGGGTTATCGGCCACATAAAGGTTTTCTTTTCGTAAACCCCTTGACAAGGGCTAAGTCTGTTTCTTACTTTTAAAGTATTCCGCCATTTTCAAGTATTCAACCTAAGCTTTCTTGCGTGATTTGTTGGGCACCCCGGTTTAAGTTACCCTTATAATTTACTGCCCAGGCTAAAACTAAAGTACTTCTTTTTCCATCTGCGATTAGGTTGGCGACTTACGATATTCGTCGGGCTGCGTAATAACACATCAAAACAGTACTCTTTCGTAGGTTATGACGCCATTAGTTACCCCGAATACAGACGGTGTATTCACCAGCAGACCAGATCATTCAGTGTATAATTCGTTGTAAAAGTATCGCTGATATTGATTCCGTTTCCTGTTATAAATACGCTTGTGTAATTTAGGCCCACTATGGCTTTTCAATTTGTTAGGGCCCATCATTGTTATCTTACAAGAGTTCACCTTTGTATGCTAACGGAAAAATTAGTAGTTCAAACCGATATTACCGGATCCGTCTGTATTCACTTCTTGCCCTAAGGCAGTGCCTTAGGACTAAGTTCATCACATCTCATTAAACCCCATTCATTATTCTTCATCCGTCTAAATTGCCCCTTCCACGCTTAACGTACCCAAAACTATTTAAAGCGCCGCCATCGCCTCCAGCATTATTCTTCTATTTCTAAAACCCAATCGCCTCTGTGACGTCTCTCCTTTTAAAGGAAGCTAGGACCTAGGGCCTCACTATCCTGAAATTTGTCCGGGTGTGGGTACCGCATCAAATAGGTGACAACTAGCATCAAGAGGCATGATATTCTATTTTACTCCACAAGAATTAGAAACTAAACCACTTTTGTTCCTTGGGGTGATGTCAAGAATTTTAAGTTCTGCTAGATAAGCTGTGGCTTAGGTTTAATCAAACATTTTAGCTGCCACAGTTAAATCCTTCTGTAAAAGGAAATCGTGGAAGTTAATGGTTGGTGTGCCAGAAGCACTTATGGTTGATGGGTAAATTATCTGCAAATTTCACCATTACAAGAAATTGTCGGTTGTTGTAAAAACAAATGTGTACTAACTGCCTTCTCCACAATCGTTTTTAGGTTTTACCGCCAATTAATAGTGGTTTCGGTAATACAAGCGTATGGCCCTATAGGTATTAAAAAATTACTGTTTTGAATTAACATGTCGTAAAAGCCATTATCGTTGGGCAATTCAATGTCAAGGCTGTACTTGTGGTTGTTCTCCAAACGAATAACTGACATATTACTCGTATTGGTTGCCCTATCGCTTGGTTCAGTTAGTACACCGGGGCAAAAAACCGAATTGTAAATTACCCAATTGCCAAAGGCACTTGTTTTTGCTGCTTGCAGCCGTTCGCAACGACTTGCAAAGCATACGCACCACAGGAGTATTATTGGTATTCGATACTGTAGATTAATATTGTTATTGTTTCGCAGTAACTGTTCTAGCGAGGAAAAAGAAGCACTTAAGGTGAGGTAATCCCGTCTAGACTTAAGGCTTACCGTTTCAGGAAAAAGCACCCGTCAGTTTCGTAGGTAAAAGGGATGACCAAATCGTTAGGCTGACAAACATTCATAGGCTAGTTTTGAAAATTCAACAACTATCGGGCGTGTGCTTATACTAAAATTGGCGCTATTTTACGGCAAAAAGATAATTGTTCACTTGCCTTCCATCAATCGAGCTTGGGCTGGTCACTTCATTAGGGTATTCAAAATATCATGAGACCATCATTTTTAATTATTTTGTCTGCCACGATAATGGAAAAGTTTGTCCCTCCGGTCGGTCGATACATAAAATATCGACTTTCGCCGTATTTATGGGCGTTTTGTTTCGTATTTGCACATCCCAAGTAAGGGTTTTGTACCGATCCTTTGCTTCAAGTAACCGCTGTATTTGAGAAAGACTGAAACGTACCTTGAACTTATTCACCACGTCGACATTTAAGGTAGCAGCCGCAACTTGCCCACCATCGCTATTATTGTCCCGACGGTCAGGGGCAAAATTCATTTCTCGTTCCACATTCGATTACCGTCTCCAAGCCGAGTTATTTCGGAGGGTTTTACTTTGCGTTAAATTACCTGAATCACTCTAGATAATTTAGGAAAGTTAACGGCTGGTCGGTGGTTGGTTTTTTGGATCCTTTTTAAATTTTGCACCACTCGGTCTATGCAGGACCAAAGTTTGTATGGGAACACCCTCATCTATTTTGCTCCCAAGTATAGGTGAGCACATCTCCAGGTCACCACGCCTTGCATTTCCAGAAAGCACAAAGGCCGTGCCCTATGAATGGGTTGTAAATTAGTTTAAAGGGTCAATGATGGAAGGATTATTCGGTCAAAGTCACCTCAACAGCGCATAATTTGGTCAGCGCTAGTTTTTGTAGTTATTTGTTGAATGCTGTAGTATGAATAGTCTTGCCCATTTGGTGCTACATTATTAGGGCCTGCAAACCCGCATACCCCATAATGGTATGCGCTCCCTGGCTCTGCTTTGACTACAGTACCTTTAGACTCAAAGACCAGTATGGTTTGCCCTAATTGATGGGCCCATTTTCATGGGCTACAAAATCGATATCAAACAAATCACCTTCCGGAACTTAATGCCGATGAAAAAGCACTTCCCTTTTCAGCATCTCTACAAATAGGACCAATAAAACAGCATCTCAGCATTATTTGCCCTATATAACAGGTGCAATATCTAATTCGTTGGCGCCTATTACGAGCTAAATATGCCTGAGCCTCGAGCGTTTAAAATTTCCAGAAAAGGATTCACTAGCCCGGGCATCAGAATTAAATCACCAAAATCTGTATGTGGCTACCAACTCTAACGTAACCGCTAATCGGTTTCAAAAAAACCATTGTTAATCCGAGGTAGCCGTTGCATTTTGGCGGCTACTGCATTAACTAACGAAACCCCCGTGGTACTGGGTATACTCTCCTGTGCCGAAATAGCACTCGGTATTTTTTTGAGTATACCTGCATATCACTAAATGAAGGTTGAGGCGCTAGAATACTACTAAGAAATAGCATCTTTCTGTTTTCACAGACAAAACTGTTTATCCGCAAGGTCTAAGCCATTTCTAGCATACACCATATAGGCTTGAGCCGTCTGTTTGTTTTTTGCATAAAGGTCGACTGCTCCGAATTTTTATCGGACCATTATACTCGTTGAAACTTCCATCTGGAGAAACACTAAAGCGAATTTGTTGATAGGATTTCTGACACTTGTTGCCCTTATACGATTTTTATTTGAGGATATTTTGCTGCTAGTTCAGGGCGAAAAAAACGGTCGCTTCTTCTACCTTACCCCTGTAATTTTCACTAATTTCATCGGGGAAATAAATTACTTATCTACTTTTGACAGTCCCCTTGTTTCTTTGCTAATTGTCCTTAAATTGGTTGCTTGAAGTTTAAATACTCTGGGCGTTCTAATAGATAGCTTTTCTGCGGTCGTTAAAACAGCAAGTACTTTTTATTGATTCTTTGCAGTAATTTCTTGAGAAAACCCACAAAAGCCAATAAAATATGGGAATTGCAAAAGTAACGTAAGTTTGCTGTCATTAAATTCTGTTTAATAAACTATAAAAGTACAGCCTTAATTTCATTATTTTATTTTCGTGGTAACTATTCAAAATATTAAGTAAATTCGATAAGGAACATGCTACCGCTTTGTAACCATTGGCGGATATTTTTGCATGGTGTGCACCATTGGGCCATAGAAACTTTTAAGTAGGTATAATTTGTGCCAAACTTTTTAACTTAAAAAGTACGGTGCTTTACTTTTTTTCCACACCTCGAATGGTTTTACAACACCGGATGCTTGATATAAAGTTGCTCCATACATAGCTGGAAAAAAGAACAGTATTCTAGAAAAAAATAGGCTTGGATTATTTAATGATCCATCCGTTTTTCGAAAAAATTTTTCTAGGGACTATTCTGCAACAGAATTTTGGAAGAATATTTTAGTGAATGGTTTTAACATTGCAAAAAAGTCATCATAGGCATATGACCATCGTTTTGGACGAACCGGCAATGCGATATCAAACGATTTAAAAGATTTGGCAACCTTTTTAATTTTCAAGTCGATGAAATTCCTGCTCAAGAAAATAGACGATGTTTCTGTAGTTCTACAAAAATAGAAAGCCTTAGCAGACGGCGATATTAAACGGCCAATGTATATTTAGGATATAACGATATTGCTACTGGCGTCGTCATTAAAGGCAAGGGTTTAGGCAGACACTCAAGTAACCCCACTGCAATATTTTTATCGAAGAACCTACAACTAAATTTCCACTAAAGGTCTGTTTACCGTGGTGAAAGCGAAATAAACAAACACTACAGTTACGGGATATGATGAATATTAGGGTTCTTAACCCATACCGTTTTCGAATAACAGGGCAGCACTACTGCTATTTTCAAAGAAAGGCATTGAAGTGCATTTTTTTTGGACTGTTATATGGAAGATTTTTATTATTCTCCCTCTATTTTCATTTCTTTCTTTTTTATTTTTCTATTATTTCTTACTTATATTATTACGGACAAAAAAATTCAGCGTTTCTATATATTAGGATTTGCATCGAGACGAGCATTAAAATTTCAAAAATCGGCTCTGCCATGCCTTTTTAAAAAACCGCAATTGGCAAAGATAAGGACGCTTCTTTTGAAAATTTATCCCAAAACAGCTCTCCCCTAAGATTCCTATCCAAAGCGGAGGTTTCCTTGCTCATTCTCTTCAGCTGATACTTGTTATATATAAATGATTGGTTAAAAAAAAATTTTAAGCTCCATTCTTTAGGCCTGTGCTGAGCTTAAAAACCGAAGTAATTGGAGGGGTGTTTGTGGAGGAGATAAACAAAGAATTCTAATTTGCCTACTAAAAAGATAAAATATTTACTGTAAAATTTTGCAGGCTTTAAATAAAATTCCATGTTCAGCTAAATGCTATCGAGGAAAACAAAAGACGCTTTTATTAACGCCTTAAAAAGCGCAATTTACAAGCTGATACTATCATAGAAATGTAGTACAACTCGACGAAAACAGAAAAAGGCTACGCAACATTATTCAAGATAGCACCCGAGCAGATGCGGAAACAAATTTATCTAAAGAAATTGCGTGATCTTTTTAAAAGTGGAAAGCAAAAGAAGCAACGATTTAAAAGAAAAAAACAGCAATTTAAAAAGGAGCTTCAAAACAATTAACCGCGATTTGAGCCGCATAAGCATTGGAGCTTCCAAAATGCCTTGTATCAAATTCCAAATATTCACACCCATCCAGTTGTTGCCGAAAATCGGAAGAAGGTAACGAGCGAAATCTTGTAAAGAAGGTTCCCATACCCACCACTTTTTGGAAAGGGCCTACCGCATTGGGAACTGGGCTAAAAAAATACGATATCAATCGATTTTGAATTGGGGGTAAAGATTTGCAGGAGCTTGGTTTTCCTGTTTACAAAGGAAAGGTTGCTCGATTTACAACGCGCTAGATCACATTATTTTTTAGACAAAAATCCGAAGGGGTTTATACCGAAGTGCAAGTGCCTCATGTAGTCAACGAACGGCATCGGGCTATGGTACCGGGCCAATTACCGGATAAAGAGGAAAATGTTACTACATGCCTGAGACGATTTGTATTTATTACCGACCGCCGAAGACCCATGTGACAATATCTTTCAGAGATGTTATTTTAAATGAAAAAGGAGTTCCCGCATTACTATACGCGTATACTCCTGTTTTTAAGACGCGAAGCAGGCAGTTCATTGGGGCACATGTGGCGTCGCGTTTAAAAACCGCTTGCACCATTTTGATAAAGTAGAGATTGTTACGTGTAAAAACACCCTGAAAATTTCCTACCAAGGCCTTAAACGGGCGGTGAGCACGTTTAAAAAGTATATTGCGTGAACTAAAACTACCCTACCGTATTTTCCTGTGTGGTGGGATTTTAGGCTCTACTATGCCCTTAACCTTCGATTTTGAATTGTTTTCTTACCGACAAGACCCGGCGGCTAGAATTAGTTCGGTTTCTATTTTTGAACCTACAAGCCAACCGCTTAAAAATTGGTTTATACGGATGAAAAACGGCTAAAAGCCAATTAGCTCACACCCTAAATGGAAGCTCATAGCCTTACCGCGTGTTTTTAGCAGGTATTTTAGGAAAATTACAGACCGAAGATGGCATACAATTTCCAGGGTGCTTAGTTGCCTATTGTGGATTTGATAGTATTGAGGTAGAAAGCCCCCATAGAAAAGCCTCCCCTAACCCCTCATAAGAGGGGAATAAATCGATACTCTAATTTTAAATAAAAAACAAAACCTGGTATTATCTAAATTCGGGTTGTTGAGAACCCAATATCACTAATGGAAGCATTTTCTAAATGTTTCCGTCTTAAATAATTTTTTAACCTGTTAGGGTAAAAGTTAATTTGTTGGTCCAGCATTTTTTATAGTTGTTGGCATCAAAATCGAAGAAATAATAGGTATTATCTGTGGCTTAAGTTTCCAAAAAATAACGCTCGTTTTTAGTCTGAAAATCTATTTTATTTAGATTGCACTAGGAATCGACAACTAAACAAATAGTATTATCCGGTAAAAATTCATTTATAATCGTAGTTTCAATAGTATTTGTCAACCAATTTGTGCCTATATTGATAATTTAAAAAACCCTCGAAAAACCAGAGCGGCAATTTCTTAACCCATAATTAAAATTTTCCTGTATTAACTTCTCTTAAAGCTCCATTGTTTATGCCTTGTTCTTAAAATAGATTCAGAATACCCTAAGGTCTAACTTTTAAATTAGACGAAATAAATTTTTAAAATAATTAGTCCAATTTTTGAATGATGCTTAAAAACTCCCTTATCTCGTCATTTTTTTATTTTGTCAGACAGGCTAATTTCTGATTTAAAAAGGTATTGTGGAGAAAAAAATCATTGATTTTTATTAAATATTACTATAAAGCTATTCGCAAAAAAACGATCCACTCCAATTTCCCTATTCGATAATTTAATTAAAACTACGAGCTATTATTCAAAACTGATTAAAGTTTATTTTAAACCTTGTTGCAACGAGCGAAAACCAGTAAGTAGTATAATTATTCATAAACATCTAAAACTTTTGGCGGTGGTTGTGTTGAAACGAATAGTAGTTTTCTCAATTTTATTTGCGTCGTTAATTTTCCAGTTCTGCACCAAAAACTAGGGTTTATTAAAAAATGGCGTTCACTCTATTTCCATTGTTTATTTTTTCTAAACTGTTGTATAATTGATGAATATCCTTTAAAGTCCTGTAAAGCAAAAGCATTTGATTTTTTAAGCGGTATTTACTTTTTACGTATAATCAGTTCACACTGATATTTCAACTTGGTTTTTGATACCTGTGGGAAATCAAGGGTAGTATGTATCTATCTAAATAGTTCCAAAGCAGTATTTTAATATATTCGCCACGGTTTCATTTACCAACTCGAGTTCTTAATAAACGCCATTTTCATCTTCGATCTAGAAATGCGCTTCATTTACCCCAACAATAGCGCATTTTTATTTTCATATTGCCTGTTTACATTTATTGGCATTTGTAGATTGTTGTGGGAATAGCTCATCAACAAAAACTGATTTACACATAATTTGTGGACTTTCTTCTTGAAATAATATATCTTGAAGTTAGAAAAAATCTTTTTGTACCTTTAAACTTATTAAGCGTAGGTGATGTTTTTGGTTTTCGAAAAGGGTATTGTTGTTTTTTAAATTTTCGACTGTTTGTTGGCGTCGTTAAATAGAAGCATTAGCATTATTTATTTTCAATCCCTTGTGTTGTATGGTAGTAGCCTCAAGTGATTGTTTTTGAAATAGATAATACATAAAATCTAGCTTACACAATCCCAACATACTATTTATTGCGTAATCGAAATCTTTCTTGTATTGGATAAACTAAATATATTTACATTTCACTATTTTTGTGTGGCATTTCTAAAAAATTAGTCTTCATCAGTATTTTAAAAAAAGCCAAGGTTTTTAATCTTTAGTTTTTCTGTTGAGAATTAAAAATAGCATTTAACGAAAGTAACTCTTGCCATGTTAAAAAATTAGAACGTTCTCTTTAAAAAATTAGAGATGCCACCTTTAAAAACCTATTAAGTTACTAACCGGAAGCGTTATCGCCCAATTTTACACAAGGATTCATTAGGACGAAAGATAGCACTAAGTATTTGTACATCACCTATTTGCATCATAAACCGTATTATTTAGGTTGGTTAAAAAACTAGTATTTATTTTTTTGCCAAAATTCATTAACATTACACCTTAATTAAAAACTCATAACGGTTTTCACTTTCTACACCAATAAGCTAAAGTTTAATATTCCAAACCAGATCGGCTTGGATGCTTCGTTTAGTGGGTTTAATTAAAGCGCTACTTTATTGCTTTCTTTCAATACTTTTAAAAAGACGATTTGTTAGAGTAGTTTTTCTAAAAATCTCCACTTCTTCAATAGGGTAGGGGCAGGCATGTTTTTAAGAGAGTACTCTGTAGCACGTCTCAAAAATAAAATCGTCGCCATCGACCATTAGTTTTTCTATCTCTTGATTGCCCACTTTTATTGTTGCCTTTGATCTGATCAACGTTAAAACCCGGCAATTTTTTTCAATAAAATCTTCTTACATTTTGTTCGGTCTGCATTTGTAAAAATTTAGTTTTAAGAGTTTATAGTGTCATTACTATGATATAGGTTTTCAGCGTGCACCAATCACCTCGTTTACAAGGTTTCTTTCTGCCTAAAAATAGCATTTTGGAAATGTCATGGTTGATTCGGTAAGTCGGCTTAAAGACAGCAATTTTTGGGGTTGCAAATCCTAAAGCGAAAAAATTGAAGGCGTAAAATTCCCTTTTTTTGTGGTTCTAAAACATAAGACCATCTTCTTTTAGAAACCATAGGTTACAATACTTTTCATTCTAATGCGCTTTTTTAAGACCACACTTCCATAAGAATAGCTTTTTTAAGTTTTTTGATACGCTACCCTTTAAAAATAGGGTTTGTTGAAAAACGATTTTAAAACTAATGATAATGAAAGTATAAAGAACAATTTTGGCTTTTTTTTCATCAAAAGATTATTTATTCTTCTTCCCATTCGTAAAATAATTTCTTTTCTGAGTTTCTTCTCGGCGGTGCTGAAAATGAAATTGATCTTGCCCTTTGGTAGTTTGAAACTAATTTTTGCCGCCCTTTCTCATTTATTTTTCAGTCAGTATTTGTATGAATTCTTTATTTAAGTGAAATAGTGCTATCGAATTCATTAAAAATTGATTGCTAATTAGCTTCATTATTTAGAGTTATTTTTTTTGTTAAAAAATTAGTTCTTTTTTGCTGTCAAATCACTTCAAGAATAAGCCCTGCAAGCCTTTGTAATTTCCAAGGACCGTTAAGGGACAGGTAGGTTGTTAGTTAAAACCATGCTATATATGTTCTGCCCTAAAAAATTCTTCTGCTTTTTGGACACTTTGTAATTTACCAATATTTTTATATTCATCTTCGATATTTGTCCAATTTATTTTAGGAATAATTTTTCTTCAACAAAATAGCGTTTTTTAAATAAAATTTTCGTGCTAATTAATTTTGTTCCTTTCAAAAAAAATATAATTGACAGCTATCTTATGATTTAAAACCAAACTCTTTTTTGCACACGATTCGGAATTCTTTTTCTGTATTAGATCTATGTTGTTCAGGACTTAGCTCTTGTAAATTTGGATCCCCCACTAGGGAATTAAACAAAAGAACTCCTGTAGTTCTTCATAATTAATCCCAAATTTTTTATTGTTACGTATATTCTATACTTACCAGATTACTTGAGAGTAGGAATAGAATAAAGAAAAAAATCAATAGTTATATTCGCTTATTTAGTTTTTCATTGTTACTTTTATAGTATTTAAGAGCTCCTTTTTGAAGGAGGGCTCAAAAATTATTCAATTTATATTTTAACCTTCAGATAAACATTGAGCATGCTGCACGTAATATGCATTCTATTCTGCAAGTACGCAATCACGTTTCAATTGATTGGACCTGTTCAATACCAAACAAGTCCACCATCTCTATAAATTTCAAATTGTTATAGAGCAATATCGTCATCCCAAGTCACCTAAAAACAGGGGAATCAATTTCAGTATTGGTTTCCGTATTTACACGCAGAATTGCAAATCCAAAACTCGCTACAAATACAGGCTAGGGTAAAAATAATTTTTCTCATTTTTAATTTTTTAAATTTTAATTTGTGTTTAATAATTTTTTAAAAAGGCTACGAGCGTTTTTTATTCTCTTGTAATACATTTTCCTCTGGTTTCGGTACTTTTGTCTTAGGTTCATAAGAATAGGTGTTTAGTGGTTAATTTTTTAAAAAGATTTTTTTTTAGTCGGGCTAAAAAACAACACAGAGGTTTTTTTTTGTAAGAACTTTTCGCTAAATTAAAAATAAAAAGGCATTTACTTGAACTTGCCACGAAAAACCTTAGGGGACTTTTAAAAGGTTTTGAGTTTTTTATTCCATATTTTTATTAGGGTTTTATTTTCTTTACTTTTTTAATAACTTTTTTAAATAACCCTGTTTTTTTACTTTTTCTTTTATTTTTTTTTAAAAAATCCCATTAAAAAAAATTTGTGGCCAAAAACCAAAAAAAAAAAAAAAAAAAAAAAAAAAAACTTGATTTTAGTTTTTGAACCCCCGGAATTTTTTTCCCCCTTTTTCCCT
>Ga0163217_1000874_pt1 | contig 12225 bp, 11 predicted proteins | sample SynspAceP_FD_185933 | JGI IMG/M metagenome (GOLD analysis project Ga0163217, IMG submission 185933) | Saline lake microbial communities from Ace Lake in Antarctica - Synechococcus sp. Ace-P (PacBio error correction) | ecosystem: Environmental > Aquatic > Non-marine Saline and Alkaline > Saline ... | reverse complement strand
CCCGGTGAGTCGTGAAATATGCTGAAACGTTAACCAAAGAGGGTCCGCAGGCGCGTATCAATCAACCTGCAACTGGGAGCAATTTAGGTGAAAAAGAAGTGATTAAGTTTCGTAGCGGCCACCGAGCGTTAGCCGCCAGATTGGCGATCCCTTGAAAACACACAAGGCTTTTAATGTTGCGATGCAGAATTTTACGTTTATAATTCATATTAATTAAAGTGCATGCTGCAACAACGGCTTGATGAACAATTCCACCCAGTTGGTTATACCGTTGGTATGCCAAAATTAGGCCGTTACGGTTCTTTTTGGTACGCAATAAACATGCTGGAACAAAATCACAAGCGCAAGGAATTCGTTTAGCATTGCAAAAACCTTGGGGCCGGTATTTATAAATTTGGCAAATGTTGTCAACACGCAAAGATCTTTTTTGCCCCTTGATATCGCAACGAATTAACTATTCTGCAAGATAAGGTTGCCCCTTTTTGACAGTGCAGTGGGCAGAGCAAATTAATACTTAAGTCTCTTGGTTTACAAGCCATCAGTGACTGTTTTGAGTGATTTTGAGCCCAGACCCCTTGGCCTCGGCATCTATTGCCCCAAGTACATACCGCCACGCTAAATTGGCAAAGAAAGTGATCATTAGGTTCATTCGCCCTGACATGTAAACGCCACGATTGAGTCTGACATTGAAATTAATGCGACTGTCGCGATGGCACTACAAAAATTACTGCCCTGATGGCAAACGATTACGCCGGTTTGAAGTTAGTAGAAGAATTATTAAACCACCATTATTGATTGTGTTGGACTTAACTTCATGAAGCCGCTAATGGCATTCAGTTTAAGCGTAAACTTTGAAGGTTTCTGAAGCCCCTATATGTGCACTATTTATAGTGATTATTGTCACAAAAATGGAATTGGGGGTTTTAGGAGCGAATTTTTACGGCACCCCTATTCAAAAATTATCACTTCAGCTTAAATGCCTTAAATACCAATATGAAAAAAGTTGCAGAACGTGGTGTGGAAGTATTTTTTACTTCAGTCTTCCGCGACAGTTTTTTTTTCCACCTGACATTGCATCCCCGGGTAATATTTTTGTATCTTACCTTAAACCCTGCTTGATTCCCCAATATATCACCATTGATTTTTGGTATTGTGGGTTACCTTAAATAGTGAAGATAAGCCGCTATTTAGCTGAAAAAAACTTTATCGCTTTTTTTAAATCGTAATTATCGCAAAGTAGCGCAATTAACATGTGGACTCTGGTTGGCGTGCCTGCAGATACCGTAATATGATGATTTTAAGCAATCAATACGTCGGGTATGTGAACCGAATTTCAAAAAGCCATGGCGGAAAATTGAATTTTAGTTATGTATTACTTGCAGTTATTTTTAATACCGGCCAGACGGTTAAACATGGTGATTCAGCCACAAATTAGGGTGCTGCAGGAAAAACCCTGTTGTATATCAAGGGTTAGGGGCGTTCAGCTTTATCCTGAATTAGATTTTGTGGAAAACCGCTAAAGCCCTTCCTTTTGAAAACTGGATGAAGGAGCAGATAGGGGTTAAAGGCCATGTATAGGCAAAATTAAAGAAATTGCCCTACTGGTCAGAAAAACTGCCTGAAATTCCTGATTTAGTTTTATGACACCCTAAAACCAATATTAAAAATTAACCTGAGCAGCAACGATTGCCAGTTGAACAATTTCAGGTGCTACAACAGCAAAACAAAGCAAACGTAGTCAATATTTGCTGGTAGGTGCGACTTTGTTAATAGTGAGTGCGATTGTGCCGCTTTATGAAAGTTCATTGGTGGATAAAGTTGCTGGTCTGGCTGTAACAGGAGTATTCCAGTGGTTATTTAGCCTTTAATTACCAAACTTAAGTAGTTTTTTTGCCATTGAACTAGATTTGCCCAAATATCCTTCAAACCCTTAAACCTTTATTACCATAAGAGGCAGGAAAAACGCTCATCTTTGCGGCCACGTGACATAGGGTCCATCTCGAAAAAAAGCCAATTACGCAGAGCATTGATGCGCCAGCGAGAGCTGACTAAATATTCTTCTAAAATGGTGTTGGGTTGACTCCAGCTCGATATACAGACCGCAAAATTAAGGCGTTTTTTTTTCATTAATTGCCACTAAATTTTGCCAACTATGTTTGCCATAACCAATCATTTGACTTGTCGCGAAAGAAAAAATCGGTTATTAAACCGAAAATAGTTGAGCTTGGCGTAAATACATAACCGTAACTTGCCAGCTAATTCAGCGCCGAAGCCATCATTACTACTAATAATAAATTCAACTTTCTAGCCTTAAATCTGCCTGTTCGCTTAAACCAACAACCATTACGGTAACGGCTTTTAACAAAAAGGTTGCAAACGTCCGGCCAATTACCAATGCGCGTGTGAATAACCACTGTCGGGTTTAGCCTGTCTTTTTTTCCCATTGTAAGGCTAAGACTGAAAGCGGTTTTGGCTGATTGTTGTTATCAAGGTTGTATTTTCTAGCAAATTATCTTGTTTGTCATCGTCATAGTCGGAACACTAAATCTACCCGATTTTTCAATTAGGTAATTTTATAACGCAGCTTTGATGCGGCTTTCAAATTGACTGAGGTCACGACTTCTGGGGATTCCATCCGAGTGGATGCGAGCTTCGCCCAAGGCGCTTCAGACCAAACTATTTTGATCAAGCAATTAAAAAACTCATCAAAACCACAGAGGCGATTCATTAACAGAATCTGTTAAATGTTTCATGTAAAGAATCTAGCCAAGCTTTCTGTTGTTCACAAAAAAAACTCCGACGTACTATTAGGGTGGAGTATTTAAAATTGGAAAAAGCCTGATTAAACGGTTCACTTTGTTTACTGATCCTTATCGTAAGCCCCTATTAGATTAACTTATTTTCTAGTGAAATATTAGAAAAATTATTAAACATCAAATCCAGTGACCTTTTTGATTTTTGCCTAAGATAATAGGCGCATATGAATTTAGGAGTGAGTTATGTTTGGCATCAGCGTTCCACAATTATAATATTTTGGGTATATTTTGTCTTGTTATTTGGCACTAAAAAGCTACGTGGGTTTAGGTGGTGATCTTGGGTCAGCCTTTAAGGGCTTAAAAAGCGATTAGTGAGGATTGAGAAGAAGAACGACAAAGATTTGATAAAGATGACGCGCGGATTTCCCAGCCAAAGATAAAGGTTGCAGGATAATCTAAGGGTAACCATCTGAAACCACACAAACTCAGACGAGTGGTCAAAAAGAGCACAAGTTAATGTTTGGATATTGGCTTTTTTGAACTGCTTTAAATTGCGTAAGTGGCATTGTGGTTGTCTTAGGTCCAGAGAAAATTACCAGGGCCTATTCGCCTCAACTATAAAAAAACGTGCGCTCAATTAAGGTATGGCTTAATGGTTTTCGCCAAGAAGTTGAACAGCAATTCAAAATTCAAGGGGGAAAAAAAATTTACCATTGAAAAATTTGAAAAAAGCTGAGGAGGAACAAAACATGGAAAAATCTTATTCGCCTAAGTTACAAGAAACGGTAGGATGCAACTTTCGTAATGCGGCGCTAAGTCCGTGCAAAAACCGTATTCTAAAAGTAGTAATTGACAAGATGGCTGAAAAAACCCAATAGCTTGATTGCTCATTTAATTGAGCTCAGAAGTCCGCGTGCTAAAAAGCCGTTGCCAGGCGTTTTTATTCGTATTTTCTTTGGTTTGGTTTACTTTTGCTAATGATCATTTACCATGGCTTAGCGGATTGCCTTTGCAAAAACGTATTGCAGGGAGGAATGCACAGATGATTGCAACAGATGTTGCCCTCTTCATTTTTTGGCTTCCCTTTAAAACTGACTATAGTCTTTGTTCATTTTTTAATCGCTATTCAATGGTCTTGTATATCAAAATTTGGGGTTTTGTTGCCGCCTGGTTTATACAAAAATGAAAAACGTTTAGTTGCCCCCTTATTACTCTTTCCAGTCCTTATTGTTTTATGCCGGAATGGCTTTTGCGTATTTACGTAAGTCAATTTCCGCTAGTTTTTGCGTTTTTTCTAAGCGTTTATACCCGAAGGCGTTAGTGAACAATACGGACATCACCAGGTTACTCGATTTTGTATTAAAAAATGTTTTTTTTGCCTTTGGTTTGTCTTTTGAAATTCCTTTGCCATTGTATTTGATGTGTTGGACAGGGATGACGACGCCAGCGGCCTTTTGGCGCGCTAAACGACGCTTATGTGGGTGGTTGGTTGCTTTTGTCTTAGGTATGTTGCTAAACACCACCAGATATTTTTCCCAAAACGTTTGTTAAGCGGTTACCTATTGTGGATTGCTATTTGAGTCGGCGCTCATTGTGGTGTTTCTTTATACTCGCAACAACGACGATGACAAAGAAGAGGAGACAGTCGATTTGAACGGGTTGATTTGAAATGTTAAAGGCCGGTACAGCAACTTTGCTGTTGATGCAAAGCCGCCAGTTAGTTGAATCCGCACCGGATCTAGGTCTTCTGAAGTACAAATTGTGCCTAAAACAATTTAGATTAATAAAGCCTGCGTTTTCTAGAGTGTTATGGACAGCTCAGTGCAGCCAATATCAAACCTGCTTAGGGAAAAATAACCGCCAGTGAAAACAACCAGCTCAAGTCTGCTAGCGCCAATGATAAACCAACCAACAGTGGCGCCAGTTTTGCAAGCTGAAGTGCTGGCCAATATAGAACAATTTGGTTTGCCTGCAAAAAATCGAAAACACCCGAAAAATAGATAGGCGGTGGTCGCTTGCTGTAGAAAAAAAAGTCGTTGGGGTAAGTGGGCAGGTAAATTTAAGGGTCTGGGACAGCAATGGCCAATCAGAACGATAGTGGGCGTATTGACATTTGCGCGAGGGTGATGTAATTTATCTGGAAAAACAGGTTCCTTGGCTCGTACTTTTTGGGTAAAGTGGGAATTTAAATACCAGAATACGGGTTTAAGGGCGGTGATCAAATAATAATGGGCTTGGTTTGATAATTGGGCGTTGTGAATTTACCCAATGGACGAGCGCTTATCGAATCCATCATAGCAAGAGGCTTCAGCGGCGGGCGTTAACCCATTTATGCTGCCGTACGTCCGTCAGTGAAAGTCAAAAAGGCCCTTTTGATTTTGTGTTTGCTTATTGCTTAATTCACTTTATTAAGTTAACCCGCTGGTGTGGCATCCTCATTACGCACAAGATGTAGCGCAAGATTTCATTTGAACAAACTTCGCCTGTATTGCAAACCATAATCAGGTTGTGGCCATCGGCGAGTGTTGTCTTGATTTTAATCGTAATTTTTTTTCGTCAAAAGCTGAAGCAACTTAAAGTATTTTGAACAAACAGTTAGCCTTAGCCGTGGGATTGTAAAAAACCAGTCTTTTTACACGAGCGCGATGCCTTTTGCAGAGCAAAAAAATTACACTTACTCATAAAATATCGCAGGTACTAGTTGGCGGTGTTGTACATTGTTTTACTGGTAACCTTGAGCAAAATGCAGGCCTATTTGGGCACTCTATTTGTATTTATTGAATAAACGGGTTGGGTTGTGATTAGCCAAACGGAGGCCAAGACCTGCAAGAGGCGGCTTAAACATCTTCCTTTAGACAGACTGTTGTTAGAGACGATAAGCCCTTACTTAAGAACCAAAGGCTTTGCCCAATAATCGTAAGCTTGACCGTTGGTAGTAAGAACCTGGGCCTATCTACCTTTTTATCGCCGAACCAATATCTAAATATCTATGGAAGCGCGAAGTTGGGGTGTGGGTTACAAGCCCACAGTGTGGCTAACAGCGCAATTTTGTTTGGTGTTGTTGGAGAATGTTAGCGTGATGCGTCTTGACGCCCTGCAAGTCAAGATTAATCAATAATGGTTAGTTGTAGTTTGCGGTGATGTTCTGATGGTGATTGGGGTTCATCTATCCGAATATTGCAAAAGCTCAGCAAGTTCAGCCTATAGCGAGTTAAACAGGTATTGAAGTATTGGTTTGATGCTTGATAATCATATTCAGCCAACATGGGCTGTCATGCAAAAAGAGCGCGCAAAACCGTGGCTAAGTGATCCGCCAAGGTCTTGCAGTCTTTTGCATGTCTGCCTGCCCCCTTACTGGTTTAAATTTACTCTGCCACAAGTGGATTACGCAGGTAGGTGGTTACTTCAGTGGGTGGGTATCCCTTACTTGACCATTATCTCAGTATGGTCAGTTTGAAGGACAATGGCAAAATTTTAAGTGAATACCATAGTGGTGACTAGCCTAACCGTTTGCGCAAAGACCTATAGAGGAATGAGCGTTTTGTTCCCTGGCCCCAAGCCTGAAACAATTGATTTACCGTTTATATTTCGGGTTGCAAACTTACTGGTGCTCTGCGCCTGTTCTTGTCGATGTGTGGCCCGGAATCCAGTTTATCTCCAGTTTTCGCCAGCGAATATAACTTGGTAATGCGGCTGTTTTTTAGGTTTTTATGTTGGCCGATGGCCATCCAGTAACCTGTTCTATTTGTGACCACCAAGATTAGTTACTTTTGGCCGGTTTATGCGGGATATGTGGTTTTTAGCCTTGTCATTGGCTAGCCTTACATGGCTTTGTATAAACATATTTGGCCAGAGTCGCCTTGGTTTTCCAGCAACATGCCTTGCCTATATTTGCCAATTTGACTATTGGCATTTTCCATCATCTTTTGCGACTTGCTGCTCGGTGTGAAGCGCCTATAGTGTGAGCTTAAGTTCGCTTATGCGATTAACTTGCCTGCTTTATTTTGCTGTGTCCTCTTAAGTTTAAATTTGTCCTCTGGTCGCTATTAATACTTGGTTTTTTAGTGATTGCTACTGGGCCAGTGGCGCCACTAATATATGGGGTTTGGTATTTGGTTGTGGGGAACCAAGGGTGTTGAGTTTAGCTGGTGTATTTACTTTGGCATGGAGCGTATTATTTTTTGCCGGTTTTTATCATCTGTTGTTTAGATAATCTAAATATCGGTTAAATTAGATTCTGCCTTTCCGATTATTTAATGGTACTTGGTTGCGACTATTGGAAACGCTATTATTGGCCTTAGTGTTCGTGGCGATTAGTAACAACCAACAACGGCAAGCTTTTGCAGCATGGCGCCAAGCGGAATTATTAAGCAAGGCCATACAATGGAAAACAAAGCCAAATGATATGTTGGCCTTGCCAAGAAATACCAAGAAGAGTTGGGATTAGAAAAGTCCAAGAAACGCACTTTGGAGTTAGAAATAGCCTTGCGGAATTGTCTGAAACTAATCGCGAGCTACAAGAAAAAAATTGACTATGGATGCGCTCACTGGCGTGCGTAATCGTCAGTTACTTTGATAAAAAAATATATCCGCTGAAATCGTCGGCAGTCGGGCGTGAACGAACCGCAGCTCTCCATTTGTTATGGTTAGATATCGATTATTTTAAAAAAATTAATGATTCAGTCGGCCATTTAGTCGGCGATGAATTATTTATTGCAGTAGCACGCACATTAAAAAAAGTGTACTAAAGCGGAACCCAGTTGATGATTTTATGCCGCTACGGTGGTTTGGAAAGAATTTGTATTGGTGTTTACCCAGTACGAATTAAGCGGTGCCATTGCACTGGAATAACACGTTAGACAAACAAATTCGAAAAGTCAGATAATTCAGGCGATGGCCATAAAATTCAACTAACTGTTAAGCTCTGGTATTTGGCCTACCGCGGTGGCTTAATCCTCATGAGCCGGAGGGATGCCATATTAGCCGCAGCTGATGCGCAAACTTATTGGCCAAAAATGCCGGTCGCATAAATGTTAAAGCATTTTTTAAAACTGCCAGTGACGAATAAATATTAGGACAACGAATATGGTAGAACACTTTTTTCAACTAGGAATGCGCGACTTAGGCAACATTGATTACACGCGAAGTTAGTCGCAGAACATTCAGCTAATCCGCAAGATCTTATTTACCCTATGTTTGTTGATTGAAGGGGTTAAATCAACGTGAAGCTATCGCCTCAATGCGGGCATGAACGGTACAATAGGGAACTTGTTTGATTGAGGAAGCAAAATAGTTGGTTGAATTGGGTTATTAACCGGCAATTGCTTTGTTTCAGTGACGCCTTCAGGCCTTAAAAATCCTTTTATCTGCCAGTGAAAGCGTTCAATCCGCAAGGGATTAGCCCAAAAAAGCCAGTAAGGGCACTAAAGCAAGCCGTGCCCGCTATTTGCGGTGATTACTGATTGTGGCTCTCGATCCTTTACCCACTCACGGTCAAGATGGCATTCATCGAACGATAAGGGCTACGTAATCACCGATAACCACGGTTCGAATCTTGGTAAACAGGCCTTGTCTCACGCTGAAGCGGGTGCTGATATATGTGGCACCTTTCGGATATGATGGGATGGTCGTATTTGGTGCCATTCGTCAGGCGCTCGAATCCCAAGGTTATGTTAATACCTGCATCTGGCTTACTCCGCAAAATATGCCTTCGAGTATTACGGTCCCTTTAGAAGGGACGGCTGTTGGCTCAGCGGGTAATATAAAAAGGGGTAATAAAAAAGATTATCAAATGGATCCGGCCTAATTCCGATTGAAGCGATGCGTGAAATCGCCCTAGATATTTCAGAAGGTGCTCCGACATGGTTATTGGTCAAACGGGATGCCTTATTTAGACATAGTGCGGCGTGTTAAATCTGAATTTTAAGGTGCCCACTTTTGCTTATCAAGTCAGTGCGTGAATTACGCCATCACAAAGCCGCTTTGCTAACGCGTTGGTTAAAAGAAGACGAAAGTCATATTGGAATCATGTTGCATTTAAACGTGCCGGAAGCCGACGGGGATTTTAACCTTATTTGCCAAAACAAGCGGCGCGCTGACTGCCAGGAAAAGTTAAAAAAGCTTCGAGTTAAGAGCAGGCAAGTTTTTTATTCATCGCTAGCTGAACTTCGAAATTGATACTCGGAGTTCAGCTTTACTTAAGGCTACATTTGGATTCTGCTTCTTTGCCACCGCGGGTTGCGGCGCTACGGGCGGTTTTCTGGATAAACTTCGCTAGCGGTAGTAAAAAACGCCTCCACGTGAGACTAAACTAATGCGTTTTGATTGGCTTTGAAAATCTTCAAGGATTGCCTGGCACTAAAAAGAAAATCAGCTAGTTTGCTGCTTCAATGCTGCCACGGTCTGTATAACCAAGATAATTAGCCCATATTCATAGCTGCCAAGTTTTTAGCAGTCTGCAGGGCATAACCCCAGTGCTTGAATATTAATTTAATTCTCCGGTGCAAGTTAAATGCGGCCGCCAAGGTCGGTTGCCCAGGCACAATTTAAAATTCCCCGCTCTTTTCATCATTTTTAAGTAGTAACATCTTTTGGTAGGCCCCTCGATTAAGCCTGATTCTTGTTCTGGGCTGGTAAATTTTAGCCTGGATACTTTTGCGCTGCCGTTGCCACTGCTGGCGCATATGCTCATGTAATCTTTTACGCCAGCTTCGGGTTTCTCCGTTACGTGATAGTAATAAATATCATGGATAGCCAGACGTGGGATTCATGGGCAACGTGATTGTCTTCCATTCAGTTTAAGCGTGTGTTGAACTGGGCACGTTTAGGTCTAAAGCAGGCAGTCGATTCCAAGTGCGGTCAGGCGTAAAAGGCGTTGCGGGTATCTTCGTCGGGCTCTAGTACCCAACCCAGCATAATTGATGATGTGAGTTAATTCATCATAGCCAGCCGAGGATCATCTTGATCGGCATTAGAAAAAGCCGCACATGAACCCGACACTCGCATCCCCAATCTTTCGCCCTTTTGTGCCCATGGCGGCGTACCATTCACCCTGCATTACTGTTGTAGATTTTATACCAGAAAGTGGTTTTCTTGCGTAAAGTATTGGCTTGCTGCTAATGCTTTGCTCTTGGTTTCTACCAATATGCCATTGTTGTTGTTTGAAGGGCTTTTGCCCTCAATCATGCCATAACGGTGTAATTTCTGGGGGCCGGCAGAAATTCCCGTATCAATTTCTCTTTTCAGTTCATTTAGGACGCGAGTGAATTGCCCCATATTGTCTCTGACTGACGTTGATACCGGCTAACACATTTCTAAAAGGGCTGTCATTCATCGCCAGTTATGGCTGTGGCATGTCATAAAAGACAGGTACCAAACGTACCTCCTGCTTCCGTCGAATTTCGGTTTCAGTGCCTTGTGGGCTTCTGTTATTATTGCGATATGTTCGATGCGGCCCTCTTCACTACAACAGACATTCGGCTCTGAAAGACTGAGTGTTTGCGGGTTTCAAAAACTCGTACATGCGAATACGTTTTACCGCGCCATCGTATTGATGGGCATATTTTAGCTTGTATCGGCCTCAAAAACGTTCGGTGGAATATTTTGCTGAGAGGGCGCGCAAACTCAGCTTTTGTTTTTCAAAAGCCCTTGCCTGACAATAATGAAACGGGGGTGATATAGGCAAAAAACTGTTGTTCCCCATCAAGGATAAAATATTCAGGATCTAAATCTACCCCCAGCAAGGGCGTAACTACTGAGCACAGGCGTGACGTTAGCGTCGTCAAATATTCAGCTCTTCCAATTTTTTAAAGAGACCAATGCCCAGCGGGTAGGCTGGAACATGCTAAGGTTTTCAGATGTAAAAAGTGCTGTTGCCAATAACAAAAGCACTATAAGGACTGCTGTTTTGCGGCACATAAAGGGGCGGATTTATCGAATTTGATTTGCGTGACGGGCTACCAGTGGCATCTAGCATGTGCTTGGCCTGCAGTTATATTTCCATCTGTTCAGTGATAAGATTACCAATTGTGGTATTCCCGCTTATCTTCCAATTGAGTGGCGGTATGGCCTTGGTTGTCGAGAGTCAGGCTCTCTTGATAAGCAGGACCACGGGACCCATTGCTCTTATAGTCATTAATCTACCTGAATATCTTTACCCCTGGTGGTTTACCCTTTAAATATCCGACTTTATTTACGTAAGCATCACAGTAAATGAGCTTTGACTTTGCTTCCATTGATTGCATTTGAGACTTATCGTTGGTTCTGAACAGCAAATTTAACAGAACGAATAGTGCACCACAGATTAACTCACGCATGATAAAATACTCCTTTGAGAATTAAAAGCACTTTGATAGCTTGCAGATGATTTAATGACTGAAGCCCTACTGTCATCCCAATTTGCGCGCCAAAATTTAGTGTAATACGCCTTAAGAAAATTAAGCAAAAACACTGTGCATATTGAGTAATCGAGGGGAGATCTATGGTGAAAATCGTCTTTTGATTACAGGCTTGTTTTGCCCTTTTAAACTTTGACAAAGATATCATGTCCCTACTTTGTGAGGTGTATCAGGCATCCGTTTAAATGAAACCGTGGGTTGATTCCAGAAAAAAATATAAAACTGTAATGAATATCATGAATAATCGTCAATTTAATAAAAAAAAACCACCCATCTTATAGGGCCTGTCATTGCATTGAATTGCTCAGGTATCGCTTTATTGTTTTGTGTCAGCCAAACAAAATGAAGATATTGAGTTAGATATTAAAGGAACCTGTTTAAATATCCCGGTCGCTTACAAAAAACCCCAGCTATGGTTGGACAATTGGCTTTAAAAGATATTCTAAGGGCATTTGTTTATCAAGCTTGGATGGTTGAGTTGTGCTCATTGATTGCAGGTCGAAAAAAGCATTTAGCGAGTTAATAAAATGAGCCAATGTTTACAGCCAAAGACCACGCCCCCACTTGGCTTTATTTTTGATGGACTTTTTTGGCAAGTGAAAAAACAGTCATTAATGTTGCTTTTCCTTTCATCAAGCGTTTTGCAGGCAGCGGCTGGAAATTAAAAGAATTAGGGATTTTTGCTAGTTGCTAGCGGGGACCCACTCTTAACTTCCAGGCCGAACTTTTATGGCTGTTTTTGCCCCCCCCCCAAAAAAAAAAAAAAAAAAAAAAAAAAAAAAAAAAAAAACTTTTCATTGGCAAGTTTTCAGCATCAAATTTAAAAAAGGATGGTCTTTTAGCCCAATCCTTTCGGGGAAGGGTAAGGGTTCCAAAACAACCCTCCTTCAAATATTTAAAACTTTTATCTTCCCCCGGGAAATTAAACTTAATCTTTACGAACGAATCGACAGTAAAAAAAACAAAGCCAAGCGAACTATGCGTAAAATAACAATAAGCTTGTCATGTATGTCCGGTTTGGAAAGTTTTAAAATCTGCCAGTCTGATATCAACCGCGATGGTTATCTCTCTCT
>Ga0163217_1074784_pt1 | contig 12226 bp, 8 predicted proteins | sample SynspAceP_FD_185933 | JGI IMG/M metagenome (GOLD analysis project Ga0163217, IMG submission 185933) | Saline lake microbial communities from Ace Lake in Antarctica - Synechococcus sp. Ace-P (PacBio error correction) | ecosystem: Environmental > Aquatic > Non-marine Saline and Alkaline > Saline ... | reverse complement strand
GTGTAGTCGGTATTTGATATTCAGATATTGCCTGTTGGCCCGCATTCCCAGAAGTATTCCATTTTCTTGAAAAAATTCGCTAATTGGGCGACCCTAGTCCTAGTTTTGGTCTGATGTATTATGTTTCACTTTTCCGGTCCATTGACCTTAGGGAATGTTTCTTTTCTTGCCCTTTGTCTGCACTGGCGAAAATTTCTTAGACTTGACTTTTCCGCGGCTACCTATGGGGGATTAGCATTAGGAGTTCTTTATCTAGCTTGGATTTATTCAATTTATGGTCATAAAATTGAAGGGAAAAAGCCTTCTTTTCTTGAAAGATGTCCCATTTCTGATGATTGGAACCAGCTTGGTGGATCTGGCATTTTCATTTATAAGAAATGGGGGATTCTCATATTGATTTTACTTGGGGAATAGAATCATTCAGGGACTGAGCCCCCAAAAAGCTCTTTTCAACCTTGCCAATTTGCCATTCGATTCGAAGACAGTAAGCCATACTACTTCAAGATGGACTTCTTTTCTCTTGCTCGCCGTGTCAAGCGCCAATTGAGAGAAGCCCGCTGCATATTTTTTGCTGGCTTTCCTGTCATTCTTCTATCTGCACCTTCTCAGGACGGCATATTCCAATTCTCTATTTTTCTAAAGAAAAGGGCATTGATTCAGTCTTCATATAATGAATAGAACCTCATTTCTGGATTCGTCTGGAATATTATCCAAATTGGCATAAATTGTTCGTTTGAACGGAGTAAATTTACTCTTTGAAAATCTTTAGGAGCAGAGGTGCGTTGATTTCAATCTGATTTTCTCGGAATCACGAATCGTGATCATGACGGGACAACCAGAATGTGTTTTCGTAAATTCCATTTTTTGGGAAACAATAAAAATCTTCAAACCATCCTTTGGAATCCCAAAATTATCCGAAAGCCCCGATATCCATTGTCTCCATAATGGGTTCGGAAGGAAGCTGGAATTTGGCGGTGGTTAATGAATTAAGGGAAAGTCGAACTCAATTTCCGCCAAAAGCCGTTAAAAATCGGAGATTTTAGCGTCATGAGCAGCAAAAAAAATCGAAGAAAATCCACTGTTTTGTTTTTCTCTGCAAACCCCAGTTTTCCCTAGTACTGGAAGTTCAAAAAAAAAGGGACCATCGATTGTGGTGAGATGACCAGATTTCCTTCCGTCATTTAGGTTAAAAGCAGTAACTGGGAGTAGTGGGATTTTCGCCTTTGATTCAGGAATTTGTAGGCCAATTAATGGCTATCCAGAATACCATTCTTGTATTGATATTAAGTTGGATTCTTCGAAAAGGCGTAACCCCCGATCTTTTAAGTAGGATCGACCGCCATATTCATATATTGATATTCGTATTCAATAGTCATTGACCAAAGGCTAAAAATAATCGGATGAGATTATCAGCAGACGATTTGATTCAGATTTACGTTTTCGTCTACAGGATTGACTTTGCTGGATCTTTTAAAGATCGAAGGATATATCTCTCTAAAAAAAGGCTGCTCCTAATTACCCACCGAAGCTCCCGTCAGGAGCTCTGTATGTTTTCAAAATCTCTCCAGGAATTATTTCGTAGATACTCTGCATGACTTTCACCGTCCACAAAGACCGCGCGCTGACCACCACCACTTGGAAGCCATGATTACCAATTTTGGTTTTGTTCCCGAGAGGGCAAACTTCTGCTTTCCAATTTTCTTAAAATTTGAATAATTTGAACTTCTATGTCTTTGGCCGACTGTATCCTGATGAAGGAGAGAAATCGAGGTGATTAAAGAGTGTAAGCCACTGGAGGCACATTATAATTCATTCCCCAAAAGCTTCGTTGAGGAAACGATTTAGAAATTGAAATTGAGAGAAAATAATAATTAACAAAACAAAAATAACAACCTGGGCAACCGGTAGACCCACCTTCTTCAACAAAAAACTTCCTGCTCCTGCTATCATCACTAGGAATCCAAAAAGCAAAGTGGACACTCATTGCTGCAGGGACGCTGAAGCACGGATACGTCTTTAAAAGGAACCCCAAAAAGGAGGAAGTTACTTAAAATTAGGAATAACCTGAAATCAGAAAAGATTGAGATGATTTTGATCAAGACTCTCGAAGTATGTTTTGCACTTTCAAATCTGGAAAATATCTGGCACTACCTCTTCCCCAACCCAATCTCAAAATTGATAAAAAATAAAAGAACTTTAGATACTCTGGTTTTTAAGTCCTTATGGCTGGCTACACATTAGCTCTAGTCAATCTTACTTTTCGGAGCCGCCGATTCCAAATTACCTTGCAATAGAATAAGAAGGTCCTTATGGTCAAGGAGAAATAACGAAAATCACCGCATACAAATGATACTACCCGCAGAAAAGCCAAGAAAATAATTTAAAACTTCCCATCATTCGGAAGGTTTCATTATTCCAGTTTAGGAAACTGATAAACCTATAAATATAGATCAAGTAAAAGCAAGCGGGAATGATCGAGTTATATTACGGGCAATAGTGAATAAAAGGTTTGCTAACTATGCTAAAAAGGGAAAATCTTCCCTTCCGTCCATGATGTAGGTAACATGTGGAAAACCCATTGTAAACATCGCAAACCCTATCCCATCAAGAAAAAGGCTTATCCATGAAACCTCATTAAGATATTCAGGATCTAAAAATAAAAAGGAATTACAAGCATGACCCCTACACCTTCAAGAATGACACCAGTAGGGCCAACCCAAATTAAGAGTATGAGAGATTTTTGCGAGGTGAAGCAGAAACAGTTGAATAGGAAAGCTAACAGATTTTATCCCACATTAAATTATTTTTTGGATAATCTTGAACGTTTTTCTTAGGATACCGCCATACTCTATTTCAGTCCTGTCATTTTCTCAGACCATAAATAATTAATATGCAAGAAATTTAGACTGATGTTACAGCACAGTTAGCGATTATTAGGGTTAGTGTACCCGATTCATTTGTCAAGAATTCTTTCTTGTGCTTCCCTAAAAATTTAACCTTCGCATTCGCTAAATAGAAAGGGGGGGGGAAAAAAATTATTGAAAAAAAAGGGAAAAAACTTTGGGGGGTTTTTTTTTTTTTTGTTTTGGGCAAAAAAGTTTAAAAATAACCCCCGGGCCCCCCCAAAGGAAAATGAGGAGGGACTCCTTAGAGACAAAATATTTCAGGGCGTACCTGGTAGATGCAGTTTCATTCACTGAGCTGAAGCGATTTCTTTACGATTCGGGGACTGGCAGGTCAAATCAGAGGAGATTTTTCAGGTTACCAGGCATTTCTAAAAGCAATTATCGTAAGATTGTTGTTTTTTTCTATGAGGGGGATTTGGACATTGGTATAAATGTAGATTAGTTATTTGGTTAGCAGTATGCAGACAGTGGAAAGAGAACAAGCGTAACCCAATACATGATCGTACTGCGAGGATGTGAAAAATGCCTACGACCGAAGCCAGAAAGCCTAAGTAATATGCTAGTGAGTTTAGAATTCTGATATAGTGGAAAAGTGCTGATTGTAGAAGTCTTTTCCTTTTTGAAAAAGACTGAGGTAGCGGGATCAGTTGCCTCCTGGAAGTTTCAGACCGGGTCAGAAGTAGAAATGGTGTGAATGAATACAAAAAAGGCCTCTATCGAGGCCTTTCTTGTTCTTGTTTTTGTATGATTTCTATCAAATTATTTTCAGGCTCCACTTGTTGCTATTTCATAACAATATTCTTCCCCATCAACTTGCACGGGTAAATAATATAGTATTCTCCCAATTTTCCATAAAATTATCATCCCTACTTTTACTTCTGTCTCCACCTTCTGGCATAAGCATGCCACAATAGGCTCCCGCCGGCGAGGAACCAACGTATTAGCCTCCCATCTGACTTTTCATAGAAGGTATCGTAGTAATAGTTATTGACGGTAGGACTTCACCTCTACCTGTTTGGCCTCACTGGGAATGACTTTCCACAGTTGCTCCCTTGCGGACGCTTCAACCACCACGTATCATCTCCATCTTGGATATAAATTACTCCTTATCGTAATGTGTATTGCTGATTCAAGCGAAACTACAAGCCGAACAGCAAGCGTTGCAACGGAAAAATCCCCATGGATGCCCAAAACTGGTCCCCAATTAAGGAGGGGTATAAGGATGGGGGTAATAATAGGTCGAAAGCAAGAAAAAACCCAAATCCGCCATAAAAGTATGAGGCCGAGGCATTAAGCGTCTTCTGTATGGAGGACGATAGATTCGGTTATTGGTAATTTCTTACGTTTCACATTGATTGTTTTTACTGTTATCGATATTTGATTCTGTTATTATTCCAATATTTCTTGTTTCCCCAGAATTAATGTTGTTATCTCCCTAATTATTAGTAGTGATGCTACATTATTTATCCTTGATAGAGGCTTACTTTTACTATTATTTTGTTGATTTTCTGAGGTTACCCGATTTGAACCCCCATTTACTGTGGGTCTTGAGCTTGAGTTAGTGACCTCGTTATTTATAGGCTTTCGCAGCAATATTTGGCGCTTATTACTGCAGGTTTACTTGGTAAGCATGGTCTACTTTGAAGCAGCTGAATCTGGGGAAGGCGCTGGACGAGGCAGTTTAGCAGGGCCTAGCGCCGCCCCTTCTTCCAGCGGCAGCTCATTTCGGCTGAGACTTCGGCTATTTCGGGAAATATCGAACAAGGCTTAATACCACCTAAAAAAAGCTCGATCAAATTTTATTTTTGAAAGTTTCCTAGCTATTTATTTTTAAAATTTCACTTCTGGTTAGCCAAGTTATCTGACGTGCCAGGAGGTGGAGAAAAGTTCAAAAATAGGGAATTGGATACTCTTGATTAAACTTACACAATCAGAAAATCAACCTCATGTTGATGAAGCATAAGGCTTCCTCTAATACGTGATTAATGTTTTTTACTGGTAAAAAATAAATAATTCATTTGAATCAAAAGCTTGAATAGTTACTGATTCATTAGAGCATCCAATATGAAAAAACTGCTGTCCATTTGATAGTTACACTAAAAACTGTATGTAGTCCATATCTTCTACGATGTCCTTTGAGAAAAGAAGGGTAAAGCACGTCGGAGCTGCAGCACTTCCACTGGCAAATTCCTCATACAACCAATCGAAAAGTTACTCGATGAGGTTATCTGGAGCATCTGCTACGGTGTAAAATATTAGTTTTGAATTGAATAATTAGGCTTAACCTGTTCCCCATTTGTAACTGTAATTTATCTTCAACTTGAAGCGCGTGTTTTTTTTACCGCAAAACTTATTAGGCCGCAATTTTCACTCCGCTTTTTGAGGGAATTTCTTTGATGAAAAAATTATCCGCAAAAGCCCCACATCTTTTGAAACCTTTGTTATTGAAGCCGACCAGATTTTCAATTCCCCAAAAAACACTACTCATTTTGTTCTAATATTGGATCGCCAGTGGTATCTTTCACCTGCTCCTGTGAATAGGCTCCAAAACCTACACCTAACATAGATATTCATTTAAACAGATTCTTTTTGACCATAGAGCCCATAGTTTTTTTTAAATAAACGTTTATGAAATAAAGCTTTAACCAACTTTCACTGATTTGAAAGCGGCTTTAGAATAGGAATCAGGCATTCAATTTGATGATTTGATTACAAATTTGATTAATTTTCCTCTAGTTGAATCCCAGCCCTTTACAAGCATCCGCGATATCTTCTCGACTCACTTGGGCTGGCAATGTTTTATCCTTTAATCTTTTTCTTGACGCCTCTTGACTTCCATTTTCCTTTATATCCTCAGGGTCGCATTAAGGGAATACGGCATGAGTCAATCCACTTAAGCTCATCATAATGCATAGAGCATCGTTATCCATTTTCAGTTTCTGGCTCTACTCCGAAGTACTTTGGGGCCATGAGAGGCGATTTGCACGGATGATCTCACGGATCGATATTTCTTTGATTCTAACTCCTCTATAATTTTCATACAGTGGGTATGTCCGGCCACTTCTTCCCAATCTGCATCATTGGGGGAAGTTTTAAAAATTTTCCTTTGCAAGAAGGTCCATCGGTTGCTGATCAGGATTTCCGAATACCCGCGTTGCCCTTTGCAAACATCCGCATTTAATGGCCCACCGCTGCTTATGGACTATTTAGTTGGGATTCGTGACCATCAGCCAGTAGACTTTTGGCTTCCTCTGTTAGCAAAGATATATTACCTCTATTTCGCCTTAGCGAACCAAAGGTACACTTCTGTTTCAATTCATTTCGATCAAAAACCCATTTTCAAATATATTTTCTGTATTGTTAAATAAAAATTTAATGCTTTTAATTTTTTCAAATACTACCAAACTAAGTACCATTTGCATTATGATTCAATGGGAGAAAACTTATCGAGCTTTATTAAGCGGAATTTGCGATCACATCGATATTTTCTGATTGCGACAATCCGAAAAGTTCGGGCAAGTTTTTCCTTCCCACTCAGCTATAGGGCCATCCAACGCTTTTGATCGAAACGAAAACCAATATACTTCGCAGATTGCTTTTTATCCTCAGATTTGGTCGGAAATATGAAGACCCAGCGATTCAAGGGCTTTGGAAAAACTCACATCAGCTTGTGGTTGGAACTGAAAAAATTAGTCATCCTGAATTGGAAACAGTTCCTTCCAAATGGGATTTTTCTTTGATCAGTGAGGGACTTCGGAACCTTTTGGGAATAGGTCATCTTCTTCCCTAATCTCAAAACCTTTTTAATATCGGTATGGGAGATTTTTTTGACCCAAAAATTGGGTGAAAAGGAAACTTTTTAGATAGTCTTTAGAGGATAGTAATCGGTTTTTGGGAAATATTGATCTAAATACCAAAACTTGATAATCTGAGTCAGGGCTGGGAAATGCTAGTATTCGGAAGAAGAGCTTGAAAAAGGAGATTAAATTCTATGCAAAAGCATGTCCATTTCAGGAAAAGGACCTCCCCTGAATTTACTACGGGTCTAGGTCAATATTTCAAAACATCTGGGAAAACGTTCCATTCCGAAAGGAATTTTAGGATGTACTCCAAGAACAACGAATGATTTGGGTATTAGGGTTGGGAAAACAACCAGATGGTCAAAAGAAGGGATTCCTTTTTGGAAAGTACTCGGATGTCTCGTAGACATTTTCAGACAAAAAAAAGCAAGAAGACTTGGATTGAAAGAGGCATTTCAACTTTTTTTTAAGGAATTAGCGTTTTGAAACAATCCCATTCACTTTCTGAGCTCGGGTCGCAAATATTTTAGGGATTTTAGAAATATTTGGAGTTGAAACTAAAAGTGATGAGTTCCAAAAAATTAATTGATCTAATCAAAAGATGAAAACGAAGCGACTGATCAATTCCCTAAAAGAGTATTGTAGAATCTGTCGGCAAAGAATAAATCTTTAGAAATAAAATTTCCTATAGAAGAATAAACAAGGGAACTGGATTTTTTAGGCATGTTTTATGGTTTCAACCCTTTAGCTAACCAGACGAGGAAATTTGACTTCATAAAAAAAGGAAGCCAAGTCCTTTATAAATTTCTGATTTTCCATTTTCGATTTTAGATAGCCCCAAATCAGGGGCCCAAGGCTCAATTGCTTTTTTCCTTCTGGAAGTCCTCCCACAGTGTCCCACATTTCTTGAGGTATTTTGCGTCTAGATTGTTAAACTCTCCCGCTCCTTTGAGCCATCTCCTCCATTCGATGGTCCACCACTCGCCATTTACTATAAGAAAGAGTAATCAGACACTAAGTTACGCTTGCAATATTCGCCAGGCTCCTGATGCTTCTCCTACTCTGCCTACAGGTACTTTTTTTTGGCCGGATGAATTTTTTTTTCAAAAGTCACCGGGCAGGCAATCTGCTCCAAGCTCCTTCCGTCGGGAGGAAAAGGCCCTGGGCAATCGCATTGGATCGAATCCCATACTTAGCCCACTCTACTGCAGTGATCTTGTCATGGCTAAAACACCAGCTTTGCTGCTTTGTGCTGATGGCACTACATATCCCGAACCCCGTCAAGCATTAGTTGGTCACAATATTTCCAAAATGTTGCCAGGTTGCTTAGAATTTATCAATCTTTACCCGCTGTAAAGGCACTTTGGGAGGAAGTACCTTTAGTACAATGGTCCAAGACAGTGTTAAAATGCATTCGTTGAAAGGCGCTCTGTTGGGCTGATGAATTTCCAGCAGATATTCAACACCACAATGGATTTCTCAAGTTGCAGCTTTTGCTTCTTTTCCACATCGCCTCTACATTGATCATGTCACGCAACATCACATTGCGTAGGAATTACCTTCCCTCCTTTTGGCAGCCATCATTTTTTCTTTGCTGTTTTCTTGCAAAACATTCAATTTTTCGGGAAGTTGATGACTAAGTTCGCCCTAATTCCAAAAAAAATATTCCCCATCGATTTTTTTCCAAGACCGGTTCCGCCTCCTGTTTACTTAATATATTTTACCTTTGAGGAGACCCTCTTTTCAGCAATGCCTTTCGGCCGTTATCAATTTAAATTTTTTGGTTTATCGTTTGTCTCGAAGATAGAATTTCGGTCTGGTATGTTGAAAGGAAGAATCGCTAATCCTTTGATGATCTAGTTGAAAATGGAAATCAGTTTCTAAACTCATTTTAATCCTTTCCATTCCAAACCCCTTTTGTTTAGTTGTTGAGGGAAGATGAAGACAAAAAACTTCCAGACAGACCTTATTTGGAGGGCCAATTCAACTTTTTCGGGCGGTATTCACAGGCCTGGGGCGAAGTCTATATTTTGGCTTTACTGAATTTTGAGATTATTCACAAAATTGCCCCAGCGGCAGGAATTACCGGGATGTCCAAACATTATTGATCGATCGGTAGAAAAGGACATTAAACTTTTGCCTACTACTATCTGTGAGCATCCGGAAACAGTAAAAACGAACTGGGAAATTAATACCTGATTAGTAGCAATTCCTTGCCGCGGGACCTTTAACTTAATCAGGGCTATACTTTTCAAATGATACAATTAGAGGTGCCCCAGAGGGAATTTTCAATAATAGCTTTTAATCAGGTCAAAGGAAACTAAATCCAATCTAAACCCACAAACAAAGAATTTGAATACTACTTTCTCAGCGAAATCTTAAATCATTAGCATAACCAAGCTCCGTAAAAGAGGGCTGAGTTCCAGGACGATTTAGGGTAACTAATTTCAACCGGGCGCAACTTCAGGCATAGAATCAGTATCCAGACAGTCATTGCAGCTGCTTTTCCAAAGAAATCCTTCCCATGCAGAGAAAAGGAAAATTGGACCATTGAATCGTACCCCAAGCAGGTGATACATTAGTATTAACTATGAGAAGCTCCCGTGTACTGTGACAGCAAAGTAACCCTTTCGGTATGGCAAATCTTTAGTAATCAGAATAATAAAATACTGCTCTCAAGGCCTCGTTAATTCAATATTGATAATTAATATCGGTATACTCGGCTTGGAATTGGCCCTGAACTCTACGCCGATATATTTGTGCCTGATCAGTGAAAGTGTATCAAGCTCACGCCTAAGCTTTGCTAATGAACATTGCTACTTTTTCATCCAAATGCTTAGGCAATACATAAACTCCCCATCTGATATTATAAATTTTCCCAAAGTTCAGCTGCGCCAAGTCTGATTAGTAATTGAAGTGACAAAGAAAGGATGGGGGCCTGTAGCACATCCAAGATCATAACTACCTTCTGCTAACACATGATTTCTTTTTCCATCCAAATTGTTACAAATCAACTTGCGGTGATTACATCTTTAGTATGGCCATAGTCTTATTTCAACCAAGCCATTATCATCTCATTGTCAAAGTGGCCGATATTACATAAAATAGCCTTATCCCATCGCTTTGAGTCTCACATAGAATAATATTCCTTATTACCGGTAGCTGTCCAATGATATCTTTGCTTCTTTTACAGCATCTGCCCATTTTCTTAACAGCAAATCCATCCATCGACCGCTGAAGTGCCACAGATTGGGGATTCGAACTTTCGGTTATAATCACCCGCTCCAGCGCTTTCAAGGAAGCAGCAGGAACCTTTCTACGTCACCATATCCAGCCTAACAACTGCTACTTTTCCGCCATGTCATCACATCGTAGCACGACGAATCGCCATCTTACCAATGATTCTTACAGCCATATTTGTTATCAAACTTTAGGATTTCGTCAACGAATCGTGTCACGTTAATGCAGGCATTGTGAGCGTGCCATTTTTCATGCGCTTCATAAAGTCTATGCACACCAGTAGTAAGTCTCTTTTCAGAAAGTCTGATCGTGCTACCAATTTCCGGATATTGATCCAAAACCTTATTGGTTTTAAATCCCACCATCGGCCAAAATTCATATTTCAATGGGCTTCACTGTCTTTCTCCGAAGAAAGACGCGATACACCCATACCGCAGTTTGACCTTTCCAAGCATACACCTGGATTCCGCAGCAGCAATTAGCAGCGCAGCGTGATCTTTGTGTGAAAAAATTTACATGAAGGACCAAGTCACCTCTGACCTAGTGCTTTCAAGGTTTCGATCAAAACTGCAGTTTGAATCGTCAGTGTGATCCTGCAACTCTTGCCTCCTTCAAGGGGCAGCTCCCAAATTCTTCACGCAAAGCCATCAACCTGGCCATTTCTGCTTCAGGCTAGTTTAATTCTTTTCTACCCCACCTCCGCAAGTGAAATGTCTTTGACTTTGTAGTTGGGATAAAACTTTTTCAGATTTTAATTTTCTGACATAATATTGTATTGTTTACTGATTGGAATTCTTAAAAAAACTTGATGCAAATGTTACCGTATAAAATTGTGGAATCTAAATAACTCTAGTTTCTTGAATAAACTTCTTTTCATGTTCAAAAAGTTGGAATTCACCATTTTCCCGTTCAATTTCCAGTTTTCCCCAGCGCAGAATCACATCTTTCCCTTAAAATTTTGCCAAAATGGATCTTGTAATTACTCCAGAATATCTTTCAGGTAAAGGATTATAGGCAGATACTCTCCTTTAATTTTCAAGCCATTTCCCGCGCGAAGTGCTGGATGTAGCCTGCTTCGATCTGAGTTACTAGGCAATCAAAAAAAGCTCTGCTAAACAAAATTTGCTTTTCCAGTAACTTTTTGCTAAGGAATGTTGCATTTGGGTTTTGGAATTGTAATGATTAACATTGATTCCCAAACCCCCACGATTGCCACATTCCCAATTCGCTCCCAAAATAGGTGTTTCTCCAATAAGGAATTACCCCGATTACCAAATATGGGAAGAATCAAATCATTTGGCCACTTTACTTTGAGAAATCGGGGATATACTCCTAGCAGCCTTATGAATTTACTATTCGACACCAGCTCATAGTTAATGGTGAATTGCTCTGAAAATGTTCCAAAAAATTTTGGTTTCAAAATCAAAGGTAAACAAATTATAGATTTCAAGCCTTTCTCCGGTTACCCATTTTATTTCCGCTGACCTTTTACCTTGAGTTTGATGAATCAGTAATCACCACAAGTTCCTTCATTGCGCACTGCGATCTTGACTTAGAATTCAATGCAGTGTCATTGGTAGAGTGCACTCTGGCAGTATGAACATCTTGTTACCCAAGAAAAATCGTGTTGGCAAAGGATTATACATAAACTTTAAAAAAATAAGCTTGATATCTGATTTTCCGAAGGAAGGATTTTGTAAATATTTAAATCAATTAATATGACAGCTCAGAAGCGGTTTCTGAAGCAAAATTAATCAAAAGGGAATGGGTAAGAGAAAAGGCTTCCGATAATCATTATTTCTAGACCTTTAGAACATCAAAAAAACTCACGGTGGTAACAGAATTTTTCGCTCGCTCTTCTGCTCTGGCACACAACCTCTCCCAGACTACTCCAATCTTTGAGAAACCCATATCTGAACTTTTATAGAAGAGAAGTCTTTTAAAGCAGGCGAAAAAAGGCTCCTTGGCAACGAAAGAAAGGAAAAGAATAGCGGGACAATGGATTCTGATGGATTACCGTGAACGTTGTTGCTTCAAATATCTCTCTCTCATACTGTGTCATACATTCCCTCCCGATATAGAGTAGTGTGATACTTCGGACTGGAGGATTTATGGGGAGGATGCTTCAAAAATCCACTAAAATCAATTTAAAAGGGTCTCAAACTTTTAGAACCTCCTGACTCCGTTTTATCTATAAGTTTATAGAATTATAATTAAGCAATGAGCGACACAAAAAAAACTAATAATATTCCTAAGACCACAAAACCCAGATTACTCTCT
>Ga0163217_1057321_pt1 | contig 12226 bp, 14 predicted proteins | sample SynspAceP_FD_185933 | JGI IMG/M metagenome (GOLD analysis project Ga0163217, IMG submission 185933) | Saline lake microbial communities from Ace Lake in Antarctica - Synechococcus sp. Ace-P (PacBio error correction) | ecosystem: Environmental > Aquatic > Non-marine Saline and Alkaline > Saline ... | reverse complement strand
TATGTTCCGTGCTAGGATCAAAGAGAGAAAAACACACGCTGTCTCAGGAGCTGATTTCCTTCCCACGTGCTTGACTTTGCAGGAATAAAACGCTACAAGTGCGAATGATGTAAAAGTATTAAACCGCTTTTGGAAGCAGCAACTGAAAGCGGTCAATGTTTGCACTACCCGCACTATGAACCAAGTGAGAGCCCAAAATTCAACCATCCGAAAGGAGAATGAAATGATTCACTATCTGAGATGACACGGGAAATCATAATTGGCGAAGATCTGAAAAGCTAGATATGACTAAGCAACCAATCCCCCAAATAGTCACCGAACTGTCTGAGGAATGATGCTTGGTGAAGGAAATTCTGGTGCAAAACTATGCGAGCCGGACCCGCTTTCAGATGCAACTCAGCAGCTGTATCGCCTTCCGTTAGCGCACCACAGTTTTGATCGCTTGGAAAAAAGAGCGTCCCATAATTGCTTTCTTCCTATCTTTCTCCCAAACAAAGATTGGTGGAAGTAAAGACAGTGATTAGAATTTCAGCTTATGACATAGAGATCTTCATCCTTCTACCCAACCACCTTCGATATTTTTTTAGTGAAACTTCAATTCCTGTCGATTATCCTCTACTCTAGAAATGTTAAGGTTCGTTCGTACCGCTTCTCTCAGCAAAGTTCTTCTTGCGTGAGCCAACTCAAGTCTTGTTTGTTTATTAACATTCCCAATCTCAAGTTGTCTAACTCATCCAAATCGCATTCTCATAAAGCATTCATCGGATCTAATCATAAATGGTTGTATTTTACTACACACTCATCCAAAGTCTCAACATGAAATTTTCCATGCTCAGCTTCCTTCATTAATTTTACTTTCCAAATTCCTCTAGATTTTGAATTGAATCCTTGCACAATCACTTGCATTTCATCCCATTTTTTAAATAACTTTCAAAATCAATGATCCGTGATTCGCCAATTATTAAACAGCAAAAAAACCTTAAAGCCTTCTGTTTATGAATCTTGAATCTTCTACAGCTTTCATTTTATTATAAATATTTCCAATTCGCCCAAAGGAAAATCCGATTTAACGCTCCCCATTCGATTACTTTTTTCGATATTGAGTAGTATCGAACCCGAATAAACTCTCAAAAATCTCAATTCGTATAGCTCTTCATATTCTGCAATTAACACATGAAAATTGAGGTGGATTATGACTCTAATTAGATGCAAATCGCGAATTGAATCAATGCTTGATTACAGGGCATATAAATCTCTTTTACAAGTTAAAAATTGTTATTAATTAAGCAACAAAAAGTCGAATATATTACTATTAAAAATACGAAAGACTATCCACCATCAAAAAACTCACCAGATATAATCGGTCAAGGAAGATTTTTTTATATGTTTTAGCGGGGAATTTTCAATTAACCATTTTTAAATTAATGAAGTACCGAACTCTAGCCAAAACAGGCCTAAAAGTATCCAATTTTAGGCTACGGCGCTTCGCCTTTAGGAAGTCTTTGACGTCTGCGATGAAAATGAGGAATACAATCGTTCATTACCGGATTGATCATGCGTAAAATTTTCTTAGTGTTCCCCCATTTTATGATGACTTTGCAGAAACCGGCTTGGAAAATGCATTGGAAGGAACGAAAAGATATTTTCTAGCTAACCAAATGTGTGACGCTATGATTTACAGCCATTTCGACTTTTCCCGAGAACGGATTTCTCAAAAGTATCGATGAATCCTCTCCACGACTAAAAAACTGACTACGTGATCTTTCCAATTGCATACATTGGTTTGGGAAAAAACCAGATTCTATTCGCCATTCCTGCGATTCGGGAAGTCACAATCCGGAAAAGGCGCTTTTTATTGCATACGGTTTTACCGGTCAGTAATTGGCACAGATCGCCGAGAAGTAGAATTGGACGCAGTACTTTCTGGCGACATTATTAATTTCTACTTGAAGGATGAAAATCAATGTGAGTTGGTACCAACTTCAAGAAAAAAGGCTTGCTTGTATGAAATGCTGCCCCATTGATTCAGCGCATCCTATCTCCGCCACACTTCCAGAATGGCAATCGGTAACCAAGAAAGAGATCAAAGCAATGCAAGCCATTTTATTGATTTATCCGGAAAAATATGCGTAGCGCTCTCACAAGTTGCCTTAAGCTTGCGATGGATCATCCGGATATCGCACGACTATTTGTGGCCATGAATAGCCTTCCAACTATCCAGCAAAATGTCGAAGCTGTAAATTTTGAAATTTCCGAAGCCTTTGGGGGAATTGAAGAACTGCTAGAACCTATTGAAAAAATTCAGATGTGGTTTGAAGAAAGTGAGAATGACTATTATAGCAGTATGTACACGGCAGAGAGCATCTGTCATACTATCAGCATATCAAGTGAGCAGTGGCAAAACCGACAACCACAACAGAAACTTTTTAGATCTGTTCGGAAGTGAGAATCGAGTGTGACAAAATTAAAGCAATGATTTTAGATGATTTTAATCTCAACCTATGAAAGCACTAGTACTCCGAGTCGCAAATCGAACTCCAAGAATTTGAAAGCCTACCCGATAGCTGAGAAGTTCTCCTAAAAAATCGAATGTTGCTTCTGCGTGGAGACATGAACAGCTTCCAAGGGACTATCCCACTTCAGGAATACCCAAAATATCCTGACACGAAGCGGAGGCTCCATCAAAGCCTTGTTACTGATTCCCTGATCATATCCACATCAGCGAAAAAGTAAACTGTTTATCCTACCTCGCTTGTGGAAAAGCATCGCTTCGCAAGGATCAAGTTCAATAGTTGCAAGAAACAAAACATGGGAGTTCCGTCGCCCGCGCAATGACGCCAATACATTCACCTTGCCTTGGACATAGATATTTCTCTCAAAAAAAACTCTCACTTCGAGGCTTGCTATTTGCAGAGCCACTAATGTTGGCTCCATGCCGGCGGACCGCGGTAACGTATCTGATAAATATCATGTCGCAGTGATCGTTGTGAATTGTAGCTTGGGAGCTGTTGCATCAGCGTCATCGGGGTGCAAAAGATGCTGTTCTTTGATGATAGAAATAGCTATGGCGCAAAAAAAGATCGGTGTCGCATATACCATCAATCCATCGAAGGAAAACCTTCATGAAAAACTACAAGAATACACGAATAATGATGGTTCTGATGTAATCATCGAAGCTGTAGGAAGTCCCGCAAACTTACTCAAGCCAGTGGAAGAAAGTGCTTTTACAGGCCGTTAGTTGTATAGCTATGCCAAAAAAGAGGTTGGAATTCAAACACCTCACTTTTTGTACAAAGGGAAATTTGAGATCCGAGGTTCAAGGAAATTGTGTATGGAAAAAAAATTCCCGAGTCATCAGCTATCTCGAAACTGGTAAATTCCCTGTGATGAAGTTCATCAGTAAACCATGCTTTGAGAAGAAGCTCCAGAAACATGCCAGTTGGGCAGCGATCCAGCAGAAACCATTAAAATCATATAGACTTGACCGATAAAACTATGATCAAATTCGCGTAACTGTTGCGCTTGTCCCCCAAATAAATCTCGTCCTTGATCTTTTGGAAAATCTAAACAAGCAATGGCTAAAGCCCAAAATCTAAGCTTTGATGGAATCGATATTATTCACACCCGATGCACACGTTTAGATCGAGAGGATAATGGAACGCCGCACTTTCAAAATGCATGACTTGAACTTTTGCTCTGCTTTAGAAACCGTGCAGAAAAGTCATTCATGGCTTGACGCTGAACAGATCCTGATCCGAAATCCGAAAAAAAACAATTTCTTTATCTCAGGCCATTGATTTTTTTTGATGCTGCTATTTAATGCTCCGGCGATTATTGGATCTATTGCAGGAAAGTTTAGCTGGAACAACCGAGAAATGACTTTAAGTTGGTTGCTAAGGGCTAGAAATTTAGTAGACAAGCTGAAATGAAGCGGCTTCTCATTATGAGGCCCTGAATCGCTATGAAACGAACCTTATCAATTACACTTATAAATCCGGGAAGATTTTCTGGAAAGCAAAAAAACCAAAACATAAAAACTCCTCGCCGACCCTCTTTCATATTTGAATATTGAGGAAGTCGTATCTAGCGCGAGTATCTGGAAAAACAGAAAACACATCGTCATATCCATTTTGCCATAGCAATCTTCGCGCAATTGGGCTATCATACTGAAATGGAATCCGTTGCCGAAGCGATCAAATCTATAGTTACCGAGTTTTATTCAGCAAGCTTTCCCTTCTCCTGTATCCTGATTACCTTGCTGCCATAGGAACGATGCATGCTTTCAAGAAATACTTTGAATAGATTACAAAATACGATTTGCCATTTACGAGATTGATGACTTCGTTTCTTTTGCTAATTCAATCGTTTTTAAATAATAAGTATTCTCGAAATAGTCACTTTAAATATAACCAGTTAATTCGATAAGTTTAGAAAATTATTAACATCGATGCCCGATTGACCTCCTAAATCATTAATTCTAAAAATTAATCTAAATCGTAATTAATCACAGCTTCGAATTCTCGCCTTTCAACCTCTCAAATAAAATGAAACGCTACTGCTAAACCTACTTGATCGACGAACAGAGTCGATCCGTGTCTATGAAAATCATACGCGCAGGAACAGCTGGCCAGAATGAACCAACATGACATACGCTGCGGATTTCTCGGCAGGAAATCTACCGAACCCGCATCGGATGTTATGATCAGGAACTGCGGATGATTTATCATTCGGAAAGAAAAAAACTCTCCGAGACTCAAAAAAGCCCATTATTCAAAAATGAGAATGATGTGAGACTTTAAAACAACCAATTCCCATGGCAATCCTGGTGAAAAAATGTCCTGATTGGATCGGATTTTCAACTCGACTTACAAAGTAACTTCATTCTCGATCTCTCATTCTCCCCAGATAAGCTATCCGGGGCTTCTAATTCCTCAAATCTCCTACTCGCTTCATCTCTTTAAAAAAACTAAATTTCCTCCCTACTCGCACTGCTGCTTCGGTGCGCAGCAAAGAACTGAACAAAACTTCAAAATCGCCTATTCGCAGTTTAGCTATCGATTCCAGCACTTTCCTCACCACAGTGACGAGAAGCCTTTCAAAACAAGAAGAATGATGAGGTTTTTAGCTTTTACCCATTTCTAGCAGAACGATTCAATTGACAAGAAAACGAGGCAAATTGGGTCCTACGCTTACGCTCTATAGCGCTTACCTGGTGTGCCGGTTACTTCGTGAAGCTTACGCAAAGTTTGGTAATGAAACCTTAGATCGATGAATGCCAAATCTCCCTATATGGTCTCTTCTTTGACATCATGCGCAATGAGTGGTGGGTTTGATGACCAGAAGGCGATTTTATCGTGCGTGTTACGGAAAGTGAGAGGCTACGAAACCTAATCATCTACTTTCCATGACCTCACGAAATGGCCTCTCCCCGCTTAGCCGAAAACTCAGATTCTAAATCAACTGCTTCGTATGGACCTCACGAAGATGCACTGACTCCAGAATCGGCAGTGAAAAACCTCTGATAGATTAGAGTCTGGAAAGGAAAACCTGCTTCAAAGCTTGGATTCCTGTTCCATTTTACTTTCCAGGTAGAAAACGAGCACTCGAATGAACTGAAAAGTCTTTAGCTAAGATCCCAGCTTGACGAAAAGATGAATCATCGATGCTGCGATTGTGAGGGTACCCTGGAGACGAACCCGAATCACGGCCGTTAAATGGTCACTGGTGATGTGAAAAGAGGTTAAAGTAGGCTGACTGGATATATTTAGCAAAAACTATTGGGAAGTACGAACGAGTTTGAATTCGTAGCTCCTGTCGCTACACTGGAAGAAAGTTTGGCGATAGGCGCTAGAAGAGTATAAGAACCATTTATGATTTCGACATGGAGACAACCCACCGCAGGTGGTGCGGAATGTCACTTGGACCTTAAATGAACTATTGAAAAAAGACCGATTCAAATCCCCAAACGGCCTTCCGTGATTTACGCCTCCATCCAGTCCAGATTTAGTGAGATAAGCAATGGCAGCGGATGTCGGAATCAAGTTAACGGGTATCGCAGGAGCGATGGTGATATCGTTTTGCTCCCGCCTTTAACACTTTCTGAACCATGAAAGCAATCCTTGAAGAGATATAGATGCTTGGAGTAGAATCGTGGTAAAAAGTGGGTCAGTATCGTGATCGTGACTCAAAAACGACACCATATCATAATGAGTCCGACGTCACCAATCTGCGGTTTAATCCTCGGAAACGCTCTAGACTATGAAAATTGGAATATCTATCCCTGGACTTATGTATGCGAGGCGATTGGTATTATGGCCTTACTCGGAGGAGTAGATCAGATTTTGCGAGCGATTGGGCTATAAAAGGATCAATTAGGCCGATGTTCCGCTGGATAAGAATAATGGAGAACCCGGATTTAAGCATTCGTTTATTCCTACGTTCAGGCAATTAAATAACCAGTCAAAAAAATCAATTTAAATTGTTGCGCTCAACTAGAGCAGCATTTTTTCATTCCAAACAACTCTTAAATAAAAAACTATTTTTCCTTCTACTTTTCCTAAGGCACATTCTTCAGCGCTTTTGCCCAGCAAAAAGCCCTTTCCGAGGAAGTTCAAATCCAAAATTGATCAGAATCTTTTGATTGTTCACTTTTTCTAAATATAGCCGAACAACTAGATAATACTATAACCTGACATCAAAATCTTAAGAACGTGAAATTCTGGAATATGAAATTATCAAAGATTTAAGATGCCAAAAAATATCGGACGAAGTGATGATTAACCAAACTTGAATTTATCGGAAACACATGTGGATTGCCAAAAAAGCGGCTATCGGTTTATTCATTAATTACGCCACCATCTCGCATGAAGGAAAAACATTACGAGAAATTCTTGGATTGAAAAGCGGAGGGGCTCGTTAAAAACTGCGATGGCTGAGAATAAAAAACCCTGCATAGTTTCCCTGCAGCAAAATAAGTGTTCCTATGAAAACTCGAAGCTTCTTTTCTCTTTCCATCTTTTTTTAGCTTAGAAGCAAACAGGACTTTGATACGATTCAAGGAAACCAAGCAGATCTTGTTTAGGAATGCATCACATTCCGGCCAATACATTGCCTATATAGAACTATTATCGTTCTAAAATCCAGAATCCCCATAGAATGGATTAACCTCGGCTTGCAAGCGAGACAGTCTTCGGGCATTTCAGACGGTCATGCCGGAGGTGCTTTCAAGACTCAGACCTTGCCATGCGTTGGACAGGCATTTTTGCCCCAAATTCAGCCGGATTGTTTTTGTAAATGTATGGAATGAATGGACGGGATTTATCTCCCTTTGATTCTGCCCGGTTAAAAATATGAAGAAGAATTGATTAGGTTGAATTTCCAAGTTCTGGAAATCGTAGCTGAACCGATTTCCTGACTCCACGTATATGACCCATAAAGGGCATCGCCTATTCGCTACGCTTGATCGATATTCCGAATGTGATAGATCAGAAAATACGGCTAACTGAAGTAATCGACGTATTTTCGATGAGAAAACTACCTTTAATCAACGTGGGTTCGACGGCATTTTACCTTGCCACAAAGATGAATACATCCTGATTTCGTCGGGCATTCTGATGCTAGACCTATTATAGAATATCTTGGAATTAAAGATGTCCTGCTGCAGAAATTTTGAAAAAGCAGAGCGGACGCTCCGAATAGCCAGGAAACTATTTATTTTGATTATCAAAGCAAAAAATCCTTCGAGATGCATATCTAATGTGCCTACAGGCATCTTCGACCTGGATTTGCCAAAGGGCTACCTTTGCTGGAGGCAAAAAAACAAGGCTGGCTTTGGAAAATCAATCCTACTTTATTTGTTAGAGATAACTAGATCAATTTCTTCAAGCAAATCGAAATTTTAACTAATGTATTTATTTACCTCCAGCACCATCTCTCTACCCAAAGATGGCATCGTCAATTACTTTGCTTTTGATGACAAATGATGAAAGCGATATATTTTACAAAAAAAATTTGGGAAATATCGAATGGAAAAAAGACCAACCATGAGTTGGCAAACTCATCGAGACTAACGAAAAAATGGTTGTATGGGCCAATACGCCTTTTGATATACACCTTCTCCAAATCACCAAACAGGCTCTACCCTGGACATGACTTAAATCTGAAAGATAAATCTGTGAAAAAACATACCGGAAAAACATACAACTCTTCCTTCTAAAAGCTCTATCCATGACGTGCGGAAGATTGGCTGGCATAGACGGAGAGAAAATCTGAAAAAGAATGTCAATTGCATCAATGAGTTGTGCCTGTTCGAAATTTACTTTTAAGCATAAGAAACTGCGAAAAAGTGAAGTCATATTGAGCATGAGATTACTTGAAATGGCAGGATTGTCAAAACGCATTGCTTCATCGCCTTCCTCCAACCACAAAGTCACTCAAACGAGATCATTTGCCTTTCGACGATTGGAATTTGATTTTCTAATCTGCTTACCTCTTGATATATTTACTCTATCTGAAATATTATTAGAAGTTAAAGTTAGAAAAACATGGAAAAAGATATAAATGGAGCAGCTTTACCAATTTCAATAAAGCATTAAAAAAAATTTATCAAGCTGTGATTATATCAAAGCAAAAATTTTTTGATCAATTTTTGTTTAATGCTTATTGAATGGTAAAAGCTGCTCCCATCTTATAATCTTTTTCCATGTTCTAACCTTTACTTCTAAATTATTCAGAATCAGAAGTAATATATCAATGAGCTAACAAAGAGAAAATCAAAATTCACAATCGTCCGAAAGGTCAATTATCCTCGTGAGTGATTTGGTGAGTTGGAGGAGCGATAACAAGGCGTTGACAAGTCTGCCATTCAAGTAAATCCCCACTGCTCCAATATGACTTCACTTTTTCCGCAGTTCCTATGCTTAAAAGTAAATTCCCAACAGCACCAAAAACTCATGATGCAATGACCATTCTTTTTCAGATCTTTCTCTCCGCCTATGCCACCCATTCCTTCCGCACCGTTCATGAAGAGATTTAGAAGGCAAGTTGTATGTTTTCTCGTATTTTTTCACAGATAGCTTTCATAGGATTTAAGCTCATCGTCAGGTAGAGCCTGTTGGTGATTTGTGAATAGGGTATTCAAAGATATTGCCCATTACCAACCACTTTTCGTTTAGATCTCGATGAGTTTGCCAAACATCATGGCTTGGTCATTTTTCCATTCGATATTTCCCAAAAGTTTTGTAAAAAATATCCGTCATCATTTTCATCACAAAGCCAAAGTAAATACGATGCCATCTTGTGGTAAGATTGTGCTGGCATGGTAAATAAACCTTAGTTAAAAATTCGATTTTCTTGAAAAGAACTTTGATTAGTTATCTCTAACCAATAACAGTAAGGATTTGATTTTTCTAAAGCAGCGTTGTTTTTGCCTCCACAAAGTAAGCCTTCTGCAATCCCAGGCCGAAGATGCCCTGTACACTTAGAATTGCATTCTTCGAAGGGATTTTTTGCTTTTGCATAAATCAAAAATAAAATAGTTACCTGCCATATCGGAGTCCGCTATCCTTTTTTTCAAAACTTTCTGCAGCAGAAATCTTTTAATTCCAAGATATTCTAAAATAGGTTAACCATAGCAATGCACGATCGAATCGGATTTCCATCTTTTGCAAGTTAAAATATGCCGCTCGAACCACGCTGATTTCAAGGTAGTTTCTCATCGAAATGAACGTCGATTACTCTTCCAGTTAGCGTATTTCCTGATCTATCCACCATTCGAATATCGATCAAGCCGTAAACCGATAGGCGATGCCCTTATGGCGTCAATATACCTGGTGGATCAGGAAATCGCTTTCAGCACCGATTCCAGAAAACTTTGGAAATTAACCAACTTTCATCCTTCTTCATATTTCTTAACGGGGCCAGAACTCAAATGGGAGATAAATCCGTCATATTCCAGTTAAATTTACAAAACACCATCCGGCTGAATTTGGCAAACTCTGTTCCAAACGCTCATGCAAGTGCTTGGAAAGCACCCGGCATGACGCTTCTGAAAGCCGAAACTGCTCGTTGGCAAGCGAGGTTAATCCATTCTATGGGATTCTGAGTTTTAGCGTAATAGTTCATATAGCAATGTATTGCCGAATAGTGATGCTATCCTAAAACAAGATCTAGCTTCGTTTCCTTTGAAATGTATCAAAGCCTGGCTTTTTGTTCAGCTAAAAAAAATGAAAAGAGAAAGAGTTCGAGTTTCATGGGAACATTATTTTCTGCGCAGGGAAACTATGCAGTTTTTTTCATTCTTCCAGCCATCCGCATTTACATCCACACGCTTCAATCCAATGAATTCTCGTACTGTTCTCCATTCTGCAGAGATGTGCGTAATTTGATAAACCGCATAGCCAGTCTTTGTCCACATGTGTTTCGATGGAATTCAAGTTTGTTATTCGATCATCGTCCATCTTTTTTGGCATCCTGTAAATCCCTTGATAATTTCCATATTCCATGATTTCACCGTTCTCTAAGTTAGTCAGGTGATATAGTATTATCTAGTTGTTCGAGCTCATATTAGAAAAATAGAACATCAAATGATTCCGATCAAATTTATGTTTGAAAACTTCAATCGGAAAGGCTTTTTGCTGGGCAAAAGCGCTGAAAGATGTGGCTAGGAAAAGTAGAAGGACAAATAGTTTTTTCATTTAATAAGTTGTTTTGAAATGAAAAAATGTCGCTCAGTTGAGCGCAACATTTAAATTTGATTTTTGAACTGTTATTTAATTGACCTAAGTAGGAATAAAACGATTGCTTTAAATCCGGGTTTCCATATCCTATCCAGCGAACTCGGCCTATTGATCCTTTTAAGCCCAAATCGCTCAAATCCGTCAACTCCTCCCGCGTCAAGCCATAATCCAGCGCCTCGCATATCATTAAAGGTCAGGAACTAGACTATCCAATTTTTCACTAGATACTAGACTTATCCGAGGATCTAACTAGATTGGTGAAGTCGACTCATTATGATATGGCTTTCGTTTTTGAGCACGAATCACATATATGACCCACTTTTACCACACTTCTACTCCAGCTCTATAATCTCCTTCAAGATCTTCCACGGTTCCAGAAGTGTTATAAGCGAGCAACTTATCAACATCGCTCCTGCTCTACCCGTAACTGATTCCCGGACTCCGCTGCCATTTTTCTCCACTAAATCATTGGCCGGATGGAGGGTAAATCCGTAAGGCGTTTTGGGGATTTGAATTCGATTCTTTTCGAAAGTTCATTTTAAGGTCCAATGACATCTTCCCGCACCACTGCGCGGCGGTGTTCTCCCATGTCCGAAATCAAAAGGTTCTATCACTCTTCGCCCATAGCCAAACTTTCTTCAGCTGTACGACAGAGCTACGAATCAACTCTTACCTACTTCCAATACTTTTTGCTAAATATTCAGCGCCTCCTTTACCTCTTTTTTCACTATTCCACCAGTGACCATTATACGCCGTGATTCGAGTTCTCTCCCAGTACATCCAAATCCGCAGCATCGTATGTTCCATCTTTTTCGTCAAGCGGAAATCTTAGCATAGACCTTTCCAGTTCAATTCGAGTGCCTCGTTTTCTCACCTGAAGTAAATCGGAACAGGAACAAGCTTTGGAAAGCAGGTTTTCCCTTTCCAGACTCTAATCATCAAGTAGTTTTACATTGCCCGCTTCTTGGAGTCCGTGCATCTCGTGAGTGCCATACGGAAGCAATGTTTAGATCGAGTTTTCGCTAAGCGGGGAGAGACATTTCCGTGGAGTCCATGGAAGTAGAGATTAGGTTTCGTAGCCTATCACTTCCCGTACACGTCACGATAAATATCGCCTTCTGGATCATCCAAAACCCACCACACTCATTGCGCCAGGATGCAAAGAAGAGACCATCATAGCAAAGATTTGCTTTCAATTCCGATTCTAAGTTTCATTCACCAATACTTCGTAAGCTCGACGTGAAGTAACCCACACAGGAAGCGCATAGCCCGTTAGTGTAGGGACCCAATTGATCGTTTCTGTCATTGAATCTTGTAAAAATGTGTGTAAAGCTAAAACCTCATCATCTCTTCTTCTTGAAGCGGCTTCTCTCCGTCACTTGCTGGAGAAAGTGCTGGACTACTCGATAGCTAAACCTGCGATAGCTTATTTTTGAATTTTGTTTCAGTTTTTTTGCGCGCTACCGAAAGAAGCCAGTGCAGTAGGAGGA
>Ga0163217_1050738_pt1 | contig 12226 bp, 11 predicted proteins | sample SynspAceP_FD_185933 | JGI IMG/M metagenome (GOLD analysis project Ga0163217, IMG submission 185933) | Saline lake microbial communities from Ace Lake in Antarctica - Synechococcus sp. Ace-P (PacBio error correction) | ecosystem: Environmental > Aquatic > Non-marine Saline and Alkaline > Saline ... | reverse complement strand
CTTCGAATACGGCCTCTGTCAGCTTGTGACGCGACCGAACGCCACAAAAAAAATTGCGCGCCGCAATTTTCATTAGATCAGCTCGTCTTCAGCCAACGAGTGCGGACAGCGGATCAATGTGGTGAACCGCGGCGTTGCCAGAGAATCGAAGTGCAGACTGTCACCCTTCCACAACAGAATTCGGATTTTGCTTTTTTGCAGGAACGTATATGGACATGGGCTTACTTCCAACTTATTTGTCGCTTTTTAACCACCCATGGCCGAGTCATTTCAGCTTTACATCCATGGGCTGACGCACAGAAACAGGGGCGAGTACTGATATACATATATCCTTATGGCGTTGCAGCTTAACGAACATCCCCATTTTCTATACGGACCTGCGTGCCAGCTGGTCTCCTGTTTTGACCGGCCCGTCCTATTCGAACACATTGAGCGAGGCCTCAGCCTGAATAGACACCGAAAGATCATAAAGCCGCCCTGAAGCAACTGATGTCGAAGGCGACCCCCAGGCAAAGTGCTGACAGATCCGTCTACCTTGCCACTTACGGCACCGACTGGACCCGGATAATATACCCCAATCCAGTCGCTATTGTCTGCCTAAAACCACGAAAACACGTGCAGTCGCTGGTTCAGGTTCGCCAACCAAAACAACGTTGCTTTTGTGCCTTCTCGGCCAAACTGGCTTGAGCGCCGGCGGCCGTAGCGCCAACGAATGAATGGGTGGTGGCGCTTGGACAATATGAACCAGTATTCTGCGACTTCAACCGCCAGTACGCACCCGTCGTTGCCAGCCGGTGTTATCACTGAAAACAGTTGCAGGAAATTTGCCGAGAAAATGCCTTTATTACCGTATACTTTGCGTCCGCCCGGCTCCAGCCAGCTAGGGCGTTAACCTGCCACAACCGCCCGTGCATCAAGTTATCCGCTAATGCTGTATTTGAGCCGCGGACGGTTACGCCTAAATAGTCGCCCACCAAGTTAAATGCGATCGTCTGGATCTGAACAAAGGACCCTGGACAAAGAACACAATCCACGGGCTACGACCTTCGCCACTTTTATCGTGCGTAAGGACCTTGTTTTAATTCACCGAAGCCACATGAAGCTGTCACGCCAGCCCGACATCTTACCGTTCGTGTGGGCCTGAAAAGATTTGGCAGCACCTATGGACGTGCTGAAACACTTTCCGCAGTAGCTGATTAACGGCTTACGAGGTTTTCTCTCACCAGCGATGAATCACGTTTGTCCCATGCCAGGTAAGGGCGCCGCATTTAACACCGAGCGCCTGTACTAGTGCGCTGCCTGGAATTGAATGCGTGCTGAACCAGTGATGTGAACAAGCCATGAAACTGTTCGAGCGGCATGAAAAACGCTGGTGCTCGACGGCGTGAGCAGCCCAAAGCGAACCCAAGCTCAGAGCTGTGGCTGCTGCGCGAGCGCATCTGGATCTATCGCTCCGCGCCATCCCTACAAAAAACGACATTTCGTGTGGTATTCCGGTGCCGGCTTCTGAAGAAAATCAATCAAGTTCGGTCAAGGCACCACATCGATTTCCGAAATTATCTGGTTTGGTCACATCGGCGCACGGCAAACCTGCCCATGAAACACCTTAAACCTTGTGACATGGCCTAAAGAAGACTTCTTCCGAAAGTCCAGCAAGGTAAACAATTGGTGTTGAAATCGTCGAAGATACAGGCAGCGTGTCCGCCAACACGCGTGGGCATGACCAAAAAAAGACCTACCTGCGTACACCGAAGCGAAGCTGAAATTTGCCTATCTGAGAGGCATCAGCAGGTTTTGACCCTAACGGTATCCGTTAAACCCGAGTAAAAGAGCGTGCGACTGATAAGGTGGTAGCGCTGACATGGGAAGAGACACATTGTAGTTACTCAGCGGTGCGCTGAGTGCAGTGCGAAAGCGGTCTGGCTACCTTCCGTTGACAATCGACGGACTGTGGGGAAAAAAACCACAAACGTACACGATGTCGGCACCCCCCGAAGCCTTTCAGCTGCGGACCCGGGCTTGTGTGCTTGCTTTTACAAACGAACGCCGTCGCAACTGTCAACACCTCAACCCAACCGCGCTACGCTTGCTGGCAGGAGCTGGAGCGATGTTATTCGGTGACCATCGCTCAGCAGAATGTCGATGACTTACACGAACGCGCAGGCTTATCCCCAAGTGTACACCTCCACGCGAACTCACGAACCCGAAGCACAAAAAAATCCCCCGAGCCATTCACACCAAGGGCATACCGCGATATTCGACTTGGTGAACGCAGCAAACTTGCAGCAACTGCGTCCTCCACATCGTCTGGATTCGGCGAAGAGGTCCATGCTGAAGTCGCTATCGCTACATAGTCCGCAGCGCGACGACCTGCTCATAGTCGGCACCTCCCTACAAGTATACCGCTGCGGTTTAGTCCACGAAGTGTGCGACTTGCCCATCACCGTCATCAAACCGAGTCACCCCCACCAGGAAGTTCTCCGCGCCCGTTTATTCAAAAAATTGCTTGTGAAGCGTAAGCAGAATGGTGTAACAAACAGTTTTAGCGATGAAAGACTTCGACAAGCAGAACCAGAAAGACCTGTGCGACTACTCAGAGCTAGAAAAACGAAACTCCGCCAAAATAAAGCCCGCAATTCATTACCAAAAGCGGCACTGAAACACCAACGCCTCAGCATCCATAATGCCCCGCAATCATATCCGCGTCAATAAAATATACTCTCACCCGCGTTTGAAAAGAATCAGATATCAAACCCACTGTGCTCGTCTTGAGGCTGCACCTTCCTTATGCAGCCGCGCCTGACCGAATCGTAGGCTGCTCAGACTCAAAACGCACAACCAAATATCCCGCCACATGGGTAATAGCCTCGTCAATCGCGGTTGGCTCTCAACTCGCGCACCTAAATCAATCCAAAATTACTGATCCGGCGCCTGTATAATCCTTGCTCTAAAAGCAGCCGTCACCGCATTGCGGTAGCCTCGCACAATCTCTGTTTCAGCTTCTTCACACAGCCAAAATCGTACATCACAATGGTGCCGTCCGGCCGGTAAGCAAAGCTTAACGCCGCTGTGGGTCACCGTGAAATGCATCTGAAAAACGAAATTAGCTATCGGCCTCGCCGTAAAAAATGCGCGTGGCCGATCAGTATGATGGTAGTCTTGGTCTTAACGCTCTGCGTGATATCACTTACGTGTCACTTGCCAATTACAGTCTCCAGAGTCATCACCGTGCGAGTTAATGCTGCGCACCACCGCTGGAATAAACCACCCAGCGATCGCTGGCGACTGAAACTCGCGGAAACACTATTCAAATTGCGAGCTTCGTGCGTAATCCATGCTCTTCGTGCAGCGCTCGCGGATTTCAGCAAACAGCTGTGATCTACCGATTCCTTGGGCATTTTCAGCAGGCCGCCCAACCTTTAAGCCAGTCAAGCTGTTTTGACGGTCGGAGATCACAGGATCTAATTCAACACCCGGGTATTGCCACCTTATCATAACGGTCGGTGCCGTCGGCAGTTCGCGCCCCGTGTACCTGGGCGAAGAAGCTGCCGCGGTAAGGGGCTTTCCTGCAGATATCATAAGCTCGTGTACCGGTATTAGCCAAGGCTGTTTCAAATTGCTGGCGGAATCACTTCGATAGGGCATGCGGCGGCCGGCTACTTTTTGAGCTTTGCAGGGCGTCAAAAATTCACGGTAGAACAATCATTGGGGTTTGCAGGGGCTGATCTTGGCCGACCTCATGAGCGGCGCCGTTTCATTCCCCCAGAGTGTCGAGTAATGCGGCCCCGCCATGGCGGCTGTAGCTCTTCGCTGGGCGCCTTCTATTCATTTATCCACTGCTGTAAGAAACCGCGCCTTATGGCCAGCGAATTTGTTCCGGCCACAGAGGCCAGTCATACCGGCGAGTTGGAAAAAACGACCGCCTGCGAGTGGTAACCGTTTTTTGCCATGCCATATATACGCTCCCTAACCAAAAAACGATTCAACGTCGTCCGCCAGACCACGCTGAGGCTGTTGTCTAACGCTCTGTTTATATCACTCTTTAAAATCGCTTTTAACTCTTTTTCTAAATCTCTTTTTAAACGCACTACTGGTACGACACCGACAGGCGATCTTCCGCGTTCAGTTGCAGATTTGTCCGGATTTGCAGTAGGCCGGGACACCAATTGCTTCCAGCAGTTAATTACATCCCCACGGTAACAGAAAGAACTGTGTACTGATGGTGGGCAACATTACCAGAGGCACCACCGACGACGCATGTCGCGCGGTGTTCGCGCGGCTTTGCTGGCTGCTCGCCTTCGATATCCAGCTGACAGGCAGGTCGTCCCCGCTTCGCATATTCGCTGCGGCCCGGAAACGACGGCCGTTGAATCGTAGCGGCAGCCACGATCAAAACTTTAGCCGCTCCATGGGTGCCCCTGCTTTTAACGCTTTGACCAGGTTCGGAGGGTAAATCAGCCCAGTGTCCAGTAAACCAGTAATCGCCGACTTCTGCATCCGCTGACAGAGGACGCTTCGTCAGGGTCTGCCAATCTAGCACCGGGCCTAATTCGGTTTAAAGCACGCGCGCCTTGCATCCCGCGAAGTCCAGGATGCCTCGGTTCAGGTGTTACCGCGCTGTGCAGGCGGCTTTATTGAACTAGCAAGGGGCTCGGTCGGGCATCGGTTGTTCAGTCTCTTTGGCGTTTCGCATAGTACGGGCCGATGCAGCAATTTGCCCAGGGGCAAATGAATAGGTTTGTCAATCGTGCCAATAGCGTGCTTGATAATTCACGAGTAGTATCCTCTTGAGGCGGTTTCATTCTCCCCGAATGAGCACATTACAGTATAAACCGTTAACCTCTCGGCTCGCAGGCTTGTTCAGAACCGCCCAGGTCGGCAGATCTTCATCGCGCTACTCTACAATTTCGGCTCCAATCCGGCGAATCAGCCGGGAGAGCGGCCAAACATGTGCCACCGGTGGCATTCAGTCACTCCGACATGAAAGAATATAGATCCACGCACCACTTTTGTACGGCCGGGTTTGAGGGCGTCTTGTTGCCAACCCCACCGAGCGGTGCCGATATCCAGTTCGTAGTCTTCCACTAAGCTACAAACGCAGCTTCCTTTCTTGCGAAATCAGCCGACCAAACGAGGGCGTTCAGTTCATTACGCCAGAGCAGAGCAATGATAAATCCTACGGGCATCTTACCGCGCAAGTCGCTCTATACGCTCTCGTGTTTTTAACGAATGGTACGAAAGCATCAATCAGTTGCGACGCGTTTGATTCTGCAGCACCCGTCTGATGGGTTTTTTTTTTTTTTTTTTATTTTTTTTTTTTTTTTTTTTTTTTTTTTTTTGTTTTTTTTTTTTTTTTTTTTTTTTTTTTTTTTTTTTTTTTCTATCGCGGAAAAGTGACCACCCGGGCTTCGCCAGTCGCGCGGAATCTGTGCGATAGCCTGCTTGATGCTCTGGGAAAAAGTAATCCATGAAACCCCTGCCTTACGCCCGGGCGCGCTTATCGCACATCTAGGAAAATGAATTTAAGTAATAAAAACACCAGAGCGATAACGACCACGTCAGATTTGAGATTTCCAGACCAACGACGCTCAGGGCTTCTCGAGTCCGCGTTAGGTGACTAAACCCAGCAGACGATGCCTTAGCAATCGAAACGCAGCGGCATCTCAGCCGTGACAACCGCTGATGCTGCATCGGATACATCGTCCCAGTTCGATCAGTTTCAGGCTACTGCCATCAGCCACGGCACTACAACAGCCCGAGCCGTGGCGTAGCGGCGGACGATTATCATGCAAGACCGCCCACGCACAGGCCCACGCGCGAACAGCCGGGGACAACCTACCCGCCTCAGAGCCGGTGCGACCACCCGCGCAATACCGGCGGTGGATTCCACATAGCTGGTGGTGGTAAAGTGCCAAGAACAAGGGCACCCGACATGGTGGCCACGGAGTCTGGACACTCTTCATGAGCGCGCGGCCCAAGCGTGGCGTTTGCCATTTTCGTCCCAGCAGGCCACCGGGCAGCGCCGATCAGCCTGTGCCAGACGCTAGTGTTCAACACGCGTCAACAAAACAGATAAGCAAAAATAACGCTTTGATCAGCGACGTTAAAAACGCGCCCGCAGGTCTAGCTATTGCCATAAAGCGGGCCAGGCTTGGGCGGTGCTGAAACAGCTTTTAATTTCAATCATACCATGGCCAGCGCTCCAGGAGTTACGGCAAAATGCCGCATCATCAACCGCGCCAGTAACGCGGCGAACGACAGCGCGCAAATTAAAATAAAAATCCGCAAAAAACAGAGGCTCTCGGCTCTCTGACTCGCCACATACCCACTAGGTGGTGGGTTGATTCGACCACAATGCCGGCGTTTTTCAGGCAATCAACGCCAGAAAGAAACCGATACGCGAAAATTGCAAATCGCAAAGACGAGTGTATGGCAGTTGATATCCACTCCCCCGCACTTTAAAATACTCAGCGCAAAGAATATCAAACCCGACAGAAACACAGCGCCAAGAGCCACCTGCCAGGGATCCATACTCAAACCACGGTTGTAACGAGAAAAAACGCGTTTTCAGCCCATCCCCGGTGCAAGGGCAATCGGGTAGATACAAAAAAACACATAAACATGGCCCACAGGCCCATAGATCCAGGTGCGCAACAACGCCGCAGGCAGTTGGCTACGAAACACGGGCGCCAAAATCTCATACTGTGAGATGACAGAATGCTGGGGATTAACACGATAATGGAGCCTGTGGCCAAAACTACCGATATGCCCTTGCACCGGCATGGGCCTGACGCGTTTTTCTCGTTCACCGTGTGCAGTTGGATACACTGGCAGGTGCATCTTGGCGCTGTGTTCTGTCGGTTTATATTCTTGCCGAGTATTTTAAAGTGCGGAGTGGATTATTCAACTCCATGACCATTGTCTTGCCGCTTTGCAATTTTCTTTGCCGGTATCGTTTCTTCTGCTTGATTGCCCTGAAAAACGCTGCATTTGTGGTCGACAACCAAGCCACCCTAGTGGTATGGGCGACGTCAAAGCAGCCGAGAGCCTGCTTGTTTTTTGGCGTTTTTATTTTAATGTGCGCGCTGTTCGTCCGCCGCGTACTGCGCGGTGAGATCGCATTATGGCCTTAACGCCTGTAGCGCTGGCCACTAGTATGATTTGAATACAAAAGCCTGTTTTTCAGCAACCGCCCAGCCTGCCCCCACCTTTATGCAGCTAGACCTTGCCGCGCGTTTAAACTCGGCATGACAGCGTTATTTTGCCTTTCTTTGTTGAACCCTGTTTACATTCTGGCACCCTGATCGGCGCCCCGCCAACGTGTGGCCTGCTGGACGAAATGGCAAAACTGCCACGCTTGGCCGCCGCGCTCATGTTCAGACTCCGCCACATGTCGGGCTGTTCTTGCACATCTACCACCACCAGCTATGTGAATCTCACCGCCGGTATGCCGCGGGGTGTCGCACCGGCCTGACGCGGGTGGTGTCGCGCCTGTTCGCGCGCTGCCTGAGTGCTGGCGCCCTTGCCAAGGCATGTCCCGCCACGCCACCGCTCCGGCGCGTTGACGTGGCCGTGCTGGATTGCCAGTACCTGAAACTGATCGACTGGACGATGTAACCATGCCGCACAGCGTTGTCACCGCGCTGATGATGCCGCTGACGTCTCGATGCTAACGCATCGCTCGGCTTGTCACCTACGCGGTACTGGAAAGCCCTGAGCCGGTCGTTGTCTGCATTCTTCCAATCTGAGCGTGTCGTATGTACTCTGGTGTTTATTCTTAATTCATTTTCCTAGATGTCCGCGTAAGCGGCGCCGGCCGTAAGGCAGGGGTTTCTGGATTACTTTCCAGTAAGCATCAGCAGGCTATCCGCACATTCGGACTGGCCGAAGCGGGTGTCACTTTCCGCACATCCACGACGGTGCTGCAGAAACAAAACGCGTTTCCAAACTGATTAATGACTTGTACTCGTTACCACGACCAGCGTAATAGACGCGAATTGACTGCGAGATGCCGTGGATTATCATTGCTCTGCTCTGCCGTATGAAAATCTGAAACGCCTCGTTAGTGCTGATTCCAAGAAAGGCAAGCTTGCGTTTGATACCTTAGTGGGAGACTACGAATGAGTACCGCACGCCTCGGTGAGTTGCACAAAGGACGCCCTCAAACCCGGCGACAAAGTTGCTGTCGATGATCTGATCGCCACCGTGGCACCATGTTGGCCGCCTCCGGCTGATTCGCCGATTGGCGCACAAATTGAAAGTACGGCGATATCGATCTGCCGACCTGGCGGTCACAAGCTGCGAGCCGAAGCGGCTTAACGGTTTATGAACTGCTTGCCTCATTCGAGGGAGAATAAGCCGCCCTCAAGAGGATACTATCGTGAATTATCCAGCACCATTGACGATGCCAAACCTATTCATTTGCCCTGGGGCAAAATTGTCTGCATTCGCCGAAACTATGGCCGAAACACGCCAAAGAAGCTGAACAACCCGATCCGACCGAGCCCTGCTGTTCATAAGAAGCCCGCCACCCGCCGCGTACACCTACGATGGCCTCTGGACTTCCCCAGCGGGATCAAGGGCGCCGTGCACTTTTTGAAACCGAATTAGCCGTGCTGATTGCAGACCCTGACGAGCGCCATCTGCCAGCGATGCAGAACGGCGGTAACTGGGTTATGCTGGCGCTGGATTTAACCTCCGTACCTGCAAAGCCGTCTTAAAAACAGGGCACCACTGGGAGCGGGCTAAGGTTATTTGATCGTGCCTGCCCACTCAACGGCCGTTGTTCCGGCCAGCATCTGACAAGCGCCGCCTGCCACTTCAGCTGAATATCGACGCGAGCGCCAGCAAGCGGCACACGCCACATGCTGTTTCGGTGGTGCCCCTGATTGCCCCACATCAGTACACAGTTCTCTCTGTTACCCGGGATGTAATACTGACTGCACGCCCAAAAGGGTCGGGCCACCTGCATCCGCAATCCTGCAACTGACGCTGGAGATCGCCTGTCGTGTCGACGATGGTTAAAAAGAGATTTAGAAAAAGAGTTAAAAAGCGATTTAAAGAGTCGGGATATAAAACGAGCGTTAGACAACAGCCTCAGCGTGTCTGGCGTGAGACGTTGAATCGTTTTGGTAGCGAGGTATATCTGCATGGCAAAAAAAACCTTTACCACTCAGCGGTCGTTTTTTCAAACTCGCATATGACGCCTTCTTGGCGGACAATTCGCGGGGCCAAAAGGCGCGCAGTTCTTCAGCAGTGAAAATGAGAAGGCGCCCCAGCAGACGCTACATGCCGCATGGCGGCGCGCATTACCACACTCTGGGGGAAAATGAAAGTCGCCGCCATGGAAGTGGCCCAAATAGCCTCGCAACCCAGATTTTCTACCCGTGAATTTTCTGACGCCCTGCAAAAAACTTCAAAAACAGAAGCGCCGCCATGCTTCGAGTGTATTCGCCAGCAAATTGAACGCCTTGGGCAACCGGTTACACGAGCTTTATGTAATACCTGCAGGAAAGCACCTTACGCCGGCACACTCTATCGCCAGTCACCGGGGCGCTAATGCACGACGCACCGACTTATCTAAAGGTGCAATACCGTGTTGATGACTCCTGTGACTCCGACCTCAACAGCTTCGAACTGCCTCTAGGTGGGCGCCTGCTGAAAATGCCAAGAATCCGGTAGATCAAGCGTTGCTGAAATCCGGCGAGGCGCCTGCACGAAGAGGCTGATTACGACAAGCGAAGCTCGCATCTTATGTTCCGCGACTTCCTTCGCACGATCGCTGGGTGTTAATTCCAAGGGTGTGCGCAGCCATAAACTCCCACGTGATGATCTCTGTAGTGGAGGAAGGCCAGAAGTATATTCACCAGAGCTTACGACCGCACCATCAATCTTGGATCGTCCACCGCATTTTACCGCGATGCCGATCAGCTATTTGGGTTCAGGATCACGGTGACCCACACGCCGGTAAATTGTGTACCGGCCGGACGGCACTTGATGTACGATTTTGGCTGCTGTGAAGAAGCTGAAACCAGAGATTGTGCGCGCTTATACCGCAAGGCGTGACGTGCTTTAGAGCAGGATTATAAGCGCTGTATCAGTATTGATGATTTAGGTTGCCGAGTTGAAGCCAAACGAGCGATGACGGCCTATTACCCATTGTGGCGGAATTTTTGGTGTGCCGTTTGGCTGAGCAGCCCCTCGATTTCGTCAGGCGCTCGCTGCATAAGGACGTGCAGCCAAGACGAGCACAGTGTTTAAATATCGGATTCTTTCAAACCGCCGTGGAGGTATTTTATTGACGGATGATTGCGGGCATATTGAGCTGAAGCGGTTTGGGTGTCCAGGCCCGCTTTTGTAATGGAAATGGGCTTATTTGCGAGTTTCGTAATTTCTAGCTCTTGAGTATTCGGCACAGGTCTTTCTGTTCTTGCTTGTCGAGTCTTCCATCGCTTAAAACTGTTTACCCATTTCTGCTACGCCTCCCAGCACAAACAATTTTTTTTGAATTTAAACCGGCGGAGAACCTTCCTTGGGGTGACCGGTGTGACTGTGATGGGCACGTCGCACCTATCGTGACTAAAACCCGCAGCGTGGTTATACTTGTAGGAGTGGCGAACTATGAGAGGTCGTCCGCGCTCGACTATGTCGATTAGCGACTTCAGCATTCGGGACCTTTCTCCGAACCAGACGAGTGGGGACCAGTGGCTGCAGTCTTGGCTGCGTTCACCAAGCGATATCGCGGTAGGCCATGGTGTGAATGGCTCGGGGTTTTTTGCTGCGCGGGCTTTCGTGAGCTTCGCCGTGCAGGTGTAACACTTGGGTAAGAGCCGCCGCGTTTGTAAGTCATCGAATTCTGTGACGATCGTCACCCGATAATACTGCGCTCAGCTCTGCAGCCAAGCGTGAGCGCGTTGGTGATTTGCAGTTGGCACGCGTTCTTGTAAAAGCGAAGCACCAAAGCCCGGGTCGCGCTTGAAGGCTTCGGGGTGGCGAATCGTTACTTGTGTTTTCCCACAGTCGTCGTTGTCACGGAGGTAGCAGACGCTTCTGCGCTGATGCCACGCCGCTGAAGTACTACATGTGTCTCTTCATTCCGCGTAGCACCTTATCAGTCGAAGATTTTACCCGGTGTTAACTATACCGTTGGTTTCAAAAACCGCTTGTGCCTCTTCAGGATAGGCCAATTTCAGCTTCGACTTCGGGTGTACTGCAGTAGGCTTTTTTGGTCATGCACACCCGTGTTCGCGGACACGTGCCCGGTATCTTTCGACGATTCAAAACACCACTTTGTTTACCTCTGGCACTTTCGAAAGAAGTCTTCTTTAGCCATGTACACCAGTTTAAGATGTTCAAGTGCAGGTTGCCGTCCGATGTGACCAAACAAATAATTTCGAAATCCGATAGTGTCGCTGACCACTTGATGATTTCCAGAAAGCGGCACCGGATACCCACAGTAAATGTCCGGTTTGTTAGGGATGCGGACAGCGATAGATTTTTCAGAAATGCGCTGCGCAGCAGCACAACTTGAGCTGGGTTCGCTTTGGCTGATCACGCCCGTCGAGCACCCAGCCGTTTTCCATGCACCGCCTCGAACAGTTCCATGGCTCTGTTCCATCACCTGTTCAGACACGCTTCAAATTCAGCAGCGCATATTTAAGGCGCCTCGTGTCAAAGGGACGCCTTACTGGCCATGGGCCAACACTGATTTCATCGCTGGTGAGAGAAAAACTGTAAGGCCGTTAATCCAGCTTTACTCGGAAAGGTCAGCACGTCCATAGTGCTGCCAAATCGTTTCAGGCCAGCACGAACACTAAGAATTCGAGGCTGCGTGACAGCTTCATGGTGGCTCGGAATAAACCCAAGTCCTTCGCACCGAATAACAAAGTGCGAAGGTCGTAGCCCGTGTTGTTCTTTTCCAGTCTTGTTCAGATCCAAACATCGGCCTTTACGGTTGACGACTTTTAGGCGCGCAACCCAGTCGCGGCTCATACCATAGCGGATAACTTTGATGCCACCGGCTGGTGACAGGTTACCTGGCCCAGCTGCTGGACCGCGGACGCAAAAGTCTACCGTTAATAAAGCCATTTTCCGGCAAAATTCGAAAAATGTTCATGATACACCGGCCTGGCAAACGAACGTGCGGGTCACTGGTCGTTGAAGTCCAAACGAATCTGGTTCATTTTGTCAAACGCCACCAACCATTACCGTGAGCGCTACGGCGCCG
>Ga0163217_1026835_pt1 | contig 12226 bp, 14 predicted proteins | sample SynspAceP_FD_185933 | JGI IMG/M metagenome (GOLD analysis project Ga0163217, IMG submission 185933) | Saline lake microbial communities from Ace Lake in Antarctica - Synechococcus sp. Ace-P (PacBio error correction) | ecosystem: Environmental > Aquatic > Non-marine Saline and Alkaline > Saline ... | reverse complement strand
CGGTGTGAAATACATTGCTTTCGAGAACTTTTCATTTAATGGAAGTTATACAAACGTTTCAGGTTTGCTGGAGGGGATTATCATCCGTTATTACTATTAAAAAATAAATTATGGGATTGTACACATTGGATTATTGTTTGAGTCATAGTCTTGGGGGATTTCTGGTATGCAGGAAAGGAATTGAAGTAATTTAAGAGGACTCCTCATTGGAATGAAAGCGTTACGCAAGGGTAGAGATTACCGAAGTAGAATATGAAAACAAAAACGAATTATTAATTCTAAAAATTAAGTAAAATGAAACATTGTTAAAAAAACATATGATTATTTGGTGCACATCGGCTCATTGGTGAGCTGTAAATCCACTTTTAATGCATTTCCGAAACAATGGAAGTTCAAGAAACGAAATGCCATCTATCAAGGATTATTTCAAATCGAGCCAAATTCAATGAATTTATCGATTCTAGCCCCAAACCAGATGATGTTGCAAAAGATAATGATCGCAAACCATATGCAAATGATTGGAATCCGGGAAGATGAAAGCTTATGATGGAAAACAATCCAGAAATGATAAGAAACAGATGAAATCCCATATGGCAGAAATGATGGAGGATAATCCTGAAATGAAGGAAAAAAATTGCAAACAATGATGTCGATAAGATTGTTGAAAAATTCAGAAGCAGAAAGATGTTGATTGCAAAAAATGCACGACACAAAGAAATGCAGAGGGACATTGAAAGAAGAAGATTGATGCAAAAAATGAAGGAAAATCTGAAATGATGAAGAGTAGATGGCGGAAAATGAAATGGAATAACCCTGAAATGAAAGAGAACCATGATGGGAGAAATGAAGAATAAGGAAAGAAGGTTTCCAAAGAAATAAACACAACAATTAAAGGTACTCCTTTTTGACTCAATAAAAAAAATTGCAACTATGTGACGCTTGATTGCCTATCGGATAGAGTATTAATTATGGAAGAATACAAAAAAAAAATTAGCCTGATGTTGACCGGTGCGTTTCCTTGAGGTTACGGTAGTTATGATTGGTGCCAGGTTATTTTGCCCCTGCTGGGACAGGGTGGCCGGAAACTCAGCGTCAATGGTTTTCCTACTTGACTTTTTTTTGGTGGGAGCCATTACTCTCTGGTTTATATGTAGCTTACTCTTTACATAAAGATGTCAAACGCATACCCTTCTGACTGCGAGGGATTTGCCACCTAATCATGAAAAAGATTTATGGGTTACAGGGTTTTTCGTTTAACGGCATTCCGGGGCTTTGTTGAGGCTATTTCTAGGTTATCAATGAAGAGTTGGTTGCCCGTACTTTCGGGTCGTATTACCTTGCAATTGTCTTTGATCTGGCCTGCGAATGTATTTTGGGTTCTGGTTCTCTTGGAGGTTTTGCTTTTAATTGTTGGGCCTTCCTAATAAATATTTCAGGGAACAACTGTTTATTGGTTAAATCGTCCTTGGTAATAGGCCATCCTGAAAGATCGGGGCATTTCCATTTTTTGCGATAGTCGGTCTTTTGCGGCTGCGGGTTTTCTTTTTCTCAGAAGTAGTCCCCTCCAGCAGTTTATCGGAATTTCCGGTTCTCCCAATTATCTAGGGGCTTTGGCAATTGTCGATCTGGCCTATCAAAGGCCTTTATTACTACCTATTACAAAAGCGGAGGTGAAATTGTAAATCCAATAAAAATGTTAGACGCACGCTATATAAATTTCATTGGCAAATGTTACACTATTATATCTATTTGGTGCCTTTGCAGTTTCTTCAATCTTTCTATAGAAGGAAATGCTAACAGGGCAAGGGACTTTACTCCTTGGCGGAAGCCTCCAAGGCCTGCCTTTTGGTAATATGGGCTTTGGTTACAGGTAGGTAATTGCCATTCGTGCCACCGATTTGAGCGTGTTTGTTCGCCGTTGTTTTTAGCCTTTCAAGACTGACGGCCATGCTAACGGACTATGCTTGGAACCCATAAATCATTTTGGATGCCCGGGGGCATACGAAAACATTATGCTTCGTCTACACCGTAGTCTTGGCAATCACTTTAACCGTTTTGTATTGATTTTGACCAGAATAAGCATCTTTAGGTGCATTTCCTGTATCTTGCGTCATGGATATTGGAATCATTTGGGGGCATTTTGAGGAAACCTACGTGTTAAAGAAATAAAAGGCTAATGCAGCCAAATTGTTTACCGCCATTCGTATACTGGACCTTTAATTGTTCTCGGCGCTTTCTTATGGATAAAATGTCGAAGTGATGTATTCGTCGTTGTTGTAGCAGTAGTACTTTACTCTACTCATTTTTACTGGGAAAAAATGTTTTTAAAAAAAGAACGAATAATACTTAAAAAATTTCAAATTATGATGAATTTACTGGGAGGGTATTGGAAGTTAATTCTGTTCTGAGCATATTAGGATATTATGCATGAAGAACAGGAATATTGCTAAAAAAGTGATAGAACCCAATGGATATCTGGATGAACATAATACGCCAAGGGCTGAAATTTTACGAGGAAGAATTACGAAGAAACAAAAAGAATGATTAATTCTAAAAACAAATATTTATGAAATATATTTAACACCAAACCCTAGAGGGTGATTTTGAACTGATAATTGAAAAAGGATTACAGAAGAACTTAAAAAAAATAAAGAAGGTTTTGCATTATGACCGATATTGATATTAAGGAAACCGTTGAAAAAGAAACTGGATGTGGATTTTCAAGCAAATTATAGGCTTCTGGGAGCCGTAATCCTCCCTATTGCCCACAAAGCACTGCGAGGCGAGGACTAAAATTGGAACTATGCTACCCTGTACATGTTATCGTGCAAGAAATTTCAAAAGGAAGTAGTCTGAAGTTGCTGAGTGAACCCTGATGGCAATCCATGCAATCAGGTCGAAAATTGAAACGTTGAAGGAGATTGCAAAGAGATAACTAACAAAATTAGAAAGAGTGATTGAAAACTTAGAATTCAACCTCTTCATACTTACCGAATACAAAAAATACTTTCAAATAAATATTTAAAATTTAAACAAAATGAGAAATTGGAGAATATCAACGGGAATTTTGGCAATAGCATTGGTTAACCCTGACGGCAAAAACCATCATGCAGAGATACCAAAAAGGAATAACAACGATGATTGGGCACCATCCCGAAATGGAAAGTAAGATGGGGCACCATGATGAAGAAGGAAATGCATGATAAGCATCTATGGAATCGTCAAACAACACATGATGGATGAACGAAGTTAGCAAAGACCTCGAATCGACCAAATTGGGTTCGCCAAATTATCTCAGACTTAAAGAGTTTTTGGTGCGGATAATTAAAAGATGGGGGCTGCTAAGCGGGCGGAATGATGGTTTCTGCTTTTAACAAATTTTGATATAAGTTTCTTATACTTCCAAACAACAGGGAAGAATTAAGATATTATAGAGGATGCCAAGGAAACATGCGGAACATATTTCTGAAAGGTCCAATCGAACATCAACGTGAGCACTTTGAAGTTTTTGAAAGTGTAGATTTAATTGAATATTGATTGCCATCACAGGGGAACGGAAAAAACCTTGTATCCAGGATTTCTGCCCCATGTACAATAACAATTAGGGAGCACCCCAATGGTTTAAGTGCCACCGAAAGAAATCAAGACATCCCTACTATGGTACAAATTTTATGACCTTGGCCAGTATTACAAAAGCAGTTCAAACTAAGGTGAGGCGGTTAAAATCATTTGGATTTTTTTTGCTGATTGTTGTGGTGGGCATACAAAAAAAGTTTTTTTTTTTTTTTTGGTTTGGCCCACCACTCAAAAGATCAAAAGAGATACGGTTCCCAAGACGGATTTTAATGATTGTCACACTAATACAGCGCGATGATACATAAACGATTCAAGCAAAGCTTACAAGCTCCGCTCATGATATATAGATATAGCTGCAATACGGAATATTCCGTCAGGTACGCGAATAAGCTCAGTTCACTATGATCCATGGGGTGGATTTTGGAGACCATGTAGTTAAAAGGTAAGGAAGAACACTTATATATACACGAACTCGCGCCGGGAAACAATTCAATACGAGGAACGGTAAAAACCAGTAATGAAGTCCATTATCAGCCCAATGGAAGACTATGAATGCCACTTTATTCCGTACTCCCTTATACATAGCGTAATGCAAAGCTCTCAGGAGAGGGAAAAAACAGGAAATTTATGAAACAGAATAATTTGACCCACAGGCTTACAAAAAGACTTATAATAAAATGAAAGAATTAAGTCTCAGCATTTTACATTGTACGGGCCCCATAACATTGAGTTTTTTGGTACATTATTTTCTATTTACTCCATTTTCCAAAATCATGTTTAAATCTATTACGAAAGTCCATAATTACAAATGTCGTTATTGGGCATTTATTTTGAATTTTTTCTTGGAAGTCGCCATCCAAGGTCCATATACAAGGGATTTAGTTACGATTGTCGCATACCATATTTCATTTAAATGCTCTCTGGCATCGCAATTGCAGACTATGTTAGATGCGTATCTTCCCATACTTGCTCTATCGCCTTTGTGACATCGATATTTATAAAATGTGTATGGAATACAATAGTATTGGCGATTTTGAAAAAATCGCTATGCTTATTGGTCTTTGTCGGCTTTCCTGGGCAATACTTGCGGAAGTCTTTGTATTACCTATTGCGCGGCGATTGGCCGTGTATACCGATAACATGACCATTTACTGCCAGTAGGTGGGAGGGCTAGGTGTTTTTCGGCCCGTTCTACAGTTTCTTGATATTGCCAATTGAGGCTGAATTTATTCGATAAACAAGCAAATGGTAAAAGAATTAATAAGATAAAAATCTGGGAAGTGGATTCGGTAGTGTTTCCTGCCAATGAAACAGATTTTTCATTTGTTTTCTAAGAAAAAGTCCTGTTAATGGGAAGGGAATATTAGTTTAGTGATAGTGTTTAATTCCCTATACCACCGCTCGACACCGCGCAATCGTCTCACTCTAATAACACTAAAATAACATATATACATGTGAAATATTCTACTATTACTGATAAGCTCCTCTCTCGCACACAATAACCAACTTCCTAAAAACATGGTTAAGGTTATTGGTTCTACTTATTATTTCCACTAAAGTCTACTGGCGATGTGTTTCAAATTTTAGGCAAAGAGTTTTTAAAAAAGTTTATTGAAAATGATATCAACGGTTAACTGGTATACTTCATTCCTATCGAGTTCAAAGAACAGAAAAAAAAATAAGTTAAAAAAATCATGATTCAACAAGCTTATTGGCCTTCGTCCAAAACATTCGGTGGGAAACTTTTTAATAGGATTTCCAGTAGTCCGTAGGGAATTATGGCCCAAACCTTTCAACTGAATTAACCTCCGTAATGGTTATTCCCAATATAAAAAACTTGACGACTGAGATAGCCAGGAATGGCGGCATGGTTATAGGTATAGATAGAGTGAATTCCTCTTTTAATTCCAACTTCCGATGGCAAATGGATTTTATTATGTCACGTTCATCCTTCTTCGAAGTGATTTGTTATTTTTCATAAACTCTGGTCTTCCATCATAGTTGGCGGGAATAAAATTAGGTCTACAGACTTTTGTCTTGAATAGAAGGCCAATATTTTTTTGAAGCTCATCGGCTAATACGAACTGAAAGTTGGCGTCACCTATTCTTCGCTCCCTGCCATCAGAATATGCGGCCATTTGGCTAGTCCCTTTACCTGAAGTTTTTACCAAGTCTATAACATTCATTCCCCTACAGTTGAACATTGGTCCAAAGACCTTGAATGAAGTGTATTTACCGAAAATGGAGCTTTTCACTGAATGTAGGGAAATGTGCTTAAGTTTTACATAATAAAGCAATATTCTCTAATCCCAATCGCATCTAACGGACTATATTATCCAAAGTTTTTATTAATTGGGAGAATTTAGGCAGCTACATTTCAGTTATACATTTTGGTTGATACCCAAATTCATTAGAATTTGCTGTGTCATTATTAATATTAAAAAAAAACACCAAAATTACTTGATGATGAATAAAATCAAATTAAAAACAAGTGGCGTAAATTCGGTGGCGTTAAAAACCATTACTACTCATAAACCCCTAATGGAATATGAAAAAATGAATTATGGACTGTCCTCTTTACTCCGCAAAAAGCAAACCCCACAACGAAAGTTGGGTTTTTTTGTTTTTTGTTAGCCGGCTGAAGCTTTAACTTCAAGGGCGGAGGACAAAGCAAAATTCCTATGACAAGCGCTAGCTTTGTTTTGGTATTCCATGCTTGCCAGGGATTTGCCTTCTGAGACTTGCACGCTCAAGTGAACGCCTATATATATGGAATGACAACAAAAATTTAACCCTACTCTATTCGGCAGGTTTTGGTTATTCCATAAGGTGCGTGTGTGCATCACATGAGTCTCTTTCCATTTCTAATATATATCAAGTTTGTCTGCACGATGTACCACCGGCTCTAGGTTGGAGGGATTAATCTGCGTCGCTCTCAGCTCGATTCATCGCCAACATTTTAAAACGCAATTTTCTGGATCTAAAACCCTTTTTCAATTAGGTTGGTGAAAGCGGTTCTCGTAGTATCAATTTATGAGGATTTGGTGTATATTTGATCAATAATTGTTTCAATGTAAAGTTACCAGTTTAAATTTTTGAAAAGCCCAATGATATAAAACAATTGTCTATGCCATATGGGGACAATTTCTGATATGCGGACATTAAAGAGATGGTTTAAAATTAAAATACCCTGGTTACTGCAATATATTTCCTTGAACTCCCATTCTGTTCTAATGTCTCTGTAAATGGTACCGCCAGATAGGGCGCAAAGATTTTTGCCCTGTGTGCCTTCAAAAAGCTGTAAAGATTGTAAATATATGCCTGATCTTTATTTAGTTTAAGGTTCGCTGGTTTATAGATTAGTTTTGACTTTTAGCGAATTTTACCCAATAGCCACAAATTTCCCCTTGTGTTTTAGGCCCATCACAAATGTTCCTTTCGCTGCAATGTCATTCTCTAATTTTCCTTGATGCTTTATTTCCCATGGGCTTTATTACATGATTCCTACGTTCATCTATCTGTATATGCACGACCCTTAGTCGTCAGGATTATCCTTAATTCATGTGTTCAGTGGTACGGGTAAAAATTCTTTCCTCTATCCCTTAGTAATAAGGATAGATTTCCGACCAAATTCGGGGTTAAAAAAATTACTTAAATAAAAACGAAAAGCCCATTTTCGAATTTTATTTCGGATATAGTAATTTATAATACTTAACTCGCCTCAATTACCATAAATTGTATTTTGTCCTTAATGTTAGTGATCCAATTTTTTTTATTTTTTTTACTTTAGTAGATATTGCAGTGAGATAATTATGTTTTTTCCTTTAATTTTTCGGAATGGTCGGCGAGGGATATGTATCCATAATGGTAAACCCACATCTCATTATGGTAATTTAATCCCGTAATTGAAAAGTCCCTCAAACAAGCTTATTTTAATTTTATCCCTGCCTTGATAGTCTACTTGCAGGCTCATATTATTTTTGACTTTTAATTTTTCTTTGGGAGCACAGCAATTCCCACATTCAAGTCAATGTTTGTCATACACTGATATTAAATTACTATGCTTGGCGCTCTAATTGACCTAGTCAGGTAATTTAACAGCGACCAGAGAAGCATTTTAATTGGATTGTACCTTCTGGACAAGTTCATTAAATTTATGGGCAATTGGTTTTATTCTGGTTCTATAGTTCCAGCTAAGGAAAAATTCGCCCTTAACCCGTAACTCGTCATGATTAGCCTTTTTATCAAAGTTAAATCCTCGACTAATCATTATAGCCATCATATCTCCACACCATCAGAGGACATCGGACTTTTTCTTCATCATACTCCTCCGGCGCCAGACTATCCCGCCCACTCTCTCTCTTCCTCTCTTCTTCTCTCTCTCTGTCTTATGGATTAACTCGGCACCTTGAAAAGCCCTTTTTCCCGTTACCAAAAATATGGTCCCTTGTAACCGGTCCGACATGCCCATTATAGGGAATTTAAAATGGCCATTTTTGCCTTGAACATTGCATTGCCCCTCTGGTGGTGGCTGAATATACCGAATGCCAAACGAGCACCAGCTGCTACTCAGGAATAGTAACAAGTAGCTAAGTGAAAAATCAATTTTTTGGATAGACTTAAAATCCTTTTTTCTTTTAACTGTCACAATGTTCTTCATAAGATTAAGTTTATATTTCAACTGTTTTTTGATACTTATTTATAAGTCCGAAACATAGGACTAATACAAAAGTAATTAATTGTGTTGGGCAGTCAAAGTTTTTAAAATGATCTAATTCCTATGATTTACCATCTTATAAAGGAGGTTTATTTCAATTCGATTGTTTCTAACATGTTCCACAGCCCCCAAAATTATTTAACAAAGGCACAATTTAAAAATAATTAGTTATATACTCCGTATTCTGTAACTCTGTACGTACGGGCAAAATATAAAATAGCGTATCCTTTGTGAAGAGGCTAAAGCCAGGATAACTAAAACCTATGGATAGATTTTCTTTTTCTTCATTTAAGGGATCGTAGTCTATGATACCTTCCACAGCGATCATTTGCTCGCCATAGTAACGGACTTGCCGAATTTTCTTTCTTATGATTGCTTAAGCTCAAATGCTTCCTTATTGTTATTGGCATCGGGCACTTTTTTAGTATAATTTTTCTGTTAACGCCAACTGTATTGGCATAGGAATCGAAATTTCATTAAGTATAACAAAGTGTGATATCGATTGTGTTCTCCCAAATTAGGTTGTTTCCCTTATGGCATCTAGCATTTCATACTTTTGGCGATGGTGGGATTTTCCCATTTGCCCAATCGTTCTTATTCTTTTTGGGAGTGATTTTGCTAACAGAAACCTGCTTTTGAATTACTTGCTTACAAAGTCATCCTCATATCATATAATGATCCATGGCAGCTTTAATAACCTATCTTGACAAAATGGCTGGGGTATACCTATTATTCTTATTACTGTCGTTTCGGCCCTCCAATTCGCTTCCCTTGTCCTTATTCATCATGGAATTATTTAACTATGCATTGTGCAGCTGCATCCTACCGGTAAATGTTTCATGGTACCAATTTTCGTTCGCCATTCTCAAAACCGGAAACCAAGCCGTTAAAATTCGTCTCCAATTCTATGGGCCTAGAGGTTAATTTCCCGCATTTCAAAGACAGGTTTCATTGGGCGATTGGTCTTACATGTAACCAATCGACGTTCTCCAGTCCACTCACTTGCCAGTAGCAGGGATAGTAATTGTCCAGATGACTTGATTTTATCGAAACCTTTCAATTTTTCCAGATCATGAACATTACCGGGTTTAAACATCCTTCCATTTATTTTTTAATACGGCACGGAATGGCAACTATTCTATGTTCCTGGTATTCAGGACAGGGATCTATAAAGGAAATACTTGCAGTTAATCCACGTTATTTGGGATAAAGCATTTGAATTATTTTATATTTTGACCTAGCTCTGAATTGTCTCCTTCGCTTTTCGTATAGCGTCCAATTCCGCCCAAACAGAATTTTTAGTTAGCTAACTTTTAAAAATAAGGTTGTTCCCTTGTTTAAAATAATCACCATTCCGAAGTCAGTTTCTCAGGACACGTTGCCCGAAACGGTTGCATAAATCGGGGAAAGTTTCAAGTACTTGTGCCTGTATCCTCATACTATTAATTTGTTTCTATTCTGTTAAGTTCCAAAGTTGCATTTTTATTACGCATCAGCTTTACATATAATTGAAGCTGTGATTCCTTCAACGAGGCAGTGCTGAATCATTCTTTGCTGGAGCTGCAACTAGCGTTGGGTGCATATAATGGTGGCCAACAATTGACCCTTTTTTAACTTTCTTGTCCAACATAGTCTACATTGAGGACGTTCTATCCTGCATCAAAAGTAACTGGCTGAATTGCATTTGGGCCTCTTCGTTCATTTTTATTGTTCCGGATAGGGATATTATCATTTTTACTATCAGGAAGTAGCTATTGCCAACCTTTTACTGTGTTGAACGTTGGCTAATGGCCATTGGCATTTTTGTCATTTTTATTCGTTAATTAGCCAAGACGTCCGCGCTTGGTTTCGGCAGGGATCAGTTCCCATACCACAAATAGGACATATCACCTGGGGTCCGTCTGGACATTATTGTGGGTGCATGGAAGCAGGTCCACATTTGTTGAAAAGGGATTATCTCCGGTATGGTCGTGGCTCCTCGCGAAATTATTGAATTCTCTGTATTGTTTTGGGTATTTTTTTTTTTTCTTTTTTTGGATGATCCATCCGAAATGTATGATACCCGGCAAGTTAAAACCTTGCAATCACAGCTATCCCCATCGTATAAAACATTCTTTTCATAATAATTATTTCAGGGGTTTTATTATTTTTTATTTCTCAAATCTGTGATATTGTCTTCATTTTCTTCAATTTTCCTTTTTCTGAAGCTTTATGTATGTACTTCGGCCAATTTTTTGACTTCAGGATCCTCAAATTATCTGCCCGCTCACTTGTTAAACATGGGCTAATAAGAATTGATGAGGTATCATGGCTTTATCAAAAGTTACACTTCTCCCTCAATTATGGGTCTTGCGGGCTTCTTACCAACGGTCAGTGCTGTGGGTAAAAGGCACTATTTACCCCCAGTACCAATGCTATGTTTTCTTTATTATTCCATTGTACATTACTGCGCATGGCAACAAACATAATTATACCATTGCAGAATATGCCTTAAACATTAATCTATTTAAGTAACCGTGTAAGACTATAAATATACATTGATCTATTTGGTAGGAGTTTAAATTACATTGTAAGGTTACATATACTCTCATATGCATCGTCTCTACTTTATGTGTAATGTTATCACCTTCCTGTTCTTTGACTGAACTATTATAATATGCGAGTGGCTGTCGTCTTGTATTCTCTCTCCATCTGGTCCATAATATATCCAATATTACTATATAATTGAATATTTAGTCCTTAATCGCCAAATTGCATTTGCATGTACGAAAAGTTGGAGGTTTCATCCGTCTCACTACTCCCATTAGTCCGCTTATAATGGGGAGAAAGCCAGAATTCCCAAAGAATGGATATTAGTACGCCCCGCAATAGGGATTTCCCAAAGTTGTTATAAATAAGTGGGCAAAGAATATAGTTTATGCTTAATGTTCTTCATTACGGCATTTCACTTAGATTACGGGCCTTTACCAATTCCGTGTAGTGATTCCCCTTGTACCAGGGTTTATAAGCTTGCAACTTTCAATGGCTTACGTCTGTGGCACTGTTCCATGGCAATTTACCCCAATCACTTTTAAGCCACATTGCGGGGGCATCATTAATCCATTTCGCCGCCATGGCCACTTTACCTTGCTTGTTTTTGAATTCTCTACCTTCCATTTTGCATTTTTGTTTTCAGGAAGCATTCCCGCCTTAAAGGTCGGTTAATTTAAGGCTTCAACTGGCTACCGCTTGTGCTGTGTCGGGTTATCTCCATAAGCATAATTAACCGCTATGCCCCCTAATCTGTATTTCTTTTATGGCTTTTGGGCGGCTGGTTGCTTTCTTAATTCTTATCAACTATATGGACCACAAATTCCAAACGGTTTCTCCTTCTTTATTGGTAGATACCGAGACTTGTTTTACCCTGTTTATTTGAAAAGTCTTTGCACTTCGCTTCACACATTTTTTCAGTAGATAGTTTGGCATTGGCTTTTTCCCATCCATTTTTTCATTAACCCAAGCTGCACGTGTTTTTTTGCAGTTACAACAATTTCCTTCCACTTCCCAATGCGGTAACGCATTGAAAACTATCTGCTTTTAAGGGAAATTCAGGTTTTTTTGCTCCTTTACCCACTTTAACTTTACTGTGGCTTCGGGCCAAAGTGGGTGATTCACTAAGACTATTTGGGTGAGAAAAAAACGATGTAATTGACAGGCACTTCCTTTTCTCGGGGGAAATTGCGAAATACTTTCTCCCAAAAAGGACCCTACTTTTTTTCCAACCAGTAGGGGCCTTTTTTCCCTTCTTGGTTGGGATTTGGTTTTTTTTCCCTATTTGGGGTTTTTGGTTTCTTTTTTTTTTTAAAAAAAACCCCCAAATTAAAGGGGGGGGGAAACAATTTCATACCTTGTTTCCATTTTTTTCCAGGGGGGCCTCCGCATTCATCTCTATCT
>Ga0163217_1106266_pt1 | contig 12228 bp, 15 predicted proteins | sample SynspAceP_FD_185933 | JGI IMG/M metagenome (GOLD analysis project Ga0163217, IMG submission 185933) | Saline lake microbial communities from Ace Lake in Antarctica - Synechococcus sp. Ace-P (PacBio error correction) | ecosystem: Environmental > Aquatic > Non-marine Saline and Alkaline > Saline ... | reverse complement strand
CGTCGCGCGCGTCGCTGCGAAACGCGGGAACTCGCATGTCACCTGATCGCCAACGCGATCTGAAGACAGCATTCTCATTCGCGAGCACCCGTTGCTCGGCGAACACGAATCAAAACTCTGGGTGACGTGAATTGAAATTGCTCATCGGGCATTGACATTCAGTGAACCCGGAGTCGCTCAACCCTCTACAACGGCTGGGCAATGAAAGACGCTCCCGAACCGATCATTGCCGAAAGCGGTGGCGGTGGCGGTTGGCGGCGCATTCCGGCATGACGTCGGCGTTGGTTGAAAAAGAGGCCCCGGACTTCACGCTCGATCGCTCGACGGAGGCCGGTTCAACCATCGCGGAACAACGCGGCCAAAGGGTTCGTCGGGTTGATTTCTGGGCGGGACGTGTGGTGCGGTCGTGTTTACAAAAAGCCATGCCGGTGATCGACGGAAACGGTTGCGCGAGTTTGACAGAGAAGCGACCGTCCCGCCTCGGTTCGCCGTCAATTGCAAAGAGAGACCGCCGAACCGCATTCGCGGCACGCTGGAGCGATTGAAAGGTCTCTGACCCGAAGTCGCCACTGGACCATCGACGGGCGTCGCGGACCGCCCTCTCGATTTACCCAAGCTCGACGCGATCCCTCAAACCGTCGTCATCGGCCGCGGACGGCCCACGCATCAACCCGACTCTCCGGTCGCGCGGTGCGCGCGACAACTCGCCTGAATCACTCCCGCACCGCCACTCCAAGGACACGCGATTTGACGAGAAGAAACAGTAACTCGGCTCAGCGGCAACGGAGGAAAGTGTTCCCATCAACAGGCCTTCAGGTTTGTTGAACGCCTTTGGCGTAAAGCAAGTCATCGGTTCGAACGTCGATTTAAATAAGCTGAAGCATCGGGGAAGCACCGCAAGAATTGGAAAACCACAGGATCAACAAAGATCCACAAAAGCACTCAACAACAGACTCAACAAAGATCAACAAAACCAGCCCCGTTGATTTGGCTGACGAAGTGTCCTCATTCAAGCCAAGAATGCAGCGATTTTATCTGCGTCCATCCGCTGGCTAAACACTCGACCGCATTTGAAGTCAAGGACTGTCTCGCGGTTTGCAAATATTCCGCTTTAAAGCACATCGTCATTAATTTTGTTCGGCTGGAACCACTTAGCAGCGTCTCTCTGAGACGCATGAATTGGCGAGTCTCAGAGGACTCGGCCTACGTGAGGGTTGTCTGTCCCGAAACCTTTGCCGGCCGATACTGTGTGTGCACTTAATCACTCATTCGTCGAAATGCGCGCGCCAGATCCGCGCATTACCCTTCATCAGATTGCGTTACGTGCGGATATATACTCCGTGTGTGTTCCGGAAAAGGTGTCAAACGATGTTGAATGGTGGTGTCACAGGGCAGCCAGGTCCAATCGTTTTCATCGGTGACAGGCCCCTGTGCAATTCGGACATTGGCAAGTCGACTTCGTTGGCTTGCCGCGTTCAAGTTTGGTTTCTCACTTACGACATCGCGGCATTCAGTAAACACGGCCATCCTTCGGCCTTCCCAAGCTTGAAGCTTGCATTGTCCGGTGCAGCGAACCAGATCGCGGGGTCTTCGACCAACGGCCGTCTCCCATCTGCTGAGTGTTGGTACCCAGCTTCGCATGCGATCTAACGCCGAAGGTGGCGGGCAGGCGGTCGCGGTCGAATCTGCCTGCCCGACGAAATCGCTCGTTCTACCCGGTTCTGATCTGAAGCAGGAGGCCCACCAACTCGGTTCTCGATTTTTTCGTGTTCGGTACCGGCGATTCGCTTTCCGAAGCGAAAGCGAATACGACTCCGGCTCGTTCCCCCTCGTGTTCCCGTCCGCATCGGACGGTCCTCCGTGCTTCCATTTCAATCCGGCCATGTCCCCGTTCGGCCCGAACGAGGCTGGAAACCGAAACGACCACAGAAGTGCATCCGTATTATCGGCGCTCGACTGGACGCCGGGCATGCGACCAGTTCGGTCAAAAATTAGCGGATTGCGGTCAAGGACGCAAGCGTCAACGTCTCATCTCAGCCATGGGAGCGATCACGAAGCGTTCGCAGATGCCTTTTGCGTTTCTTCAGAATGTCAAACACGGAAGGCAATTCGACGACGACGAGGGATTGATCGCGACGAAGCGGACGCGGGATCGGCCGCTTTGGAGGCCCGTAACCGATGGCGGTCGTTGGCGTCATGGACAGGTTAACGACGCGGGGAAACCAACACCTACGAGCACCCAGGGGCAAAACTCAGTGAACGTATGGCCAGTGGCAGCAAAAAAATTCGAGATGGATTGGGCCCGCCGCACTGTGAGCCGGTCACTCCGGGACGATCACGCGTGAATCGGTTGTGGCCCGCCCGCCGCGGGCCGCGATTCATCAGTGCGAATCGAGGATTGGGTATGATTGCGAGGACAGCGTTCGTGCGGCGCGGGCGATCACTCACCTCGTCTTACCGCTCGGCCATTGCTGATTGTGGTGGCGACGAGTATCGTGGACGTTGATCGCTCCGCCCGAGAGATGGCCGTTCGGACTTCGTCTCCGAACTGTCGTCCCGTTTCGCCACCGAAGCGACGGAGGCAGCGACGGCCTTCCAAAATGATAAACGAGCCAAGCTCGTTGTGGCCCGCCACCGCCAACGAGCGTGACCATTTTCCCGCCGGCATCTTGCTTGTTTCAAGACGACCTACCGCTGCACGCCCGCGATCTGCCTAACGCGGAGAGTTTGTTGGCCAGCGCGGAAAGGCAAAATATCGCGGGAAAAATCGGACTCAAGCCGGAGGGCCGGACGTCCGGCTGCGCTCGATTTCGAATATCGTGACCGACACGAATGCTCGATACCACCCACGATGCACGCCGCGCGAACTGACTTTCCATGACGATGATTCTCGGTCGGCTGATTTTCTTTTTAACGCGACGACCTTACCGCATTTGAACAGCCATTCCGATCCGCGACGGATCCGGTCGAGACGATCATAAGGATTTACGGGCGATGACGATGGAACTGTTCTTCCGGTTCGAAAGCGTTGCCCGGCAGCGTCGCGGCTGATCTGATGCAGGTGATTGATGCGCCGCCTGGCTCGGCTCGCGTGCAAGTTTATTCTGGTTTCGTGACACGCAAGTATTCCGAATTTTGGTGAATCCTCAACGAGGAAAAGACCCCGGAGAACAATCCGGTCGCTATTTGGCAATCCACCGTGCCACGAAACAGTCGCACCAGTTTGTCGATGCGTTGTTGCTTGGCAGAGCATCACCAATCCGCATCGCGCAAGTCAACTGAAACGCAACACCTTTTCGAACGAGCAATCAACGGCGGATCAAATATGCCTAGCAAACACACCTTCACCAATCACGCGACCAGCGACGCCCAACCCGCGCGGGTATAGGTGGCGAGACGTCAACAGTATCGTGAGTTCGTGACGCGTCGGGCCGCGTCGTCATCGCGATCTCACCTGGAAAGGTTTTTGATGCGAGACCGCTTCACCACGATCGGGCGGCCATTGGGTTGGGATTCCTCTTGGACCGATTGCCGTGTCGGTCGACCGGGCAACCAGCTTCGATTACCGACGCCGCGTTTCGGCATCACGACGCCGTCGGCCACGATCGTCACAACGCCAACCCGGTTTCGCACGATTCAACCCGAACCGCCCATTCCAACGATCGATGGCACCGCCGAGGGACCAAAACCCTCGCGAACGGATCAAGCGGATCGCTGGCGACCAACCGAGTGCAAGGTCACGTGATTGCCGACGGAAAGATGAAACTCTGACGAATGCCATGGGCGGTGGCGTTGCTAGCGTCACGGCGCCTCGTGGGGGTGCGCGATCGCGCGGGTGCGGTACGTGTGTGATCGACCTTGTTGATAGGAAAAATGAATGTGCGGGTGAATTTTACTTCGGCGGTTCACCACAGGCGAACGCAGCCTGAGAGCGATTCAACCCAACGTCACAGCGGAGCAAACCGAGTTTCGCCATTCATCGACCCGCACGCTGCGTGTTGACCCGTTCCACGGCGACCCCGATCGGTTTGCTGCCCCGAGATCGCCGATCGCACCAACCACGATCGAGGCGGGTTTGTGATTCCGCTCCGCCAGTCGGAGGCGTTATTTTGCATCGGCCTGCGGGGACCGAATCCGGTCTGGCAAACGGCAACATTCGAATCGGAAAGCCTTCCCTGGCTTGGCCCGCCTACTTGCCAACGCGTGTTCTTCGACGATGCACTCGTCGATTTCGAGACAACGGGGGATTGCCGGTTTTGCTGCGGGGCTGACTTCACCGGGTTGCGGAAATTTCGTAATCGACGATCACTACGCTACCGGCATTTCAAGGATCGAGCGATTTGAACCGGTTTGATATGGACCGATTTACCTGACGGTGCCGTTGGAAAGCCTACGACGGCGTTGCTGTTGCCGCAGACGAAAGCGGTGGAGTCAAACTTTGGCGAGATTCCCACATGCCCCGGAGTCGTCACGACGCACGGCGTTCGCAACGACCCGAACACACCCGACGGGCCGCAACCTGTACAGCGGGTCGAGGCGATGGCACCGATGGTTTGGAGCGGGATCGTGCGTTTGCAGCGGTTGGCAGCCGAGAAACTGCATCGAAAGCCTAGCAAGGGATCTCCCCACGTACCTTCGGGAAAAGGACGCAGCGTTCGCTGGGCACGGGAATCTGACCGCCGTGTCGAAACGAAACCGTTTCGTTCGCACGGATCGATTGGTGATTGCGGAAATCATTCTTGACCCGCAATCGCCGATCCAAATCGACATCAATGAAGTTTGTCGACATCGACGACGGCAAGAGACACGCCATCGATCGGGACGCCCTGTGTGCTGGGCACGCTTACGGCGTTGGTGGCGAGCAGCATTGACATCGACCCCGCGCAGATCCAACTCGGACCAAGGCCGAGCGTGGGCCCACGTGTCGGGTCCGCTTCGGATGGAACCGCACAGGCTGGCAACGCGAAACCAATCCGCCGCGTCGGAGCCAACGAGCGGGCCGATTGTCCGCCGTGACGCGATCGATCGGGGCGCCGCTTGGGATCGAATTGCCGGTTCGATTGAGCGACGCGCCACTGGGAGTTAGATGCCGGCGGGCTCGGTTCGGGCGCCAAGCGTGGGTTCGGTGCGTCGCGCCGCACCCCGGCAAAGCCTGCGGGCTGTTATCAACCCCGAACCAACGATCCTGCGTCAGGGGCAACGCCGAACTTGCCGACGCGATCCCGCCAAGCGATATCACGATCGCCAAGTCGCAACAAAGCGACCAACGGCCAGTCAACTCATCGCGGTTGGAAGAAACGGTTGAGTGGTCGAATCGCCGAAAGCCCGCCGTGATTATTTGACGCTAGAAATGAAACGTCCCAGAAACATCTTCGCCGTCCTTGCGGAGTCGATCGACGGCCCCGTTCGCCGACTCTCTCGATCACCGTGCCGGATCGATGCCTTGACCTTTTTGATCCCACAAAGTCCACGACGCAAATGGAAACGTCCAAATGACCCACGATCGATAAACTCTTCGTGCCCATCGAGTTTCCGAGGGCGTCGCGCCGGGCGAGGGCTCGCAAGATGAACTCCATGATCTCGCGGGGATGGGGTCGGTCGCCCCGTCCTTCGCGGCACCGCGATTGCCGGTTGTTTGCGACGTGCCACCTCGCGGCAATCGGACCTCCAGCGGCGGTTTGCGAAGCTCAAACGACCACGCTACTGGTTCGGTTTCGGCCGCCGATGACGAGTCCGTGCCAGGTTCGACTCGACGAGGAACAGCCGTTTTGGTGATCGAGCAACTGCGGTCTTGGGTTCCAGTGCAGGCAAACGAAATCCTCACCACCCATCATTCGGCGGAATCAGTATTACCGGTGTCGTCGCCGATGCCGGACTGTTCAGTGTTGGCCGTCCTGTCCGCCGGGAAACCGCGAACGATGGTCGCGATCGAAATCCGAGGCGGCGATGAGCACGGCGGTACGGCAGGGCGATCGGTGGATTTCCTTTGCAATCAAAACCGTTCGCTTGCCGGAGATCACCTTCGGCGGGCAAAAACCGCTCGCGGGGTGGTTTCGGCCGTTCCAATTGTCTTGGCCCCGTCCGGGACATCGTCGCCTATGACATTGCGCAGATCAGACGAACGCGGCGGCCTACCTGGACGTTCACTTCACTGGCGATCCGAGTCGGACAGTGCCACGTCGACGGTCGAGCTTGCCCAACCAACGCCAGCTCGCGGGGCGAGCAGGTTACAGATCAAAATCACGCTGCGAATCGCTCGCGGCCAAGAATCCTGCATCGCCCAACGGTGCCGGACGTTCGTATGATGGAAACCCGGGACGCCGGCGGTGACGAAGCATTGGCGGAATCCCAGGTTCGACGTGCGGGGTTTGCGTTTGCGCTTCGTGGATGACGCCGGCTGGCTGCGATGATGACGAAACCGCGGCGAGCCGGCAAAACACGTCGCCGATTCGTTGAAATACTTCGATCCCTACCAGAACCCCAACGTGCCCGGGCATCCGAACGCCGAGTCCGATGCAAGACTAAACCTGTCGATCAATGGATCTGGTTCGGCACGACCGCCGCCGCAGGCCGAATTCATCATCGCGACACGCTCGTCCCGATCCGCCTTCGGGGACGAGGCAATCCCGCGTCCACGTTCGCGTGCGACCGGATCACGGGCGGGGCGGCCGAAGGGATCCTGTTTGAAAACACGGTTTCTTAGGTCCAGCGCTTCAGGCGCGGCCGAAGTTCAAACCTGTCCATCCGCGCTCGATCGCCCAACGAGACAGAAACACGCTGGCTGCCGAAGCCTTCCGTCGATCCAGTTCACGGAACCCTTGCGATCGGTTCGAGCAAGCGTCGGGACGGACTCGAAATGAACGCCAGATTCAAGCCAGCGGCAACACAAGCCGGACCTGTTCCGCCAAACCATCGAACAACACTTTGCACCGAGTTGAATTAATGCGTTCTTGAAGGAATACTAAAGAAAGTTGGCGTAAGCAAAACGGTTTGTACTTTAGTTTCCGCGCCGAACAAGCGTGCCCAGTCATCGGAAGAATCTTCGGGACGCGGAAAAACATTTCGATCCGGCAGGACGTGACTGAAGATGGTTGTGAAAGCCCGAATTCGAGTATGGAGAAGACGGAACACCGCTATAAAGTCACGGTCGTTCGCAAGGAGCCCGTTGCACCCGGCAATCAGGATCGACAGCGCCGCGGCCGGGGGACTAGCCAACACGGGGAACTCCGAAGACCGACACTCAAGGTCGACAACATCACCGCGTCGGGACACCCAAGGCAATCAAGGGTCACGCAGGGCAAGATGATCCAGGAACCACCATTCGGTGCTTGAACGTCCGTTCCACATCCCTACACGTTCCTGCCTTTCGGTGATCCGTCGGTCGCGCCGCGAACCGACCCATTGCAGAACTCGTCCGATAAGCGCCGGCGAAACTCCGTTACACCGGGTACACTGGACTCTTGAAATACGACCACAGCTCGGAGCCACTGATGACCCTCGTTCGCATCCCACACCGATATCGGGAGACAAAAGTATTCGCATCGCACCCTATGCGCGGGCCGATGACGTATCGGCCAGTATCGATGTGATCCGTCCCCCTGCGAACCGGGCATTCGCAAGCTCCCAGTCCGCTGCCCTGCGGGACGCATGCATGACGGTCATCACCGGTGGCACGTTGGGGTACCTCAATTCTCAACAGTAACCTGTTGCCAAAGCCGCGACCTGCCGATGGCGATCCAAGATCCATCGAGGAACCAGGGGCATTCCCTGGGACGCCTGAAAAGCTGAAAAGCGTTCTGGCGCGAGTCGAAAAACGGTTGGTTCGGCGATCAAACCGGGGCGGGGAGTGCGAAACAGGCGGAAACGCACCTCGTGTTTACCGCCCGCATCCACTGATTCAAATTGCTCGGCGGGCAACGAAAGAAAAAAGGGGGGAGGATCCGAAAAATCCGTGGGCGATCAACCCCATTGGATGATTTCGATTGAGCACGGCCGAATCGAACCGAGTTTCAAACACGAAAAACCGACGGGACGCCATGGCAGGTCAAAGCGTACTGAAACGCCGATCGGCGGCGATTGTGTTGATTACAGACAGGTACATTCGACGAGCGAGTCGACGAATCCGATGGTGGCCGGCAAAAAAACTCCGCCACCCTCTTATGCAAACGCTGAAGGCATTTCCTCGCCCGACGATTCCGTATGACGCCGTTCAAAACCCTGTCTCCGGAAATGTGTCAGGCCTACTTCGAACGTCACACCGGCGACGCGGCCACGGAATCAAGGACGGCGATCTCGTCTGGTTGGAGCTTTCCCAGACGAGCCAGTTCATCCGAGACGTTCCGTGGGCGCTCCTGGGGCGACGTTGGCCACGAAGCTCGCCAACCTGGTGTCCGAAAAACATGCCGCCGTGTTGCTCCGATCATGTCGCCGCAGGGAAATCGTCATCCGACGGCAAGGTCCGATGAAGTCACGCCGTTGTTTGGGCAAAGTCAACGTGGATTCCACACGACGAGGTCACCGCCCTTTCGCCGCACGCTTGCGGCCCGACAAACACTGGTCGTTCCGCCGATGGGCAAATCAAAACTCGATTTAAAAAAAACGTGGTCCTGGCCCCGATGTCCGACCCCAATCCAGGGCTGTGTTAGCGCGTTCTACCGACGTCTGGCCCTTGTGTATCAGACCGATATGTGCCCAACACGCCATCTCGCGAACGCCGATGCGGTTTGCGGAGGCTACAAAGTCTACGCAGTCGGATGCCGAGCCGGTGACGAGCCATGGCGATGGACGAGCACCGGTCTTCGATGGAAATCGATCCTGATGCCGACAGGCACGTGAACGCACAAACTTCAATCGCACTGTCGATTTGCTACAACCCGGTTGCACCGGGAGAACTTCAAAATCGCATTCCGCTCACTTTCGCGTCGTGAGTTGGCGCTGCTGATTTCGCCACCTGTCATCTGCCCTGGCGACTCGGCGGTTGCGAACCGCTCGGCCTGGGGATTGTGTCGACGTTCAGGTCACCGGGCTGCGTGATTTCGCTCGGACGTGTCTTGGCCGGTCGACGATTGGGACAATCGCAGCCGGTCGTAGTCGAGGGCTGGCAAGCCGAGGTGACAGACATTGTCGGGGATCGCATGACAGCCTTTTACCCGCGCGCCACTCAGCAACCGGTCGAACGGTTGCGGTATCCCGAGCGGCAACGCACCCATCAGGGGAACCCATGCAGCGCGGCCCACATCTGGTTTCACCTCGTTTGCGAAACCACGATTGGCTGGGAAATGAATGAGATCAAACGGCGTAGAAGTTACAGGTGATGATCCAACAAGGCAGCACTTTGGCAAGGCGAGTTGAGAACAGAAGGGGCAGTCGAGCTGGCACCGAAGCGTTGATCTTCAGGTCAGGTGTTTACCCACGATTCGACGCCGAGGAACCCTTGTGGATCTGGCTGTTCGGCTACGGTCTCGATTTACTCAGCGCGAACTTGGATGAATGAAAGACTTTCGCTCCCGGCTCCGGGCCCGCGTCCGGATAATTCGCGGTCCCAACACAATCCCAACCGAGACTCGCGACAACAGACGAAACAGGGCCGCAAGCAAACGATTGATTCACCGCCGCCCCTTCTTCGTTGCCGAAACGCGAATGAACGAAATTCCGTTCGGTTGGAGCACGTAGCCGGCGTCTCTCGGAGGACTGCAGGGAAAATTGCGCAGTTCATGAGGAGACACGCGGCGTGAGGCTCTGCCGAAACTTTCGCCGATATGCTTAACTGGGCAGCGCCCACTTTGGAACACTCAAACACAGGGGATTTGCGGAGATTACTTGAGCGTCGTGAGCGGCAAGGCGCTAGCGAGGCTGTCGATTTACAAGCCCGACGCGCGAGCGAGGGAAGCACAGCATGCACTCGCTTGCGACCTTCGGGCTCGTATTGGCACGTTAATTTTCATGGAGACGATTTAAATCCGACAGACCGCTAGCGCCGGGGTTGTCCCACGAAATACTCGCGGCTAGCGGGCCTCTGTAAATTCGACAGCCCGCTAGCAGGCTGTCGATTTAGTAGCCGATGGGCGTTAGCCCGCACGTTATCACACCGGCAACCGGGGCTAACGCCCATCATGCTAATCTTTGCTGGCGTAAAACGACTAAATCCAACAGGCCCGCTAGCGGGCTGTCCGATTTAGTAGCCGCACTGGGCTTAGCCCCGGTTATTCACATCAGCACCGGGGCTAACGCCATTCGGCTCAATCTTTGCTGGCGTAAAAACGACGTAAATCAACAGCCCGCTTAGGCGGGCTGTCGATTACAAGGCCCGACGCGCCGACGATGGGAAGACAGCATGCACTCGGCTTGCGCGTCGGGCTCGTATTGGCACGTTCAATATCATGAGCGATTTATAAAATCGACAGACGCTAGACGGCTATCGATTTAGTTAGCCGATTGGGCGTTTAGCCCCGGCTTATCACACGGCAACCGGGCTAACGCCCATCGGCTAATCTTTGCTGGCGTAAAAACGATTAAATCGAACAGCCCGCTGCACCTTGCCGCTTCACGAAAGTGCCGCTGTCCAGTGAGGAAGTTACGATCCGAATACCGCGACGCATCACCCGGACGCGGAGCGATGCTGGGTGCGAATGGATCGAATGATCATTACTTGCAGCGACTCCTGCGACCCAACGATTGCCCGATTCAATGGCTGGAGGCATTGGACGCTCACCAGGCCTCGCTCCGACCGAGTCACGGCCCTTGTCCGGCGTGTCACGTCGGACGAATCCTGATGGAGATCCGTCACTCGTTGCAGGACTGCCGATGCGGACCATTGTTTGCGGCTCAGCACCGGTCTGGACCGACGGCACGCACCGTCACGTTGGCCGAACGTCGATTGAGGCCAGCCACGAAGGAAGTTTGTGGGCACTCGCCTCAGCGTAGCTGACTCTTCGATCGGGGCGTGAAAACGGCGGACAGGACTCGACTCAAAGAGTCGAGCTACGCAAAAAAAAGCCATCACTTCCCAACGCGATTCAAGAGTGGACTGCTCGCGAAGAAAGCAACGCGATCGGCCGCTGGACGCACCACGATGGTTGATGGCACGGCACGAAATCGGAGATTTTTCATAGGTTGAGCCTCGGGTAACAGGTCGGTTTAGCAAAAAAGAGGGCATCTGAGTTGTGTGAACTTTGATGAACCCAGGTGCTCTCAAATGGCCCTTAGGCATAACCGACGATCGTGAGCGCGTCGTAACACCCGCTTAATGGTCGTCAACACAAGTTTCAATGGCCTTGAATTGGCCCGACGATCGCTGAGACATGAATGCAAGCAATTGATGAAACGTGGATCTGAGTTTTCAATGGCCTGAGAATTGGCCGACGATCAGTGAGACTCGACCGAAAGAGATGAATCCAAAATGTCTAATACTATGTTTCAATGGCTGAGATTGGCGACGATCGTGAGACGGTGCAGTTGGTCGACGTCGGAAAGGGCGGTCACTGTTTCCAGGCCTGAGAATTGGCCGACGATCGTGAGACTTCTGGAAAAAGGGCTCGATCGAATCTTTTGGTCGCGTTTTCAATGGCCTGCAGATTGGCCGACGATCGTGAGGACCGGCATTGGCGTCGATGCTACGTTCGCCCAGTGTAGGCAGTTTCAATGGGCCTTTGAGATTTGCCGACGATCGTGGACTGGTCGGAAACGGCCCTATTGCACTTTTTTGCGTTGGACGTTTCAATGGCCTGAGATTGGCCGCACGATCGTGGACTCGAAGTGGAATGAGATGTGACTCAGGATACTAATGTTTCAATGGCCTGAGATTGGCCGACGATCGGTGAGACAACACCACCCCCTCGTTAATTAAGGAATAGCAGGCCAGTTTCGCAGGCTTCGAGCTTGGGCGGCACGATTGCGTGAGACGGGCCTCATAATCCATTGTTTGCGAAGCCGGCCTGGCTGTTTTTCAATGGCCTGAGATTGGCGACGATCGTGAAGACAAAACAACGATCTCCGCCTCGGCACTCGGGCCGGGGCGTTCAATGGCCTGAGATTGGCCGGCGATCGTGAGACGGATTGGAAATTTGAATTGGAATTTCGTGACGAGTTTCATGGCCTGAGATTGGCCGACGATCGTGAGACTGGAGTCGATCTGTCGGTTTACCGATTTTGGCGGAGCAGGGTTTCAATGGCTTTGGAGATTGGCGGACGATCGTGAGGACCGCCGTGTTTACGCGCGGTCGGCGCGTC
>Ga0163217_1063807_pt1 | contig 12228 bp, 7 predicted proteins | sample SynspAceP_FD_185933 | JGI IMG/M metagenome (GOLD analysis project Ga0163217, IMG submission 185933) | Saline lake microbial communities from Ace Lake in Antarctica - Synechococcus sp. Ace-P (PacBio error correction) | ecosystem: Environmental > Aquatic > Non-marine Saline and Alkaline > Saline ... | reverse complement strand
CTGTGGAGGTTATGAGTTGGAATCATACCGGGTTTTGAGTAAACATAGTTACGTTCGTTTTTATGGGCATTCAGGCAATTGAACATCTATCATCTAACCGAGTTGAGAAAAACTCAAAGAACTCCTTTCTGATACTCTTATTTCGGCATAAGCAGCGTTCTTTGCTCGTTTTATAAAAAACTATTTGATTAGTTTCCACTTTATACTGTGGGGTCTTCGATCTGACGCTTATGGGTTGTGGGGTCTTGTAATACGCAGCCATTGATTCTTGAATGTGTTTTCACAGATGGGGATGGAATCATCCTATATCCGAATATGGTGGGAAAAGATGAGAGCAAGATCAAGTTATGTTTAAACAACTCTTCAGCTTTTTCTTTTAAGCTCTTCTGGATACTAGTACTCGTTCTATGGTTTATGGAGCCCATTATTATTCCAATGCTTGGTTTAGTTAGATGGTGATGTGATTATTCTTATAGATGCTAGGATATATTTTTTGTACATTTCATAAGTTCCGTTTGCCGAATTTCGATTGACTCAAAAAGCATTGGTATTTGCCAGCACTTCAAACTGTAAAGTTGCTTATCAACATTGGAATGAATTTTTATCTGATTATTGTTTAAATATGATAGAGGCAGTATTATAGCAATTTAGTAGGCTCAGTTGCTACCGGCTTTAATAGTTTGGCTGTCTACGATTACCAATGCTAAAAGGTACTTTGAATAGAGAATTACTTCATAAAGGGTTTGGTATTTGGCTCCCATTTCATTTCTGCCGGGTATTGGTCATGTTATTAAAATGACGGCTTTAGATCGCTTCTTTCTACAAAGGAGAATGTTCTGAAGCTTCAATCTATCTCATCTATGGGAAGCAACTAACACTTCAGATTACCTCGTTGGAGTATATTAACGCCTGCTATAAAACTCGCAGTTTTTTATTGTTATTGCTAGTACCAAATGTTATATGAATGCATTGGCAGCCTTTCTTTTATTGAGGCCAATCAGATTCAAAAAGAAGGCTCCTGAGTTATTGCTCAAACCCTTCACCTTTTGTTAATGTTGCAGGCTGCGATACTCTTTTTGACGGTCTCACTTTCTTCATTCAAGTTGTTTCAATCAAAGTCCCATATTTTAGGATGCGTATTAATTGGAGAAGAATATTGGAGGGGGCTTTCAATCTGTACCAATTTTTACTAAGTAGCGTATGACGTTCAAGGATTGGTATAGTGAATTTTCAGCAGGAATTTTTATTGCGAAAAAACAAAAAAAACTAGCTCAAATTCACATTAGTTTGTGCTTTCAGTGACCATTATTACCAAACCAGTTCTAATCCCATTGTAATGGGATGAGGGCTCAGCAATTGCTAACTAATAAGTTATTTGTGTATGGCCAATGGCTCATTAAAGTATTTTACTCATTCATTTAGCGTGCCGTTATAAAACTGGGGCAAGGGTTGCAGTAGTGGGAGTTTGCGCATTAGCAATATTTGAAGTCTTTTTATCTAAGCAGTTTTTTCAACATTTACTGCTTCTATGCTACAATTTGTAATACTTATAGTTGTAATAAGTATGGGTTGAGTTTCGGGAATCTATTACACAAAAAAAAGGTAAGGCTAATTCTTATATTAGAAATATAGTAATCTCAGTTTTAAATTAGGTTCAAAGATTTGGGTAGTAAAGTAAATGGTATTTATGTAGGACGCCGTCTAATGGTAACCATTGAATGGTGCTTACGGATTGAGGTACGATTATTCTAAGAAAGTTTGCGTGCGAGATGGTGGCCAGTGCTTTCGCGGCTTAACGTTTATCTTTGCTTTGATGAAGGACGCGCTTAAACAGGATCCTGATTATAAAACTCGAAAATAAGCGTTTTTGCGATATGCTACGGGATTCGAATTTAAGGTGATTGAAAAACCCTATATCAGATATACACCATAATGAAACTTGGTGAAAACATTAATTCGGACTATTGATATGGATATGGCCAGGTAGAATTGTTAGTTCAGGGCAGATACCTGGATAAATCGTTTTATTAAGTAGCAAGAAGTACTGTAGGTGTAGTAAAAACGCTATACAAAAATAAAGGGGTTTAAGGTGGAAGCTTATTGGATATTGTAACCGTTTCTTCAAGGTCTCAAAAAAAACCGTAGATATCAGCCGATTTCAGGGTATTGATTCCCCAAAAATGTTACCAATGATCGCCCAATCCTGGGGAAGCTCGATCTAGAGTAAGAGGTGTGTGCTATGATTTTTCACATCAAGGATGGTTACGGTTTTATGCGTTCTTTTAAAAAATTCAGTTATACCCTTTGGGTTAACTGATTCCGTGAATGTGATCACCTATAAAACGGGAGTTGTTGCACATATTTCTCCAATTCGAAGAAAACTTAGATTCAAATCATATACTGGTAGGGATCGTAATCTTTTGATTTGATCTTGCCGAAAATGATAAAAGGTCTAGTCGCTGAGAATATTATTTCTTGTGAGTGGGACATAATCTTTCTGTACTATTACTATCGATTATCCTTTTATCACTTTAAAAAACTTCAGAACACCTACAATCGGTAATATGTAGAGTAGTGCCATATTAAAGTCTTACTGTGAGTATAGGCCCAGGATCGGATGAAGAGTAAAATCTTTATCACTTGAGGAAAAATCATTACCCAATTTTTGACCTTACTGGAATTATTTGGTATTTCAGGTTTCAAGAGTGGAATTCAAGTTCATAAAATTACTAGGTTTAAGGGTTCGCTTTTCAGATTAAAATTTTTAGTTTCTGAGTCGGGCCCAACCTCGTTGTATGATATTATTCAGTAATTCTTCGTTTCTACTTTCAGTCCATGGTTAAGAAACCAGAACCGACGGATAAAATTCGCAGCAGGTTTACTATAGCTAGTTTAATTTTTACACTGCTAAAACCAGAGATAGTGAACTGGATTTTTCTTAGAACTGGACGGTTACATACATAATCTATGTATTTTTCGTGAATTCGCAACGAGGGAGATGCTTTCTCCATTAAGAAAAATTGTCTGTATGATTCAGGATTCTGCTCACCTTTCTTTTTGTTAATGAAAGACGCCATGTTCTGGAGCGGCCTTCGGTTAAATAGAATGTTAATCAATTCTGCACAGGATTGGGATAATCTTCATAAAAAGTTGGATTAGTTGCCGTTCATTCATATTCTCTCTAACAAATCCACGCTCGGTCTCATTTCGCAATACCATTATTTTTACTCAAAATAGATAATGTGAAAACATTTATTCATCATTATCAAACAGGAGGCGGTCCACATGGTCAAATTGATTGGTAATAATCTGAGTATGAAGCGCCCATGATTAGCTTTATCATTAAATACCGGTAACTGTGTTTTGGCATAACGTTCCAATCGTTAAAACCATTGGAGAACAATCAAATAGCCCGCCTTCATGGTTCATAATCATTTTATATTAGTCTAGACCAGCCAGAATTCATTATAATCGCCAGTTCTACGGTCCATGTTCTAGCCATCTCTGTATCTCTGACTACTAAATTATTTCGCGCCCTAAAGTCTTTCTTGCCACTGTGAATAAAATATAGAGTACATAATATCTTCACCTAAATAACGCAGGGACTTCTTACAAGTCCAATTTTGCGCGGGTAGAATGTAGTATGAAGTGTGGGCGCTACTGGAATTATTACTTCCAATCCGTCACTCCATAGTAGCTGCAGGCAAGTTTGGAAGTTACCGTTATAAGTTATCCGGTCATCCGACTTTCCAGTCGACAAAAAGCTTTTACTTTTTCATTTCCTTCTCTTGTGGTATACCCATTTTCTTTTCCTGTTTAACCATTCATAACAGCTTTAGGAGCCAAGGACTCATTGTCACCACCAACTGTTGGTGCACCATCTTGAAAGTCCAGTTCCAGGCGATGATGAGTGGACTAATATACCCTCTCGATTACCCAAGACTGTTTTGGGAGTTTGAAATAATTGGTCTTTCTCGCACGTCGTATTACTTCTGGGTGAATCTTTCCATCGGGAGTAATTCGCCAACCTGATTTACTTCCTTAATTGACCAAGTCATGAGCGCACCATTCCAAATAACCATCTTACCAAAAACCTGCTGTACCTGCATGGTATGGGACTTGTTTCATAAACAATTGGGAAGCTTTATTCATTTTCAGTTTTGTTTGGGGGTCGAGTGTACACCAACCGTGAACTCTATCAATTCTAACCATCCCCATCTGAGTCAAATTCTGTTTCACCAAAGAATCTCGGTATTAAGTTTAGTTGGCGTCTTGTAAATTCTGGGATAACGTTGGGCTAGACCATTTTCAAAACAGGGGATTTGTATTCTGTTCTTGAGCAATCTAATGTACTTGGGTTGCTAGAATCTAAAAAGGTAAAACAAGAATAAAAAACGAAGAGGATGGGTAGCTAGACATTTTTCTGATAAATAATCCGAGTTTAAAGATATTTCAGAATGTATATAGATATTATTGAATCTTAAATAATAAAAAATCCTTACGACGAAGGAACGCATAAGGGATAAAGTGCAATAGTGAGACCTTAGGGTCCTCGTTGTTTTACTTATTTATTTGTTGAAGTGGGCTTGGATTCTTTCCAAAGTACTCGAAACTGCTTTCGCAGCTTCTTTCATAAGATCGCTTCTGATCGGTGTAAATTTCAACTTCAAATAACTCTTTAATTCCGCCTTTTCAAGTTTTACAGAACACGATTATAGAGAATCGTCAATTCCATTTCCCATCAATATGAGCAATACAGGAAAATTTAACGATTCTGATCTAATAATATTGCTTCAACCATTTGGGCGGCAGCAGGCGCCTGGTGCGTACCTGCTGAGGTTCCCATTAAAACCAAACTAAGTTCTCCACCACCTTTTTTAGCGCGGGTTACGATTTTTCTAAAACGCTCATCGAAATTAAAACTGTGTTTTGGCATTCCAGAAAGTTTGTAAATCGTTGAGTGGACCATAGGTTCGCCATGACCACCCATCAATAAAGCTTGAACTATCTTTTGGAGATACATTCTAATTTCGTTCAGCATAAAAGGCACGGTAGGCGAGCAGTATCTAGAATACAGCCATTCCCATCAACTTTTTTCGAAAGGAAGTCCAGAAGCGTCTTTGGCAAACCTGTACCATAACGCTCTAGAGGATTTGAATACTACTATGATGATAGTGTCGAGAATATTATTATTTTAATTGCTCGGTTACACTTTTTACAATATTCTCGCATTGATAGAAAGTTAAATCGTCCACCGCTATGCCTTGGTCGACGTGGTACTCCAGCAGTTACACACAAAACATCAGAATTAGGCAGTATCGCGTAATCGGTTAGTTCCTTTAATTCGGGTATCAAAAAGTGAAAATTGGAGAAACTTGCCATTGATTCAAGGGCCTCTACCGTTTGATGGATTAAAATGTTTTTATCACCGTCTTTACGTTCTAAATCTACTGCGATGGGGGGGGTTTATTCTTTTGCAAAATCTCCTTGGGAAACTTAATGCTACGGTTTGAGCCACGTTACGCCTCTCCTAATATGTTACTTTCATGATTGGTTTGATTTTCGTTTTAACTAGTTATAATGCGTTTCATCTAAATTTTTTTTTTTCCCTTTCTAAATTATGAATTTTAGATGATGAAAATTGAAAAGGTTTTATGATCGACAAAAATGAGGAGTTGCTAAATAATGTGAATAAGATTTCAATTCTTAATGCGTCTAGAGTCTTGTCCCCACATCATTTATTTTCATGTTTCAAAATAGGTTCTGCCCTTCTAATTGGATTTCAAATTAAGGTGCGTTTCGACTCAAAATTTCCATATTCTAACGGGTATCTCATCTTCTTCACAAATCATTCCTACATACGAAAACAGAATTCCGCTTTGTTGTTTTTCCGTTTATTATAAGTGTTTTATTCGGACGAAGTACTAGTTGGTCTAGTTGTAAGAGGAATGGGATTAATTGGGGTAACAAGTAAAACATCTGAACCAGGTGCTACTATTGGTCCGCCCAGAAGAAAGGACTATATGCTGTTGAACGTAGAGAAGCACAATTAGGGGCCATCGACCCAATAGGTTATTGATGAAATTATCATCATATTCTGCACTGATATTAAACCATCGATGTTGTTGTCTTTTCTTGTTGAAAAGAAACTCATTAGTGCATAAAATACTATTGCCCATGTTATCAGTCGGCTCTTCAAATAACGGCGCTTGTCAAGAGTATTATTTTTATCTGGATATCATTTAAGGGCAAGTTCAAGTCTTCGTTTTTAGGTATCAGCCATTAACCAAGTCAACCGACTATTTACACCAGAATTGGTTTTTGATATTTGTGATGAGATTCGAGCAGGGATAGAGGATAGTTCCATCGCCTCCCATCACAACAACAATATTCGGCATTTCCTTAATAGATGCTTCATCTGAATTTGTAATTGGTAAGGAAATCGGAAGCTTTAATGCCTAATAATTTCACAGACTTCAACTACATAAGAGTAAATGAGCCTCACTTTTTTCAGCCCATTGGAATTGCTGAGTGAATTACATTCCTTCACTACGTACTTTTTTGGATCGCTATAACTTGGCAATTTCTTATATACAAAGGTAACATCTTAACCTTTAATTCCCTTCAATCCCTTGATTCTTTGGCAGCCTTCTCGCTTAATAGGTTAGTTATTCAAGATACGAATGCGACCATTTTTTGGCGCCTGTATGCTTTTGGATTCGATTGTTTAACTCCTCCAATTAATTGTTTAAAGTTCATATCAGACTATCCCACAAATAGAAAGAAAAAGACAGGGATTGGTATTTATTTCATTGAAGGTAAACTTCTTCAGTTTCGAATTTTACCAAAGGTCGAGGCGAGCTATCGGGGAAGCATCCGAAGTTTTAAAAATATGTACGGCGAGCGATCTAATTTGATCGGTGGTTCGGCTGAAATATCAGCTGGAATATTCGATTCAGCGAAGCCATGCCTTTATCAGGCGTACCGCACTTTGATTTTATCCTTCAAAAAGAAAAGAGTTCAGTATTACCAAGAGGTCGTTCACATACACTGCACGGCAGTTCTCTGCAGTTTCCTTAACCCAGAGCAGTTTATTTCATCAGTGGTTGAATGGGCTATTTCAACTAATAGATGAGCATCATATCGGAAAGCAGTTTCAAATTGCTTCAATCAATTCTTCTTTATCATTAACTTTTTAACTCCGAATACTACTTCCAGAGTTGCTGGTTTTACAACTAGGGAAATCTAAAGTTTAACTCGGCTTCTTGAATGATTGTTCTTTTGGTGATGAATTTCCCCAATCACTTTCAGTAAAAATCGAGGCTAGTCGTTACCGGGGGATATTATTAGGCTTCACATATTGCTTTGCCTTCACTTTGTCCATCCTACAGATGACCCAAAACTTCGCTTCCTTGATATAGGTACATTAAACATTCTCACAAACTCCTTGAAGATCCTTCTCTCCCACTCCCATGAAAAGCACACACAACAGCATAAACTGGGGAATTCTTGAGTTAGAAAATAAGCCACTTTCGTTTGCTCTTTTAATAGTGTTCTACCAATATTCATCTTTAACCAAAAGCGCAGAACTAGCCTCAGATCTAAGCTGTAGCAACTCTTATAAAGTGATAAATCTTTTAATGTTCTCCTGTTAACCATCGTCCAGTTTTATGATATAAAAGAGGACAATTATGGTATGAGCTTTTCCTCTAATTGAAAGACAATGAACCTGCATTGCAATTGATAACAGAAACTTTTATGTTCTGGGAACACCACCGAAGGCTACAATTAATTTTTCTGAGACATTTGGCTGATTTAGAAAAAGTTCAAAATAAATGCTCAAATATAGGAGAAAAATTTTTCCTTTCTCCTTTTTCAATCATTCTATTCATTTCTTATGTCTTGTTCCTAATTTAAGAACTTTCGATCTTTCACTAAGTTGTTAATTCCACCAATATACCTTAATGCCAAAAGTAGTAAAGGACGTATCTGAGCTCGATGGTTATGCTTAAGAAATCGAAACGATGCCGTTTGCCTCATAAAGTCTTAGTTGTAAATCCATCTCATTTTGATGGTTGAGTATGTAATTAACCCCTCTCATATGGTGGACATAATCGGGGATATTGACAAAGGACTTGTTTAAAAGAATGGGAAGCTTTAGACAATGGCTTATGAGAGCCTAGGGTGTTACGTTCTGAAAATACCAGGTGAAGTTGGCTTTCCGATATGGGTCTTTTGTGCAAATCAAAGTTGCCAAATATTAAAAAGATGGACTAAACAAGTAGTGAGAGTGTAATGCATACTCACAAGAAAAAGGTGAGGTTTTCGCACATCAAAAGTATGATGAAGAAAGTAGCTTTACGAGATTGTACACTTAGATGGAAAACTAAAATTTACCCGGAACTTTGAAGGAATGGGGTGATGGCAATTATGCATCACAAAAAGAGACTTAATTTGGGAGGGATATGGGTATCGATCTTCAAATGGATGTATATGTTCATATTTCTAAGATCTTAAACTCCAGTGATTGCTCTACGAACTAATTGATGATCGCTTTTTTACCATCTGGATACCTGTTTTTGTGTACTTAATGAAGAAAACGTAAGATCACATTCTTTTAAAGCATTTAATGGAGAGGATTAAAAGCTATCAATGCCGTTTTTTCAAATGTAATTGATATAATGAACATTGAAGCAACTGAGTTATTTGCGTGTTAATGCTACTTGTCTGACGGAAAAATGTACTTATTCAAAGAGGGATGTGTTGGGCAATTTTAAGCTATGGGAAGATTGCGGGATTTATTAGTTCATGAAGTTTTAAAAAATGATTACCTCAAAGTGGGGGAAGTGTCTTTTGTATGAAAATATGTTTGTGTATAGTTAGTAATTTTGACTTGTTAAGTGTTAAATGTGGTGCCTCATTACACTAACATTGAGCATTTTTAAAATTCAATTGAAAATTGATAAACCTTAATTTCTTCTTTACTTCTGCCTTGCGTTAATTATCATCTCAATACAAATGGTTCTATCCTCCTCTAGGGAAAATTTTTTGATCCCGATTGGCTCTGGGCAATTGCTGAAAACGCATTCCTGATTCTGATGTGTTTTCATTTGAGGATTTAAGGAAGGTGAAGTTTCGGTTGTATGTATGACGAACGAAGAATCCTTTCACATTTTTTTGCCGATTAATGGAATATGATCTCTATTTCGTTCAAGGCTATATCACAGCAATGAGGGACCGGCTTTTTCAAATTGGAAATGCAGAACGTATGACGCAGCGCGCGTAGACTTTCGAAAAACCTTGGGAGATAGAACCTTAAATAGGGATTTACCAAACACGCAGACAGGAAGACTTACGGCTCTGAAAAAAGCAATGGATTTGATGAAAAATGGTGCCCTGAAATCTGGGCGGGCAATAAATGTTATTTGATGGAGTCAAACTCCTGATATTTTCGAACTTTCTCCAAGTGATTATCCGTTGAATACAAATCTTGATTTTGATCCTGAGAATGGGCGCAATTAACGGCGCATTTGCTTAAAAACTGGGACTCGTAAATTAGCTGGAGGAAGTAGCGATGCTATAACCGTAATACACTTGCTTTTCTTTGGAAATGATTTTTCGATAAGTTTTTAACGGTATAAACCTGAATTAAATGCATCAATCATCCAAGTTCAAAAAAATGGGATTTTGGATCCTATTCCAGTTCAAGCTCAGATTCCATTTTAAACCAGCCTCTTGCACTTGAACTGAAAAAGTTCGAGCGGCCAGAGGGAGTGATCTGCTAGTATATTTCGGGCTTGTAAATGGCTCAAAACAAATTTCAGTTTTTCGCAAATTTTGGCGAATGATCCTTCATCTTGGACTTACACTACACATCAATTTCGGTCTATGAGATTTCAACTTCACGCGCCAGGGTCTAAATTACCTATGGTGTTCCTTTACAAGGTGCACAGTGTAATTTATTGGTTTAATGTGAAAATCGCTGCTTGGAACAACAAATACTGGCCACAGATGTAGGGATTGTACGGAAATCAAATTTAAAGACACTACAAACGTGAATATTGGCTGATGAACAGTGGAAGCAAGCACAATGCGAATTGAGAAATTAAGATTCGTGGAAAAGACACCTGTTTCTGGAACAGTTAATCTATACACATCATGGTCCTCGTTTTACAAGGAATCAGATCACAAGTTAATGAAAGAGAGCCGAGACATAGCTATCATGGCTTTCAAGATGGAATTGGCACATGATCCACTCCCAAATGAGTTAGAAAACATTTTTCGAGATGCAACAGAATCGGTCGACTTATGTGACTTTTTAAGAGGGAAGCGGCATTCATTATGTAGCTTCCAGCACAGAACTTTATTTTTTGCACAATAATGAAAGGAGACTATTGCTACTTGGATTCAGCGGTAAATTCCCCAAATAAATGGGGAACATCAGGAAGAACAAATAAAGTGACCGGAAACCGATCGCTATACGATTGCAAGCGATGGATACGACTGAACATAATCCAATGTCAAAAATCCTGAAGGGATTTGTGAGCTCAGCCAATCCAAGAATCTGCTTGCGCCAGACTATCCTTATTACTGAGATTACTTTGCCCGTTTGAAAGAGGTAGAAGAATTAATGACTTTATAGCCGAGATGGAAAATATCACAAAAGATGATATTCGAAATACTAGCAGAATGGACTTCCTACAGTTACTCCATGCAGCTACTATTTTGCCTAATTGCTAGAATGCCGCATTGAGAAAGCAGAGTCAGTCGTCGGAAAGGGAGGTTCGTATTTACTTAGTGAACGTTGAGCAATGGCTTTCCTACAACGAACATCAGACAAGAACGTCCTGGAATATTTCAGATGGTGGTGCGTTTGGAACCTTCTATATGGCAATATTTAGTGCATGAATATGGGAACAACCCACAATGCTTCCACCTAGATATCCATTTCCTCGAGACCGGGTTTTGAGGTTATTCTATTAAAATCAGCAACCGTCGCCCTCTTCGATTTTTTTGATAATATAAATACAGATGGAAAATTTGAGCAATCGTACGTGCATTGTAACCAATACTCTTTATAGAACACGTTGAAGAACTACAACAAAAATGATATGGCAGCATTTGGCGCACAAGGGCTGGCGGTTAATTGTAATTAATAATAGACTTCGATTCACATCGCTTTTTGTCCAGGACTTTGGGAACACACGAATGTGTACTTCCAGTTGGCGGTTCAGAATCGCATAATTGGCTACGCGAGAAAGTTGCGGGACCATCCACTGGCGTTATGGTAGTAGAACTGGATCTGAAGTGGAAAGGGCGGCTGCGGGAGGTTTACTTCCTAGGTGGCGCGCCTCTGCGAAAACCCAGGCTCGGCCGAATTACGGACTCAAACACTGGCAAGGGCTGCGGAAACAGGAGAAACTTTATGAATTAAAATTTAATGAAGGAAGCTCCAAAAAGATTTCTATTATAAACTCTCAAATTTTCTTCGACATGCAATTAAAGTTTAATATGAGGCATTAAGCACTTTAAAATTCTACCAATGTATTAACATTTTTAATTTCTTATCTAACAGCTTCTTTCTTCTTAAATCTCATTCTTCCCATGTGCAGTATTGCAATTTCGGCGGGTTAATATATTTGGGTTATCAGTTTAAGAAAAGTGCACTTGCTACTTCTTTGTCTGGCGGACTTTTTTAGCGCGTCCTTACTTTGGAGTGGTTCAAGCTCTTTCACCGTACACTTTTCAACAAATGATGTATTTCTCTCAACCAGATTGGAACAATGGTTGGGAGTGGGAATTACCTTTATTCAGTAATTCTGCATTACTGCGAATTTTTAGGTGGTTTAACTAAGTGCGTTTAGCTCACTTTGGACGGGTTAGTATGTTTGAAACATAATTCTTCAAATAAAAGATAAAAAACCTTCATTTTTGGCCTTCATAAAAGTTTTAAGTTAGCTAGAGAATCAACTGAAAAGCTAAATTAAAAGAGAGGCTAAAGATTGGTTGCAAAATCAAAATGTTGGGTGGATTATTTTCGGCCTTTACTAATTTATTTTCCATTCTTTAGTATTTGTGGGACAAGGTCATTCAAAAAATTACTCGAGATGATTGGGAATTTCGGGGAAAATAGGTGGATTCTCCCAAATATTGCCGAATGTTTTAATTTCGCTCCAAAAAAAAAAAAAACTTAAAATTTCCCCTTCTTTTTTCTTTCCCCCTTTTGGT
>Ga0163217_1090429_pt1 | contig 12230 bp, 8 predicted proteins | sample SynspAceP_FD_185933 | JGI IMG/M metagenome (GOLD analysis project Ga0163217, IMG submission 185933) | Saline lake microbial communities from Ace Lake in Antarctica - Synechococcus sp. Ace-P (PacBio error correction) | ecosystem: Environmental > Aquatic > Non-marine Saline and Alkaline > Saline ... | reverse complement strand
CGGCTCCCTGCACCGATAGACCGTCCTCAGCACGTTATTACAGCTGACCGAGTATCGGGCTTTGCGCTATTGTGCACGCTTACCCCTGTATGGCGCCGAATCAGGTTCGCTTGCGCTACGTCCATCGGGCTTCCTTATGGCCTTCTTCAACCACCCGTTGGCCAGTGAACCCGCCCTTTGCCATTTCAGATTGTCTTCCCCTTCGGTCGGGGTGACTCCACCTTCTTTCAGGTGGACGGTGTTTGCCGGCTTCGCCGGGCAAACAAATAAAAACCCCGCAAAGGCGGGGTTCTTTATATTTGGGTGCTTGACGATGGACCTACTCTCACATGGGAAACCCCACCACTACCATCGGCGATGTATTCGTTTCACTTCTGAGTTCGGGATGGTGATCAGGTGGTCCAATGCTTATGGTCGTCAAGCAATTCGTTGCGTATGTAGTTTTTGTTCTACCACGGCGTAAAGGGGTGGGTCTGTGATAGAAATGTTTTTTTTCATAGCGTAACTGCAATCCCAATCCAAGTTCCGGATTGTCATAAATCCGGTGTCATGACCACAACCAAATTCTTGGGTGTTATTTGGTCAAGCCACACGGGCAATTGAGTACTGGTAGGCTCAACGCCTTGCAACGATTACACACCCCAGCGGATTCAACGTCGTAGTCTTCGACGGCCTTTTAGGGAGTCAAGCTCCCGGATGAGATCTCATTCTTGAGGCAAGTTTCCCGCTTAGATGCTTTACGCGGGTTATCTTTTCCGAACGTAGCTACCGGCCAATGCCACTGGCGTGACAACCGGAACACCAGGGGTTTCGTCCACTCCGGTTCCTCTCGTACCTAGGAGGCAGCCCCTCTCAAATCTCAAAAACGTCACGCGCAGATAGGGACCGACTGTCCACGACGTTCTAAACCCAGCTCGCGTACACTTTAATGGCGAAAACAGCCATACCCTTGGGACCGGCTTTCAGCCCCAGGATGTGATGAGCCGACATCGAGGTTGCCAAAACACCGTCCCGTCGATATGGAACTCTTGGGCAGGTATTCAGCCTTGTTATCCCCGGAGTTACCTTTTACCGTTGAGCGATGGCCCTTTCCATACAGAACCACCGGAATCCACTAAGACCTACTTTCGTACCTGCTCGACGTGTGGGTCTCGCAGTCAAGCGGCACTTTTGCTTTATACTCTACGCACGGATTTCCGGACCGTTGCTGAGTGCACCCTTCGTACTCCTTCCGTTATCTTTGGAGGAGACCGCCCAGTTCAAACTAACCCACCATACACTGTCCTCGATCCGGATAACGGACACAGAGTTTAGAACCTCAAAGTTGTCCAGGGAGGTGGTATTTCAAGGTTGGCTCCACATGAACTAGCGTCCACGCTTCAAAAGGCCTCCCACCTAATCCTACACAAACAAATTTCAAAGTCCAGTGCAAAGCATATATAAAGGTTCACGGCGCGTCTTTCGTCTAGCCGCGGATACACCTTGGCATCTGCACAGCGATTTTCAATTTCCACTGAGTCCGGGTGGAGACCCAGCGCCGCCATCATTACGCCATTCGTGCAGGTCGGAAAACTTACCCGACAAGGAATTTCGCTACCTTAGGACCGTTATAGTTACGGCCGCTACGGTCGTTTAACCGGGGGCTTCGATCAAGAGCTTCGCCGAAGCTAAACCCCATCAATTACCTTTCCGGCACCGGGCAGGCGTCACACCCTATACGTCCACTTTTCGTGTTTTGCAGAGTGCATTGTGTTTTAATAAAACAGTTGCAGCGGTCCTGGTATCTTCGACCGCGCATGAGCTTACGGAGCAAGTCCTTCCACCCTCAAACCGGCGCACCTTCTTCCCGAAGTTACCGGTTGCCATTTTGCCTTAGTTCCTTTCACCGGTTCTCGCAAGCGCCTTGGTATTCTCTACCTTGACCACCTTGTGTCGGTTTGGGGTACGATTTCTTAGTTTACCTGAAGCTTAGAGGCTTTTCCTGGAAGCATGGCATTCAACCACTTCTCTTTCTAAAAGAAAGATCGCATCAGGTATCGGGCCTTGATCTCCCGGATTTACCTAAGAAATCAGCCTACCACCTTAAACACGGACAACCAAACGCCGTGCTGGCCTAGCCTTCTCCGTCCCCCCAATTCGCTAGTAACTAACAAGTTACGGGAATATTTAACCCGTTTTCCCATCGGACTACGCCTTCGGGCCTCGCCTTAGGGGTTCGACTCACCCTGCTCGATTAACGTTGCCGCAAGGAACCCTTGTCTTCCGGGCCGTACCGAAGGTAACGTGCGGAGTTTTTCACTCCCATTGTTCGTTACTCCAGGTCAGCATTCGCACTTCTGGATACCTCCAAGCCAACTTCTCAATTGACCTTCACAGGCTTACAGAACGCTCCTCTACCCGCTCATCCTAAGATGAACCCGTAGCTTTCGGTGTAGGGTTTGAGCCCCGTTACATCCTTCGCGCAGGCCGACTCGACTGAGTGAGCTATTACGCTTTCTTTAAAGGATGGCTGCTTCTAGCCAACTCCTAGCTGTCTAAGGCCTTTCCCACATCGTTTTCCCACTGAACCATAACTTTGGGACCTTAGTGACGGTCTGGGGTTGTTTCCCTTTTTCACGACGGACGTTAGCACCCGCCGTTGTGTCTCCCCGTGCTGACACTCACTGGTATTCGGAAGTTTGCATTGGGGTTTGGTAGTTTCGGGATGACCCCCTTAGCCCAAACAGTGCTCTTACCCCCAGTGGTTGATACCACGAGCGCTACCTAAATAGCTTCGAGGAGAAACCAGCCTATCTCCGAGCTTGATTAGCCTTTCACTTTCCTATCCACAAAGTTCATCCGCTAACTTTTTTCAACGGTAGTCCGGTTCGGTTCCTCAGTGCCTGTTACGGCACCTTTCAACCTGCCATGGATAGATCGCCCGGTTTTCGGAGTCTATACCCTGCGACTAAACGCCCCTATTAAGACTTCGGTTTTCCCACGGCCTCCCCTTAGACGGTTAAGCTCGCCACCAGAATATAAGTCGCTGACCCAATTATTACAAAAGGGTACGCAAGTCACCCAACAAGTGGGCTCCCACTTGCTTTGTACGCATACGGTTTCCAGGATCGTATTTCACTCCCCTCACAGGGGTTCTTTTCGCCTTTCCCTCACGGTACTGGTTTCACTATCGGTCAGTCAGCGAGTAATTTTAGCCGTGGGAGGATGGGTCCCCCCATGTTCAGACAACTACGTTTCACGTCGCCGTTCCTACTCGATTTCACACTAGAGAGCTTTTCGTGTACGGGGCTATCACCCACTATTGGCGGCCATTTCCAGGGGCCTTCCACAAACTCTTAAAATGCTTAAGGGCTTGCCTCCCGTTTCGCTCGCCGCTACTTGGGGAATCTCGAGTTGATTTTCTTTTCCTCGGGGCTACTTAGATGTTTTCAGTTCCCCGGTCGCCTTCAATAACCTATGTATTCAGATGTTGAACCCTGGCTTATGCTAAGTGGGTTCCCCATCAGAGATCTCCGGAATCAAAGTCTGTTTTCCCCGAACTCCCCCGGAAGGCTTGATCGCAGGCTACAACGTCTTTTCATCGCCTCTGACTTGCCAAGGCATCCACCGTATGCGCTTATCACTTGACCATATAACCCAAAACAATCTGTCGTTAGCCGAGTAGCGCCGATCATTCAAGCGATTATGTACATGACATGATTCACGACAATCCGGAACTTGCGTTGAGATTACAAAGTTACCCTTAGCCCATAACAGTCCAGGTGAACTCTGTTATGTCTATCATTTCTATCACTTTTCCCACATTTGTTAAAGAGCGGACTGGCACAAAAAGACCAGACATCAAACATCCACGCGGAGCCTTTCCCGGTGATTGTTCATGTATGAACTCTGGCGTCTGCGATCGGTTATCTCTAACCTCAGGTGTCTTGGTGGGAGCCAGCGGGATCGAACCGCTGACCTTTCCTGCGTGCAAGGCAGGCGCTCTCCCAGCTGAGCTATGGGCCCCTTTTTACAAGACCTCCCACACCTCGGACAATTGGTGGGGTCTGGGCAGATTTCGAATTGCCGACCTCACCCTTATCAGGGGTATGCGCCTAACCCAACTGAGCTACAGACCCCATTGCCTGTGCTGCGCCTGCATCGGGTAGGCAAAGAGCAAGACCCTATCGCTATTTCTTAATGGAATCAAGTAATTCGTGTGAGATGCTTGACCGGATGTCTGTGATCTGGTCGATTAAGGAGGTGAATCCAGCCGGCAGGTTCCCCTACGGCTACCTTGTTAGACTTCACCCCAGTTTCATTGAATCACACCGTGGTAAACCGTCTTCCCGAAGGTTAGACTAGCTTATTTCTGGTGCAACCCACTCCCATGGTGTGAGGGCGGTGGTGTACCAAGGCCGGGAACGTTTCACCGATTGGCGTTCTGATCCACGATGACTAGCGATTCCGACTTCACGGAGTCGGAGTGCAGACTCCATCCCGGACTACGAGAGGTTTTATGGGATTTAGCTCCACCTCGCGGCTTGGCAAACCCTTTGTTAACCCCCCATTTAGCACGTGTGTAGCACCTGGCCGTAAGGGGCCATGATGGACTTGACGTTCATCCCCACCTTCCTCCGGGTTTGTCACCGGCAGTTCTTCCTTAGAGTGCCCACCATAATGTGCTGGTAACTAAGGACAGGGTGCGCTCGTTACGGGACTTAACCCAACATCTCACGACACGAGCTGCACAGCCATGCAGCACCTGTGTCTGGAGTTCCCGAAGGCACCAATCCACTCTGGAAAGTTCTCAGCATGTTCAAGGCCAGGTAAGGTTCTTCGCGTTGCTTCGAATTAAACCACATGCTCCACCGCTTGTGCGGGGCCCGTTAATCATTTGAGTTTTAAATTCTTGGCGACCCGTACTTCCCAGGCGGGGTCACTTGTGCGTTAGCTGCGCCACTTAAGAACTAAGGTTTCCCAAACGGCTAGTTGACATCGTTTACGGCCGTGGGACTACCAGGGGTATCTAATCCTGTTTGCTCCCCACGGGCTTTCGCACCTCAGTTGTCAGTATCAGTCCAGGTAGTCGCCTTCGCCACTGTGTTCCTTTCCTATTATCTACGCATTTCACAGCTACACAGGAAATTCCACTCCCCTCTACCGTTACTCTTAGCCTAAGCAGTTTGGATGCAGTTCCCAGGTTGAGCCGGGGATTTCACACCCATTCTTACTTAGCGCAACCTACGCGCGCTTTACGCCAGTAATTCCGATTAACGCTTGCACCCGTCTGTATTTACCGCGGCTGCTGGCACAAGGTTAGCCGGTGGCTTATTCTGTCGTAACGTCAAGATTTGCAAGCGTATTAACTACAACCCTTTCCTCCCAACTTTAAAGTGCTACAATCGAAAGACCTTCTTCACACACGCGGCATTGGCTGGACAGGCTTTTCGCCCATTGTCAATATTTCCCCACTGCTGCCTCCCGTAGGAGGTCTGCGACCTTCTCAGTTCCAGTTGTGGATGATCATCCTTCTTCAGACCCATTACGGATCGTCGGCCTTGGTGAGCGTTACCTCACCAACAAGCTAATTCCGACCTGGGCTCATTCTGATTAGCGCAAGGTCCGAAGCCCCTTGCTTTCTTCCGTAGGACGTATGCCGTATTAGCGTCCGTTTCGGAACGTTTATCCCCCACTTATCAGGGCAGGATTCCAGGTATTAACTCACCCGTCCGCCGCTGCTCAAGAGAAAGCAAGCTTCTTCTCTACCGCTCGACTTGCATGTGTTAGGGCCTGCCGCCAGCGTTCCAATTCTGAGCCATGATCAAAACTCTTCAAGTTTAAGAACTGATTGGGTTTTGTGAAAACCCTAACTTTTGCTCAGCTTTTATTAACAAAAAAACTCAGTGATCACAGAGTAACTTGCTTAGGGCTGATTAATCTTTTCGATCATCAGATCCATTCGACAAGCACCCACACGAATTACGTTGATTCACATGTTTAAAGACGATTCGGTTCGCGTTTCCGCTTAAACCAAGCGCGTATCTTACCTAACCTTTTCTAATCTGTCAAGATTTTTGTGAGAACTTACATCAATCACAATCTTGCTTGGCTTGGTCCCGAGAACAAACCTTTCTTCGTGACGGGAGGCGCATTCGACAGGAGCAAGAACCCTGCAAAACCGCTTTCCGTGAAACTTCTCTGACCGAGGTCAGAAGCCTGGAAAAACCAAACCTGCTGCCTTCCCGGTGAGCGGCGCATTCTACGCTAACTCACCACCCTGTCAACGGTAAATTATCGCTAACTTATTGATTGTAAAGCGCTTTATGCAAAAGCGCCCTGACTGGGCAGGACGCGCAATTATAGGGGGCTCAGAAAAAACCGTCAAGGGTTAATGGACGGATTTAAGACCATTTAAAAAGCCCGTTACCGGCTTTTACCCAGCAGCGGGCTCTGTAAACGGCTTATCTATTACGACAGATAAACGGCTTGAATGCGCCTGTCGGATCTGGTCCACCGCTTGCTCGTGAACGATATTGCCCCTTGTCGATCACCAGCATCGGTCGGTACGCCGCGCAAAAAGCTCAATACCTGCTCTGAGAACCCACGATGCTGATCTTGCGCAATTGCTTGACTCATTCAGCGTCTGTTGCCAGTTGCTTGATGATCGATGGCTGGATGCCTTCAGTGGGCTCGTTCCAGCAGCAACACCTTCGGGTTCTGGCCGCCAAGGGCGCGCCCAAATAGCCAGTTGCTGCTGTTGGCCGCCAGACAGGTTGCCGGCTTTTGCCGCAATGCGCATTTCCGCAGACCCGGGAAAACAAGCTCATAGATGTTCGTCAGGCAAACCTTCTGCGCCCTGATGCCTCCAGCCCCGCATGATGTTTTTCTTCTACCGTCAGGGTAGAAAATACCATGCGCCCCTGGGGAACGTAAGCAATCCCGATGCCACGCCTGGTATGACTGGGCCTTGCTCAGCTTCCTTGCCATTGAAAGTGATCTGCCCACTGTTGCTGGGATGATGCCGATCAATGACTTGAAAAACAGCGGCGTCTTGCCCATGCCCATTGCGACCCATTGATCGGCCACCGTTTTCTTCTCACCACATCCAGAGAGATACCGTGGATGACTTCACTCATCCCGTAACTTACCCGCAGATCACGAACCGTCAGCATATCCGGACTCCTTATCTTAGTGGCCAAGGTACACCTCGATGACCTCTCATTTGTTCTGCACCTCATTTCCATCTTGCCCTCGGCCAGCAATTTGCCCTTGATGCAGCACCAGTGACCTTGTTTTGGGCGATATCCTTGAACGAAATCCATATCGTGTTCGATGACCGATTAACCGAGCGGGTTCTTGCTGATCCGCCGCAACAGGTTTCAGCCGTTGCCTTCACGTTCAGGGCACGCTCATGCCCGCCACCGGGCTCGTCGAGCATCAGCAATTCCGGGTCCTGGATCAGCAGATGCTTTATTTCCAGCCACTGGCTTCTGGCCATGGACTGAAGCAAATCGGCGCTGGTTTCCAAGGCTGGTCGGAGAGGAAGATCTCGGCGGCTATTGGCCCTGACCCGCTCGGTGACCTGCTCGGTGACCTTAAGAACAGGCCTACAAAACCACGGTTCTGCGCGGGGTAGGACAGCTGCAGGTTTTCCCTGACGTGAGGTTTCATAAATGGAACGGGGTCTGGAATTTGCGCCCTTTACCCGGCTTTGACGATCTGGTTCTTCGGGCCAGTTTGTGTTCAGCTCGGTATTCTTGAACATGATCGAGCCGGGACGAGGCGCGCGTCTTTTGCCGCAGATCAGATCCAGGCAACGTGTCTTGGCCAGCGCCGTTAGCCCGATAAACCACCCGCCCACCTCATCCGCTCGACGTTACAGTGCGGTGTTGAGGCCGTCCACGGCCTTGAAGCCATCAAAGGACACCGTCAGATCTTCAATCGGACCACAATTGATAGGAGGACGTCATGACTGCACCTCCTGCGCAATAGGCGTTTCAGCGGGGCTTCTGCTTTGCCGGCGCAGCAACTTGTTGATCTGCGGGCTGGACGTAATCGGCATAAAATGCCCGCCAGACCTGGCGGAAGAGCACACCACTCCAATAAAGAGCGCACCCATGAACACGATCACACAGTTGCGGAAAGCGTTTCCCAGACAGCGATGGTCTTGCGCCAGGTTGACCAGCCAGCGCGCCATAAAACGCGCCGGATCAGCGAAAGGGCGCCCGCCCACCGCCACAGAAAAATAACCATCTGATTGGATGCGACCGTACCGACAAAGGAGGGGCGACATGAAACCCACCTAGCAGGGCGAACATGCGCGCCGCCCATCCGCGGAAAACACGCCAGCCAGCGCGAAGACGAAGATCTTGATTGTTGGCACGTCATAACCGGGAAAGCGTACGCGATCTTCCTGGTCGGCGCATGGCGATCAGCAACTTTTGCCGAAGCGACTGTTGAGTACGAAACTGGCCGAATGGAGCAGGCAGATGAATCAACGCCACGCAGGCAGACGAAGTAGGAGAATGTTAACGCGCGCTGTCCGTTGCGGATACCCAGCCCAGCAGGAGTCCTTCAGGTCGCGTTTGATTGCCATGATGCGCCGGGTGTAGCCCTGCTTGTGCCCAATGATTCAGGATGGTTCGCAATCGAGGCGATCGCCTGAGTGATGATCGCAAAATACAACGCCCCACCCAACCGCCGCTTGAAAACATTGGCAAAGCCGATAAAGAAGGGCTACCAGCGCCGGCATCGACGGTCAGGGATCAGCACAATAGTCAGAAACAGACTATTGAATGGGCATCCACATATTCGCAGTTCGGTGATCTGGTTCAGGTCATGAATCGGAATGCCGGGCGTGCTTTGAATCCGAAGTGAACTTCCGGTTGGCCGAGGACTTTCAGGCTTTGAGAACATGGCCATACAAGTAGCCACCCAAAAACCGAAGAAAATCCCCTGACCCCAGGCTGAGAATACCGCAATAACCCCAGCACAGGCACCAAGCCCACGGCGACAAAGGCGTAGGGTCAGATACTTGCCCAAACAGGTTTGAGACGGAAAAATATCAGCGTCAAAGGGCAGTTATCACCATCAACAGGGCACGGCCAAGCGCCAGCAAAACTGCAGCAGGCGTTGCCCCCCCGAATGCTGCTATCCGATCTGTGCATATCAATAAACCTCCAGCTGGCACGCCGATCAACGGCGCACCTTGCTTGCAAAAGAGCCCTGGGGGGACGAATCATCCAGAAATGCCGACCACACCGATGGAAGCGTTGATGACCTTTGGCCCATGGAAAACCCCTGAGGAAAGAACTCCATTATCGACCTGCGCCTGCGGCAATACCGAACGCCGATACCACGGTGCCGAGGAATGTGGCTGCGCCGCCAAAGACACAATCAGGAGTGTCGACGATATTTACAGCGAAAACCCGTAGTTGGGGCCGGTCGCGGCGATGGTAAGTGAATTGCCGCACCGGCGACACCCGCAATACCGCAACCCAATGCGAAGGTGAAGCGGTCAACCGCTGGGTATTGATACCCGCAAGCGTTGGCCATGGCGCGATTCTGTGTTTGTCGCGCGCACCTTGATACCCAGCGCGACTTTGTACAGCAGTATCGCGAACACCCAGGGTAATGAAGGGAAAGTAAACTTCCCATGACGAACATGCCTGTTCATTGGATATCGATAATATCGGTAGGCGCCGGAGCCCATTCACCAGCTCGCAGTGCTGACACTCACTTCACGCAGGCCCGAAGCCGGAGCGAAACGCCTGGTTGGCATATCAGACCCAGACCCCAGGTAGCCAGGCAGCGTTGTCCAGCGGCCGGTTGTACAACAATCGGACATGAAGGCGTTCGACCAGATAGCCCAGAATTGAATGGTCCCGGTTAACGCCGCAACTTATGGCGACCGGAAAATAGATGTTGTTCCATCCAGGGCCAGATCTGGGTGCCAGGCACCGAGACCAGCCAGGTAATGTAGGCGCCCAGCGGTTAAGGAAAATTTCGCCCGATGGGCCATGTTTGATGACGCCCATTCTGCCCGAAAATAATCGCCAAACCCAACGCCATCAGTCAAAAAGACGCAGAAACAGGCTAAGCCCACTGAATCCCTGCATGACAAAGGATGGCCGTCAGCTCCTGCGTTTGGAAAATCCGCCCATATCCCGCTCTCCTTGACTCGATACGGTGCGGTCAACAAAAAGACCGCACCGGTTGTTGATTTACGCTAACGGGAGCGACTTATTGATAACCTTCGGGAAGGGATTCGGTTCGATCAGGTCGGGACTCGTAAACCACTTTGGCTTGACCGTCGGCTGCCATTGACCTACACGCAACTTGCTCCACAGGTGGTTGTTGCCGTGCACTTTCACCATAGCCTTTCAGGTGCGCTGGGTCAGCTCGGGATAAGCCGGTGACGCGCAGACACTGGCATCGACATCAAGGAGCTGCCGGGCCTTTTCCACTGCGGGCTTTCACAACCAGGGGCGAGGTAGGCAGCCTGAGTCCACGTCGCCGATCACGCTGTCTTCACCCAAGGCCCTTGAACGCTTTGACGAACTCGGGAGTTGTTGTCGTTTTTCCAGCGACGGGAAATACTTCATGGAGGATAGAACCGACCATGTTCTCGCCGCCAATGCCCCAGCACTTCGTCTTTCAGTCACGGAGATGGTCATGATGGTCTGACGCGTCAGCAGTGAGATGCCGCAGCATTCAAGCTGTTTCCACCAGGCGACGTGGAGCCGCCAACGATGCTGGAGGTTTTAACACGACGTCAGGCTGCGCAGAGCAGACGGATTCTTGGTTGATCAGCGAAACCAAAGGTTAGGTATTGCCCAAGCGGGGTAATATTCTTCACCGACAACAGTTGCGCCACCCAGGAACATTCTACGATGTGCTGCGCGCAATCTGTTGGAGGACGTGGCCAGATGTAATCAGAGCCCACCAGATAAGAAGGTCTTGGCATCTTTCTCTTTGGCGGATCCAGTCCAGGCCGGCAAGAATCTGCGGGTGGCTTCCTGGCCGGTGTAAGATCACGTTCCTTGGGACTGCTCAAGCCCTTCATTAGAAGGTCGGGTAGTAGAGATGGCCGTTTTCTTTTTCGAAGACCGGCAATACGGCCTTACGTGATGCGGAGGTCCAGCAACCGAAATACAGCTGCCACCTTGTCCTGGGGTCAGTAAACTGGCGGATTCTCAGCAAAGGTCGGCCAGTCACTGGCGCCCATCTTTTGCCTGAACAATCTCGATCTGCCGCCCAACACACCGCCCATCGCGTTGATCTGCTCGATAGCGAGCATTTTCAGCTTTCGACCAACCTGGTTTCTCCACTGCATCGCCCATGGTGCCGGTGAGTGGAAAATGCAGGATGCCGACCCTTGACGGTATCGTCAAGTGGACAGCCAGGCCAGTCGTATTGGACCTTGATCGGTCGGGAAAGTTCTTGCGGCACCGCCTAGTCCGGTTTAAAGCCCAAACCAGAGCCCCAGCCCCAGCGCCAACACTGGGCGCTCAGGGCGGGGCATTCTTGCGTATTTTGATTTCTTGCATTAGGGTGGTTCTCCTAGATGTGGATTGAAACCGAAGCAGGCGAAACCCAAGTCCCCAGCTGCCAGTCTGTCACCCAAACCCCTGAGCAAACACTTGTGCCATTTACCGGAAAAATTCCCGGAAAAGAATTCCGTATCTGCCTTAAATTGACTATTTATCAAGGGACCTTGGCACGAAGCGGCCAGTTAAGCGCGAGGATCTTACACCGCGTACCGACCTTGAAGGCTTTGACAAAGCGATTTTGTTTTCCTGGACAATTTGTCATGACAATGTCAGACGACTCCTATTGAACATTGTCACTATTCGCGACGAGTCAAAATCTGACAATTAAGTGGACCTTCTATTCGTTAAAATTTTACTGAAATAATAGACTTTTTTACCCTTTAGTGGACCCAAAGCTTGGCACGGGGCATTTCTGGCTGTGGGTCTGTTCCACTTGGGCCTGCTTGGTCTGCCTTGGAAACGCCATCACCCACACCAGAGGATCATCGGGTTCATGGGCTGGGGTGAGGGGACATTTGATTCAAGACGATTCTGAGGCAAGAAGCCCCAAGGAACAACGAACCATTTTCAATTCACAAAAAACCGGCTGGGCCAACCCGGGACCGTGCCCATGGTTCGCAACAAACCGGTTTTCAAAAGCCAGGTGATGGAATTTTCCATTATCGGAGATATTTTTCTCTTTTTTCTTTTTTTTTG
>Ga0163217_1109627_pt1 | contig 12233 bp, 9 predicted proteins | sample SynspAceP_FD_185933 | JGI IMG/M metagenome (GOLD analysis project Ga0163217, IMG submission 185933) | Saline lake microbial communities from Ace Lake in Antarctica - Synechococcus sp. Ace-P (PacBio error correction) | ecosystem: Environmental > Aquatic > Non-marine Saline and Alkaline > Saline ... | reverse complement strand
CAATCCCTTTGATGATTTGGGGAGCGGGGGTCTTTTCCTGAATTTCAGGGTACTCCCGGGCATGGGTGAGGTGATTGATAGCGAAGGTGCCGGGAATCGAGCAAAAGGGTCGGACTGTATACCGGTTACCAATTACCTTGGTCGCTGATCCGACAACTGTAAAATCTTTGGTAGGTCGAACTTGTGACTTTTGCGGTTCCCGGTTTTTTCAAGTTTTTCTGAAAATGGCTGGCAGGAAATCCTCCAGTTCCTTGGTATCAGCCCCAATTCACTGTAATTCTTAGAAAAACCAGCCTTCATAAATATTTTCCTGGCTCAGAAAGCAAACGATGTTGCTGGCAAGGAAATTACTTTTTAGTAGAGCGGATAGCATTTCAGCCCAAATCACTGGCGTAATAGCAGATATATACAGGAAACACTGATTTTCATTTTTTCAGACTTATCTCATTCAAGCACGATCCAAAGGAGAACTAAGAGGGTCATGCATTGAATCAATGGGACTAGTGTTCATTCGGAGTTCGCGAGCTATTTATTATGTAAATCTTGATGTGAGTCGAGACAATGCGAGCATTAACCCATTGGTTGAAAACTTCAGCGCATGAGGGAAGATAGCGAAACCTCCTTTTTTACTGAGCGGTGAGCGAAATGCACTGTCTCAAACTATTTGCGAATGACTTCAAATTTCAAAAGGTTTTTTTAAATGCTTGATTGCTATCGGCTTGTTATATTGTGTTGGCTAGTTTTGATTTTATCAATCTTTGAAACTGCACAAGCGATTCAATCGGCCAGAAGTGGGGATAAAGAAAGCGATCGAGAAAGGCAGAGGCGAGTTGATTGCTCTTTTGACAGGATTTTTTTTAGTCTTTGGGGGGGTAAAAGCCCCCCCCCCAAAAAAAAAAAAAACCCTTCTGCAATTGTGAGTGTGGAAATGATTAGATCGCTTTTGCTTCCTATTTGCACAGAGACGTTGTCTTTGAGTACTTGATCCAATTCAAACTGATATTCTACCATCGCTTTTCGCTTACGCTAACGTAAATCAACAGGAATCGATCCGCGCTTGATTCTTTCTGATATCAAGCGCAGCGAGCATTGAAAGGGATTTTGCAAAGATGGGGAAGGTTTTCAATGGGGTATTTCTGCGAAATCTGACTATTCCTTCAGTTTACTTCCTCCATCGCTTTATCATTTTGGTTTTGGTATTGAACTCACAATTGAAGTTTGTAACCGCAGCCATTTAGTTTGACACGGAGGCTGTTCTTTTCAGGTCTTCTTTATGTCAGATCCCTAGGTAAAATGCTCCAACTTCAAGTCGCCGTCCAAACAAGAATCATTGTTGCTGCAACCAGCAGGTTGGAAGTTTGGTTTCTTTCGTCGAACACCTTGGACTTTCAGATGCATACTCCCAGTGGATACGACGAAAGCAGATTTTTATTCAAGTGATGATTGATCAGCTTTTGTTCGGGTAAATGGAAATTCAACTATTTAGCTGGCACAGCTGCTAATAACTAGCAAAACCCGATATTAATATGGTCAATGAAAACTTTCTTAAGACGGCTGGAATTGCCTCAAGGAGAAGCTGATTCGGGAGTTAACGATTCGCATAGCGACAACAAATGCAAAGTTTTGAGGTGATTTGGAATTATCCTCACGCACGCTGCGGGAAGAATCAAACCAATTGTGATGAAGCAAGAACCGCCTATTACCAAACGGTGAGTGTGAAACTACCCCTGATCAGGAATTTAGCGGGCAAGCAAAACCTGCGAGAATAATTTTATCAATTTGTTATTACTTCTCAATGAAGAAGGCTTCCTTTAGTTTCTGGATGAAGCAGTATAGGACATTCTATGCGAAAGATCTCCAAATTCGAAATGTTTTAGGCGTTTGCCTGCGGATTAGGCTATTCTTATTCTCCTGCATGGATCTGTTTTGGACTTTCTTCTTCACTATAGCTCAGCGAACCAAGAAATCAGCATCCGAAAAGTCTTGGGCAGCCACCTTACATCAAATTCTATTTTCTAATCACCAAAGATACTCGTGTTAGGGGGAATATCTTTATCATCGCGGTTTCCAGGCCTGATTTGTCTTTAAGTGATTGGCTCGCGGCTTAATACTCGGATGTGAGTGCCTTTCTTGATCTTTGCGGCAGCAGGCTCGGGTTATGCGATCTGTCTTGATGATCGTAGGTATTCATTTCCTATGTTAGTTCTCAAAGAATCGCGCGAAAGGTGAATTGAAAACGAGGTAGTTGGGAAATTCAGAAATTCTGAAAGTGAGGACAAGCTGAAGGCATCGGATTTGCGGCATTGCGAGGGGGAACTGGTTGAGTATCTTGTTTTGGTTTTCTTTAGTTAAGCGAGAAGGAACGAATGCTATCCGTAACTGAAAATTCAAATTCCTTCCCAAATTCAATTTTCTTATCTTGCTTGGGGAAGAATATTGATCATCGAGACGAAAGGGACTTGTAAAGGTTTATGAAAGTTATTTGTCTGCGCGAGCATACCGGACCGAACGTGCATTTGATTTTGCTTCAGCTATGGAGAATTCAGCCTATATTGATTATGGACTGTATTTTGCTGGATTTTTGTGCTTGCCCGGCCTGGGGATGGATTTACCATTTTTAGAAGCCTTTTGCGGACGCAAAAACAACAAAGAGGGGCGTGATAATCATTTCTGCTAAAAACTCCTTGGAAGATAAAATTAAGACTGGCCATCGGAGCGGAATGTTACCTTTCCAAACCCTTTCATTTCATGCTGAGTTTGCTCCGCGCGAATCCATTCTGTGATTCGGAGAAAACGGTTTGGACCCATCGAATCACACTATTCCAAAAAGATTTTGTCATCGACCTGCTCTCAAATCTGTTTTAAATTCAGAAATGAATCACGTAGTCTGACTAAAAGATTGGCTATCTGCTTCTGTTTTTTCATTGGAATAAAAGGTCGAGTACTTATCTAAAGCGCACTGGATTGAGCATTCTTTCGGGAGGACTTTGCGGATATGTTTGCATAGCATGACTTTGTTCTATGTCAATGTCAAAACCCTCAAGCGTTAAGCTTCAACGAGCATGGGGGACTTTTCATGGGCATATCTAAAAACATCTACGGAACACGGCTACAAGTGGGAACTATGAAAAAAACTACTAGATCGGCCTTTTAAAGGCATTACTATTTTTTCCCTAGTGATTTTTAGTTTGCGAGTATTCCAGTTTATTTCTTGTGGGTAGGACTGGATTTGGCAGTAACCGAAGTTGAGATGTCATTAATCTTTACGATATCGGGATCGCATAAGCCATCAATGGGGCAAGTGGAAAAATCAATCAAGCATGATTTGGAATCCATCCTCCAAAATCTGGAATTCAAGCTTCAGCCAACTTACCATTTTGTGATTCACCGGAGACTCAAAAAATCGCTTAGGGATAGCATCTACGAATCACCAAAATCAATCGAGTTTGAGATGGAGTCGGATCGCTTTCGAGGCTTGAGATCTGTGATCGAAATCAACGGAACCATTTTATATTCATGTAGAGACCAATTTGGAAGAAAAGGCTTATGAGACACTTTTTGCAATACGGGATCTGGTCACTTTTTTCTGTTTTTGATTTTGGTTTTGGATTTATCCACTCAATAAAAATCATCTTAAAGTCTGGAGTCCATTTATTCGGACTTTGGATACCTTATCTGCCTTTGATCTAAGTATGCGGGAAAGAAGTAGTTTTGAAGGCTTCAGACATCGAAGAGTTTGATAGATTGCACGCGAACGTTAGACAGGCCTTGATTTGCTATCCCAATGTCAAACCTATTCCCAACAAAAGACCTTTATGTACTAATGCCTCCCACGGAGTTGCAGACTCCAATAGCTTTGCTCAATCCAAACTCTGGAGCTTTTGCCTTCAGCATCAAAGCTTAAATGAAAAGGAGTCTGAAAATGATCCAGGCAATTCAATCCCTTTGGCAGGTTGATGACAGTCAATAAAACCTTCTTCTCTTGGCAAAAATAGAAACACGGCAAGTTTGAGGATCTAACCCTTATTGATAGTGGGGGAGAAATGCTCGATCAAGTCTGGAGTGTTTGAAGGACTAGTATTAGAGGAGCGTGAATTGTCGTTTCATAAACAATTTGAATCGACTTCTAAAATTTTGAGGAAAGTCGTTTTTTAGTGAAACGACTGTCAGCTATCTTTTTTCAATGCCATTCGAACATAGTCTTCTGGGTAGCGAAATCCTAGTTAGGAAATGTCGGCAATAGAAATGATCGTTTTCAAAGGAATTCAGGAAAAGGACGTCTGGATGAAGCGCTTTATTCAAGCGTCTTTACTTATTTCTTACCTCAAGAGACCCAGCAGATGGAACTAGGGGCTCGCCTTGTAAAAGAATCGTGTAAGCTTTTTCAGGCTGGTCGATTGACTTGATTTTTTGAAAAATTAATTTTCACTGTTTTTCAACTCTGAGGTTCTAAAAATTCAGATCTTATTCTAATCATATTAAGGAGCTTAGTACTATTAATTCAAACTCAATCAGCAAGTCATGAAAATGTCTTATTTAATTATTTGCGATTGTTCAAATGGTCAATTGCTTGGTAGCAAGTGGCCAAGTAAAAATGATACTCCTGCAAGCCGTCAGGAAGCATTTGCAAAGAACTTCCCAAGTCAAAAAAGTCGTCCTGGGAATGGAGACGAACTCCACTTGGGAATACTGAATTCAAATTGAAGGAACGGCAGTACTCTGCAATTCACAACTGATTGGGACTTGAGGTGAAACGGAACATGAACTCAAAAATCTGAAATTACCTTCCTCAATCCTAGATTTCTCAATTTGATTATAAGAGTATAAAGATCCGAGGAAATCGAAAATCAGCCGAAACTCCTGACTTCCCAAAACTTATTGAAGTCATACCGTAGAAAAGGTGAGAGCATTGGAATGATTTTTGATCAATGGAAAATTTATTGAAAAGAAAGGCTGTAATTGGAAGAAGATGAGATTTAAACTATTCTTTTGCTTGCGTTTTTAGGGTTAGTCTCAACTCTTTTTGCACAATTCAACGAAAGTAAATTCAGGTTAAAAAATCTTTGACAAGCTTCTCAAGAAGTTTGCCTGTATGGTCCAATGTACTCCTTAGAAAGTAGTGACCTTCCACTTTTCGTGACGGGTTTCAATTTCAGATGAGGGCGGGCCGGTTTATTCTAAATGAAGTACCAATGGGGGGAGTATATTTCCTGGGGAAGCAAAGCTTCTATTGGTTACGGAGTGCTTAAAACGCCTGTTTGTTGTGGAGGCCAGTTCACCTTTTCTGAAGTTTGGGGAGGCTATTTTTAACGGCTTCAATCCAAGATTTGAAATGAAAGTAAGAAGTCCATAGGGACAGGTGTGCTTTAGGGGAATAAAAATGGAAAAAAGGGACGTATGATTCTCTCCGAGAACGATAAGTTCAAACCGGTTGGCTCAGTATTTTCAAGCATGCAAACCTGCGGGTGTGGCTATCCAGGAGGGAAAAGTACAAATTTTCGGGGCAGATGATCGATCTCGGTCCTGTTGAACGGAAAGCAACCGCTTTGAGGGGTTTTGGAATCAAGTGCTGGGACATTGATAATTCTTTCCTGCTTCGCAGTTTAGAAATCGATCATCAACACCATCGGCTAAGTTTTGACGCAAAATGAAATGGAGGGAATAAATCAATATTTCCTCAAAAAAGAACAAAAACAAGGCGTAAATGGAACGGTAGATGGCATGGGAGATATGGGAGTCACTGTGGGAAAAAGGCACCAATTTGCCGGGAATCGACTCGTATCAGGTATTACTCCAAAATCACCCTTCTATTTCACTGAAACTTTAGAAGAAGAACTGAATTTTTCTTCCAGGCAGATAATTCTACACGCAACCTTGGAATAAAAATGAGTTGTAGTCCGAAACCTATGACGAGCTTGAACGGGGGATTCAATCAGGCACTTAAACGAAATTCGAAAACACCAATTCCTGACGACTCGAGCTGGGAGTGGATTGGCAAATAACGCTACCAATTACGTCACCATTTCCGGAACTTTTGGAGTAGGAGAAAATAATTGACGAGGAGATCAGCCTTTTTACACTAAAGATTTTACAGACAGCAATTTGGCGGCATTTTGGCAGTTTTCTTAAGATGAGTTAAAAAGACTGTAATGCCGACTTGCGCTTTCCAGCACCAATTTGCTGATCCCGGACATACCTTAGCTGCAGGGATTAATTACACTTTTTCATAGAGAAAGTACGAACAGTATTTTTTACAAATACAACTTGTCCCACCTTTTTGTAGGGGCAAGATGCGTTCAAATGCTGCTCAGATGAGAATGTGATCGATTGACCTTGGATTATGTGAAGCACTACGCTACGGAAGGTTAAACAGGAATGAAGTTGAAGAAGCGGTGGATTCCGACTAACATGCAGTTTTTCCCAAGGATTAATCCGCGATAGATTCTGCCGCCGGGGGGAGCAATTGCCATTACCGCGAGACTATCCGGCAGGTCTATGGGAATACATTTTTGCAGAGCGTGAAGTTTGAGGCTGAAATTGAGCTTGCGTGTTGAATATGTGGATTGAATTAATTCAAAGTCAATCGGAGCATCCATACATATAAAAGTGACGGCTATTAGTACTTCCGCCATTTTCCCAAATGCCCGTATTTCCTTTAAAATCAAATGCATTTGATAAGCTGGACATTTCCTATAATCGTCGCAGTTGATCGACCAAACGAGGTAGATATTCGGATTTTTTCCAAAATACGACGATTGCAGAAATTCTCAAAGTGGGTAATCCTGCTTTGAAGCCTACAGTTCACTAATTCTTTGAATTAGGGATGGAAAAAGAGTAGGAATTTTCGGGTTTATTGTATTCGTCAGTTTATCACCGGATCGGGTTGATCAGAACAATTCACGCGGATTCTACCACATGTACAGGAGTCGTCTCATCTATTGCCATTTTTCCAAAATGCGGATAAAAAGCTATAACTCTGGTTCTTGAATTGATCGGAATCAAGACATAAATGATGCGTTTCATTTGCGTGAACCTTACGGTACAATAATAGATAGATTGCATTCCAGGAAAATCTCTATCCAAAGCCCATACTTTTACGCTGAAAAGCAGGGATTTTCTCAGAATAGTCAATGGGAATTCGAAGTATGTTTATCGGAAGTTACGGGTCAGTTTCTGCGATTTATCTGGCTCCGTATCTATACCACAGTGAGGATTTGAGGAAACGCTTTTCCTTGGATGTCAGGGGTAAAGAAAGTTGTTCAGGAGGTAAAGGAGAGGTATTTTTCAATGCCAGATCTTCTCCAATACATGGTGGATTACAGGCCATCACGGAAATGACTTTCTATACCAGCAGCGGATTGTATTATGAACTCAGGGAGGTTTTTCGAGTAGGGTATAGCGAAAGTTTTAATCGATTGATTTTATAGATCCGAAAATGAGACTTTGAAAATAAATAGGTGGCAGAGGATTACCCTGATTTTCTGGGTTATCGAAAATTGTTGGGCACTACTCTGGGGAGACTTTAGGGAGACTATTTGTCTATGACTTTGGCGCTTTGGATATGGTACAGGATAGTGATTACATCTCGTTTTCTTTATTTCGTATTATTGCATCCAGCTGAGCTGCTAGAAGTTTATCCCATTTTCTATTGGTTGGTCATAGTCGCTACCCACCTTGGGGACAGAAGATTTCAGATTTTATTGATCGACTCTAAGGGCTTAGGAGTATGTCTGGGGTAGTTTATTGTTGTTTTTTTGGGCTTATTTTAACGCTTTTCATATGGATGAAAGTATGGCTCCTTGGCTGTATTTCCAATCCTGGCGAAAGGAAAGGAGCTCTTCTTATTGGCTTGGCAAATTCTGTTTTCAAATAGTCTTGGAACTGCTGTCGGTGAATTTTCTGTAGTGATTATGTAGGATTATCCTATTTGAAGTGGGCATTGGTGACGAGGCTGGAATATATTGGTTCATTGTGGGCTGGGAATCCATTTATTTCACTTCTTCAATGAAGTCCTTTGGTTCTGGATGGCCTTTATTTCACTCGACCATTGGAGCTACGTTTGGAGATTTTTTGACTTAAACCTCTGAGCAAAGGTGGGCTTGATTTGGGGGACTTTTAAATTCCTCTTTGTGGCCATCGTCGATTTTAGGAATCTGATATTATGTTTCTCACCGAGGGTTTTGGCTAAATTAAAAGCCATCCTGATTTCTAAATACTATTATTAGTAATGTCCTGGAAAAATGATAAATTGCGCTAAATATATGTCTATCCTAAATAACATCCGAGGGCTAATTTCTTTAGGAATTTAGCTGTATGCGTTTAGTTCAGTCAAAATGATCTGCAGGATTTAAATATGACAGATTCTTTTTTGCCATCCCATTACTTTGCACATAGCACTTTATTGCTGATTTGATTTAGGAAACCTCTAATTCCAAGTCAAGAGATTTCGTTTTTTATCGCCCGGTGTACTCAGGAGGAAACACTTTTTCTGTTTCTATAAAAAATCCTAGGAACCTCCATCCGTGTTTAATTAAATATTTTTAAATTAAGTTTTCAAGTGTAAAATTTGATGAAATAGATATCTTGCAACGTAGGGTTATTCCTTGCGCTATTCTGTTTCACTCATTTCAGCATGAAAATAATCGATATTTCCTCTTTTTATCACTGTTGATTTTTAGCGTCGATTTCTGTTTATGCTCAAAAGGCTTCATAAAGAGAAAGAAAGGTTTGTCACCCTTTTCAATGGAGAAAAATCTAGACGGTTGGGTTGGATAAAAACTCTTATAGCAGTGCAGGAATAACGGAATGATGGCTGTAATTGATCCAAAAGGTGAAGGAGGAGCAATTCTGTTATACCCGAAAAGCAATATGGAGATTTTTAATTTCGCTTCGATTCCATTGGATCCGGAAGGCAAATTAATGGTTAGGGATTTTCACCACTCTTGTTGGAGGCGATGCAGCCTATGTAGGGAAAAGAACTCAGTTTCTAGCACAATACTGGCGGTAAAATATAAGGATCTCCAGGAAATTCATTCACGGGTTCGGTCTATGGAGTTATTTCCTGCAAAAAGGGTTTCTCAAGACCTGTAGAGCGAAATGGAACTCAGCAGAAAGTTGCTCGTCAAGCATCTTAAGATTAAATCATCCTTAATGGACTGTCATTTTTGAAGGGGACTATTTGGAAGCGAGCAAAATGGAAGCACTAGAATCATAAAGATCACCTGGCTTGCAAAGATCCCAGGTCATATTGGATTTTCTAGGTCCGGTGATGTGGTAATTTTAAGATATTAGATTAAGAATTATAAAGAGAACGGATGGAGGAGAGGAGAAAAGGATTGGAGATAAAGAGACTTAGGAGCTTTAGCAGTCTTCGCACGAGTGCTGGAAAGAATTAAAATATACGCTGTTATTTCATCTTTATTTTATCTGAAAATAGGTTTGTCGAACTACCTCTACTGGTTTGCAATTAGCGGTTTTAGACATTTAAAAAATTGTAAGAATTTAAACATAAAAAACTAATGAGTAAGAAATTCACATTTTATTCGGTCGATGTCATTAGACCGCCATAGGATTGCTTCGGTATTAATTTAGGGCTGTGCGTTAGCGAATATCAAAGCAGGTGGCGGACTTCGGAGCTGGCGCATATTGGTGTAGGAAATATGGGAATGGAGATCTAAAAGCCATTTCTTCACATGCCTGGTCGATGTGACTGCACTTTGGGATGTCAGATAGCAATAATCTTGCTGCTGGCGCATCTAAGCTTTTCTCCAATGCGAAACCTTATGGAGATTATCGACTATGCTGAGGGAAATGAGTGAGATTTCGATGCAGTGATCGCTCAACTTCCAGATCATTACATGGCGCGGTTCGTTCGATGATGGCAATGGAAATGGAGAAGCTGTTGCTGTCGGAGCCCGTTGCCCATATATGTGGTTGAAGCTTCGTAAGGATGAAGGCTTTTGGCTTAGAAGAACAAATCTTTGGTCACTCAATGGCGGATTCAGGGTCACTCATTTTACGTTACAAATTAGCAACGCTTTTGATCAGTCAGGGATCATCCGCGGAAAAGTACTTACCGTTCGTGCTTGGTCTCCAAAAAATTGGGGGCTATGAGTGGTACCAGAACCACTCGGAGTTGAATCCGATTCGAGACCTTGGTATGGTCTGTGGCTAGGGAACTTCTGCGAGGTCGTACAAGCAACGTGTATCATTCCAGACTATTGGAAGACAGTAGTTGATTACGGCTGCGGAAATTGGGTTGATATTTGGCGTTTATTTTTAACGGCCTCAATGCACTTGCACTTGATTGTGCCTCGACGATCGATCAATGAATGCGGGAGCAAATGAATTGGATTTCCTGTAATAATACGGTAACCTTATGATTTCTGAAACGCCATTTATGCAAGAATCCTTTGAAGTGGGGTATGGTATGAATGGTCCAGGCGCGCCACAAAGACGAGGACTTGATGCTTCCAAACGGGAGAGCTTCGCTGATCAGGGGCGATTGTTTATCGGGGAAAATGGAGTTTATTATTGCCGCACTTCCAGGCGATTGCCTCGCAAAAATGTGAATGGGGGAAGTTGTGACGATTAGGTATTGAGTCTTTTTCAACCTTGGCAACCGGTGAAAGAATTTATGCTTCTGAAAGTTAAGAAGCACTACCATCAGTTTGTAGATGCCTGCTTGGGAAATGGGGAACACCGCCCCTTTCGATTATTCTGCAAAAAATTAACTGCGACGATTCTTCTCGGTGTGATGCGGACGCTTTCCCTAATGAGACCTAACTGAACAGTTTAAAAGCAAAGGTTTGCGGAGAACGAAGGCAAATAAGTTTTTGAATTGGCAATTCGGGAAGTTTTCTAGGTTTTTAAGAATCAGGATTTTGGACAATCAAAGCTTGAAGTATAAACACTTTCGTCGCCACCGCGAACAGAAAATGTTCGAGAAACAAAACTGTTAGAATCTAAATAAATGCCTCTGAAAGCTAAATTCGGAGGGGGCCGGGCTTTTTTTTATGGACATTAAAGTGAAAAGATTAAAGAGAATTGAGAAGTGGGAATAGAGATTAGAGGGATGAGTACCACTCGACCCAAAATATTTCATCGCCAGGCGGGACAGTCTTTGATTTTCCAATATTTCAAATTCTTTACTCATGTGGAAAAAACTACCTTAAAATATTCCTTCGAACCTTCGGAGCGCAAGCTATATACCGCCATTAATCTTTGGGGATTGGACGATCGCTTTGAATCAGTTTTTATTGCGATTTCACTTTACATCATCACGAATGAAGCTAATGATCGAATGATGACTTGATGCCGACAGGAATTTATTAAAATCAATCAGGAATATTGTTTTAAATCGGAGAGACGTGAAATTGGTTGGAAGTTCGCCTGCTTTTGCCTTCCTGTGACGCTACGGGAGGTTTACTGAAAGGTGAAAAAGACCGTGGTATATATCGATTTGAATATATATATATATATACGGGTCATGGGTCGATGCTGGGCAACGGCAATCAGGAGAGTCTAAAATTCGCTTTGTGGATGAATATTTTATGTTGTTTTTGATTTTAGGAATGATTCGTTGCAACAAGAAAAAATGTTTGTTCAGAGCCCAAATGCAAAAAAAACTCGTTATTACGGAGTCAACAGCCAACAGGACTATATTTGGGTCAGCTGTAAATGGGCCGAAAGAAATCACTCAAAGTCGAGGGGAAAGATTAACCTGTGACTGCGGAAGTAATGCAAAGATTTTCCGAAGGCCAGCCACATGGAAGTTTGATATTTTTTTAGCTTCAGTTAAAAAAACGGCACCGGAGATAGTGCGTGAAGCCACGATGGTCTACCTCAGTAAATTTTTTACAACTTATGTGAAAATGAAGCCAGGAGCAGGATGATGGGAATCAGTTTAAGTCCAATATGGAATTCAAAGAAATGGTAGGCCGAAAGTATCTTGGGAAGTTTTGATATGGATGAGTATGGTTTTCAAAAACCCGCGTTTTTTCAACGCAACCCCAGCTACTTCCAATTCATTTGGGAAGCAAATCCTAACTTTTTAAACCCATTCAAAACCTGGGGGGACGGAGATTCCACAGTTTTTTTAACCTTGTAGTTATTTTTTTTGTTATTCGTAGGCGATTCCTACTTTTTCTTTGCCATTTTTGGGGGTAATTTCATTTTAAAAAAAATTCTTTTATTTTTTTTTTTGAGTTTTTTTAAAAACCATATTCTCTTCT
>Ga0163217_1084410_pt1 | contig 12234 bp, 20 predicted proteins | sample SynspAceP_FD_185933 | JGI IMG/M metagenome (GOLD analysis project Ga0163217, IMG submission 185933) | Saline lake microbial communities from Ace Lake in Antarctica - Synechococcus sp. Ace-P (PacBio error correction) | ecosystem: Environmental > Aquatic > Non-marine Saline and Alkaline > Saline ... | reverse complement strand
TACATTTCCCCCTCGGTTCGATCCGCCCGGCGGCACCCGTGAGGATATCCCCGAGCGTTGGGCGTCCACAAGCCACCGATGCCGAGTTTGGCCGACACGACAACGTGCCCAACGGCATCCCGCATCCGGTCGGAGTTTGCTTTGCGAACAACATCGCGGACGGGACCGTGACCAACCGGCCTCGGGCAATCCAGATGGATTCGTTTTCAGTGACCCGGTGAATTCATGCTGATGTCGGCCGTCGCGACGCACCGCGAGATAAAAATTCAATACTTTTGTCGTTCCCCCGCCGATTCGAGTAAACCCATTCACCCGTTCGCGCCCCATCGGAGATCATGATCGGCGACTCGGGCAACGGGCATCACCGGGATCGTGCGAACCCTGGCTCGGGCCTCGGCTAATTGAAACGATCGGGTTTGGTAAACGGCGCACCGGAAACTCTTGCACTAGGAACGCGGTCGGATCCGGCGATCTGGGCCGCGGGTATGCCCTCATTTGCCGTCTCGATTTTGCAATGGCGGGCATAGCGGTTCGGATCCGGCGGCTGGCAGAGTTTGCTCCGAGGTGATTCAGTAACGATCCCCGAATCATCGAACACCAACCCGCTCGGCGGCATGCCTTGGGTGTTCCGCGACGCGCCTCCGGTATCGGGCAGTTGCCTCGTATCGGACCAACGGGTGTCGGTAGGTCGCGTCGGCGTCGGGCGGCGGGTTCGGAATCATCATCGGCTCGACGTACTGCAACCGGCGCGACCAAGCCCATCCGGATTGCCGAACTGGGTTCGTGTTGGGAGGCGTGAGACCCGAGTTTCGTCCACCATCGGCAGGAACCTCCGTCTTACCCCGATACTGAGTCGCCTCAATCTCCGGCGGTGAATCGAGTTTCAAACTCGCGACGACGGTTTGGCGAAAACGGTTGCCCGGCCACCGTTTCTGGGAACTGATCATCAACAAATCGACACGAATCGATTTCCCAAGCCCATCGACGACAAAAAAAGATCGAATCCGCCTGAAACCGTTTCCCCGTCATGTTTCTAAAAAACACAGCCAACCGCGCAGCAACGTGCAAATCGAGCGGCGCCGTCGGTTTGCGGAATTCCGAGGAAGTTTCCAGAATTATTTTCTTGCGATCGAGACGACGCATCCAGGAAATTCGGTATTTTGCCACCGGCACGCAGTCGCCTCGGACCCGCCGATCACCGGATCGGCGTACCGAAACCAAGGCGTCCCTGACGCTCAGCAGCCCCCAAAAACCAAACGCGATGCACCGCCATTCGGAACGGTTTAAGGAACGCGCAGCAACGAACCCCGTTCGAGCAAAATTTATTTTTTGAAAGTGACCGAGGTGGCGGTCGTTGGGAGCGGGGACAGTGGCCAAAAAAGGCAAACCTTCAGCGAGGAATGGTTGCAAAACACGAAGAAAACACGAATGAAATTCAGATCCGAACCGCGGCGGAACCCGGCACGACTTTTAGGACATTACGAAAGCGAACGAGGTATCACAAGCCAAATTTCTCTCGACTTGAAAACAAACTTTCCTGCGTATCATTCGGTGATGACCCATATCGCCTCTCCACCCAACGCCAGAACCACATCACGCTTCGATGCCGGAAAGTTTTTCCCGCTTATCCTCGCTGATGAATCGTGTTGTGCTGTGTGGCCGGCGTGGGCACAACCGTGCCAGTGTTTTTGCTACTGCGGCGGCTTCGTTCGTTTCAAAACAACGCTCAACCGGCGCGCACCCGCTGCTGCACCGGACCTCCTCAACGGCTTCACGCGAAATGCGAAGCAAATGTTGCCAACCGATGCGGCAAGAAACGGCCCACGCCTTGCCGATTCGAAGGCAGGGAGTCTGCTCTTGGTCTGCGCATAGCGACGGAATGTTCGTGCGACGTTCGCGTCCGCGGCGTCCAACGATTGAGATCGACGGTCGTGCCGTTGAAACTCAACTCGACACCCCCTCGCTTCGCTAGACTTTCCTCGGGCTCGTTGTCTTTGGCCGCGCAGACGCCGCAGCGTTTCTCCTCTTCATTCTTGCTTTGCGTGGATGATTCTGGGGTCGCCTTTGACTGCGCCCGATCGTCTCCCGTTCTTTTGCTTTGGTGATTAACAGGCATTTCGAACCTCGATCTCGAATTTTTGTTGATGATTGAAAAAACCCAATTTAGGGAATGAAAAGAATGTTACGTACTACCATTACCGGTTGCCGCGTGTCTGCTCGTCGGCCACCCCTGCGCCGCGTTCACGTTACACAGTAACGTCACCGCAGGCTTGTCGGCTCCACGGCGTCGGCTCCGAAAGTCAGCAGCACGTTCACCGGGATTTGCCCGTGTGGACAATGTGAAGCCGGTTTGCTCGTGCTGTCTCGACGAGTTTTGCCCTGACCGATTGCGTCTGCAAAACGTGCGGATGCAACTCCCGGGAGATCGGCCTTGCTGTGTGCGAGAAATCCGCTTGCTGTTGCGGATAAGGCATCGTTGTTTGCACCGAGAAATCGGCTGCCGTTTGATGCGAAAACTGCAGGAACCGCTGAAACCACCGTGGCCGCTTCCGTGGAAACGCGATGCCGAGTGTTGCGTGTGGCGAATGCGACAAAGACTGCACGTTGCTGCAGCAGCGGACGACGTTACGCGCCGATTGCAAGATGCGACGGGTGGGCCAAGTGTGGAAGATTGCCAAACGGAAGAAGCGGCGCCTAAGGCCAGCATCCGTGAGATGATCCGTCGGATTCATATTCATTTTTTTAGCCTGACTTACTCCGAGTCGGGCGTGCATAAGGATTACCCATTACTCGACTCAAAGGAGTTCGAGATACGCAAACGCCAACAAACCAAAACGAACGCGTCGGGTTGGATTTACCAGATTCCCCCACTGCTCAACCACTCCTCCGTGGACCCGTTGCAGACTCTCGCGGGGATGAAACGCCCCGGCCCATCGACGGCGTAATGCTGGGCGATCGCGGGCTTCAAAATCCTCTGCGAGTTTTTCAAACCGGGGAAACGCCAACCGCAACGTCCTCATACTGAGGATGGTTTGCGAGTTACTTGATTGCCGAAAACTTTCGCATCAGCAAGCGGCAGCACGCTGACGAATACGTTTGCTCGCACAAATCGAAGTTGGGCACGCATCACGTCGGACTTGCTCGTGCAACGTCGGTGGGCGGCGGCATCGGTTGCCGCGCGAGACATCTCGCTTGTCGAAAATCCAGGGGTTCCGATCGCGCGCGCGGCCACGGTGACCCGCGACTCGGTTTTGATCGATCATTCGCAAACAATCGTCCGCCAGTGAACAAGAATCACCGCTACCGAGGTTCCGGAATGCGTCCCCGGACATTGCTGTTTTGAACCTCTTTCGTAGAAAACTCCCACGACTCGGGCCGATGTATCGTTGCACGACCGTTCCCGCCATGAACGGTCGCCCCGGCGAGCCCCGCAGCGATCGCTCCGTCGATGATTTCAAAAAAACTGATTGCGGGATTCCGTCGCTTATCGTCAACCCCACGTTCGCATCTTCACCGGTTCACCGGAACACGGCGGGGGACGAAATGCTCGGGTGCGGGTTCAAAATTTCGATCGCAACGGACGGTTGGGAAAGATGAAATCCGCCGCGGCAACGTCCGAGAACTTTTTCTTCACCGGGCAACCGAAAGTTCACATCGATGATGTCGAATCCCGCCTCGGACGAGTTTTCATTCGCACGAGTGAAAAAAACTGCTCCGGTCGGGCGCCCATCAATTGCCCGCCGACGGGATGCTTCTTCGTCGGCGATATCGAGAAAGTGTTTCGTCTTTCTCGTTTGGTTCAGTGACAAATAGGGAACTGGTCGAGCATCACCTCGCAAACGCTTGTAGCTCGCCCCATGCCGCCCGCGCCGATTCACCCGCCATCGGCAAATCGCTGTACCCCGACAAAGGCCGCCTGCACGGACGGGGAAAAACCGATTTCGGGAGTTGCCAATCGTTAACGGGACGTATCTCGGGTTTCACCCAGGGCGCTGTAAATTCATCGAGCATTTCATTTCGATTATCTGTCGTGGGTACAATTCACAATCAAACGCGTCATCTCGGAGAGACAATGTTACCGTCAGAAAAACTGACATCCTACCGACGAATTCCCACCCGACGAATTCCACCACCCGACGAATTCCCACCCGATGAATCCCACCGATTGAATCCCAACGGATCGCTCGATGTTGCGCGTCAGCTCGCCGTTGGGGTTCGGGGTGGGTGTGTTTGGATGTGGGCTGTTTGCCGTCTTGCCACCGTTCGGGGGAACGGGGATGGCGAATGCAAGGAGCGTTCGGTTGGCTCGCACGATCGCCGGGGAGTGTGTGTCGTTGATGGCCGGACCCTGGGTGGCTCGTGATGTTTACTGAGCGCTTAGTTCGCACCCCGCCCGGCTCGGATTGGCGATGAAATTCGTGTTGGCGCAGTGCCGTCGCGTTTCATCGACGTGCTGGTTACGATGGAGCGGATTGCATCTGATTTCAGGTTGATTTTTCAACTCGGGCGAGACCATCTGCCGAACCTGCTCGCCTTTTTTTCCTGGGGAATGTTGGTCCCGTCCGCCAGCGTTGTCGCCAGCCTTCTGGTGTGGGCGATGGATTGGCCGGGACGTTCGCGGCGAATCGTGGACGCCACATCCAATGGGATTGCAGCCGAGAGAAGACCGGTCGAGTGGCGGACTCGGGACGCTGTCGCGGTCGCATTCTCGGTGTCGTTTTCAGGCATGGAGTCTTGGGTGGCAGGCAAGCGATGAAAGCGTCGAGCTTGATCGGCTGGATCATCCGACCCGCATCCTGGACCCGGGCGTTTTCGGGTTGATTCGCCGCCGGTGCCCGTTCTTCCCGTTCTTCCCGAATTTTGAATTATGGACCGCGAGCGATCGGCCGAAATGACATCCAATCGATTCGACAAATGACGGATATGAACGTCGTGGATCAGGTCGGCGAGCAGATCCGGCACCCAGGTTGTCGAGCAATCCGGCGGAGATGAAACAGATGCGGACTGTCGCCCGCGATGCCAACCGGACGTTTTGATCATCGTTTACGAATCATTGCGACCGGAAATGTTAGCGTCCGATAACGATTTGCCGGCGGCGAGTGCGGCGGCAGGGACTCGGGAATGCGATCGAATCAATTTCTCGGCGGCAACGCGACGAGTTTGGGGAGTTCTCGATCGTCAAGCGGTTTGGAAGCGTCTGGTTTTATAAATCGGAGTGCGTTTCGCGGCCGGCGATTGATCGGTTGTTCGTTCAGGCCGGTATGAAAAACCGGGTCTTTGCCGTCACGACGATTGGGCCGATTTTTCAAATGGACGCGTTTTATCGAATCGGAACATTTCGACCGTTTCGAATCGAACCGATGGATGGCTGGATTTCGGGACCGGCGAGCGATCTCCCAAACGGAAAGCGGTTTTGGAGGGAGCCAGGAACCGCTTTCCGGACGCGAATTCGGGAGTGCATCCTGTATGCCGCGGCAGCTTCGTTTTCGGGGAGTGACGAGGCTACGAGTCCTTTAACGCCGGGAAATGGGAAGGATCCTAGCCTCGTCCTCTACGGTTCTACCCGAAAAACCAAGGCGAGACGTATTACTAGCGGTCGACCGCCCCGGGCTCGCGATGCTGTTTCTGCTACAGCACCCATGCCTCCCTTCGATCCTCGCCGAGCAGGCGACGGAACCAACCTTCGGCATTCGCGAGAGTTATCCGATTCGTTCCGCAATCATGGGCGGACCGAGGCGTCTGGAATCGCTACCGCAACGCGGCCCGCACGGCTGGATTGGCCGATCGCCGATTGATTCACCGAAGACCGCATCACCGGTCCTGACCGGCGAGTCCACGGGGAGTCTTTCTGACGATGGACCGTCGCGGGCACGGAAACCAATTATCGCCAGGGGCACAAACCCGCGTCGCCGGCGATGGATCTGCGGCCCTGGGGTTTCCCGCATTGCAGATCAAACGAGCGAACCATGCACGCGGATCTGTTGCCGACGATTCTCTCGGCGGCGAACATTCCGGGGTCTCCGCTCTGCGGCAGTTCGATGGAATCGAATCTTGCTCGCGCCCGGCTCCGATGGAATTGGGCATCGCGGGTCTTCCGGGTCCAATCTCGTCGGACGCGATTTGCGTGCTTGTTGGACCGAACGCGACCGGCCCCGGTGCAGTCGCTGGTTTACGTGTTCGGTTTTCGTTATGGATTCGGAGGCTCGCCCGTTTGGGGCCGATCGACGAGTGTTGGGGGAAAATTTCGTTGGCGAAGCATTCTCGCCTCGGCCGAGCGATCGTTGGTTGACAAGTTACTCCGACGATGGATGAGCGGAATCCTTCGATCGCCCGACGCCGAAATCCAAGTCGACTTCGGGCGGCGAGTAAGCAGTTTATAAGGTCGACTTCGTGATCGATCTTCAGTTTGTTGGAAAATGCGAGTGCGATGCTTGACCGCCGTCTGGGACCCTGATTGTCGAGCTCCGTGGACGACCCCGTCTTGTGCGGCAAGCCATCGGCGACGTGAATGCACGACTCGAGTGCCGCTTCTCGGAGACATCGCTTAGCAGTTCGGCGGGCCGTCGCGGCGAACCTGATTGCGGAACTGCCGCCGCGTTGGTTGTTGCGAATGACCCGCTCGGACCGAATCGATGAACTTGAATCGAATCAAATCCCTTTTCGATAAACTCAAACCACCACCTTGTCGGAATGCGGTTCGCAATTGTTTTCCGAGCAATCGAGAAGAATCGGTCAAAATCCGGGTTTCCAAACCCCGCACGAGGCAGGCAAACGTGTTCATCAGATCCAGCTCAGCCTCGTGGTCATTGACCAGAAAAACGATCGGGCACATCACGACTCGTCATGGTCCGAGGGAATCGCTCGCGTGGGCGAGGTTCGAGGCGTGTCCATGAATAGAAACCCAACGGAAAGATGGGGAAGTGTTCCGTCTATTCGCCGTTTTTGCGCTTTCGCCACGGTTCTTGCCGTTTAACCGTGGGGCTAACGCCCAAACGGCGTATGGGCTATCTGCAATGAATTTCCCAAGCCTGCTTAAAAGCTCCGATGACGCGCAAAGGCATTTATGGCCCGCCGAAGCCAAAGCTATGCTCATCCGCCAACTCGACCTGTTGCTAACGTGCTTGCAACGGAAACGTAATCGAGGTCCACAGTTTCGAATCCGGCGATTCGAGATTGATCGTCGGGCGATCACACCGGTTTGGATGGTTTTTGCACAGGAAATCACCGCTTCGATCCCGCACTGGCGCCGAGGGAGTGCCCGAGTGTGCTCCCTTGGTGCTGCTAATTGCAGTGTTTTTCACGTGAACCGCGAGCACCGATTGATTGCCCGCGTTTCCGCGTTTGTCACCAAACCGGCGTGCTGGTCCCGTGCGCGTTGATGTAACTGGATTCGCTGAAACATCGCGTCCTGGGCAACGTGCGATCGCTAATCGCATCCGCCTCGGCGGCACCTTGCCATCGGCTGTCCGGGGCGCCGTGATATGCCCGGCGTCGCTTGTTGTGCGTATCCGGAGCCACCTCGGCATAAATTTTGGCGCCCCGAGCTTTGGCCATTTCGTATTCTTCGAACACGAGTAATCCGGCTCCTGCGGCGAGAGCACAAAACCCGTCGCGACCGGGAGTCGGACAACGACGTCTGGCGCGAGCCGGTTCGTCGTTCCGCGTCGGACAGCGCTTTCATGTTTTGAAAAAGCGCGCCAAGCCCATCGAGTTGATCGCCGACTTTCACTGCCCGGTGCATCACATCGGTCTCGCCACTGCGATACTGCGAACGGCATCCGCCATCGCATTGTCGCGCTCGCAACACGCGGTTTGCCACGGCGAAAGTTTTCGGGCCTTTCCAAACCGTAACGGATCGAAAGGTTTCCGCCTGCCGCGTTGGACCATCATTTTGGGCACCGGTGGAACGGACTCACCGACCGGGACCTTTATTGAGCATCCGCTCGATCTGCTCTTCGATTTCGTGAGCCCGCGATTCGGAGCCCAAGATGACCGGCCGCATCGAGTACGGATCGAACGACCCGAAATCGATACCACTGTCGGCGACCCGCTTGGCACCAGCATGGACCGCGAATTGAGGTAAGCGATCGAGACGTTTCGCCTCCTTGTGCTGCGGACCCGGCTCGTAACGTCAAAAATCCGGGATATCACCCCCGAAATGAACTTTGTAGCGGGTCGTGTCCATGATCGAGAGATCGTGAACGCCACTGATTGACCGGCGGTAAGACGCTCCCGGAAAAGATCCACCTCACTGGCGAAGACGTTGACGAACCCCCCACCCCTGTTGATCACGACGCGTCGTGGGTTCCGTTGTTGGGAACGAGTTCGAAAGGGTTCCGTTGAAACCGTCATAGGGGGGGCCGGTGCTTCGTCGCCATTACAAAGAGCGGTCAGATGTTCTGAAAAAATTAGGCGTCGTCGCCTTTTCTTTTTCGATGAATCGACATGCTTCGCCCAACCTTCTGGATTCTTCTTCCGCCGGAGTCATCGGGATGCGATGTCGGAATTTCCTCTTCGAGTCCATCACCAACTCGACGGTGTCGAGCGAGTCGCTCGAGGATCGTTTTCACGAAGAGGTTTCACGGGTGATGTGTCTTTGTCGACACCGAGTTTTCTGAGACAATGTCGATAACGCGTTTCTTCGATAGACGCCACGGCCGTAGCTCCAAAATGGATGGAGAGTAAAAGAGTGAAGGTGTTCTTGCGGGTCGAAACGGGTCGAGGAAAACGTCTGGGCCGAATGAGTTCCCAGCCTGCGCATTTCCTGAACGGGGACTTTTGGGACGTCCTGAGAAAACAGGGGTAAGGTACCGGAGAATCCCTTCTCGCTGCGGCGTGAAGATAGGGAAACGGCAAAAGCCGTCAATATCCCGGGTTCATTTGATGATGAAAAACTTCAAGACGAATTGGCAGGACCGCTCATGGACGGAATCGCTGTCGTTTCGGAACGCCAGATCAATTAACTGTCCTCGTGGATCCGTCGCTTAGGCCGACCATGCCGCCGTCGACCACGATTCGTTTGTCCGGAAATGTAGCTGGCGTCTTGCAGGCGAGAAACAACACCGCCGCTGGCCGACGTCTTTGGTTTGCCCGGGACTAGTTTGGCTGGATCCGTTTTTTTGACTTCTTCCATGACGACCCTCGACCGAGTTCGGCCGTCTCTCGCTGGCGTTGAAGCCGGGATGCGACCGCGTTCGACGGTTTCACGCCTCGCGAGACGAGTTCCTTGCTCAATCGTCCGCCGTCATTGCCGATCATTGCCCGGCCTTGCTGGCTGAATAGTCGCTGCCCCGGGTTACCGATCAGACCCGAGATGCTGGCCATGTTTGATTGATCCTTCCGTTATTCTTTTCCGCATCAAGCGTTGGCTGCGGCCGCGGCAGCAGACGAAAGCACAACTCGTCAGGTTCGTCGCGATCACGGTTCCCACTTCCTCGTCGGACATGCCACGCATCAATTTGTCTCGCGTGATTTCCGGCCATTAGTGACGAGGATGGTCGAGCCGACCGTGCTTCTTCGCGTTCCTCGATCGCGCGCCGCGGCGGCCACGATCAGTGACGTCGCAAGGCAATTGCTTTCCCTCCCGTGCCGCGCGATGCTTCGATTCCGCCCACCGTTTCGGCCAATTCTCAGCGTTACGGAGCGAGGCAAACACATGAGCACCGTTCTGCCCGAGGGCGACGGCAAACGGAAACGGCCCAGCCTTGGACTGGCCCGGTGGCACAATAGCAATTTGGCCTTGGAGGTCGGACCGAGAGAGAGAGTATTCAGAGAGAACGTTGAGAGAGTCAAAATGAAGAAAAAAGACAGGTTCTGAGCCGACAACGAATCAATCGAACGCGCTGATAGAGAGTGGCAGAGGTGCGACCCTTGATTTTCAGGGACTCGTTAGCTCCTCCACTACGCTAGTTAATGTTTCGCTGTCGCACGCGGGGCATCGCCAAAACCATCGGTGGCGGTGTTTACGAGCGATCCGTTTGATCGTCCCACCGCAGCACCCGGCCAGTGCCGGGCCTCGAGAAAAACCATCGATACCGTCGGCAAGCATCCGGAAATCGAGGCCTCCCACTCACCGTGTTATTCACAACCTGCTCAGCCAGGCAAACGCGCCGAATATTCGCTAGGTCGGCGATGCGGTGGCACCATCGACGTTGCTGCTACACCCGATTCGCGTCGGAGTGATTTCCAACGCTGGCGAGCGCCCTCGGTTAAACGCTGCCACCGCGTCTTGCCATCAGAGGGTTATGGAACGCACCCGGCTACTGCCCAACGGGACACTTTCATCTGCGCCTGCCGCATCGCGATGGCTCGAATTCGCCGAGACGGAAAGATGCCGGGAGACTGCGATGGTTCCCGGGCACAGCAAGTTCGCTGGTTTGCAAAGATTTCGTCGTTCATTGCCGACACTCCTCGCAAACCGCCGCAGTGCGGTCGACGTCGAGGCCCCAGTACCGCGGACATTCCCGAAGGCAACCGTTCGTCGGCGCCAGGCCTGCATCGCCTCGCCACGCTTTTGGAACGAGACGCAAACCAGTCCCATCAACGAAAACCGCCGGCCAAAACATACCGCTGTGTATTCAGCCAAGGCTCAAAGCCTGGCCGTGGCGGACACTCTCGCAGCCGTTTCAGGATTTAATTCTCGATAAACTTCGGCTGCGGCGACTCCGGTGACGAACAACGCCGGGTTTGGCAAATGAAAACCAGTTTCGTAAGTTTCTCAGCAGGTCCGTTCGCGCAGAGGGACTGCAGTTCGTAGCGAGAATTTTTGCTGGCACGACGGAACAGATCCGTCCGCAGTCGGGAGGTTTCCGCACAACAAACACCCATCCAAGAGGCCTTGGGCTCCCTGTCCAGGGAAAAGAATCCCAGGGCTCACCCAACATCGAAAGGACAATTCAGGACTCTTCCTGCTGGGACGGACCGGTTCGGCCCTGGTAGTAAGCCACATTTCGGGCAAATGTGGTGGGTCGGAACCGATGTACTTTGCACTGCGGGCAGTAAACGATGGCACCGTTTCTTCAACCGATCGTGGCTGCGGCGTTTGCCGCGTTCGGCTGTTGAAATGTTTGCGTTTGGGGACGGCCATGACAGGCGTCGTGTTTGGTTGAATGTGTTTGAAAACTGAAATTTGAAAATCAGAGCGAAACGCTTTTTCTGTACCAAGCATCGAAGAATAAAACAAATCGACACGGTTTCGTTCAACTCTGGATCGGATCGCACCGCAGCCAAAAAAAAATCTAAAATTCGGCGGGATGCTTCCCACTAGAGCAAAAAATGGGGGTGACTGTTATAGTACGCGCATTCCAAATTCAAAAACCACCGAGTTGCTCTCGGAGGTTTTTTGCCATGTCCCCGCTTGATGGGCGTTGACATCCCCAACGACAAACAGATTCAATTATTCTTTGACTATCTCTAACGGGACTCGGTTTTTATTCCGTGGGCCGAGAGATGTGTTCAGGAAGGAAGCTCGAATCGCATGCCGGTAACCCCGGCGAGCGAGATCACCGATGAGCAGGTCGGCTCGATTTGCCGCCCATGCTTCGAGGCGTGACTACTTGATCGAAGGGTCCCTTCGGACGACAATCACCCCAAAACATCAGGCCGATTTGCGTGAGGTGAAGTCCTATGTGGGAATCCGCCACCGCGCGGATTGCCCGTTCGCGGTCAGCGAAACTAAAACCAAACGCCCGCCACCCGAAAAGGGGCCCCCGCAAGACGTTGCAGGGAAAAAAAGGCGTCAAAGACCTGCGGTAAAGCAACAGTTTGACGGACATTCGGAATCGCGAAAACCGGTGACGGGCAATGGGTTCCCTGACGGGTTTTTCGCAACCATGTCTCTCCGTCAGATTCGTTTCTAATCCATTCCATTTTCATCTATCAGGTTTCGTTGGAGGACCCACCGGTGGGCAAAGACCAAACAAGGGAAAAAAAACGCGTCCGAACGTTAACGTCAGGTAGTGGCGTTGCGCATGTATTCACGACAACCCTTCCAAAACAATCACCACGGTAACCGAATTTTTACCGATTTTCCAAAGGGGTGGAACCCACGTTTGTGGCTTGGGGGCCAAGTTGCTGGGCCCACCGAGGTGGTTTTTAAAGGGCAGTCGCCAAAAAAAAAAAAAAGCCCACCCCCCGTTTCCCCCGGGGGGGGGCGCGGGGGCCAAAATTTTTGGGTTTGCGGGGCACCAAGGGCCAGGGGGCCCAAGCCGAAAAAGGGCCGACGATTCTCTCTCT
>Ga0163217_1063605_pt1 | contig 12234 bp, 22 predicted proteins | sample SynspAceP_FD_185933 | JGI IMG/M metagenome (GOLD analysis project Ga0163217, IMG submission 185933) | Saline lake microbial communities from Ace Lake in Antarctica - Synechococcus sp. Ace-P (PacBio error correction) | ecosystem: Environmental > Aquatic > Non-marine Saline and Alkaline > Saline ... | reverse complement strand
TGCAGATTAAGCTGTGTCGACACTTATTGTGTCGGCATCAAAAGCCCTGAATTGTTTCAAAAAATCTTTTTGGACGTTCAACTGTGCGTTCGTGGGCCGCCAGGGACGGATCACTGAGTTGGTCATCAATAATTCCCGAACAACGAAAGTGAAGTTGCAAAAGGGACCGGGCTCGTCGATAAATCCACGCCCAATTGCGGCCTGCCAGAGCATCCTCAAACTTGGCATCAGCAGTTTTTTGTAACTCGGCCACATCCAGGTTGGCATTGTCTGGATGCATCTTGAGCTTGAGCGGTTGTTGCTACCAGAGCGCACCATTAAGGACAGCGGCAGCTGGCTGCAGTGGTGAACTGTTCTCTCTATAATTGCGAGACGCGGACCATGTTGAATCTCCTGATTATTGGTCGCAAAATAGATCCAATGACTATATTTGTCAGACATATAGAGACATTCTTGGCGATCATAAGCCGCAAATGTTTAGGACTTCAGATATCGCAGTTTATAAAAACCATTTTGAGTTTACCTGAGTATGCCCGCGTCACTGCCATCGAAGTCAGCATGGCGGAGCGACGAATAATAGCACAGGTAGACCGCCGAAAGAGCAGGCCTCTCCAATGCTGGGCCGGGACTCGAGAGTCTGCCAATCCCCATCCGATCCCAAATAAACGCCGCACCACCGACAGGGCGCACAATATCGGAGCGTGTCGGGAAGACGGAAACGGTCTGAAAAAAAACAGGCCGCATCAACGAACGCAGAACCAACAAGGTACCCGATCTGTCACCATCGGTCACCAATAGGCGCCGCCCATAACGAATGCGAGGCTTGGGATCCCAATCGGCCGGATAGTCAGGGAATGCGATGCACTGCAGGGATGGTCATCTGAGACACAAGCAGGACCTGTTCCAAAACCAGGCTCCAGCAGCGAAGCTAGCGATTAGGCGGTTTTCATGCTGGCGCCCCCAAAACAGGTGACGAACCACGAAGGTTGTTGGGCCACGCCCGTCAATAAAGGTTCAATGTGGCAACAGTGACCGCATTGAGAGGGCGGGTCGTTTTGCCGCAAACACCATTGGCCGCTCGTACACCCATTGCCCAAATGGTCGTGCCTAAGGCGACCATGACTCCCGCTACGATAAATAAAGCGGTAGGAGAGGGACTGTGAATGAGAGTCAGGGACCGTCAGGCCAAATATGGCTGCAATCAACGGTGGCGACGATTAGGCCACCAGAAAAGGCAAAGCCGCCATCCACCGGATCCGATGTGTCAGTCGTTGGGTCAAGCCGCCGACAATGCCACTTGATGCCCGCGGATGCGGACCGAGACTCGCCATTCAGGAGCACGGCAGCCATACGGATCAGCGCGCCGCCAATCGTCGAGAGATTGAGTAAAGTCTGGTCACGGACGCCTCTATGCTATGGGATAAAAAAGGGGAGGGCTGTGTCATCGTTTCGCTCAGCATGACACGACATAGACGTATCGATATTTTCCCGAACTCTTTCATCCTTTAGCGAGTAAAAAATCGACTTCGACTCTCGGCGGCCGTGTTTTCCAAAAAAATCATATCCCCTCGCATCGCGAGCTCGCGTGAAGGCGGGGTGGGGTATATTGAGCACCGTTCTCGATTTCTGCCAACAGAAAGCTCGCCCCCTCGCGCAGCTGACAGCAGATCAATCAGCCGCTCTGATGGAGCCCAGCGCCTTGATTTCAGACGGGTTGTTCTTCGGGCAAGCGGTGAGCATATTTTCAGTATCTGGCGACATAGTCTCAAACAAGTTGGATATTCACCAACTTACAAAAAACGTCAAGGTAAGATTGTATGTCATTGATGTGATGCAATGCCGCATTCGCATCTCGGGGGATTTTATATGGGACCCTGAAAGGATAACCGCCAATGACGAACCCAATCGTGAACGCATTCTCGACGTAGCGGAACAAAACACTGTTGTGACCTATATTGGTCGCTGATCCGTCCACGAAGGCCTGCGCAATTATTGATTTCCGTGCTCGATTATGGATTCGGAGTCCGGCAGGACCTCGACGTGTCTGGTCCGACGAACTGATCGCTTCATATCTCTTTGATCATTTGAATTGACGTGCAATGGATTCTTGGAAAACCCATGCCATGCGGACCACTTCACCGCCGCTCCTTATTTGCAAGGATCGGCTGGGCGGCTCTCATCGCCAATCGGGCGAGAGATAGACGACGTGCAGCGGGTCTTTGCGGACTGTTCAATGCGGGTAGGATTATAAGGCGGATGGAGCGAATTTGGTCGGTTCTATTTGATTGAGGAGGACTGCTTTGAAATCGGGTGAACTAACGGCCCGTATCCATGTGCCGGAGCCACACGCCAGCCTGGCCGCTCGCATTACTATATTGGCAATTCGGTCTTTGTCGGCGAACGTTATTTATGGCCAGATTTTGGCTCCGCACGTTGCGATTTCCGGGCGGTGATGCCGCCACGCTCTACGACTCCGTCCAGAAACTCTACGCCCTCCAGATGAGACCCCGTATGTTCGTCGCGGCAACGACTTATTAAAACGCCGAGCGAGACGTTGCTTTGCTTTGGGAACCACAGTTGGAGAACAGAAGCGGCGCAACAAGCATTTGCGAGAAGGCACCAGCCGCGAAGGAATTGTCAATATGCGGACAAAAGCGGGATGGAAACGCTGCGTCTGCCAAAATTGATCATGCCGTCCATCCAAGTGAATATGCGTGCCGGGGCGTTTTGCCGCCGAGCCCGAGGATAATGGCATCCGCCTACCCAAGATTCCCTCAACGTGGCAATGCGGCTGACCATCATGGACTTTAAAAAGGTCGACAACCGGCTAAGCGTGTCGGGTCAGACTAAGCCCCGGACGCCGCGCGGAGCTCAAAGCCGGAAGGTTGTGTTCCGTTATTTATTCAACAACCGTCCGGACGGAGAACAGGCGGACAGGCCTGCTTTCTGACGGCTCTGGCGGCAGCAGCAGGCGAGTTGGGCTTGAACTACCATCATTATCGGTTGCTTCCAGGAAGGGCCGATCCAGCTTGACGCTCGGCAGATGGTGCAGATTGCGAGGCGGTCCGATGGTTGGGTTCACGCATGTTTGCCGCACAGGCAAACCGGTCCTCACCTTATGGGCCATGGGCCGGTCTCAAGGTGAGAATCTGTAGTTCGTCAATTCCCATTCGGGCCCTGATTTTGAAAAAAACTGAACACCCCATCAAGCGCTTTTTTCCCATTCTCCAATGGGACGGGACTACCGAGCTTGGCACCTTCGTAAAATGATGGGGCTTGCGGCGCTGATCGTGACTATCATGCTGATCCCGCAGTCGCTGGCTACGCGCTGCTGCGGGGGCTTTGCCACGGAAGTCGGTTATACGCCTCCATCTTGCCACTGATTGAGCCTATGCCGTCTTCGGGGGGACCCAGTAATGGGCATGGCGGTCGGCCGGTCGCCGTGATCTCCTGATGACGCAGCGGCGGAGGCAATCTTCGCGGCGGCAAGGGTCACCCGAAATATCTCGCCCATTGCGATCCTGCTAGCCTTCATATCTGGGCTGATGTTGTTGCTGATGGGTATTTTTCCGGCTGGTTCGTTCGCAAACTTCCTCAGCCACCAGTTATTTCTGGCTTCATACTGCCCTCCGGAATCCTTGATCGCAGGTCAGTCAGCTCAACACATATTAGGGGTTGGGTTCAGCGGACATAATCTGGATCGAGGATGGTCAGTCGCTCGTGGGGGGCAGCTCGGCATGACTCATTCTGCCGACGCTTAGTGATCCCCGGTCTCGTATCGATGGCTGTTTCTGTTCTGGGTGCGGGGCAATTAAAGCCGCTCTTTCGCAAGTTGGATTGGGCCGAAAAGCCTGCGGACTATCGCCTCGCGGGATCGGCCCGTCATCGCGGTCGTCGTCGCATCCTCGCAGTCGCGCTGTTGCAATTGGACAAACAGGGCGTCGCCATCGTTGGCCGCATACGCGTGGCCGCCGGCCGTCAGCATGCCGGAATTTGATATGGGGCTTTGGGTCAGGGGGCCGGCTCGGATTCCTCCTTGTGATGCCCTGATCGGTTTGTGGAATCCGTGTCTGTCGCGCCAAACGCTTGCCGCCAAGAAGCGCCAGCGTATCGACCCGGATCAAGATTTGGTCGGGTTCTTGGGTGCGGCCAATCTGGCTGCGGCCTTTTCGGCGGCTACCAGTGACGGGCGGTTTTGCGCGTATCAGCCGTCAATTTTATTGCGGGGCGCGGAGACCCCCGGCGGCGGGTGCGTACACGGCAATCGCGTATAAGCTGCTGGCTACACTGTTCCTGACACGCTGCTCTATTTTTCTATCCGATTGCCACTCTCGGCTGCAACGATCATCGTGGCGGTTCTGGTCGCTGGTTAATATTTGCCGATATCGGGAGGCCTGGACCTACAGCAGAGTGACTTGCCGCGATTTGATGGTGACGATCCTGCTGACGCTGGCGTAAGGTGTGGGAAGCCGGTGTGTTCGCTGGCATCATCCTGTCGAATCGCACTGTTCCTCTACCGCTCGTCCCGAACCGCATTTGTGTTGTCGGGGCAAAGTCCGCGACACGGAGCATTTCCGGAATGTCGCGCGTCAGATGTTCCAGACGAACCCGCGGTTGATCTCGATCCGCATTATTGAGTCACTCTATTTCGCCAATGCGCGTTATCTGGAAAGGATTACGATTACGATCTGGGCTCTATCCGAAGCGACCACAGTCGAACATGGTCGTGCTGATTTTGTGCTCTCGGTTAACGCATATCGAACTTGTTGCTTTGGAAAGCCTGAGCGATTTCAATGATCGGCTTCAATCGGCAGGGGTCCTTTCTGCACTGTCCGAATTTAAAGGGCCTGTCATTGGATCGGCTTGAGGTTCGCACCTTCTCGACCAGCTGAGTGGAGAGGTCTTTCCTGTCGCAGATGGATGCGATACGGGGCACCAACCGGTTACAGCCCATTGGGGACAGTTCTCGATTACCACCTCTAAGGCGAGGGTTCTTTCATCACTGTTTCTTTACTCAGCAAGCTTACTTCTTCTGAAGGAGGGTGAGAGGAGGCGCCGCTTCACAAAGCGTAGGGTGGATATTATTTTCATCGTCACCGACCTGAAAAACGATCTTGCCTCGGCCAGGCCGGTCCGCCATTAACCCGCCGTTCTAATGGACGGGACTGGATCGCTTCATCGAAGGCAGGCCAGGCCCCGCGAGATTGCCTTAAAGGATCCCTCGGGACTGTGTGCCCAGGCAAAAGCTAAATGATCGACCATGGATCGTGCTTTCATTCATCCGATTGGCGGCGGAGAGAAGAAAAGGGTTCCAAAACCTCTTCAATCCTGGACCCGAGTTCATCGAAATTGCCGGGCGGGCGAGACGCACCGTATCGTGATTATCCGACCGCGTCCCGGTGAGGATACGGGTGGACCGCTAATCTCGGAAGGTGTACGAGAGACGGCGTCAAGAGGCGTCAGCGTTGTGTCGCTGATCACCGTGAAGACTTGCGGAGGAACATGATTAAGCTTCGCCTAAGCTTGAGAATGCGCAGGGCATTTCATGACAGGCGGCGATCAACTGAGGCTCTCAACCATCATCGGTGGAAACGGTCAGTGTCGAAACTTGATGCGCAAGGCAAATTCCGAAGGGTGTTTCACATTGGCCGGACGTCAGCAGGCGCGGCATTTTATTCCCGAACATAGATTGCGTTTTGGTCGGGCGGGGCGACTCCGAAAAGCGGTTAGCGCCCTAGCGCCGGGATTGGGCCTGACCAACAAAGTCATTCATTGATCAGCATTTTCGCGATACGCCGGTCGTTTGGCGCTTTCTCTTATCGGCATTAGCCTATAATTCGTTTTGCGATCGGTCTAGGCGTTGATTGAGGACACAGGCCGCCTTCATAGGTTCCCGACGATTGGTGATCGAGGTTGGTCCGGGAGCGGTGGAATAACCGTCAGTTGATCCCACAGGCATTTTGCAACATTCTTCGATGGCGGATGTCGGCCGTTCTAAAACCCGTTTGTCTAATTGGGAAAGGTGCATATATTGCTGGACGGGGCGTACGATCTCTCGACGCAGAAGCGAGTCCTGCATCTGGATAAGAGCCAGATATAAACGGACGGTGGGAGAGACTATGAAAATCCTTGAGACGTTCGTTTACAGAGGGCCTTATGTCTATTGCCCTTTTTTCCTATTGTTCCGCCACCAAAGTCGATATGGTGTGTTGGGGAGGACTGGCCGAACCCGGACGTCTTGGAGACAAGTTTTCACCGATTCCCCTGATTGCTGCTCGACCGAGCCCTGCTATTGAACATGGCTGTCCTACGGCGCACGGTGGGTTCATTCGACGCCTGCGCGAAGGCGGAGGGGCAATGGTTTGCCATGTCTGGGAACATGTTGCGACGAAATCCAAAACGTTGCATGGGAGCAGACGTCACATTCGGCAAGGACCGAAGCGGCTGACGCGCCTGTGTTACGGACATGGTGTTTGAGTATGGAGGAAGAAAAGGGTCGACGGAAAAGCCGCCGATCTAGCCTTGAAAGTTTCTAAACCTCTCTTTTGCCGAGGACTTGGTTCGATCCGGAAAACCGAATTGAGGATTTCGATTTCGATTGCAGAAAACTCAAAGCTGTTATCCGCGAGCGCACAAAGATTGGCGTTTGGGTCCCAGTACTTGCGTCGCTCGTTAAAGCGGGCACAAGAACGTGACATTCCCTATATGCCGGCGGAACAATTTTACAAGCAGCCTGATCCAGCTCGGTCACGGCGATTATCAGAAACGCATTTCAAAGCGACGATACGAGCGAGACAAATTATATTTCTTCGAGCTTTGCTTCAGATAAAGACGAGACGAATAAGATCCTGACGGATCTAGGTTACCCTGTCCCGCGCCATTACTCGTCCAGAATTCGCGGACGAAGCTGTTTCGAGCTGCCAAACGGCCTAGGCTTATACCTGTTGTGTAAAACCGCTGGGATGGCAATCATGGACGCGGCATCTCCATCGAATCGAGGAGGAAGACCCAATATTTCTCGAAGCGTTCGATTCGCCAAGGGAGCACCGCAGAAGCCGCAGCATCATTGGTCGAGGAACGTTCGTTCAAAGGGTTTGATCAACCGGTATGCTGGTCGTCAATGTGACTCGTCGCCGTGTCCAAACGCGTGCCGGGTACGTTGTCGGCGATGAGTAAGAGCACGGTTGAGCGACTGATTGATGAGGTCAATTCGGACCCGCGTCGGGCGTTGGCCATGAAAAGGTGCTACTCGGTTGGAACTCGACACAAAAAGCGCTCGAGCATCTGGAGAGAAAAAATTACACGCCAGAGACAATCTTAGCGACGCGAAGAACTCTATCTGCGCTCGACGGCCAATCTGTCGACGGCGGCACGGCGATTTGATGTGACAGATTCGTCCATCCCGAATAATCGCGAGATGGCTGTCCGGGCGGTCAAGCCATTGGTCTGGATAATTGGCGGCGTTGACTTTCTGTCCGCCCGATTATCTCGCAATCCTACAAAAGGATTAATGGCGCAGCGATCTGTGAGATTCAAACGCAGCGCCCGGCTTTCGGATGCATGTTGCGCCCTCGGAAGGGAACCTCGCGGGGACGTCGCTTTGGTGCTGTGATGAACATGGCTTTTCCCGGAAACTCTCCGGCCCGTATCCGATGATCTCCATCACCGGAACGAATGGGCCAAAAACGACGACCGGCGCGTATGATTTCTTCATATTTGCAAAATGAGCGGTATTACGGTCGGCTTGGCGGACCACTGACCGGCGTTACATTAACGGCAATCTGACGGTCAAAGGCGACCTTGACCCGGGCCTATGTCAGCGCAATATAGGTCTTGCGTGGACCTACGTAGATGTGGCGGTGGCTGGAAACGGGGCGCGCGGCGGTATGGGCGCAAGCGGTATGGGCTATCGGCCATTGCGACATCGGCGCGCGTGTTGAATATTTCAGCCGATCATCTGGGCCTGAAAGGTGTGGATACGCTGAAGATATGCGCTCGCGCGTTCAAAGCGTCTTGGTCGTAGAGATTCGCGCGGGACACCGCCGTGCTCATGCTGATGATGAAAAACACTGCCTCAAAATGGCGGAAACATACAGAGGGGCTAAGAACATTTGTTTTACGTGACCATGCATGCGACCATCCTTTGGTGAAAGAACATATCCGGGTTGGCGGCCGTGCCGTCGTGCTTGGAACAAGGCATTAATGGTCAAGATTGATCACCCCATTTATAGAAGAGTGCGCACATTCCGCTGATGTGGGACGCATTCTTTATCCCAGCCACGATGGGAAGGCCGGGCCCATGCATTAATGTGAACAATGCCATGTTCGCAGCCGCCAATCGCGTCAGCATGCGGCCAGAGCCTTGAAAAGACATGTAGGCATGACTGTCGTCATTCGCGAAAGCTTCTCAAGCGCCGGGACGGATGAATGGGTCTTTGACGAACATTCCGTTCAAGGTTTATTTTAGGATTACGGTTTCACAACCCAGCCGCGATTGAGGCGATGACGAACCTTGTCGACCAGCTCGTTCCTGCTGTCAGCGATCGGGGTCTTCTCCCTACCGGGTGATCGCGCGATTTGAGATTATGGTGGAAGCCTCACGGATTATCGCAGGCCACTATGATCATTATATCTGCAGGCGAGATGACAATACTCCGGGTCGTGGACCTGAAGAGGTTCCCATGATATGAAAGCCGCGCTGTTGGAGAACGGTGTATGCGCTGAAAAAAAGATATTAGCATCATTCGTCGGAAGGAAGAGGGCCGTCGATTTGCCGCCTTCGCAAATGGCGGGCGCGGGGAGACCTCTCGTTCATCTTCGGCATGAAATTTCACGATGCTGAAGGCAAAATCATCTATTTCAAACCGCCTAATAACTCCAATCCGGATTCGAAGAGTCGCCGTCCAATAGCCATGCTGATAACAAAGCGGCCCGCGAACATATGGATTCACTCGAAACTTGTTTCAGTCAGGACTATAGTGAGATCAGGGATATCTCTATAGACCTAGAGGGTATTGAAACTGGTGCGCGATAAGCGCGGTGTTCGATTGGCCGTTGAACCGGAAGAGTCGGGGGACTAATCGTCTACGATTGGAATTGACAGACTCACGACGGCTCGGGACCGGAACTTTGGTCTTGATGGCCTGGTGCGGCTGCGGAAATCAGTCTGCAGAGCAAGATAAGGCAGGGCGATCACGCTTTGGGTCGCGCATGTCCGCGAACTCTTAAGGCGCGTTGGCTGGCCCGATGAAAACGGGCGACGGACCCGTGAATATAAAAGGGGGTGCCACGCTCGCCATTACACACCGATTTGATTGCTCTTTATGCTCGCCACGGAATCGTTGAGGGCGGCCTGGACTATGCCCAAACCCCAGATGGAGGGCAGGGCGGCGCCTGACGTCAAGGCGCGTCATCAAACGACTGAAAACATTGAAAAATTTTCGACGTGAGCGTATCCAGCCCTGATCCAGTTTAGCGGTATGCAGCAAACGCGGAAAGGGGTCACTGCTTGTCCGATTGATGACTCCGTAAACGCTCGGCCTGGGCACTTCGAGCCAGACTTGGACTCGTGAAAGACATTCCTTCGCCCGATGGGACAGTCGACTGGAACAGCGTCGCCATATTCCTGCGGCTTTCGTGGACGGGTACAAATGGGAAGTCGGACAAACCGTCGGCTCGCGCCGCAATTGGCGCGGCAGCAGGATTGACCGTCGGGGATTTCAAACCAGTGACTGGAGTTGAAGGTCGGCGGATGAGGAAATCGCGACGGGCCGATTATTCCGGGCCAGAAGGGCCGACTGGCGCTGCGGGGATGAACGAGTCGAAAACTGGGCCATTTATTAGAAACGCCACGCGCGGGTCTTACGGACGTGGCTGCCGCTGCGAAAGCGGGCGGCTGCTTGATCACGAATATCGCGTCCGATCATTTGGGCGAATATTGGCATCACGACGTGGAAGCTTTGGCAGACGCCAAGTTTACCCGTTCTCCAAAGGCGGGTCAGCATGAGCGGTGTTCTTATTCTCAATGCTGATTGATAACGGCTTAAGTCTTCGGGTGACGCCTTTACCGGAGCCGTTGCGTGGTACGGATTTGTCCACTCAGCGACCGCGATGTTTCCGTCGGACGGTTATGCAGCTTTTCATACGCGACGGACAATTTTCGCCATTGGCCAGAGACGGTTTGAAGTTGATCTCCATTTTACCCCGTTGAGGGATTTGCCCCCGCACCTCGGAGGTTGCCGCAGCCTATTAATGTGTCCCAACGCGCTCGGGCGCGATCCTTTTTGATTGGTGTCTTGCGTGTTCGAAACAGATGCATCAAAAAACGCCTGTTGAATTTTTGAAAGCAACCGAAAATATCCGGGCCGTGGCAATTTCATGGAGGTTGGCGGGCGTATAAAAGTATGTTCTGGATTATTTGCCCATAATCCGCACGCCATGCGGGCGTTTAACCGCAAGCGTTTGAATAATATCCCGTCCAAAGCGGCAGCTTTTATCTCTGTGGGGTCAGGGCGGTTGATCGCAGGCGATGCGGATATTTCCGGCAAATGACACAAGTCATCGAAAGATTGCTGATCGGACGCGTATCATAAAGGGAAATTCCAGCCGTACTTGAGAGGACGGAACCACCGGGGAAGCCTGCGAATTATTTCGTCAGTGGCTTAGTCGAACAGATTATATCCGAGGATAGGATATTCGAGGCCGCCAGTCAGAATTTTGGTTCTGCTCGTTGTCAGGCCCTGGAATGGCCCAGACTGGCGATTTGCATTGTGCTGCTGGTCTATGCGGACCGAGAGGGCAAAGTCTCGCGTTAATCGGGAAATTTGCAGGGGCTTGAAAAACTGGCGGAACCGGGTCAGGCCGTTCTGGCCTTAAGGCTCCCGGCTCGAACACCGCACGACCTTCATCATCTTTGTCGAAAATTGCCGCGCGTTTCATGCCTTCGGGATTATTACGGGGCATGATGATCGTTCCGATCGATCGATAGGCGAATATGCCGCCATTCACCGCCAAAACCGTTTATTACCTTGTCAAAGGTCGCGCGCGCCGCCCGTATTCTGTCCGTTCCACCATAGCGCATTTGCGCGCAATATCGTGGCCGCACAGGCGCGGATTGAGGGCTCGCCGTGCCCAGTGCAGGATAATAGCGACTTGGATCATCGGCCCTATGTTTCCGACTTCCGATCAAAGGCGAGCCCCAACCCGGCCGGGGCCGTTTATTGGAAATGCCGCCCGTTGAGGTCGCCCGCCGCCAAATCGGACCTTTTATGTCGATCGCCACTGCGCCAACTGTTCCGTGATCGGCATTTCTCAGCGCCGGAGCCGTGACCTTCATTGTTTCTGTGTAATAGCCGTCCGGATCATCGGACACTTTCAAGGCCGTTTGCGAGGGCGGAAATCGCGCGCGCCCTTGGCTTGTCATCATTGACGTTTCTGTTCCGTCGTCGAGGAATTAGCCGCGGCTTGATCGGGCTTGACCATGGTTTGGAATGGCGGATACAGCTTCCGGCTTTTCTGGGTCGCGGCCGTCCAATGATGCTGGCGTCGAGTATCGAATAAGCCATCCGATTGGGTTGCGGATCCCTTGGCCTGGCGACGTAAAGGCCAGAGGCTTCCAACTTGCTCAACCATCAGAGGTTCACAAACATCGAGTTGCGCTCTCGGCCCGGCCTTTTCAAGTTGGTTTTTTTCCCTCGCCCGAGGTTGAGCAACTCCCCCGCATATGACGTTTCTGGAACAGTATAGTCCGTTCCGGGGCTGAGGCGCCCGCGCCGCCTGGATTACAAAGTGGGCGTTATGGTCATGAATTGATCCGAAATCGTTGAATAGGCGGGAGGGCGGGACTAATCACATAATCTTGCGGGACAGGGGAAAAAAACCGAACATATTTACTATTCAAGTTAGCCAATGTCAGTTCCAAGGGACACTGGGACCTCATATTCGGGTCACAAAATCTGCCAAATCTGAATCAAAGTTTCCAGGGACTAGCGGGTTTTATTATTGCCCCAAACTTCTCCAGGGAACCCCAAAAATTACTTTTTATTTTTGTTACTCTCTTGTACCACATATTTGCGTATTTAATCAACTTAAGTTCCCATTGGTTAGGGGTTGGAGGGCTGTTTTTTTAAAACCTTGCGGTTTCCGGCTGTTTTGGGTAAAGTTTTGGATCCCAAAATTTGGGGAACAACGGCCCCCGCAATGGGGGGGGGAAAATTCTTCTCTTCTTTTTTTTAA
>Ga0163217_1034834_pt1 | contig 12234 bp, 11 predicted proteins | sample SynspAceP_FD_185933 | JGI IMG/M metagenome (GOLD analysis project Ga0163217, IMG submission 185933) | Saline lake microbial communities from Ace Lake in Antarctica - Synechococcus sp. Ace-P (PacBio error correction) | ecosystem: Environmental > Aquatic > Non-marine Saline and Alkaline > Saline ... | reverse complement strand
TGGAGGAGGCCGGGTGTACAAGTCTCACAGTACGCTACATTTCACCCAGCCTTGGCCATTCCCCCACACATTGGATGATTCGGTTGCTTTGCCCAAGCTGCATTCAACCGAACATAACGATGGATGTCACCGAAACTGGAAGACTGCGCTGGTCGGCCGTGACGAGGTTGGACAAATGCTGACCGCGAAGCAGGATTTGAAAAACGCGCCGCCAATGGCGATTGCGCACCAGTTAATCAAGATGTTTATGATGTTTCGGCTGAGCAGGCGCAACGCACGACTTGACTTCCGGCTCTTTGATATTGGCGCGGAAGGGACTGGGGCTGGGATAGACGCCCAGAATCTTTTCAACTCGGGCGCAGGAAAAAAGCCAAGTTCTTTCCAAGCCAGCCTGACAGGCGCATCATCCAAGATGGCCCCAATTTCCGCATAGAATTGTGAGGCAAAGGAATTGTGCTATACAAACTGGTAGAGCATCCAGCAACTTGGTCTGGCACGCCATTGGTTGCAAAAGCCCGCATCGCTTTGTATAAGCGGCTGCCACGTTTGCGCAGCTGAAACACAAAAACCTGGTACTCTCACGCGGCCCATTATCAGCCTTGCCTGGCAAAAGCCTGGTTTGCCCAGAATGATGAAGCGTCGCTAGATGTCTGGATACTTCGTTCACGCAACTCTGTGGCCAGAACAATCAAGTACACATTAACTATTCAGCTGCCATATGATGGCAATTGGCTGCAAACGGAGCTATCGCCCCGTTCTGCAATCTTGCTTGCAGGGCCCCCGCGAAGGGGGGGCCCCCGGAGCCAGCAGTATCTGCCCGATCACCGGGTAACAGGCCGAGCTTTGCGGATAATTTTGCGGCATTGGCCAAGAGCCGATGACATGGCTTTGCACGGATGTGAATTGAATTGGTGTCAGCTCCGCCCAGCCCCATCAATTGATGATGGATCGGCAGGAAAATATTCACGTAATGCTTGAGCGGAGCGACATTGGCAGAAGATAGATGAATATCTGCGACCCGTCCGGCAACTGAATTTTCGATGGAATCTTCCAAGTTCAGCATCGCCTGCTTCAAGCGCTGCAAAACAATCCTCAAATGTTGCCAGCGGCACAGCTTCCGCGTGCGGGGAATTACTCGCTGCAGGCAATATGGCGAATTGGCGCCGGGCTCTCCCTGAAACACCACCTTGGTAGGCTTGATTTTATGGCCAGGAAGCGTGCGGTCTCTTTCGGTCATGTTACCTCCTTTAGGGGTGCGGGCTCTTATGGGTGGTTAAAATAGTCGGATCGGTTTGTTTTGCAGACTTGGAGCAAAGAAGCAGGAAGTCTGAGGCTTTCAAGTCTTTGCGACGGCGGGTGCGGGCAAATCAGGCCGATTCCCGACTATTTTACCACCCATTAAAAGGGTCCGCACCCTAAGGATAAAGCTGCGGGCAAGCTCCAGATCATGAGGCGTTATCCACCCCAGCGGCACAGTTGTCGAACAATCATGCCATCATGCGCTGCCCGATTTCTTCAAAATTGGCGCGCAATTGTTTCCAGCTTTTCACGCCCTTCCAAGATTAAGAAGGCGGCAGGGAACAAAGCGCTTCCAGCGCCGAGCGCGGATAGGCATAGATGCCATATATTGGTGGTAGAGCGGTCCATCGCCGTTAAGGAGCAGTTGCTTCTTGTAAAATACAGACCGCAAGCGGTTATGTCTGATGGCGACTTACAACAATTTTCACGTATTTGGATTGGTCTTTTCGTTTCATCAGAAATAATTGCGGGCCCAGTGTGGCAATGGTCACTTGGCTGTCCTCAAGCCGGTATCAAGCAGGCTCTTGATGGAAGCTGGATCCAGCGTGGCAGATCACCCTGAAGATTGACAATTTAATCTTGATGGGTCTGATCGGGTTCACAGATTTGCAGCGCTTCAAATATCCGGTCCGACCGGAGGGGATGATCAGCCGGCGTCAAGACGGCCCGGCACCCACATGTGAATGGCATCTGCCACCGATCAAGAATTCGGTCGCGACAACCACATCGCGATATTGCATCCATCGCTCTGCGCCAGACATGACAATCATCGGCTCCACCGAGCAAATAACTGCCAGCGGTTTATCGGGGAGTCTGGTTTGCGGCCATTCGGAGGAATAAGCACCAATGGGCGTTGGGGAAGCAGAAATGAATCTTCTTGTTGGCCCTGGTTTTTCGCAGTTCTTTGTAAACATATCCTGATTTCAGGGACACTTCGTCAAAAGAACTATGCTTATTACGTGTTGCATGACGAGTGAAAGTTTTTAGTTTGCGATTCCATATCTAAGATTGGCGTTTCGCCACTGGCCGAAACAATGCAACACCGGCTTGAAGAGAGAGAAGCGAATGGACTCCTTTGAGTTTAACAAGATCGCAGTGCTATTCTGGGTACCCTGCTCCTTGGTGATGGGACTGGAATCGTAGCAGAAACATTCTTCATAGCGGGAATTGAAACCCTGCGTTACGTGGTTTGATGTTCCCGAGACGGCTCTCCACACAGAAGCCGCTGCACAACTGAAGAAACCTATTGCGTTCTTTTGGGCAAGTTGCCACTGCAGACGTTCGGGCGAAATCTGTTGCCAAGAAATGCGCAGCTGCCATTCCTTCGACGAAGCGGCGCCAACAAGGTTGGGCCAAATTTGGTGGAACATCGTTTCAATTGCCACGCCTGCTGCAGGGATGGGTTTCAAATACTCCATCGAGCGTTGCGACCTATTGGTGGTGAAAATGTTTGGGCCTTATTGAGAACCTCATGCCCTTTCTGGCAGCCCCGAAGAATAATATCTCAAGGCACAATCCATGGGCTTTGTTGGTTTGAAAAAAGCTGACGAGGGGCTGATTGTCGGTTATCTGCGTTCGCTGTCCAACGCTCCGGGCGTGCTTGCCGGTTTGTGGAGCCTGTGACTGCTGAAATGCCAGCAGAGGAAGCCACTACCTTGAAGATGCGTCAAGTGAAGAAGCGCCTGCCTGCAGCGGAAATCTGCTGAAGCCAGAAGCTTGAGATGCCCAGAACGAAACATGCAGAAAACGAATATGGAAGGCGCCTGCGGCAGACGGCACAGACACGATGAAGAAGCAGCACCTGAAGTGAAGAAAACCGCGCCGGCACAGAAGAGAGCAGCGAAACACTGCAAAATTAAGCGACTGCACTTGGCAATTTCACTTGCCTGTAATTACTGATCAACCTCCCGGACATTCCGGAGGTTTTTTTTGTGCACTTGCTTGCTGGTGACGTAGCTGCAATGATCGCTGTCACAGCCTTGTTCACTGTTGGTTTATTTTGCAAATTTCCGCCAGGCCGACGGATAAAAGCCCTATAAATCTGCTTAGGATGCGTGATCGACTTCCTCTGGTCGGATCACTGATTTTGTGGAAAGTTGAGATGACCAACCGGCCTTGAAAAAACCACTTGCCAGCGCCTGCTGAGCCCCGAAAGCCCGGCAAAGATTTTTCGGTCGCGCTGTCCAGCCCTCGAAAAGCAGGTGGGTGCTTGTGTCGACAAAGCTTCTGCTGCTGACATATTTGTGGTTTGTCCATGATCAGTCGAAGATGCTTGATTTATAGTTCCCTCACTGGCAAATTCAGAAACACATGGCTTGTGGATCGCCTGAGCGGCGGATGCAATTGCTCTTCGGGTTGCGGAGGTAATCGGGCAATTTTCGACTGTTGTCGATAGCGCCGCAAAGCGAGATCATGAAGAACTGGGTGTTCAGACAATTGCGGTTCAGCGCGTATGGCCGCCGTCAGTTGATTGCCATGTCCAACATGCCTCCATGTGACATCGGAATTTCAACACCACGGTCATGCAACCAGCCAAACCGCCATTATGAGGCTATTCAATCATTGCTGAATGGCCAGAACAGAAACCACGCGCGTGGTTGGTTCTTGTGCGTGGTTTGAATGATTGCAGAGGGCCACGGCAGATGGGTTGTCCTGAAGAATATCAGCTGCACGATGCGTTGCTTCGCTCACTCCTTTTCAACATTTTGAATTGGTTCTGGTGGACTATCCATCATCACGCTTCGCTCGTCTTTTTGGCGCTGCGCGCGTTTTCGTGCGCCCCTTCAGACGGGTGACGCAGAACATGGTGCATTTTGCCGAAGATCCGGATAGACCGGCGCGTTGTCATCAACACCACAAGCGCAGTGATGAACTCGGCATTGTGCAAAATCATGGCAGGACATGCAGACCCGAATCTGCAGACCATGCTGGTTGAACAACGCACGTTGGGGAACCTTTGGTCTGGGCGGGTTTTCAAAAATCAATCACGATCTTGCGCACATCCTGGCATCTGCCGTGCTTGGTTTTCCGACCGCCTGGCAATCCATCGCATGACCCGGTGGTGCAACGCTTACCCCAAAGCTCGTGCGTGCGCTGGACGTGCTATCGACTATTGCCAGTCAACACTTTCTTTACGGCCGCGCACGATGAAGCACGCCACCATCAGAGTGGTTTCAATTGCAGGCTCTTGTTATAGAGGTCTGCGAAGTGCTGGGTCTCGACAGTGAACAATACTGTTCCGGTTTGAAAATCTGGTGCGCATGATGTGGAACCAATTGATGCTTTTGATCACCGACCAATTGTTCGCGTGCTGCTGACATCTCAAGCCGTTAACGCCCTTCAGGCCATGCAATCCAACGGGCGGGAAAATGCCGGAAAAGTTGTCATTAATGCCTTCACGATCCGCGTCCTGGCACGAGAGGCCCCAATTGCATCCACCCGTTCTGATACGGGGCCGGGCATCCGCCGGAACTGCACGGCACATTGTTCAAAAGCCTCAGTCCTCTTCAGGCCCCGGCGGCACCGGCCTTGGTCTGGCATTCGCCTCGGGCTCGTTCGCGACCATAATGGCAGCCTCACATTGGATGGAAACAGGGCAGGCGCGCAAGTTCACGATTCGCCTGCCATTCTCAGTGAAACGCCGGATCTTGCAAGCCCGGATCAGTGGTCAGGCGACCTTGCGCGTGGTCAAAATCCGACAGCAACCACCGCGCCTGAGCGCACACAGCAATTCTGCAATTTTGTCCCAATTACCGCTTGCATTTTGCCCGCCATCCGCATTAGGGATACCCACCTTGCCGCCGTTGGGCTGCATGCAACCGTAGCTCAGCTGGATAGGAAGCACCAAGACTACGAATCTGGGGCCGAGGGTTGTCGAAATCTTCCCTCGGTGCACCAGTCTCTTCTCTTCCAGGAAAAAAAACTCCATCTCGCGAATACGAGTTAGTTTTATTCGATTATCTGCTGCAACAATTTATCATGGTTCGATCTGGTGGGAAATAAGCTGCGATTAGTGGCCTTAGGCAAAGGCAAACAACGGGCGCGTTCAGCGGGTTGCTTATGGTTTGAACAAAATCGTTTGGCTCAAGGTGGGAATATCTCTCCAGGCTGAGGTGCATGGGTTGGTCAGATAATCCCGTCGCCGCTTCTTTGTGTGGTAAAATTTGCGCGAACAAAATTAGCGTTGATCTGGGCTGCCTCGTTAGCTGGGGTATGAAAAAGTAGGCAAGGGGCTGGAAAACTCGCTCGCTAACACCCGCTAAACCGCTTCGGTCTGGATTGGAAAAGCGCCTGTGGTACTTTCGGCTACCATGGTCCGCTTAATAGAAATCAAAAGCGGCACACAAATGTGTTAGGTCGGTTTTGACTGAAGCCACAGCAAAAGAGCTCAACATGGCAAATATCAACAACAAACAAGGGACCATTGAATATCTCAGGTCTGTGTTTGAGCTCGTGCCGTTTTCCGGAATTAAATATGAAAACCTTGCCAATGCTTCAAAATTGCCATTTGACGATGAAGTGCTCTTCCCGGGCGAGTTTGCCAGGTTGAGCGCAACTGTCGAATGCTTGGTATTTTCTCGCATAAACTGTCCGCTCCATGCGCATTGATGCCTGGTGTTCTTGATGGGCAGTTGGTTGCGCCCATGGAGCCCGGACAAGCGTTGCCGCAAAAGTCGGGAAGCCAGATTTCAATCTGCTGGGGGTTCTCAGAGGGATATGCGCTCACGCGGGATAGAACCGGGTATTGATGGTTGCTTGAGCGCCGAAACGACAAATCCGACGGTGAGCAGAGAGCGCCAATATTGCTTTAAAGCTGGCCGACGGAGAAAAGGTCGTAAAGGCTGCAGTCGGGTAGGGTGCAATGAGCGCCCGAATAGCACTTGAAACTGCTTTGGGCCAGCATTATCGTCAAATCGCCAGGGCCACATTGTGTCTTTCATTATATGCCACGGCTGTTGCTTTTGGGTGCGTTGCCGGAGCGTGGGGTTCAGAGAATTAAGCGAAAACCATGAGCGCGGGAAGAAGCGGAATTGCGTTGGAGGAGACAGAATTCGGCGCGCAGCGTGATTTGTCGAAAAGGTGGTGCGGAACCGCCCCTGGGGAAACGATTGAGTTCACTGTGACTTGTTACAACGTGCTGAGGTATTTGACTTTTCGTCACGCATCTTCAAAGATAGAAACTGATTAAGTACCAGTTGACATCTGGTACTTAAATGGTACTCTTCACCTTTGAAGAAGTTGTTGGGGGACGTTTTGTGCTGCCAAAAACTTACAAGCGACTTATTGTTTCATGTCAAGCCTTGTGTGGGGACCTATGGATTACTCCGTCTCAAGTTATCGCGTTCGCTATCGCACAACGGAGGCGTGACTCATAATATGCGCGATGTCGCTCGGTTGACAGATGGTAGTCGGCACCATACAGAATCGGCTGCCTCGTCAACGCTTCAAACAGTGCGTGCAAGTTTGTCGACCGCACCCACTTATCTGGTGGAAATAGTGAAGTTTGATCTGGCTGAAAGCCCGGTTCGCAAACGCCCTTCATTTTTTTTCCAAACATTAAATGATCTGGTCTCTGTGGTGCAGATTATTGTGGCGTCGATGCTTACAACCGGCCGCGTCAGAGACGGTCGTGCTGCAATGGAGACCATCAAATCCATTGGCATTTCCTACGATGGCAGTACTGGTTCCGCCGGAAGATGGGATCAAGGCACGAAAACTGCGGGTGCTGATATTCTGGGATACAAACAATGTCCGGATACACGACTGAGGAAGTTACCTGAATCGCCCACGTCCCGATCTGGAATTGGGTGTCAGAATGGCCAAACTCGGCAGTTTTGTAATCGCGGAAAGGTCGCTATACAATTCGCCTGACGTTTGCGGCGGTCAGCTATATTGGCTGGGGCTGATTCTGTTGTCGTCGGCTCGGCCATCACGGCACAGAAGTCGGTGACCGGATGGCTTTTCGCGGACTGCCTACTATAACATCTTCGATGGGAACCGTCGTCATGGACGCTCTTCCGCAGATATTTGCAAAGAGATACGCATCCAAACTGGTTTTAGCTTGCTGATAATTTGGGCGGCACCCAAAACCCTGGTTGCCTTGGTTCGTGGCAGCACAGTACTTGACTTCCCGCTTCTTCCAACATTTGCGTTGATGGCCGGTCTGATGAGTGGAGTGTAGCCTCTTCATGATGGTCTGTCGAGTGGAAGGGTGAATTCGAATGTTTGGGTTACCCGTCCACAGGCGCAGGTGGAAATAGAGGTCTTTTGGAAAGGTGTTCAATCCAGCAACCTATCTGTCGGAAAACCATTTTGATATTGCTCGGCTTCATTGTCCAGGATCGGGTCTCATTTGAAGTATGAACGACGCACAATCTGCCGCCTGGGGGGAGAACACACATTTATGGTGCTGGACATGGGGTCGGATTCTTGTTTACTCACCCGTAATCCACTGATTTGGGGGCGGGGATTGTCTGCAATGGGAAATTGTTGCAAGGGCAGCGGGGCCTGGGGCCATGTTTGGCTTGGCTCTCAGGAACTTGAGATGCGTCAGATGGTGGTGCCGACCCTTTGAAAACCTGGCCACTGGCCGTTGTTTGACCTCCCCAGGCCATGGCGCGGAGGAGAACGGGTACTTGAGCATTCGCCAGGTCGGTCTTTTTGAAAAATGCCAATGAGGCAAGGCCTGGCGTCAGGGGATTATGTCAACCTCACGCTACGTGTGGCGAAGCTCTGCAGGGACATTTCTTCGTAATAGGATCCCCCAAATGTTGTGATTGGTGGGGGAGTCGGTGACTTGCAGAAAGGGTTTGTCGCCGAAATCAAGCGTCACCTGGAAATGAGCCATACCAAACCACCAACATCGATATTCTCACGTCGGTGCTTAGAGAAAAAGCGGGAATCGTGGGCATAGCCGCAATAGCGGCGCAAATCTCACATACACCAAGGAAAGGAATATTTGCAATTGGAACAGTGAAAAATATTATGGTTGCCGTCTGCCGGCGGCACTATGCACCGGCCACTGCCTCGAATGCCGAGGTTACTGTCTAGGCCTGGCCGGGCCCTGAAGAAAGGTTGCGCTTACGGCGCACAACAGAACTGTATAATACGTCTAATCCAAGCAGTTTCAGAAGAAAACAAGGCTCAAAGCTTCATCTTTTCAGCCGCACGAAGGCTCTCTATGACAAGCTTCAGGGCTGGACCTGGCTGGGGTACCGACGCGTTTGGGACGCTAATTCTGCTGGCAACTTTACTCCATCGCGTCGATACGCACCCTAATATTGAAGACCAGTAAACCCTGTCGGACAATGCCGCAGATGTTGTTTTGGCGAATCCGTGCTTGAGTACAATGCAGTTTGAGGGCAAGCAATATGGTGGTCTCCAACAGACCTGTCCAATTGCACTTTCTTACCCATTATCTCGTTCAGATTTGAACGAAGCCGGCTTACTGGCGATGAAAGCCAGCACGCGAAAAGTATGGCGAATTTTTCTGAGAAATTATCTGGGGAGCCCCGCCTGTCACCCAAGGATCCGGACTTTCCTGGACCTGCAAGAACTGGTGCGAACCGCGTTGTACTCACCAAAATCGATCAACCCGGACAGCCCGACACGTTTATGGAAACCGTGTTGCAGCTTCAAGACAATCTGCTGGTTCAACATGATGGTGTTTCACTCGCTGCCCACGGTCATAACGGCGCGGGACTGGATGGATTGCGATTGGCAATATCACGGTCGATTCTGAGCCTACCGGAAGCTCTTGGTGTCAAGATCCGTGGTTGACGCTTGGCGCGACCCCAACGATTCATTTTCTATTGAATACGCAGAGGCAAATGCCGGCTTTTGGTTGCGGGACAGGTTGCCGCGATGGTCTTACAATGGACGCTGCTGCTGCAGATCTGAAGGGAATCCCACAAAACACCCGTAAACTGCCGAGGTAACATCGACTATTTGCTCCCGCCAACGGCCGCTGAAGGCAGGTTCAACACGTGCATGGCCTTTGGGGCATATGGTTTTGTTGAATGCCCAGCGGTAAGAACAACCGAAGGCGCGGAAAGCCTTCGTTCGATTGGCTTATCAACAGGCAGAAGCTGCACGGACTTTATGGACTCAGTGGTTGGGGCACCAGGCCTGACCTCAGGACGTCGCGTGGCAGAGATAGTGAGCAACGTCCGGACCCTGGTTTCCATTGGGTGAATATGTACTCCAATTATGGGTTCGTCATGGAATGGGTGGCACATTCGCCAAAAGCTTTGTCGGTCTACGAACTTCAGGCTAGGAATTCCAACGGGTTCCTGTCGGGTGGTAAAATCGCTGGATGAGGCGCTGTCCCGCAACCTCAGAAGGCAATGGGCTGGATCTTGAAATAAGCCAGTGAAGGCAGCCGGCTTTTTCCTTGGCGGCTGCTTGTTACAGTGGATGGAAACATGGACAACGAAGACAAGAACCGTGTTTTAGCTGCGCAGTCGTGCTGTTTTGCTCGGCAATGCTCGGGTTTTCCGGACCATTAATCGATATCATCTTTACAGCTTTCCCGAAGTTTATTTGAAAAACCTCAGATCCCCAACTTTCAATGGGGGGACCATTAATCTTTTGTAACGGTTTTTTCAACGACGCTGAGTTTTTGAGTTCTGCCTGCGTGGTTTTCTTTTGAAATTTGGTGTGACAACCGCATTTTTGCGGGTGTGCCCTTGCCTGATTTTGGCTGTTGTATCTGCGCGATTCATAGAACGAAAAACTGGAATGACCGCCGTTTTTGATCGCAATGATTATTGCTCCGGTGATGATGGGGCTATGTACCGCCTCGTTCTTCATGAATTCGTGGGGTCTTGCCACATTAATCTAATACTTGTTTAGTTGGAGCCCGGCGTTTTCCTGAGCGAGGGAAAATGTGTTCCTGACCGTATTCACAATTGAAACCCTTCAAGCTGACAACCCTTGCATTTCGTTGTTTATATTATGGCGTATCAGGCCGAATTCCAGTGACATGCGGCGAGGCCCGCTGCAGTTTGAGGAACGCGGCCCATAGGCGCATTGTTTCTTGGTACATTGAAGTTTGCCGCAATGGCATCCTCACAATTGCCGTCGGATTTTCATTCAGATTTATCGGACGGTTTCAGAGTTTTTCGACAAGATTTTCGTCCTTGGGGGGGGAACCGGTTTCTTGGAGCAGGCGGTTCAACAACCTCTCTTCTCCATCTATATATATTTGTCGTTCTTCAGTCGGGGAGACACGGCAAAGCGCTCGCAGCATCAGTGGTGCTTTGTTCTGCGTGCCTTTGTCATTTTGTTCTTTGGCCGGCCGCTTCCTCCGGAGGAAACGGCGCATGAAAAACAGAAATCAAATGTTTTTCCTGGAGCCTGTTCATCATTGTGGGCTTTCAATCATCAATTTTCCTGTCATTTCTCGACAATTTCTGCATCCCTTTAAATCGTGCGGCCGAGATCAGCCGCCCAGTCCGGGCCTTTTTGTAAGCGAAGCCAACATTTTCAAAACTATGCGGTCATCTTGAGCGTGACTGAGCGGCTGGAATATATTTGGCTATTTGCAAAACAGCCTGATCGCTTTCGCTGATCGGTCAATTCTGCCCATTTCATGCTTTGCTCGCTCTTCTTATGGCTGTGGCGCGCGTGGATACCGCACAAATGAATTTTCCCCACTGTTCGTGAACCTGCCGTTTGCGATTGCCTTTGATCATCTTCGCAATCCCTCTTTAATACTGATGTATCAAACCACTTCGGATTTGCTTTGACACTCCCACTGGGAGCTGGGCCTGTGTTTTAGCAGTTGTAAACCTGCCATTGGCGCTTCTGCTTCTTTGTCAAGCGCATCAACGATGCATACCTTACGAATGATGAGGCTGCGCGCTCATGGATTGGCGCGCGCATTTTCACGATCCTGATCAAAATTGTGTTCCCACTTTGCCTGCCTGCTTTGGCGACGATTTTTTATTTATGCACGGCCTGGAATGAGTTCTCTCGCTTCTCGGCTTGACCTCCTGCTCGACCCACCGCCAAAAGCTGTACCCATGCGACGGGTCGGCGCCTCCTTTTCTTCTTCTCTTCCGGGTGGTTGGCGTATGTGCAATGGGGTGTGGCGTGCGGCCCGGTAATTGTGGTCTGCCTCACCTGGCCCCCTCGTGCGTGCTCGGAAATCCTTGCATGTACACCACACACTAAGCCGATCCAACTGACAGCCGGCGCGAATGTGGAAGGGTTGAGCGCATGGAACGGTCCTGACCCTCCCCATGACTTCGAGCAGAAGCTTGCGGTTGCCGCCATTTGCAAACAGAATTGTTGAAAACGGTAATCGCGAAACCAAAAGCTTGCTACTTGTCTTGCCCAACTGGTGGAACCGTACGAGCCCGTCTATGACGCCAGATTGGTGCCAAAGTATGATCAACTCAGAAAGTCAGCATATTCCAGAATCGGACCTCTCAATCCCGCGCATTTGAGTATTGTTGGTCTCTCGCCCGATTTCACCCCCATGTCCCTATCACTCATTCTTATGGCAAAAAACCCTTTTCGGACGCCACGGACATCAGCGCACTCCAATACCAGTATACCCTTCTGGACCAATGCCGGCCAAACCCCGTGAGAGGCCAAGCGCCTACGAGGCCGGAAATTACAGCCGATGCGGCGGATTGGCATTGTCAGCTGTTGGGGGTGGTCGAAAACGGAAAATAATTGGTTTTAACGACTAATCAGTTCCTGTCTCCGAAGTGAATAAGACATTGCCGGGGAAACGTGGGGACGAATAGGGTATTTTCAGCGTATGAGGATGGTGCCGCTGTCCGATTAATGGGCAATTGGGGACAATAACTGTGCGGGAGAGATTGTTTTAATCGAACGGGGGACAAAAAATAAAGGGTTTTGGAGATGATGAGGACTTATCGGAAGAATGGGACACCGTGGCCTTTCAGAACTGGATCCTTCTGA
>Ga0163217_1015356_pt1 | contig 12234 bp, 8 predicted proteins | sample SynspAceP_FD_185933 | JGI IMG/M metagenome (GOLD analysis project Ga0163217, IMG submission 185933) | Saline lake microbial communities from Ace Lake in Antarctica - Synechococcus sp. Ace-P (PacBio error correction) | ecosystem: Environmental > Aquatic > Non-marine Saline and Alkaline > Saline ... | reverse complement strand
TTTCCTGTAAAATTTAATGAGAATTGTAAAAAAAAGGCTTAGTTACGGGCACTTAAGTCATCCAATGCGATTGCATTCAAAATAGAATAAAACGCTTTTGCATTTTTATTCAGATAGGGGGTTACATTCAATTGTATATACAATTAGGTGTAAACTCATTTAAAAAAGGAGGAAAAAAAATGGCAGAGATTTACTCAAGAGTGCTAACAGTTATTGAATTATGGAGGGTTCCAGACTAATATTTTGGCAGCCAGTCACTGTGCTACCGAATGCTTGTCTTAAAAGATTCAGAAATGCAGATAATAAAGAAGAAGATATTCAGCGTTAGTTTAAGGAACATTTTACTCAAGCAGGTCGTATCAAGTCCATCTCGAAATGACGTTGTGCACTTACGATCATTTACCAAAAATTTCTGGAAAAGAGGTATCAAGGGACGGGTAAAAGCGGGCGAGTGTAAACAGATCAAAACTTGCAGTTCGCGAGCTATGCCGTTTAGGCAGGAAATATTTACTCCCCATTATTCCCGCTATTTGGGGGTGCTTTTAATTTTTAGATTTCGAAATATCGGACGTGTCCTATGGCATTTGTGTTCAAACCAATTTGTACAGGTTCTCAATTCTGCTAGTGGTGTGAATAGTTTTAGGATTAATTGGAGAAGCTTTTCCCTTATCTTACCCATAGAGTCATTACATCGGGCATTGCTGAAAAAATGGGACCACTCAAAATTTTAGGCAATGTTTTTAGGTAATTAACATTGTTTCACCGCAATTATTAAATGCTGTGGTGTGCAGGACTGCAGCGCAGTATTTCCACTTTTGGGGATTTTGGTATTTCAAAGATGATTGGTTCCAAGCTCAAGTATCCCAGCATGCTTGCTGGCATTCATGTAGCTTATTATGGAATTAGCCTTAGAAAAGAAAAATGTACCACAACGCGCATATCAATTATGTTCATTCTTCGCTTTCAGTACTACCAAACGAGTTTGATGGCTTCATACGGTTTAGGACCAATGTTTGGGTAATGAGTGGGGTTTTCTTTAGTTACCTGGTTTAGGCAGTTCAGTAAACTGGTTATTCGTGGTTTATTTGGATTCTTTACTCACCGCTAGTTATTACGGGTTGCACCATATGGAACAATGCCATCGATTTACAATTAATTCGACTTGGTGGAACGAATCTATGGGCGATGATTGCTTTATCAATATCGCCTCAAGGTTCAAGCTGATGTATTACGATTATTATTTCTTAACCGTGGCGATGAAAAAGAAGAAAAAATTTCTATTCAGCTTATTTCTTGTCTTAGTGTAACGAACAGCAAGTTTGATAAATAAACATATGTCTTATCCTTTTGTAGCGCAAATATTGGTTCTGGAGATTGCTGGAATGAATTGCAACGATATTTTAAACGTTACAGCAATTCAATCAGAGGGCGGTATTGCCAGGTCTTTTTCGAATTCAAAACGGATACTGGGTTATCTTTATTTGTATGTCATTGCCAGTGGCCATCATATTATACTCCTTAGTTTTCCGTAAGACAATGTACTGTTTAATAAAATAGATCAACAGGCAATTAGGTGTTGCTGAAACCAGGAATGGCAAAATTAGTAGAAATTAGGAATAAATGATACGTTCTGAAAAGTGAATCAATTCTACCCCAAATCTTTTAAAGATTCGAATGGAGACGGAAGTGATTTAAAAGGAATCATTTGAAAAAGAGGCCTATTTAGCCAGTTGGGATGGAATGCTTTGGATAATCATTTTTTCTTCCCTCAAAAAGATTAATGGATATTGATATTCCCAATTATACTGAGATTGATCCTTTATTGGAACGATGGAAAAGATTCGAAAGTTACTCGTAAAGAAAGGCAAAAACGAATCAATGGAAATTATGTTGATATGGTTTTATTCATACCTCGACATGAGTGGTTTCAAAAAGCGATTAAACAGAAGACAAGAAGTGCAAGATTATTATATTTTGCGCGAAACCCAAACGACTTATCCTACTAATTGGCATGCCAAAATTGGTGGACAGCTTGAGCCATTTGTTGAACCCGCAAAAGAGGTATTTACATTTATTGATGTTTCGCAAGAGATTTAGCTGGCGTGATCCGAAGTTAGAAAAGAAGCCTATAAATGTTAAATTGGCGAAATAAAGAGTAAACGGGTGAATGGAGATTAATGTCTGGAAAGAGGCCATGTTAAGCGATTGCAGATAGTGGGGGTTAAATCATATACAGATCGGCCCAATCTAGCACATGAAGACTCAAATACGATATCGAGCGTACGTAAATTTAAGCCCAGGAAACCATTGGAAGAACAAGAACAGCTCTTCTGACAGTGGGTTGAAATGTATCCTCTTACACGATTGAAACGGACAGCCATACTCAAATCCTGAAAAACGAAGATTGTCTATGCTAATTTTAGTTTCCAGCCATTTAAAGTTAGTTATTTAGGATACGAGGAAAGCAATGGATTTTAATGCACTTTCGACTTTATGGAATTAAAAACAATTATAAAATGATTGGCCAAACAGGTATGACAGAAAAAATGGCTGGGAAATGCGTTTTTGTGGATAATCTGATCAACCTCTGCGATTAGTCGCTTTTGTGATCCTAACATCATTTTTTGCAATCAGCAACCTGACAGCTCAAAACGATACATCGTGTGCGAGAACGCCCTTATATCTATCAAGGAGAATGAAATATTGGAGGCGACAAATCCGAGGGCTGTTCAGAACCTAGTGATTTGGTTATATTGAAACAACATAATGCTTATACTGAGTTGGATAGAAAAAAGGTGGTCTTCAAAGAGCCATGCTATTATTAAAGAGAAATCACGAGACAATAGTTCTTACCATGGCCAGTGGTCAAATGAATTGAAATGCTTGGTTTTAAAAACAGGTCAACCGTGGTTGAAAGTAGCGGAAAACCACCACAAGATTAAACTGTCGAAGAAGAACAAGGCAACAGCGTGGAAATTTTGTCGTATTATAAGAAATTTAATTCAATTACGCAAGGGAATGAAAGTTATTTCGAGAAGGAAACTATCGATAAAGGGATTTGTTTCTAGAAACATCCAAGCGTCTTACGCTTATGTAAGGAATTGAGGGTGAGTGACCAATTACTGGATACTAAATCGATTGTTTATGGTGAATCTGTTAGTTTGAGATTCCTGAAGAAGATGTTCAAATCAACCAAAGTCCGTTACTTAAGTTTGGAAATGTGAAAAAGATGAGTTGACCCTACATTCGTTAATTTGAGCCATACGAAACAGTAGCCTTTATTAACGCTTGAAACACCGGATAAAGAACGCAAAAAGACGTCCTAATATAGGAGCTGTCTTTTTGCGTTCTTTATTTATTCATTTGGTTTTTACGACGAGCCAACAGTCATACAAAACGAAAACCGGTCCTAAACGATGTCTAGGACCTGTCATATTGAAATAAGTAGTATCTTCCAAATAAATATTCACTACGGACAACCACGGCGGGGTGTATCACCGTTAAAATCCATCACAAACCGCTTGATCTTCAAGAAGTAGCTGTTCTACTGTATTTCCTTTTGTGCCGTAGTCTATAACAACCCCAACTTATTTTCGATATAGCGGGGGGGGTTATACAAAGAATCCATTTAGCCCGCTTCATTTGGCACAGCAGGACAATAATTGAAGTCAAATGATAATCTTATCTAAAAATAACGACTTCACCATCAACTTATACGTTGTCTTTCTGATGTAGGACAAACTTGAGTGCTCTCAGGTGTTCTTAACCGTTCAACTAAAATAATCAAGGTAATCCATTTTGCGTATTTGAAGAGACGAACGGTTTGGACTATTTATGTGTTGAGCGAGCTTTGGCAGCTCTTTATAGCTATTAACAGGAGATTGGAAAATACAAGCGTTTCACATTCTAAAACGATTAGAACCTTACCTTGTTTGGTTTCGTGGGAGCTATGAACCATTTGTCTAGACAATAAAAAGCTGCTGGTGTTCGAATAGTTTCACGAGAAAACCTCATATTTTTTTTGCTAGTTCATGTTCACTAAAGTAAAAGATCCGCCGGGCAAGAATAAATCTTGATTAAAATGCGTTTGAATTTCCAAAAGATATCTCGTTAAATTATTCATTGATAAAATACCTCACATTCCTTGTTTTCCTTACTAACGAGTTTAGCATATTTAGCAACAAAAAGAGTATAAACCGAATCAATCTCCTTTCAGAGAATAGTTATATATAAGGACTAAGATGTAACGCGTTAAAGTACGCCAAATAGGCTAAGAAAAACCAAAAAAGAATACACTCCCGAAATATAAAAAGCATAACTTAATTATCTCAGCAAGAGATGATTATATACTGATCTACTGTTAAAAAAGTGAGTTAAAAACAAATATAAAACAGATCATTTAGAACTTGGAATGTTCCAATCGTTCTGTCTACGAAGTTAATTGCTTGATTAAGTGTCAGTTCATATGAATAATCATACGATTACCTTTAATAAGCACTACCGCGTATCTCCAGCAATAATGTTCCGTCTGGGATAGTGTAGTGAAACCTAGGAGGAATGAAGTTTTGGATTCAACAGCCAAAACGTTTAGGGATTAGAATTTAAATTAATCCCTGTTGCAGTGGTATCGCTTAAACTCAGTTGGTTGTTTGATAAGCTGATTTGCTGACGTAACTGTTTGTCCAGCTGTTTTTTGAGCGGGAATAGGAGCGGAGCTTCTGCCTGCCGTGTTTCTGCAGCTCCGCTACAGGTGTTTCTAACAGGAGCTTCTACAGGGAGCTTCTTTTGAACACGGCACTTCTTGTTTTTGGATCTTCTGCTCACAGATCGTTTGAAGGAACTTACATCATAACTAACTTTTTCTCTTTTCCTTTTCGACGTAACAGTCCGCAATGGTCAGCAGATAGAGAAATCGATTTCCTGTATAAATGATGTTCGCGTTAATTTATATCATCTAACGTTTACTAAAGAAACAAGAGAAGTTTCGGTTTGCAGCTGAAACGGAAGAGCAGAGTATCACCCATGAATAGTGTATTCCAGAGCTCCATCTTCCATTATTTTGGATTCCTTTTTTTAATCTCCAGTGGACTGAACGTGCTTCCCATGTAGAACGTATATGGCTGCCTGCCTACTCTTTGTTTGAAACAGCGCTGACACAGTTAGAGCTAATTGACTTTCTGCAAATAAATTAATTTTGATTTTAAGTTAACACATATAAAATTATAATCTCTTTTATGTTTTTCATGTGTAGATAGTAATATTATTGACTAACATCCGTTTAAGAGCAATTGACATAGTTTAAAAAGCGCATTTTACATTATGAGCATTCTCATCTATTAAACGAGGTTCAGTTCCTTCACATAATAGCTATCCTACCATGAATAAATGTAAAAAAAGAGGAAAAGCCCAATCCGTTATACCTTCTTATCGTTGTATTATTTGGCTAAAAATCATCAAAAAAAAGTAAAAAAATCAGTTTTTTTTTTGTTTGTAGAAAGAGCTCTCTTTTAATTTTTTAGAATGTTCACATGATATTTCGTAAAGAAAACAAGGGCCGTTTATTCCCTGAAAAATGATGCGATTTATTGTCTATAACCATTTAGGCAAATAAAAGATCAGGTAACTCAGTCATGAGCCAAATAAGCAAAGAAAAATATTTTTTATTTAAGGCAATAAGTGAAAAATCTGTAATTTTAATAACTTCGTTTTTGAAAGGATTTTTGATTGATCGACATAACACTTTTGATTTTTGAGTAATACACAAAATGAATTTTTATTTGAAAAAATGCTTAAAAATCTCATATCTCCAGTCGCTTTGCAAAAGAAATAGATGTAGGAAAATAGGATTAGATTGAGAAGAAGCATAGCCTATTATAGTAGAATATAAGTTGAGAGCAATTTAAAAAAAAAGACCGAACAGGAACGTGAAATAGACAATAGGAAGAAAAACATTAAGTCTATTGTAGTCAAGTATTGACAAATGAGTTCAGAGAGCTTGTATTAGTCTACGGATAAGCCAGTAATAAAAAATTAGGCAACTAATATAAATTTATCTGAATTGATAAAAAGTAGGTCAAAGGCTTTATCCATTCCATTTGGCGGGTCACAAATGGGTGGATGGCCGCCTTTTCGTGCAAAAAAAATTAAAAAAGGAGTGGAAGGAGTTTGTCATTTAGAATTGAAAACAATTAAAGCAGCTATTTTCAACCACCGCCAGGAGAAAGTCGCCAGTAGGGATTGTTCGGTTTGAGCGGAGAGGAATCATTAAAGATTGCTGATTGTGTTTATAGTCAGTACAAAAAAACTAAGAAGACAAAAGGATCATACCCTTCGATGATATGGGCATGATTGGAAAATCCCAAAAGAACAGGTGAAAGTAGTTGATGAAAGTTAAATGATTCAGTGATCGCGAGCTCCTAAAACGTTTACACGTGAAGACGTATGTTGAAATAAATTGTCATGGTGGAATTACATCATGTGAATCAAGGTATTGCAAGTATGTTCTTCAATTGGTGCATCGTTTAGTGAAACAGTCGAGAATTTATAATGGAGAGCCATTTATTAAATGGACGGGATGATTATCACAAGCAGAAGCTAGTGATGACTTGAATTAGGGCTAAACGGAAGCAGCTCATGCATGTAGCGCGCGAAACAATTGATGTAAATTTAATCTACATTAATACGTAATTTACGTTCAGACATACTGGATACTCTTGCTCAAGTAGAAAGTCAATATTGAACTATCCTGAAATACGATGATGTGTAGAAACCACTAACATCCACAGTTGTTAGTCTGTGAAAAAGCAAAAAAAAGTTAAATTCAAATCAACAAATATTGCAAACAGCTAGTCAAGGAAAGATACTAAGAGAAGGATAGCTACAGCGATTATAGGGACGTCCAAACGATAGGGAAATCAAGTTGTAAATTTTTTATTGCAGAAGAAAAAGCAATTGAACTGAGTTGCGCGGAACAAACTCGAGGATGTTATCGAAAGAATACGTAAATGTTAGGTGAGGTCCTTTAAAACTAGTGGCATACGTGCCCTGGGAATACGTGAAACAAGAAGATGATCGCTGAGAGCGAATTGGTCGTTAGAAAAAGGCCGTCAAGCATTGGCCAATCAGATTTATGTTACATTGTTTTTAACCCAAAATGCAAAAGTTAACAGAAGAAGATAGTCATTAATAAAAGCAAAACCCGGAATCAAAACAATCGTTTGCTCAATTTTAAATAAAATGGAATTTACCGCGACCTTAAATTAGATTTAACAAAGCTTCAAAACGCTTCAGTGTGGAGCCCGCTTCTTATTTGTAAAAAAACATCTATTCTAACAACATAAGGCGATTGAGTATATTAGAAGAAAAAATTTGTTAATCTGTTTTTTGCAGGAAAACAGTGATGAAAAAGATGCCCACGTATTTTCTAACTGTACGTCATACTTGGCCTTTATTAAAACGATGCAGAATCTGCTTTAGGACGATTGTGATTAGCTTGGAATCGAATCTTGGGATGCCGGTCGATCTCGTTCAAATAGACATGACTCGTTGTGGGACATTACTAGGTGAAATTACCGCGAGGACAGCGTTCAAGTGAACTATTAAAACCCAATTATTCAGTCCAATTTTGCTTAGGAAAATAATAACTATCCAAAGAAAGTTATTTTATATTAAAAAGATAATAAGATGAAAGAAATATGAAGATGAGAGGTTAGATTGGATGCCAACAATACGAAGCAGAGTTTGATCATATAGTAGTAGGAGCAGGACATGCTGGTTCTGAAGCAGCTGTAGCTTCGGCCAAGAGATGGGGAGGCAAAAACATTATTAATTACTCTTAACTTAGATAATGATTGCTTTTAATGGCCATGTAATCCCATCATTAGGTGGTCCAGCTAAGGGAGCTTGTCGTCGAGAAAGATAGACGCTCTTCGGTGGAGAAATGGGACTAACATATGACAAAAACATATATCCAACAAGAGGAGTGTTGAATTACTGGTAAAGGCCCAAGCTTAGAGCTTTACGGCTGCACAGAGCAAATTATGTATGGGCAAATAAATGAAGCGCACGAGTGAAACGAGCTGAAAATCTCGGTTTTAAAACAAGGAATTGCAGAAGAATTAATTATAGAAGATGTATTTGTAAAGGATTATTACCGCAATACTGGAGCTATCTTCTACCGTGCAAAAGCTGTTATTTTAAACAGCAGGCAGGACCCTCTCTCAGCTGGGACAAATTCATTATGAGTTGATTGAAAATATCTCTTCAGGTCCAATCATTCAACCTTCATATTTAAATCACTTTCACGGGGAAAATCCATCATCGAACGACGGCTTTGAACTAAAATAATCTTAAACAGGAACGCCCCCACGGTTAAGGCGTTCTACCACTTATTAACTATGAGTTTAACCAGCCAGCCCAGCAACAACCAGGTGATATAAAAGTGAATCACTTTAGCTACGAAGACATCAAATAACGTTTATCTAAAAAGATCAAACCTATCTGTTGGTAACCTTATAACAAATTGAAAAGACACCATACACATCATTAAGAAAATTTGTACGGCACCATTTTAAAGGTATTGTTTGAAAGGAGGGAGCCACGTTAACTGTCCGTCAATTGAAATAAGTCGTACGTAATTCAGTGATAAACCAAGGACATCAGTTGTTCTTAGAGCCAGAAGGTCCCATACAGAAGAAGTTTATGTACAGGTCTATCTACTTCGCTTCCTGAAGATGTTCCAAGAAGGATATTTGGCACACGATTTGAAGGCTTAGAGAAGCTGAAAAAATGATGAGAAGTGGCTATGCAAATTGAATTACGGATTGTCGTGTTCCTCACCAGTTGCGTCCTTCATTAGAAAACAAAGCGGTTGAAAATCTTTTTACAGCCGGACCAAATTGTGAACGGCGACATCAGGATATGAAGAAGCTGCGGCCAAGGGATATGGGCCAGGGGATAAGCTGTTCTTAAAATCAAGGCAAAGAACCGCTTGTGATGAAAACGGTAGTGCGGTTATATCGGCGTAATGATTGATGACTTTAGTAACAAAAGGGCAAATGAGCCAATATCGTGTTATCTGACATCAAGAGCGGAATACCCGGTTGATTGCTGAACGCCATGTAACGCTGATTCCGATTTAACAGAAATAGCAGGTTAACCCAATTTAGGCTTAGCTTTCAAAAGAGCGGCTACGAGCCCTTCTTTTAAAAAAGGAAAAGTAGAAACAGAGTTGAATCGTTTTAAGGTATAATGTCATTGAAAACCCAACAGTTAGAATTCAAGATTCTTTTAACCAGCAAAAAAATATCTCGCCAATTTAAAAGAATGGCATCTTTAGCACACTCCATTGATTTTCTACGTCGAACCAGAAATTGCAATACGAGGGATATTCTTAAAGTGCTCCATTAGACGAAAACCGTTGCTAAGAGAGATGTAGAAAGAACAAATGAAATCCAAGTTAAACAGTCATGAAGGTTATACTTAAAAAAAAAGCACCATTCAAAAAGTAGGGACAACAGCCTAAAAAAGAATGAAAATAAACGATCCCAGAGAATATTGATTATCGGTTATTCAACTGAAATTGCACGAAGCAAAACAACAGATTAACACTTATTCAACCTGAAACGATTTGCACAAGCAAGCCGTATAGTGCGTTAATCCAGCTGATATTTCAGTTTAATGGTTATGTAGAACAAGGGAAAAAATAGTAAAAGTTATAGGACTAGGAATAATAGCTACACATAACAGCCGCTACAATTAAGGATTACTTAATTTACCGGCTTTTTTCATTCAGTCAAATTAAGAGTTTTTTTTTCTTAATAAATCTTTAATACTTTAGCATTCTTAAATCACAAGTAATAATAAGATGACACAACTGAATAATAGTGTGTCATGAGAAAATATTCATTTCCCCTACGCATGAGGGAGATGATGCATTTCTTCTGGCCCATTTCCACGTCATGAATAGCTTTTCTAGATAAAAGGCTAATTGCAGGTCCGATAGTATGCACAAAAGAGTGAGGTTTGCTCACTACTCATTATCGTTCATCCGGATATTAAATTTCAATAAGACTTTCGTAGATTGGTTTAACTCCTAAGAAGTCGGCCATCATATACGCTGTTAAAGAAAAAAAACACTGGTAACGCATATTGATATCAAGCCTCCAAACCATTTCCAAGTAAACTAATAAAGATAGCTGTTAAAGGCGCTTTACCCTATACAGTAAGTAACCAGCCATAGCAAATAAAATAAACAATGAGTTCAATACTGAAGCATCCATTTTAAAATAATAAATCATAAATTGAGCAAATAGGGCGCACCGAAGAATGGCACCCAGAGATTTAAAAGGGATAAGGAAAAACCTCCAGAACCACATACGCCTCATAAAATATCATCGAGAAAATAAAACGAAAAACAAATAATCCCAACTAAATAGATAGAGAATAAAATTCCAAACCTGGCAGTTGCCGAAAAATTCCCATGCCCCCTCCAAGTCATTCTGGCAAATAAAAGCCCATTGGGATTAATTAAGTAAAAGAGGAATAATCCCGAAATAAAATGCTCCAGAATAAAGAAAAAAATTGATTAAAAATTTTGGCAAGGAATCTAATAAAACTTATAGAGTAAAATCCAGCCTCCAAAACAGAGTGAGAATCCTAAAATGCAAGTAATATAATATTAAGTGGAAGATTTGTTTGACTGTTCGACTGTCCCAATATAGTGGGAGCGTAACCAAAAAAGTTAAAGCAGGACGGAAGTAGCAACAAACCGCTTGATGTAAATGTTTGTTATGAACTTAAAGGAAGAAGAAGTTGTGGATGAACTTCTTCCAATATAAACTTAATCCTGCATGGTGCATGTAAAACAGCTTGCTAAACCTGCTCCAGCTCACACTACGATAATAAAACCTTCTCTTCTGTTTTCATTTCCTTTTGTGTAATTTGCGTGACACCCAATCCCACTGGAAGCTCCTAATTGAATAGAAGGACCTTCTCTACCAAGAAAAAGTCCAGATCCTATTAGCGTAATAGTCCGCCGATGAATTTTTTTCCAAGGGGACAGACCACCATGAACATGAATAGATTACCTTGAACGGACCTTTACTTTGAGAAACCCACTCCTACTGTTCCTGGGTCGCTTTTAACAAATAAAACAATAATAATAGCGAATAGCTTAATGGAAGATAAAAGTCCAAGGAAAGTCAACCATAGAGGTTCTGATGCGAAAAAGATGTATTAAAGGGATAATATTTTCAGAAAAATTATATTCTACACAAACGGAAAAACTTACGATCGAAGCCCAACCAACAAAACCCCAACTACTTTGCTTAGTGATGTAAATCGGATTCGTCGATACTTTAAGTGTTAGTGGAAACAATCTTATCTCATGCGTTTAATCTTTCTTCCTTCTCTAAATATTATTTTAAGTCTCACTTAAAACCATTACTACTACTTTTAGGGTGGACAGAACAAGGTATAAATATGTAATTAAGAAAAATTACCTTTGCTTTTAATAAACGAGAAGTAGGTATTAATTCGATAAGCGGATATTTAAATAAACAAAGGTTCCATAGTCAGTTTGGAGAGCACTACCTCGACAATAGGGGCCGCTGGTTCGGAAGCCAGTGGGCCATACGAAATTGGATTAGAAAAGCCTTAAAAATTTTTGCATAAGTGATTTTCCGCCATGTTATAGGGCCTATTTTTTTTTGTTTCACCCCTTTTCACTTACTTGGTCCATCCTCGTTGCCATCGTACGAAAGCCACGCTTCTAAAAAAAAATTTCCTAATAAAATTTTATTGTTAAGTTCCGTCTTAATGACCTGTGGATCGGCAGGAAGGTTTTTCGGTTTGTTGAGATTCGGGCAGTTCCCTTGAGTATGAAAGGCATCCATATAAATCACGCGAGTAGACGAAAGCTACCTTTTAAAAGTTATTAAGTTCAGATTGATGTATGCTACTTATTTTAGTAAAGAATTTTAAAGCGAGAAAAAAAAGTTGAAAAAAATAGTTAAGGGATATTGGAGGGATGAATTAAAGCATTGTTTTATCCCGGAAAAGGGACAATTAAAAGATGCGTTATTTCCACCGATTTAAATATATGTAATAGGGAAATAATTTCTGTTCGGGAACTTAAAAAAGGGAAGGAAAAAAAATTGCATTTACTGCCTTCTATCTTTAATTTGGCTTTTTTCTTTTTATTTAAAAAAAAAATCTCTTTTTTCCTGTTTCCGA
>Ga0163217_1045545_pt1 | contig 12235 bp, 18 predicted proteins | sample SynspAceP_FD_185933 | JGI IMG/M metagenome (GOLD analysis project Ga0163217, IMG submission 185933) | Saline lake microbial communities from Ace Lake in Antarctica - Synechococcus sp. Ace-P (PacBio error correction) | ecosystem: Environmental > Aquatic > Non-marine Saline and Alkaline > Saline ... | reverse complement strand
AAATGTTTCGGACAAAAGGGGGAAAAGGGGCCCCGCAAATTCCCGGCGGAACGGGGGGGGGCCTTTGGGTTCTTTCGTTGGATTTTTGAATTTTGCGGAACCCGGGGGGGGCTGGGAATTGGGGCCCGGTGGGGAACCCCCCGGCTCCCAAAAAAAGGGGCCCTTTTTTTCGGAAAAAAAAAAACCCCTTGGGGAAAATTGGATTTTTTCCCATTTTTTTTTTCCCAATTTTTTTTTTTTTTTTTTTTGGGGAAAAAAAAAAAAAAACCTGGGAATTTGGCCCGGGGGGGCAGGGGGGAAAAAAGGGGGGGCGTTTTTTGGGGGGGAGGGGACTTAATTTTTTTTTTCCAAGGGGAAAGGGCGGGCAAGTTTTTTTGTGGATTGGATTTCCTTCCCGCGGAGCCTCAAGGGGCACGGGGAATTTTCGGGGTGGCCCCCCGCGTTTTTGGGGGGTTTCGAGGGGGAGGGGCAAAAAAAATTTTTTTCCCAGGGGGGCCGGGGGGGGGAGGGGGCCTTTTTTTTTTTGGACGGGGGGGGAAAAAACGGGGAAAGGGGGGCCCCCAATTTTTGGGGGGGCGGGGGCCGGGGGCGGGCCGATTTTTTTTTCCCCCGGCGTTTTGAAATTTTGGGGGATTATGGGGGGGCGGGAAAGGTCCCCCTGGGGGGAAGAGTGCGAAAATTTTTCTTTTTGGGGGTTTGGGGGACGAAAAAAGGGAAAGGGGTTTTGAATTTTCTGCTCGGGGAAGGGGGTTTTTTTTTTTGGGGCTGATTTTTCTTCGTGTTTTCTGGAGGGAAGGAAATTTTAATTTTTCTTGAAAAAAAAATTTCCAAAAAATTCCGGGCTTGTAAACGGCGGGCCGGGGGTAAAAAGTTAAGGGGGGGGGGCCCCGATTATTTTTTTTTGTTCCCGGGGGCACGGCCGGGGTGGGGGGGACGGTTGTTTTTTCTGGAACTGGTGCGGGGGGAACGGTTTTTTCGAAGGGCGGGGGGGGCCCGTTTTTGGGAAAAACTCTTCGGGAACATTTGGAAAAACCGGGGGTCCCGCGGGGAATTTTTTGATTTTTTTTTTTTCCCCAAAACCCCCCAAATTTGGATTCTTCAAATTTTTTCCCCCCCGCCCCGGCCTTTTTTTTTTTTTTTTTTCAATAGGTAAAAAAAAAAAAAAAGGGGAAAGGGGGATGCGGAATTTTGCGGTTTTTGGCCTTTTGGAAAAAGGGGAAAAGGGGTTGGGGCCAGGGGGGGGCCGGGGGGGGGCCCGGGCAGTTTTTTTTGGGGTTCCAATCCAAAACCCCCCCCAATGTTCTTTATTGGGCGGGGTTTGTTCTTTCCAAGGGGGGGGGGGGGGGCGTTTTTTTTTTTGGGGGGGGAAAAAAAAGGGGGGCGGTTCCCCGGGGGGGGGGGGCAGGGGGAGGGGGGGGGGAAAAAAAAATTTTCAAAATGGGGGGGCCAGGGGGGGGGGGGGGGGGTGGGGGCTTGGATTATTTCCAGGGAGGGGGGGGGGGGGCCCTAAAAAAAGGGCCGGCACCCGTTTCCGGGGCATTTTTTTTTTCTTAATTTTGGTTTGGGGGCCTCCCAATTTAGGGGGGCCTGGCCAGCCTTTGGAAAAAAAAATTTCCGGGAATTTTTTCAGGTTTTGGGAAAACCCAGAAGGGGAAAACCAGGGGCTTTAAAACCGATTTTTCCCCCCCGGCCGGAGCCGGGGGGGCCGGTGGGGGCTGTGGGGATCGGGAAAAGCTTTTTGAAAGGGCCCCGCCCGTTTCTGGCTTTTTTTCCCGGGGCCCAGGTTAGGTTTTTGGGGTTTTGAAAGGCCTTTTGGGAAAAGGAAGGGGCCAAAAAATTTTTTTTTTCCCCTTCGAATTGGGGGGATTGAAGTTTTCGGGGGGGGGGGCTTTTTTGGGGGTTAAAAGGGGCGGCAGGCGGGGGAAAGGGGGGAAGGGGGGGGAAACAAAGGGGCCAGGCCGGGGGGGGCCTTTTGGGCCCTGAAACCAGGTTTTTGTTTTTTTTTTTTTTCAGGGGCGTTTTTCCCGGGTTCCCCCCCCCGTTTTTTTTTTCTTTGGTGGGGGACGGGGGGGGCGGGACATTTGTTTCGGGGAGGGAATTTGGGGGAGAAACGGAATTTTGGGGGGTCCCCCGCCCGCCTTTTGGGGAAAAGGGGGGGAGTTTGGGGGGGAGCCCAGCCCCTGGGGGTTTTTTTCGGGGGAGATAAATACTCCCCCCCAAGATTTTCTCGGTGGGGGGGGGGGGGGAAAAAAAAAAGGATGGGGCGGGGGGGCCGTTTCAAAATTCCGGGGGCCCACCCGGGGCAATTTTTGTGGGGGGGACCCCCCGAAAATTTTTTCCCCCATGGGGCCCCCCCGGCCGGTTTTTCCAAAGGCCCCGTTTTTGGGGGGGGGGAACGTTTGCCGCAAGGGGGGGGCGGGGGGGCCCGATTGTGGGAAGGTTTTCCTTTTTTGCGTAGTTTTTCCCCAGAAAGCGCCAAAAAAAAAACGGGGGCGGTTATTAGAAAGTTTTGTTTTTTTTTGAACAACAGCGGGGGGGCTTTTTTGGGGGGCTTTTTTTTTTTGGGGGGGCGGGAAAACCCCCCATTTTTTTTTTTCTTGGGTTTTTTGGCCCGGGGTTTGGGGGGGTCAGCCTTGGTTTGTTTGGGGGGTCGGATTGGGGGGTTTCAATCCGGGATTAAAAAAAAGATTTTTTTCCCCCAGGCCCCTTTTTTTGGGCCAATGGGCCCCTTTGTTTGAAAAGGGAAAAAACCGGGCCGGGCGGGGGTTCGGGGCTTTTTTGGAAAAATTTTTTTTTCCCCAAAAGAAAAGGGGGGATTTTTTTCACGGGGGGGGCCCCCGTTTTGGCGAGGGCGAATTTCTTTTTCTTCGGGGCCCCGCAAAACTGGTTTTCCGCTTTTTGGGGGCCTGAACGGGCGGGCTTTTTTTTTTTTATTGGGGGGGGGCTTTCAAAAAGGGGGCCCAAAAAAAAGGGGGGGGGGGGGGGGGGCGGTTTCTTTGAAAGAAAAAAAAAACCCGGCTCCGGGGGGGGAAAACCGGTTTCGGGGAAAGTCGGGTTTGGGCCAACGTTTCAAACCCCCCCCCCCCCCCGGCCCCCCCAACCCCGGGGGGGGGGCCCAGGGGCCAAAGGTGTGTGTCGGGACGGGGCAAAAGAAAAAGCTTTCGTCCGGGGAGCGGGTCCGCTCCCCGCCCCATTTTCGCCCAGGGGGGGGGGGCGGGAAAAAACACCACCGGGGGCTTTTTTCCCCTCCCCAAAAAAATATTTTTCCCAATTTTTTTTTTTTTTTCTTTTTTTTTTTTTTTCCCGGCCCTGCCGGGCGGTTTCCCCCCACAAAGGGGGGGGCACCTTTTGGGCCGCCCCCCAGGGTGGGGGGCGGGATGGGCCCTTTGCCCTTTTGGAGGGGGGGGGGGGGGGGGGCCGGGGGGCCCAAAAAAAGCGGGGGAACCCCCGGGTTGGGACCCCCCGCCCGGGATTGGGGCCAGGGGGAATTTTTTTTCTTTTTTCAAAATTTTCCCCCCATTTTTTGGGTTTGTTTTTTGGGGGGGGGGGGTGACCCCAAAAAAAATTTCCTTTTTGGGGCGGGGGGAAACAAAAAAAAAACCCCCCCGGGGAACAATTTTATTGCCGGGGGGGGGGGGGCTGCCCTTTTTTTTTCCGGAATTTTGGGGGGGATTTTTGTTTTTTTTTGGGTGCCCTTTTCTTTTATAAAAACAAAAATAATAAAAAAAACCCCAACCGGGAACCCAAAAAACAGGCGGCCAACGGGCAACTTTTCCGGGGCCGGGGAAATTTGGGGCGGGGGGGGGGGGGCTTTTTTTTTTTAGCCCCCCCATTGGGGGCCGGGGTTATATCTTCACTTTTTTTTTTTTCCCATGGGGGGGGGGGGCCCCCAAAAAAATTTTGTTTTAAAAAGGGAAAAATCAAAACAAAAATTTTTCAATAAGGAAGGGGGTTTTTCTTGGGGGAAATTTCCGAAATTCCTCCAAAATGTTTGGCCGGAACGCGTTCTGGGCTTTAAAAATTTTTCGGGGCCCCCCCACAAGGAGGGTGGTTTTTGAAGTTGGTTTGCCGGGGGAATAAAAAAGCCTTTTTAAAAAAAATTTCTGGTGGAGGACCCGGGCGGGGAGGGGCCCCGGAAAAATTTTTGGGCAAAAAAAAGGGAAACCAACCCCCCCCCCGGCCCCAATGAAGGCCCCCCCGGGGGAAAAAAAACCCCGGAAAAAACCCCAAACAATTTCCAAAAAAAACCGGGGGCTTTTTTTTGGTTCTTCGGGGCGGATTTATTTTTTTTTGGGCCCCCCCGCGGGGGGGTTTTAAATTTATTTTTCCCGGGGCCCCAACCAAGGCGCGCTTGGGCGTTTTTTTTTTTTTTTATTTACATGTGGCCATTTTTCCGGGATTTTTTGATGGATGGGGGTTCCTCCTTTTTGTCGGGGTGGAAAAAAGATAATCTTCGGCCCCCCCCTTGGGGGGGGGCTTGGGTTTTTCCCTATTTTTTGGGGATGGGCGAATTTTTTTTTTTTTTTTCCTTCGTTTTGGGGGGCTGGGGGGCCTTTTTTTTTTTCGCCATTTTTTTTTTTTTGGGGGGGCTTGGGCGCCGGGGGGTGGAGCCGGGGGGGCCAAAAAGGGCCGGTTTTTAAAAAAAAAAAATTGAGGGAAACCTTTTAAAAAAAACTTTTTTTCCCCCCCAAGTTTGATACAAGGGGTTAAGGTCAGAAAAAAGCTTTTGTTGCCGGAGAAAGGTGCAAAAAAAGGGCCAAACCCCCACAAAAAAAGGGGGGCAAAAAATTTTTTCCCGAAAGGGGCCCGGCCCCGAAACCCCAAAAAAAACCGGGTTCCGGGCTCGCGCCCAAAGGGGAATTTTTTTTCCCTTTCAATTGGCATTGTATGTTGCTCCAAACGGGCCGGGGCGGGGGGGGGCCATTTCCGGAAGCCCGGGGGGGGGCTTTTTTTTTGGCCCCCCAGGGGGAACCCCCGGCCCAAAACTTTTTGGGGGCCCGCGGCACCCCCTTTTTTTTTTTTTTTTTTTTGCACCCCCCCCCATTTTTGATTTTTTTTTTTTGGGCCCCAGGGGAAGTTTTGGGGGGGCCCCCCCAAAAATTTTGGGGGCGGGGGATTACCCCAAAGTTTTGGAAATTTTTTGCAAGGGGCCGGAAAAGGGGGGGCGCCATTTTTGGCGGGGGAAAAGGGTGGGGGCGGGGAAGGGGGAAAAAAAAACCCCCCAATTTTTTTCCGGGGGCTTTTAATTTCCCAGGCGGGGGGGGGGGGGGGGGGGGGGGCCCCGTTATTTTTTTTTTCCCAACCATTTTTTCGAGGGAAAATGTTTTGAAAGGGGGGGGCCCCCCCCCACCCCCGATTTGTTTTTGGAAGGGGAAAGGCGGGGCCCCCGGGAAACCCCCAAAGGGGGGTTTTTTTTTTTTTTTTTTCCCTTTTTCCAGGGGGGTCCAAAAAAGCCGGGGGCCCACCACGGGGGGGGGGGGGGGGGGGACCCCCCCCCGCCCCCCCGGGGTCCCCCCCAAAGGGGGGGGGGGGGGCCCGTTCCAAAAAACCGGGCAATTTTTACTTGGGAAAAACATTTTTTTTTCCCGCGGGGGAAAAACCCGGGGGGGAAAATTTTTTCCCCCAGGGTTTTGGGGGGGATTTTTCCGGCGAACCGGGTTTGGGGGGGGGAAAAGGTTGGGGGGGCCCGGCCAATTTTTTTTGGGTTTTTCGGGAAAAGCAAAAAAGGGGGACTTTTTTTCCGAGGGCCTTTTCCCGGGGGGACGGGGGAATGGGGGGGTTTTATTTTTTTTTTTCCATTTTGATTTTGGGGGATTTTGGGGGGTTTTTTTTTTTTTTTTGATTTTTTTTTCATTTTGCGCGCGCGCGGAATGGGTTTGGCCCCTTTTTTTTCTTTCTTCCATTTGGGATTTATGGGGATGGGGGGACCCGGTTGGCCGTTTTTTTTTTTTGCTTTTGGGTTTGCCCTTTTGTTTTTTTTCCCCGGGGGGGGGGGCCGTTGGGGGCAATGGGGGAAAATGGGGGGGGGCTTTTTTTGTTCCCTTGTTTGAAAAAAAAACGCAAACAACCGGCCGGTTGGGCCCCGGGGGGGGCTCGGAACCCGGGGCAAACGGAAAACAGGGGGGGGGGCATAAATTTTTTCGGGCTTTTTGGAAGGGGGGGGGGGGGGGGCAACAGGGGAAAAGGGGGGGGGGGGGGGGGGGGGGGCCGGAACGGGGGCAAAAGCTAATTGTTTCAAAAAGGGCGTTTTGAAAAAACTGGGGGGGCCCCCCCAAAAAAAATTTCCTCCCATTGGGAAAAAAGGTTGGTTTGTTGGGGCCCCCCCCTTTGGGGGGGTTTTTCCACCCATTTGGGGGGAATTTTTTTACTTGGGGAAAAAAAAGGGGGGAAACCCACACGCAAAACCCAGGGGAATTTAGGGGGGGGGGGGGGAACCGGCCCAAAAAAACAACCGGGTTCCCATTGGGGGCGGGTGTTTGGAGTTTTGCTTGGGGGCCAAAAGGGGGGGGATTGGGGGACGGAGGGAAAACCCCCAAACGGCCAGGGGAAAACCCCCCCCCCACCCCCACGCGGGGGGGGGCCTTTGGGGAAGTTTTTTTGGGGGGGGGGCCCAACACCTTTTTTCATTTTTGGGCAAATTTTCATTGTTTTAAGGGGATTTGAAAAAAAAAATTTTAAAAAAAAAAACCGGCGGGCTTTTGGGCCCGTTTGGGGCCCCCCGGCGGGGCCCCCGGGGCGGGGGGCATGGACAAAAAAAATTAAAAACCCCCCCATTTTTAAAGAAGGGAAAAAACGAAAACCCAAAAAAAAAATGGGGCTTTAAAAAACCCCCCAAAAGGGCGGGGGCCCCCCCCCCACCGAATTCTTTTTGGGGGGGGGGGGCCCAGGGGGGTTTTCCGGTTTTTGGGACGGCCCAAATTTTGGGGCTTTTCAGGGGGGGAAAAGCCGCTCTCTCTTTTTAGGGGGAAAACAAACCCCCTTTTTTGTTTTAGGGAATTGGGGCCTTTTGCTGGCTTGTTTTTTTGGAAATTTGGGAACCCCCCCCAAATTTTTTTTTTCCCCCGGGGGGACGGGGTGGGGGGGGAAAATGGGGGCCCCGCCCCCCAAAAGCGGGGTTTGGGGGGGGCCGTGATTTTCGAAACCGGGGGTTTCAAAAAGGGCGCCGCCCAAAAAAAAGCCGCCGGTGGTGGTGTTGATACCTTTTCGCCCCCCGGTAACGTAAGGTTTTAGGGGAAGGGTAAGAAAAATTGCGGGGGGAGGGGTGGGGGGGGGGCATGGGGGGGCTTTGGCTTTCCCGGTATTTCCCAACCCCAAAAAACCTCCGCCCAAACGTTGCAAAGAAATTAAAGGGGTGGGGGGCCGCGGGGGGGTCAAAGGGATTTTCAAAGGCCCCCGGCCACGTGGGGGAAACCCGGGGATTTTCATGGGGGAGGCCAGGGGGGGGTTTTTTTCCGGGGGGCTTTTCCGGGGGGGCGCCCTCGTTGTGTTCGAGGGGATGGCCGGAGAAAACAGGGCGTTTTATTTTGAGGGGGAAGGGGGTTTTTCGCACTCTTGGGGGGGGCTTTTTGGAGGTGGTTTTTCCCCCAGGGATAATAAGGGGTGGCAGGGAGGGGGGGGCTTTCGGGGGGTTTTTTTTTCCAGGGATTTTCTTTGTGGGCGGAGGGGCTGAGGTGTATCTTTTGATCGGGCCTAAGTTCTGGATTTTTTCTATTCAATATCCCATAAAAGCGTTCCGGGCCCCCGTTTTTTTATTTAGGTTTAACCCATTTTTTTGGGGGCGCCCGGGGGCAATTTTTTTTTTGTGTGGCTGGGGGGGATTTTTCGGGGATCAAAAACCCGGCCGGGTCTTTCTGCCCAAAACCGAGGGGGGGCCCCATTTTGTCTTTTGCTCGAAAATTTTTTCCATTTTGTCGGAATTTTTAGGGAAATTTTTTTTTCCCCAAGCTCACATGTCTTCCGAAGGTTTGCCGCGTCATTCGTACAAATTTATTAAAACGGATTTCCCCGGGAATCGCGGATTTCCCAAAGCGCAGCAAAACCAAAAAAAAACCCGCCAAAAAATAAAAATATAAGAACATACCGGAAAACTTTTCTTTGGTAGTTTTTTTTTTTTTTTTTCTTTTTGACCCTTTTGTGTATAGGTGGCGGGGGAGGGGCGACGCGTCTGGGATATTTTCCCCCCGGCTGCGTATTTTTTTATCTGTGAGGGCAAGTCCCTCAACGGGGGGGAAACTTGGGGCAAAAAAAAAAAAAAACCATTAAGGGGGGGGCAAAAACTGAAAGTTTTTTTTCCCGTTTTTTTTTTTTCCCTTTTGGGGGTTTAGCTTCGGGGAACCACCCCTCCCCCCCCCCCTTTGGAATTTTTCCTGGTGTCGGCGGGGCAGGGCCGGGGCAAGAGCAATTTTCTTATTTTTCCCGGGGTGGGCAACATTTCCGCGCTCCTCATTTGGGCGTGCGCGCCTGGTTTTCCTGGTGTGGGAACGTAAGGTTTATTTGGGGAATAGTTTGGGGGGGAAGGTACCGGTAATAAACATGCGGGGAAAAACTTCGGGGTAAATAGGGGGGGGGGGTTGGGAGTGCGCGGCGGGTGTGGGGGTGGGGAAACAATTGGAGGTAATGGGATGGACGGGAGGGGGGCGGGTGGGTGCGCGGGGGACTCCCCAGTTTTTTTTCGGGGTTGATCATTTTTCGGGCCGGGGATTCACCCGGCCGGTCTCCGGGAGGTTTTGGGAAAGGAATGTTTTTCTGGGGTGCTGTGGCCTTCGCGCGTTTTTTTCGCTTTATCCATCAAAGAAAATTTTTTTTGTGTCCTTTTCCTCCAAAGGGGAATTGGCGGTGGACCGGTCACTTTGGAAGGGTGATTAAGTACAATGGAAAAAAGCTTTCATTCCGTCCGAAACCCGCCCAAGGGGAAAACCATTTTGCCGAAAAGGCTTTTCGAGGGGTTTTATAAAAAAACCCCCATTTTGGGGGGGGGCCCGTTTTTTTTTTTCACAAAAGGGCCGGGGGATTCAATGGGGTGCTAAGGTTAATCCGCGGGTTTCATTCCCCCCCCCCCAAAGATCGGCAGGGAACGGTGGTTTGTGTGTCGCGTAGAAATCTGATCATACACCACGTTGGTGGGGGGGATGGGGGGGCCCGGCATCGGGGGGGGGGGGGGGGGGCGGGGCCAAGGGGGGGCTGAAAACCAGGGGCTCGGGGCATGTGCGTTCCTACTGACTTTCGCAATTATCGATCACGGAAAGACAGAATTGGGCAAAATGTGAATATTTTTGGGGTAAAATCTTTCCGCAAATTGTAATAGTTATTTTGTGTTTTGGCCCCAATCTTTGTTTTGTATGTGTGTTTGTTGGGCCTTCTTTGATTTGTGTTATTCTTCCGATGAGGGTTGGGGGGGGGTGGTGCCCCCCGAATAATTTTTGTTTTCTGTAAGATGGGATTTTGTTCGGAAATATACTTCCCGGCAGGGTTTTTTATTTTTTTTTTTCAAGGGGGATCGGCTCAATCATGGGGTCGATTTATTTATTTTGGGGGGGAGAATAACCCAGAAAGAATTGGGTGGGTGGACTCCGTTTTTTTTTTCCTCAGGGCCTCAGGGCGCTCTGGGTGGGGGCCCTGCGGAACCCCCCGCTCAGTTTTGGGGCGAAAATTTTTTGTGTTTTCTCATCCGGGGTTTTTTTGGTGGGCCGCTGTTGAGCGTTCCTCTTTTTGTAAAAAACCCCGATCCCCAAAAAACCTGGGGGTTTTTTTTTGGGAAGGTTAGTTTTTCGGAGATGACGGGGTACGAATGGCGGCGGGGGACAAGAATACGAGACCCACCCTCTTTTTTTGGTCGGTGGGGGGGGGGCCAGAAAATTTTTTAATGGGCGGTGGGGGCTGATGGGCGTGGGGTAAAAAATGGGGGGGGGCGTTTAAAATGCTCCTCGGCGGTTTTTCGGCTTGGGGGATGGGTTGTAGCAAGTTGTTTTTCATCCCCCCCAAGAGGGGGATCCATGGGGCGCGCCACGGGGAGGGGGTGGGTTGTTTTATTTTTTATTGGGCCCCCGTGATTCCTCCGGGAGTGGGGCTGTGGCGGGTTGGGCCGTTTTTCCTCTTTGGGGGAAAAAAAAATTTTGGGACAAAGAATTAGTTGTGTTCCCCGGGGCGGGGGGGGCCCCTCTAGATTACAAAGCTATAAAAGATCCCGGGACGGGGGGTAGGGGTGGGGTGGGGCTGGGGGGGCGGGAAAAAAAAAAAAATCAGCCCCACCCCACAGGGGTTGGGGGGCCCTTGGGAGGGCATCTGGTCGGGTGGGTCCCCCCCCGGGGCCGGCCCCCGGGGCCCATTGGTTTGGGGCCGGGTGGGTGGACGGGGTCGGGGGGGTACACTTTGGGGCTCTTTTGGGGAACCTTTCAAAAGGCCCACCTTTTCTTCCTGTTATTTACTTTTATTTGGTCGGGCGGGTTGGCAAATAAAAACCAAGTTTTGGGGGGGGGCCGGGTTGAGGTGTTTTTCCCGCTTTTTCCCTTTTGGCCTTTTTTTTAGTTCTTCCCATGGCGGGTGCTGCGTTTTGGGGAAGAAAATGAAACCCCGGTGGAGACCTATTGGTTGGTTTTTTTTTTTTATTTCCTGCCGGAATTTTTTACATGGGGAAGGGGGGGGGTGCGGGATTATTTCCGTGGGGGGAAGAAAAGAGGGGGGGGGGGGGGGGGGGGGTGTTTTGGGTGGGGGGCCCCAAAATAAAGAAACCGGGGGGGTCGTGGGAGGGGGTGTTTTCGGGATTTCGCAGATGGCGCCATTTTGTTTTATATGTTGGTGGGGTTGGATTTCTTCAGGGGGGGAAAGGGTGGTGGAAAAAGGGTTTTTCAGATGGGGAAGAGGCCCCGGGGGGCCCAAGGGGGGGGGGGGGGCGTGATTTTCATAAACAGAAGGGGCGAAATAGGGGGCTTGATTGGGGGGGGGGGGGGCTTAACTGGGGGGGCGGATTTTTTTTTTTTTTTTTTTATTTTTTTTTCCAAAAAAACCCCCCCCCGGGGTGATAAATATGGTAATTTTTCCTTCCCGAAAGATGGGGGGTGCGGGGGCTTGTGCGATTAGGGTGTTTTAAATGGGGGGATTTTTGGGCCCAAAAAAACCAATTTTTTTTCAATACATGCACGAAACCTTTTTCGTTTTTTCCCCCGAGATGCCCTACCTGCAACCGGTGGACAGGTGTGGGTGTGCGGGGGGGTGGACCGGGGATAAATAATAGCCAGCGGCGAGGGGCGTGGCGTATCGTATTCCGCGAAAATTCACTCTTTGATATTTTTTTTCCCGGGGAGGATTTTGGAGTTGTTTATTTTCCGGGGGAATATTTTTGAAGCGGCCGGGGGGGGCTCTGGGCCCCCCGCGGGCGTAAAATCGCTATAAACTTTTTGTTCAAAGCCCGGAAACTGGGGGGTAGGACTCCCGGGGGGAGAATATGTGGGGTGGCATTTTTTTATGGAAATTAATATAACAGAGCCCGTGGTGGCGGGTGGAAAATGTTTTGGGGGGCCGGGTTTCTAGGCTCGGGGCAAAGAAAGGAGGTGGGAACCTCCGGTCGGTTAGTGTATTTATTTGATGCGAGGGTCTTTTTTGAAGGGGAAGGCTTCTGGTTTTTATTGAGCCTTCTTGTTTTTTTTCCGGGGGGCGTTAACCCAAATGATTTTTTTGCGAAGGGATTTTTCCGCGATGTTTTTTTTTTTCCCATTTTTTAGCGAAAATATTTTTTCGGGAGGGGCGTTTATTTGATTTTTTTTGTTGTGCGGGGGGATTAAAAAGGGGTGTTTTAGGGGGTTCGGCTGCTGTTTTGAATTAGTGGCGATATTTAGACCCTTCTTGTTGCTTATTTTTGGTTTGGCCCCCCAGGGGGTCTCCTTCCCGGGTTTCCAAGGCGGAGGGAATATTTTTTGCCCCTCTTGTGGGGTTATAGGCTCCGGGGTTTTGAAGGGGGGGTAAAGGGGGTCCAAACAAGGCGCGGGGGGGCGGCCCCCCAGCTTCGATCCTTTTTTTTGTTCCATAACTCCATTGGGTCTTTGCAGCGGGGGGGGGGTGAAACCATTTTTGTTAAATTTTTTTGGAAAAAAAAAACCCCAGGGGGGTAAAAAAGCGGGGGCTTGTGTGTGGAATGGAGGAAAAAAGGACGGGGTTGGGCCCTTGTTTTTACCCCCTTTTGGCGGGGGGTGGCTTTTGTAGTGCCGGCTTTTTGCGAAAGAAAAAAAATTCTTTTGCTTTA
>Ga0163217_1102327_pt1 | contig 12236 bp, 10 predicted proteins | sample SynspAceP_FD_185933 | JGI IMG/M metagenome (GOLD analysis project Ga0163217, IMG submission 185933) | Saline lake microbial communities from Ace Lake in Antarctica - Synechococcus sp. Ace-P (PacBio error correction) | ecosystem: Environmental > Aquatic > Non-marine Saline and Alkaline > Saline ... | reverse complement strand
TATTGTCCCAGTTATCGAGTAGAAATTGGGTCCACTTGATGAAGAATTCCGGGATTTTCCAGTTGGTAAACTGATTAACCCCTAGATTAGCAGCAGTCCATTCCATAAAGCGACTGGCTATGAAGCTAATATCCTAGTTTTATGTGAATATTATTTCTACTTGAAAGATACAAGTGCTGGTCGTTTCTCACGCCCGATTCTTTGAGGATAACACTGTTTCTACTTTCTATAGTGGGTACTACTTAACATAGGGTATTCTTTGCGTTTTTTTCGTAGCATTATTCTCATATTGTAGGTATAATCCAACATTTTATTAAGTTTGTATTAAAATTGATTCTACATCATTATAATATCGAAATGAATGAAATTCTTTTTGAAATAAATGCGAAGAATAGGTTTCTCAAGTTAATCTATTTGACAAGACAAATTTAAAACAATAATTTACCGAATTATATAATTATAACTTTATAAAATTTTATAAAAAGTATAATGTAAGGAAAGCCAATAAACTTCGATCGAAAGTAGGTATTATAGAGTTCACACGACATGTAATAATACTTTTTTTTTATCAACAATCATGAATACGATAAAAATTTGCATCAGAACCTTCTTATTGCGCTTCGAGCACTCTAAAGAACATTTTTCTCCTATAATTCCTTAACTGATTATAACTAGGACCGGCGTATCGGTAACAGGAAGAACTTACCATTGCCAAAAATTGCATGAATTTATTAACCACTTCACTTTTTATAGATGCCGAAACATGCTTCATCCCGCCTTAATATTGAAAAGATGAGTAATGGAATTCCACTCAATACGAGGATCGAATGCCTTGGCCCAAACCTTAGCAAGCTCTACTTCGTGATTCCCATACCACTGGTGGAGCTATTTAAGCTTGCTCTTCCTTAAAAGAGTCTTGTCGTCAGATCCCCTCCATATACACATATAAGAAATTAATATTGTGATTCAGTTGTAAAGGTGTAAGAGACATTGATCTGGAACGGATTGCTGCTCGAAAGAATCATTACATGAAGAGCCGTATGCATCGATTGCGCAGTTCGATACTTGGGAGTGAAACCCAGCCTATGATGGATGAAGAGGGATAATCGATCAAAATCCAGAGATATGTCGTGGCAGCGATTAATGATACTTAAAATAATACACAAAAGTAAAAATTGCTGAATCAATCCTCTACTCTAATCCCCCAGATTGATCCAAAAAACAATTGAAGTGATCTTAAAATAGGTTTATTTAACTGGCTTTGGCAATCCCTTATTTATGGATGTGTAAGTCAAATAATGTATTTCCCAAGAAATGGTTTTTGGCAATGTACACTGTGGACTGTAAGAATCTGGAAAATCCTGAGGATCGCTTCTGATATACTCAAGAGATGCGGGATACTGCATGAGTTTCGACGCAGAATACTTCTCACAACCAGAGTGCGAAGACGAATTCGCATGATGGGAAAGGGGCATATGTTTTTTCCAGGTTTTGCAGAGATGCTATCGGCACTCTTTTACCTGCGCCGACAGCTGGTAATATGACTCAACCTTTCAAGGAGGAAATACCACTTTGCTTACCTGTAGTAATGGAGTTCTTCGAATCCATCGCATGGCTAGGTCCATGAGTCGCATTTGGCACTAAAGAAAAATGTGGTCACTGGCGAAGTCGCCCAGGACTCGGATGTTATACTGGTCGTCGTGTTGATGCGCCACCCGTCAGAATCACCTACAGATTCGGAGCTCAGTATAGTCGGCTCGCTGCAAAGCCGCAGTGATTTATTGTATGCACTTTGAAAGCTTCAATCCAGTCTCGATGTTCACTATTCAAAATTTCTTTGCAAATAGGCAGAAACTGCCAAGCGGTTGGAATTCCCATTATCCGGAGTACATGTTCTCACTTGGCGTCGGTTTGAATAAACTTGCTTGAGAATGGCTATAAAGTGCTGTGATAGGCATATAGACGGCTTGATTTCGGAGCGCAAATGATGCTGCAAGATCCAGTATGGAGTTAGCACGAGAGTGCCTGTCGTTTAGCATGTTGGTTGTTGGGAGAGAGCGGCAATCTAAATAGATCTTTCATCCCGCATCCTTATTAATAATTACCATATTTTTGAAAATTTAAACTATGGAGTATAATTTCCCTATACTGTACAACTCCGAACTCTCTTGAACAACTTTATATAGATACGGGTGATTTTGTGATACGTTTCCTGCGACTCCATATTCTCGTATGTACCCGAGGATGAAAATATCTCCAGCTTTCGAGATTCACCAATGCGGTGACTCCCAAAAGAAAGCTATTGAAAGCCAAGGTGTTTATCTTAAAAGCCAATGTTCGAACCCCTATGTTTTATCTCCTCGTAAATCGACTTTTCTTTCACTTCATGAAGAGGTGTCCCCAATGAATCATGAGCTCAGATTCTCCTCAAGTATCAATGTGCCAGGGTTTTCTATTCATCCATGAGATCGAGATATGTCTAAAGCGGGAGGTCCAATGGGGAAAAATCCTTCGAACTGGGACCATCAATTCCGGCTTTGTATTTTGATCAAAGAGTTAAGGAGAACGGGAGAAAATCCAAAAAAGGATGCTTCATTGCTGATTATTTTGGTTGGCAAGTGCAGATCTCTGTATGATCTATTATCTACCATGACAAGACCCATTTATAGTTAGTGATGGGAGGCAAATTCTATGATCAGTCTTAGCTGGATGCTTGCAAGTCTGAGCCAAAAATCACAAATGAATGTCACGCTTATAAAATAGGAAGTGTATTATTCCGTCGATGTCAATGCTTAAGTACGGAGAGTTTAACTTACAATCCAAATCACAAATAAACCCCAACCTATGACGAAACTATTGCCTATTCACATTCGTATTGTACCCGGCCAGCTTTTCTGATAATGAACTCTTCCTCTGTCAATCGCACCTGATAAATCAAGCATAATACAGAACTAATCACTTGAAGAATTAAACCTTATGCTGTAAAGTTACAGAAAAAAGTCGCTCAAATATTTCTAGAGACATAGAAATCTTTCAAAATACACTTTGGACAATTTGGCACATGCAGGTGGTATGAAAGTTTTTCAGTTGCTCTCGATCTCCAGAAACTCTGTGTCTAGATAACAAATTGGGAAAAATGGGAATGAGTGCCTTGAATCTCTGAGGATTAGCATTCCAGAGTTTGACTAAGCCTAATCTTCTTTGGTGTGAGAGCGCGACAGCTGGTCGTATTCCCGAGCCACATTCTGATATCGGAGGGCTGTCCAAAAATTTACAATTAAAATGTAACAAATTACTCCGCCTTTCATGCAACAATGTCGCCCAACACGCTTCATGTGGGTATTAGGTAGGTGTTAATAAGCAAGTATGCAATAAAGAGCACCTATCTCAAATGACTCAATATTGTAGGTGCAATGAAAAAAAATGACACTATCTCAGTGTCGATGGAGAAGAAGGGTTTCCCTGCAAATTTATCTACTAACTTGTTGGATGGAGTCTTGTACACTGGATTAGGATCGCTTCGGATTCGTGTTCGAGCACAGAACTGATGCCCCCGACGATTGCAATTTCTGACTAATCATACGTATTTTAAGTCTACACACGTGGAGTATAGCGAGTCACAGTGACTGATCACATACTTCCAAACAAAATCTGCATGATGCTAACACTACTCTCAGTTGACTTGAGACTCTCAATCTCTCACACCGGAATTGAGCATTACGTAAGGCGATGTGACAGTGTACTCCTTTTTTTTTAGACAAGCGACACTACTTGGAGATCAATATTACACTGCATGTAATTGAGGAGGCTAGATAATCCCACAATAGGTTATGAAACTTGCTGCTTAGGTCTATTAGCTGAGCAATCAGTTGATACAAAGTAGCTTCTACCCCAGCGTGCCCTCAGGTCGGACGATGATATGTTATTCCGATAATTGTGGCGCTTTTCAAGTATTCTAATCACTAGCAATTATCCTGGACAATTTCGCCGGAAAGCTGAAGGCTAAAACAATTATGATGTGCTGGGTTTTTCTGGAATCGCAGAACTGGCCGGATGCAACTCAACAAGTCAAACTTCCAATGATGGCATCCACCGATCTTGACTGCGAGACTAGTACGCGCATTTGATTTGTAGCTATCGATTTGACATAGGAAAATTGATTTTAATTTCTGGATTCAAATCAAAACAGTCTTATTTACCCCAAATGTAACACCGTTTATGTGACTCAAGGGCAGTCGTTGCTTATTATGAGAAAAAACTGTTTCTGCTTCCTCTAGCAATCATGAGCTGGCTGTTTATATTAAATATTTACTTCTCTGCAATATAAACTCAGCCGGTCTGTACTTAAACTATCCTTTACTCCTACAATCAAGTTATTATCAAAAATATCCTGACGTCGTCATTGCGTCTCACCCAATCCCACTTTGACACATAGAAAGCCTCCTCAGGACTTCCATCACATCTCCAATTACGCTCGATCGTTCAGATACTTGTCAGAAAATTAGAACAACTCCTTTCACCTTAGCCCAAGTAATGTAGAATGGTTCAAAAAACGGGCGAATTGTATAGTTCCATATTTTGAGGATTGTTCAATCACATTTGTATGTGGTTCGTCTTACGGTACGTCCTCTATTTGGTTGCATTCCAGCGAGTCGATCCGGGTTCTCCCATACCCATTCCTTTTCAGAGAAATTCCCGTATCGCATTAATAAGATTTCCGAATTAGCTATGTTAAAAGCCTCTGTTCAGATCTGAAATTGAAACAGTGACTTGTAAACAGGATTTATGAGTACATTTGCGGGGCTTTCCAGACCCCTCTTTCTCGTCAGTTCGTGCATTAGATGCCAGCCATAAAACCCCGAAGGAGTAATAATCCACAGTTTATTTTGGAATTCCGTCGCATCACATTCCCCTGTAGGTGGACTAAAGCTATCAGTCCCTGATGAAAATAGTGCTCCAGAAGCGCGTGCTTGGTGTCTGGAATTACAAAAAATGTCTGATCTGAGGCACTCAAGAGTGCAAGATTTGTCTGAGAACTCTAAAGTTTCTAAATTAGACAGAATTTCCAGTTGTGAATGTATTGTGATTAGCAAACACAGCTAAAATTAATGATGCCAGCGATCATAGCCGCATCCAGCACGTGCTGTTATCTTCGATCCCATTTCTACATTCCGTACAAACGACAATTATTCCCCTGCATTTAGCACCCTGATTCCCGTTGCTGGGACTTCCAATACATCGAGATCGATTCCACTGATGGTGCGCAGTGCGCGTGTAAGCATTTGCTGATAGTATCTTCAAAATGTCTCCTCCTCAAAAGTACAAGCTCGAGGATAATTATTGTAACGATCGAGACTCTTTCATTCGTGTACCTTCCATGCACGTGAGAGTCCATTAATATGCTGATTTTCAATAAATCAATAATCTTGCATACCCTGTCCATAATTCCCAAAACCCCGAGACGACATATGTAAAAGTACTATCCTCCTTTTCAATAACCAAGCCTTTCAGTGAATTAGTAGACTCAACCCTTGTTGATTTGAAAAAGTAGAAAGGAGCTCTTCACGAGTGTTGATTGTTAAGCTATGAAGGGAATGGATCAGAGAGAAGAGCATGGTACGTACTCATAATTTGCTGGGGAGCCGTTCTCCAAGATTTTGATCTCAAGAAACTCTAAAAAGGAGTGATTCTCCTTATTGGGTATTTAAAACTGGATTTCACTTGATCGACATTCGACTTTCAGTATAGCAATTATAATTGCCTGTGAAATTCGGCCTTTCAAACCAGATGCGGACAGAGCGGGTTGAGGGGAAAGCTCTTGAATATCCAAATGCCAGTCTTTGTATCTCTTTTCAAGTAACCTTCAAAAAAAATTTTGTTAAACGTAGTGTAAGAGTATATGAATTAGAATCCAAAGTCTGAACTGTATCGTCTTGCTTATTTGCTTATATATTGGTTTTGCTAAAAAAAGTTTCTGCTTCGTTATTTTTCCGCAATCAAAATTTCCTGCGACACCTGCAACCATCCATATATCCAGGAAATTTTGGAGGCTTGATTCAGAATGGAAATCAAGAATTTATGATCATAACGAGGGACTTGCTAAAATTGGTCATTATTTTGATGCGGATAAAGTGGAAGATCAGATTCCACCAAAAGTATTTTCTCGTCGCTCAGACGCATTCCTTGTAGTCAAGAAGACTGACGTTACCGCTTTAAATTCCAAAAAACATCTATTCTAACTGATCCAAATCACTACGGTCTCCATTCTGCTATTGTCAAGTTTCTTAAAATGCGTCAGGACTTATGAATCCTGCAATCAGTTGCGAATTTGACCTTTTTCATTGCTACCATGTACATAGAAGTTCGGTTAATGCGGGCCAGAATCCTGAATAAAAGTTGGCCGGGAGATTTCTCTTTCCCAAAATGGTGGGCTCAGGTCAAAGCGCAAACCTGTTTATATGGTAGTCCTCCATCCAAGGTCGTGTATTGTTTGAGACGCCTAGTTTCCACCATTGTGTGTAAGAAGAGATGTGTCTCACACGTAGCCACCTTCTAGTTCTAGTCAATATTGGCCCCAAAATACGAACTCTATTATCATTGTAATCATGGAAGAGTTCAAATTCGCACTGTGAGCAGATTGCATAAGTCGCCATCTCATTCTAAAATCTTGCTTATTGCAGACAGACGAGACCTAGTGCATATCAATTGAAAAAGCTGTTTTTGGAACTAAAAGCTCATCGATTGCTTAGCGTTGGCATTGACTACAATGAATGTCGTCTGAGCGACTCGAAGATATAAGCACTGGGGAATTCTGATCTTTCCACTTATTCCGCAATCAAATCAATGCGGAATACCCACAATTTTTAGCACAGCGTCCTTTGATCTAATCAGTCATAAAATTTAGTTGTATTTCCAGTTCTTGAATCAGCTCAAAAAAATTTTTCTACTGTGAGATTATAGTTGGCAGGGTGCAGTGTAGCAGCGAATTTATTTCTGGAATAAAAATCACGAAAGCAGAAAAACTTTTAAAACCCAATATAACCAGCAAATAAAGCCAAGACGTACCAGTTCAGACTTTGGATTCAAATCATACCCTACAGTTAACACAATTTTGAAAGGTTCATGAAAAAGAGATACACCAGACCTGCATTTTATATTTCAAGAGCTATCCCGCTCAACCCCGCTCTGTTGCAAGGTTGCATTCCGGCATTTTTTGCATACTGAAAAGTCGATTCGTCAAGGAAATCCAGTTTTAAATCCCCATAAGAATCAACTCCTTTTTAGAGTTTGAACAAATCCTTCTGGAGAGCCCTTCCCCTCCTAAAAATCATTTGAAATCGTATCCTGCTCTTCTTCTGATCCATTCCCTTTCAGCTTAACAATTCAACAGAAGAGCCTTTCTATTTTACCAAATCAACAGAGTTATCTCTACTCTATTTCAGTGAAAGCTTTTTTGAAAATGGAGGATAACGTTACTTGCTATGTCGTCTCGTGTTGGGAATTATGCAGGGTTCCAAGTGATTATTAAAAATCAGCAAATTAAAATGGAATTACTGCATTAAGGAAGATGATAACGAGTCCCGATCTTTAGCAATTCCCGATGCTTTACTTTAGGGAGGTGAAGCATGAAGTCTATCAGCAAATGCAGCGCACTTGCCGCAACACCAGCGAATCATCTCCGATTTTGGATTATTCCAGCAAGGAATCAGGGGCTAAATACCGGGAATAATTGTGTTTCTGAATTTAGAAATGGGATCGGAAATCAGCACTTGCTTAGGAAAGCCGGCTCCTATATCCATGGCTTCTTTATTTTCTTACTGATTGCTCTCAAATCCTCATGGATAATTCCCTTGTCATCATTTCGTAATTTTTTAATCTCAGCAAATATCTCTTCCTGAGCCTCATGCACAGACATTTTTTAAAATTCCAGCCCCAACACCTTCTGGAAATCTTAATCTATCATCAGGGACTATAGGCTTTGAGTCCACCTACAGGCATAGATGATACGGAATTCAAAATAAAACTTGGGATTTTTATACCTTCCATTCGGGTTTATGGCTAGAGCATCTATGCACGCACGAATCCCGTAGAATATAGAGGAGGATCTAAGGAAAGCCCCCGCAAAGTCTCCATAAATTCTGTTTACAAGCTCAGCTGTTTCAATTTGTCAAATACCTGAACAAAGAGCTTTAAACATAACTTAAATATCGGTGAAATCTATTAATGCGTACGGCAGAATTTCTCTGTGAAAAAGAATTTGACATATGGGCAGCCCTGACGCTCGCTGGAAATATAGTCCACTATGAAGCGTAACGTACCGGTTATGACGAAACCACAAATAAATGATATTTGAACAAATCCTCTCCAAAAGAGCTTCAATTCACCGTTTTTGAAACCCAATTCTAACATTACTTGGGTCTTAGGTGCAAAGTACTTTAATTTTTCTGACAAGTATCTGGCGATTCGGGCGGAATTGCTGGAGCAAAAAGCCTGGGAGCTTTTTTGTCAAGTGGGATTGGTGAGAACCATTGACGAGTCAGGATATTTTGATAATTAACTTGATTGTAAAATAGGGATGCTTAATCGGACCGCTGAGGTTTATAATTAATAAGAATTAAATTAAAAACAGCCAGCTCATATTTAGGTAAAAGAAACATTTTTCTCAAAAAGCCAACAGCCGTGTCACCACGGCGCTTTGTAAATAAGACTGTTTGATTGAATCCAGAAATGAAAATCAATTTTCTATTCCAATAAACGATTACTCAATCAATGCTCGTATTTCTCTCCAGATTCAAGATCGGTGATGGAAAGTTTGACTTGTTGATTGCATCGGCCAGTTCTGCAGAAATTCCAGACCAAAAACCCCAGTACGTTGTCATATGTTTTGCCTTCGGCTCCGGCGAAATGTCCAGGAAATTTTGCAGTATAAATTGAACGCCGACATTATCGAATACATATCCATCGTCCGACTGAGCCTGGGTGAAGCACATGTACAACTGTTTCACTCTCTATACTTGAAGAAGTTTCATAACCAATTTTGATCAAAGCCTCCCTATTTTGCCTGTTATCTGATCACCAAAGTAGTGAGACGTCCTTCGCTACTAAAATGCAAAAGAGAGTTCGTCACATCCTGATCTTCACCCGGTGGGAATTAGAGTTTCATCAACTGGAGGTAAGACATCAGTCGCGCTTAGAAACTTGGATAGGATGTGATCAGTAACTGACCGCTAATTCACTGAGATTAAAATACCGTATGATTAGTCCAGATTGACAATCGTCGGTCGCCATCAGTTTCTGCCTCGACCGAATCACGTCAAGCACTTATTAACCTCCAGTTCAACTCCATGCCAAAGGTAGTAGTCAAATTCCGGGAAACCCTTCTTCATCCAATCGACATGAGATAGGTCATTTCACGCCTACAATCGGTCATTTGAATAGGGCTCTGAATTGCCTACTTTTTTATTAAAACTGTCTAACCCCCATTGAGTGTGTTATGTGCATTGTTGCTTGCAAGCGAACTTAATTAATCACCGATATTATAATTGGATATGGCAAGCGCCCCCCTCAGATTCGACTTTGGTCTTACTCGGCCAGTCTGTCGCTTCCAAGAATGGATTAGGCTTAGTCAAAAACATCGTGTGGAATGCTAATTCAAAGTTCAAGGCAATAATTTCCACTTTTTCCATTTTCTACTAGGAGCACATAGAAATATCTGGAGAGTATCAGGCCTCCCATATATTTACTCATTTCCACCTGCATGTGACTCATGTCCAAAAGTGTATCTCTTGCAAGATTTCTGATCATAGGATGTGAGCGACTTTTGTTCTACTTTAAGTCATAAGGTTTACTTTCTTCAGTGATGTCTGATTTTCTTGATTTTCAGTTTGATAACTAGACGGGAGAAATTCACAATTATCAGTGCAATACCTCCAATCCAAGTTGAAATGGCTGAATATTCCATAGGTTTGGGTTATTTTTTTATGTATTAGGGCGATTTGTAAGTATTAAACTTCTCCTTGATTTGATAGCATTTTTACCATTCACCAAAATTCACTTCTATTTTCAAGGTAATTCATTTCGATTTTTGCCAGCTCAGCATCCTACGTCTCCATAGCACGATCATAACTAATTCTGCCTCCCCTTGAACACATCTTAAATAGAAAGTCTCTTCATGGTATGATAGATCTCTCTTCCAAGGACATTCTTTTAACCAATTAATACAAAAATTCAAGCTGCAGTCCTCCGTTTTGATTACTCCCCATTCTCTCTCTTTTATCAAAATACAAAGCCGGATTGATGGTCCATTCGAAGATTTTCAATGGACATCCCGCTTTAGACATTCATCTCGATTCTCCTCATTGGATGAAGTAGTGTAAAACCCTATCTTCCCACACAATTGATATAAGCTTTAGCGATGATTGGCTTGAGCTCATGATCAACTCGACACGCTGCTTTCGTAAGTGAAAGTAAAAGTTGATTCGTAAAATTCTAAATAAGGGTTTTGAATATATGCTGTGTAGCATAAAATACACCTGGCCTTCCAATAGGTCTCTTTTGCGTCCAACCCATTTGAAATCTGAAGATAGCCCTGGAAAGATATTTCATCTCGTGGATGCTAATTGGAAGCCGGAAGTCACACAGGAAACCTATCCCAAAATCCGATACCAAATAAAGGAGTGTTCAAAAGAGTTGGGGCCGTTAATCGAGTCCAAGTTCTTATTTTATCAACGAGTCATTTTAATCAAATCGGCGAATTCTATTTTGATCCGCTTCTCCAACAACCAGACATGACTAAAACGGAACCGCACGTCGATCCAACTCTGGACTTCCGTCGAGCAATCATTGCCTCCAAAAAAAGCGTTACCCATATGGCTATCCCAGCAATTTACTACAGCCAATTCTCAAGGCAAGTCTTTCTCCGAAAACCGACGCCAAGTGAAACATGTCCTCGCATAGGGAATTTCCATACCGCCTTTTGGCCATTTCTGCTCATAATTGCACAAGAAATTTTAATGCAGAACATCACGAGACCTGCCGGTGAAGATTCAAGTGAGTGGATTTCGATCATCCTGCGGCTTCTCTGGCTCAGATCTCGGAACCACTCATGAGCCTCCAATCTGTGGGAGATTTCTACGATAACAAGCTGATTCAACGACGACCAACAAGATAACTTACAACCATCCGAGGTCCGGGGCATACTTCCCCACATGACCATCATTTTTCTTAGTGCCAAATGCGACTCACTACCTACATCGAGCTTCAGCGATGGTCGATAACTCCATTATCTCAGGTGTTTAAAAGCCAAAGTGTTTCTTTCCTGGAATGTAAGTTATTTACCAAGCTGTAGCGCAGGTTAAATGTCGGTGCATCTCTGCCCAAACCTTGAAAAAAACATATGCCCCTTTCCCAATCAGTGATATTTCATTCCTTTCACCTCGGTGCGTATGTTTTAACTCATACGGAAAACTAACATGCATGATTCACCCTATCCTTTTTGCAAGTATTTCATATAGAGCGTATCCTCAAAGGATTTCCAGATTCTTACTGAGCCATCTACGTACCTAGCCAAAAAAATTCGTTTCTTGGCCAATCCACATTTTTGACTTTTCTAACATCCTAAAAAGGATATCCGCCAAAAGCCAAGTTATTAAAACCTATAATTCAGTCCAAATAATCTTTTTCATTTCATCTGGGGATTTAGAGTAGGTTATCCCCAATTTTCTTGTTTTTAAGTAAATTAATCGCTGCCCGAGCATATTCTGGATTTGATCGACTATTCCAAACTCAAATCCATAGGCTGGTTCCTCCCAAGTATCGACTGCCGAATACAGCATACTGGCCTGCATGTAAATGATTTCTTTCGAGCCAGGCATCCGTCCCAGAATCAATCTTTTTACTTTCCTTTCAAGTTGAATCCAAATTTACTTTCTTAATTGATTTTTATGGAGTATCATGACGCTAGATGGACTTCTTTTGAGAGAAGAGCAAGCTAATTATATGCTTTCCATCCAGTGTGGATATGTGCAATCTTTTCAGAAAGTAGAAGCTGCTAAGGTTTGAGCCAAGGCTCCGAGTCCTTCGTACACTGACGTTTGGAATATCCTTTTTTACTTCATCTTTTCCAATATTAACGGCTAACTTCGGGATTGAAATTTAGTCGGCATCCATAAAAAAAGAATTTGGTAATAAGTTTGTCTCACATTCTTTTGGCCAATGGTAGTCTCCCTGATACCCGA
>Ga0163217_1060759_pt1 | contig 12236 bp, 12 predicted proteins | sample SynspAceP_FD_185933 | JGI IMG/M metagenome (GOLD analysis project Ga0163217, IMG submission 185933) | Saline lake microbial communities from Ace Lake in Antarctica - Synechococcus sp. Ace-P (PacBio error correction) | ecosystem: Environmental > Aquatic > Non-marine Saline and Alkaline > Saline ... | reverse complement strand
CGCGAGCATCCTCTCGAGGATCCGTCACAAAAAGGACGATTATCATAGTACACGATGAAAACCTGATCGCGCGGCAAGGGTTGAGACAAAAAAAGCGCCCCAACAGGCTTTTTTTGACATTTATTCTGCCTCCCACCGACTGATTGCGCCACTCCCACCCTATCAACCTTTGCGTTCAGTCGACCCATCAGGAATGAGAGCCGGTCCGCCCCGCCTAGAGCCAGAGCCTAATCGGCTTAAACTTTGCCAGCAAATAAACATGCCTGTCAGCGCCGAGGCGTTGCTTGTTTCTTTCAGGTCGGCCGCACGGAGTTGGCCGCCATCAATATTCTCGTAATAGAGAAATCATGCCCCCCCCCTTTTGGGGGGAAATTTCCGGCGGGGGGTTTTTCCCATGGCCCGGGCGCCCGGGCGGCGCGGCCCAAAAATTTTTTCCCCGGGCCCCCGGCCCGTTTGGGGCCCGGGGGAATGAACGCGGTCATCTTGTCGAGTGACAGAGACTTCCGATTAGTCTACCCTTCGCATATTGTGATAGGCTGATCTGGCGCAGGAATTTACTTCGTACAGCTCGTCCGGGTCGCCAAATTCGCCCATCCAGGACGCGCCCCAACGATAAGATTTGTGGAAACCTGCATTGTCGAGCCAAAAGGCACACGATGAAAATGGCCCGCCTCAAAATAGTCCGGACGCTTGTGGTTCATGACGCCCGTTAGCAATCCGCCTTTGATCCACCTTCAATACCAAAATGATCGGTGAGGTGACACCGGTTTCGATTCAATCTTCGGCCACAGCGATGCAAGTCTCATAGATGCCTGACTTCGTCTTCAGGCCCGCTTGGTCCAGTTTGGACCATATTCGCCGCCGCCCCGAATATTGGCAGCACATAGACGCCCGCCATTTCAACCAGAGCTTTGCGCCGTGCGAATAGGACGATTGAGCGAATTTCAACCGCCCATAGCCATAGAGCAAGGTCGTCTCGCCGTTCATCTCCGCATCTTTGCGCGGACCACGAAATAGGAACTTGGTTCCGTCTCCGATTCGGCGGAATTTCTGTTTCGCTCACCTATTGGAGCGTCAACCAATTCCGGCAAGCGACTGGCGAGCAACCGAGTCAATCGCTTTAGAGTGTCGATGTGAGAAGCGTGTCCGGGTCAGAAATCCTCAGCCGACAGAACGATGCTTCCTTATTGTTCGTTGCCAACACTGCGGCCACCATTTCGGCAGTGCAATCCGCGTCGACGTCCAGTTTCACCGTCCCAATCGAACGCCATGACAGACCCTTGACGTCGGTCTGTCGACAGCAGACTTGGTCCTTCGTCGCGCCGTAGCCGCCAACAAGCTTTTTGCGTCTGGACTATAGACAAGATGCAGTCCGCAATCTCGCCATCATCACGAAATCACCCAGGGCAAAACTAACAAATCGCCGGATTGAAGTCGCGCCAGTCCTCATGAAGACAGCAGCATGCCTTTAAGACAGAGCCGAGATGTATTGGGTGGGACGGGAAAAACCTTACAGCCGTGCCGACCCGTCCGTCTTCCATGGCGGGGAACCAGAAAGATTCCGTTCGTAGAAAGGACGTCGATGCAGGTCATGATGCTCGCGGGACCAATCGGATAGTCCGAACCCGCCAATAAACCGACTATTCCGTCCGATTACCGCGCCCGATTTCAACGGATCTTCGAGCGTTACCGCGTCCAAATCCGCGCCGTGCTTGGATTAACCGCCTATCGTCATCGTGCCTTCTCCAAAAGTCTACCGCGACCACCCTGTGCCGCCATCCAACCCCAGCGATTTGCCCTTACTTTCCGCTGACGAAAACCCCGTCTTCACAAACTCAACCATTCTCGCTATTAACTCAACGACGAACCACGCGGCATCCTTGCCGCCGCTGAGGGTTGACGAGCAGAGGCGCCTATCGGGCGACAGTATTGCCCTTATAAACCCAGTTCTTGCTTCATCCGCCGCCAGGCTTCAAAGTCGAGCACCGGTTTCCCCACTCGGCTGTCAGGACAATAAGCCTGTCGAGGCTAAGTCTTAGCCCAGACAACGCGGCACATGGTCTCGTCCTGCCAGACAATTATGCCGCGCCCCGCCCGTAAGAGACATAGGGATCTTATCTTGGCTCCTGCAGATACGAGCGCAATCTTGATACAAGTTCATAGCGCGACGCCCTCACCTGTCGAGCGAGCCTTATTCTCACCTCACCGAACCTGATCGAGCGCTTGCTTCGCCTTTCACCTCCTTCGAGCCAGAGATATCATTCGTCGCGCATACCGTCCGTATCATAGACGACGGCACATAGTCTGCCCGAACTGTTTGAGTCTCAGTGGGTTTCATCATAGTGGTCTGCCGGTCTCGCTGATTCCGCACACGTCAGGACGACAGAGATGCACCAAAGATAGAATTTAATTTCATGAGAGTCTCGGATTTTTGAGAACCCCCCAAAAAAGTTTTTTTGGGGGGCAAGAATTTTTTTTTTTTTCAAAACATCTTATTGTCCCCCCGCCAATGGCCCCGCCCCCCGGCCCCCCCCGGCGTGGCCGCGCCCCAATCTCGAAGGGCTCCTCACGAACTGGTTAGTTAGATCCCCACGATCCAGGGTAACAGTGCGAAGTGAAGAGGATCTGCACATCCGTAATTGCATCGGAGCGATTGAGCGCCCCATCGCATGTCTGCCTCCCGCACGCGAGAAAGACCGGGATGTGGGCGAATAAATACATAGGATCATCCCCCAACCAGTTGAGGGCGCTGGCGCAAATCCTTTGCAGGCGCGTATGACTCTTCTTCCCGCATAGCCACGGCTAACTGCGATAAAGACCATACAAAAGAAATCCTGTGGCGGAAAAGCATAGCGGATTTTCGCGAAAATCTGTACGGTGCGACACCAAATCCCGATTTTAACGCAGGGCAAGCGCCAAAATTATCCCATCCTCGCGAAAACCCCCATAATTCGGCAAAGGCCGTCCGTTTTTCGCTCCTGATGTAGCCAGACCCCCAAGATACATTCATAAACGCATCATGGAAACGAGTTCTGCCTGCGAGACTATCGCGAATAAGAAATTGAGGAGAAGCATAAGAAAAACGCCACCACCCAATCTTTTCCGCGCCATTCAGCAACAGCACGGGTAATAGGTAGAATTGCTCTTCGATGAGACGACCAATAAAAACAGCTAAGCGACCGTTGCGGGGTCAACCGTCAGGTTGATATTTTGCAAAACAGGACGCAAGCAAGCGCATTACGCCAGACTGCGCAGGTCCCAAAAAACCCACTAGATGAAAAATCACGCCCAAAACGGCACCGCTATCCAAGAGCCACGCGCGGAAAAGCCGTGTCGCGCGCTTGATAGTAGAACCCTTCATGGACCCCCGCCGACTCTATCGAGGCGCACGCTAAGCGACCCGTAATACATATCCGATACGAACGAAGAACAAACTCCCACCCCCCCAGAACTGGCATGCTGGCAACAAAAACGATGTAATCGGAGTCGGGCACATCCTTACGAAGGCCAAGGAGCCAAGAGTGTTAGAAGACCGGCAAGCCTCGCACATATTGTAGCGCTTCTATACGCTCATTTGCTCATAGTCCGCCATACGTTCCATAGTGGATGTGCCTCTAATAACGCTAGGGCAAGTTTCGGCTATATGCGTTGATATTATCGCCGCCCAGTGTCCCGCCTGCGTTCGCGATAATTTGCAATTTGTTCGGCCCTCTAAATCAACCGCTCGGCTAGAGGCCACTCCTTTGGCACTATCGTCTAGAGACGTTCCTTTTCATCTTGGCTTATTATTTGGGCCGCGTTCTTCGCGACCCGTTCGACAATGTCGTTTCGCGTCCGTATTTCCACACTTCCGCGCCACAGTCCGCTTTGTCGCTTTCGGCTCGGCGGCTTGCGCCGTCATTTGGGTAAGGAGCGCGCCATCGATCCCGCAAGCGATAATGGCTCACAGGAGAAAGGCCGTCCGCTTCAACACATCTTTGACGTCGCGAATGGCTGCTCCGCCCGTTGCGAAGCCTGTCTCACGCTGGTCAACCAAGCAAAGAATTCGATTCAGAATCGAACTGTCGCCAACCTCGACAATCACGCCCATTTGGCGCTGGGTCGTCTAGGACGAAAGGAGTTCGGACATGGTTTTATCCAACGGCGCATGCGGAGACTGGATCGTCGCACTATCCCACGCCGACGCGGAAAAGCAAACCGTCGTTCCGAATTGGTGTATTAGTTCAGAGATGTCGGCCCGTGAAGACTGTGGCGGGGAAACGCAGATGGTTCCGTCCAGCGTCATCAGGATGTCGCTCGCGTATTTGAACCCGCACACCAGACCTTCATTCCCGTAACATGAACGACAATGGTCGCCCGCGCAAAAACGGTTGCGGTTGGATAGCAGCAGCGAAGCGATATAATCTCACGTGTCCGCCACACCAAAGCCGAGCGCATCCCATGATCCCGCGCCGCCTAAAAACCGTCCCACCAACGTGGCCCGAAAATATTCAGCGCGACAATAATCCCGATCATGATTGAAGGGCAAAGCGAATGGCTCGAGATTAACTCGCCAAGAACGATTCCCCATGCGCCGAATTGACCCCGTCGCTTGCTAGGAATTCCCGAGTAGAAATATCAGACTAACGCGACTAAGGCGGCTGCGAATAATGCAATGCCCCGATGAATTGCGCTGCCGACTGCCTGTTTTCGACGACCAACGCGTTAACATTATCGCTCACGCCCAACGTTGCGACAAACTCGTTCTTGACCGCGACACCCCATCGACCCCCGCTCTGCAAGCCACGCGCGTTCGGCTGGCTTCCGTATGCGCTTCACGACAGCGTAACGACGCTGCTTTGCACAGAGGACTGCGACGTTGTTTCGTGTCTCCAAGCTGGCTGTATCCCCGTCAAATCGCTCGCGATCTGCTGTTCGGACGCGCCATTGCGACCGTGATGACGCGTCCTGTGCAAAAGCTAAGTGGCAGCAAGGCGTGAGGAGAAGTATCAGATGCGCATAGGAATCTCAATGAGTGCGCGGCGAGATTCCGCCTTATAAACGAGAGATGGCGAGAGACGACAAGCTTCACCAGCTATTTGCCAAGGTCTATTTCCTAGGCCTATTTCAAGAACTATTCAACGACTGGCGAACGCCTGTCTGCTCTTATGTAATTGATGGATTTCCTCATCATAACGACGCGCAACCCGTTTGGCGGTATTCATGCGCCAACACCCGCTTTGCTCGTCAATGGAACAGTAAGCTATCGCGCCCACCCGGCTCCGCCGCATGGGCCGCCGTGGCGATCAAAGCTGCTGTCCTTACGTCCCCAAAAGTCGCGGAAGCGGATATTTCATGGAAATCCGAAACCATTCAGGCTCTGAGGTCATTGCGTGCGGGAATCGCGACCGCTGCTGTGCGTGGCTTCATGGAAGAGACGGGCGAAAGGCCCGGACTGTGCAGACCAATGCTGCCCGCTGCCTCGTCGCGAAGCGCACGGGTCCGCTGTCTTCGCCGTTGATATGGGGAACCCCCAAAACTCGACTGTCGAAATCCCGCTCAAAGACCATGCACACCCATTCATTGTCGAGTTTATGAAGCTTGCCCCATCACAATCCGGTCCTGTCCAATTCCCGGCGCGTTCATAATGGGCCAACCCGCATGTCTTTTTTTGTCGAAGATTCGAAACGGTTGAAAACCACCATTGCTGGCCTGATGATTGAATTTCCAACCCGCTCTTTCCGGAACAAAGACCCAATTGTTGTTTTGCCCGGATTGGCGGCCCGAAAAATATTCGCTCAAAGTTTGGGAACGGGATCCGCCTGAACGCAAGCCTGCGGCACCGGGCGCGTGTGCCGCCTGGTTCGGCCTACCGTCAAAAAACGCGCAGTCGCAAGTGCAGTGAGGTCGATGGCGGTACTCTGCCACATCCACTGCGCGAAAGCACAATCACTTCATCTTAAGTGGCCGGTCGAGTTGGAAGGCTCGGACGCTTTTGATCCGCCAAAGAAAAAGCCGCCCTCAATGGAGAGAGCGCTCGGAATTTTAAACACCGTGTGAAGCTTAACCCCCGTCAACCTCAGAAATTCGATGAGCGGCCCAAATTCTCGATCACTGACGCGCGTGAACGCAGTTCTCAGCATCAGCAGTTAGGCCATTGCCCAAAACGGACTATCGGCGGTGCCGCGTATGGGGCCCGCTCATCGAATTCCTAGGTTGACGGGTAAGCTCACAGCCCGGTGTTAAAATTCCGAAGCCGCTCTTTCATCTGAGGGCGCTTTTCTTGCTCGACAAAGCGTCCCGCGCCCTTCCAACTCGACCGGGCCACTTAGGATGGACTGATTGTTCGCTTTCCGCCAGTGGAGCTGCAGCGTACCGCCCAATCCGCTCCAACTCCACCTTGCACCCCCTTGCGCGTTTTACGTTAGGCGCAAACCCACGGCGCACACGCTGCCCGTGCCGCAGCTTGCTCAGCCGGCATCCCGTCCCAAACTATTGAACCAATATTTTTCGCCCGTCAATTAGGGGCCAAAACCAACATGTTTGTTCCGAAAGGAGCGGTGAATTCAATCATCGCCCAGCCAAAATTGTTTCACCGTTCGGAAAATCTTCGACAAAAAACCGACAGCGGTTTGCCCATACTTGACCGCCCGGAATGACAGACCTGATTGGTCGATGGGCCAAGCTTCACATCGACCATGATGGGTGGTGCATCGGTTCTTGAGCGGGATTTGCCGACCAGTCGAGTTGGGTTCCCCCATATCAACGGCACAGACACGACCCGTGCGCTCCCGACGAGCAGCGCAGCATTCGTTCTGCACAGTCGCGGCCTCTTCGCCCGCTCTTCCATGACCAGCCACGCCACACAAGCGCGTCGCATTCCCGCACGCATCGACCTCAGAGCCTGATGCGTTCGGATTTCCATAAAATATCCGCTTCGCCACTTTGGGCACGTAGGACAAGCATTTGATCGCCCACCCGAGCCGGGCCCCATCGCGCGAAGCCGGGTGCGCAGATAGCCTTCACCTTTTATCTGACAGAGCAAAGCCGGTGCCTGCGCGCATCGAATACCGCCAAACCGGTTGCCGCTCCGTTCATGATGAGGAAATCCATCCATACATATAGAGCAGAACAAGCGTCCGCCCATCGTTGAAATAGTTCTTGAAAATAGGCTAGAAATAACTTGCAAATAGATCGCGTGTGAAAAGCTTTCGTCTCCTCGCCATCTCTCGTTTATAAGGCGAACTCCTCGCCGCCCCACTCATTAGATTCTATGCGCATCCTGTCCTTCTCCTCACGCTCTTCTGCCACTCTTACGCCTTGCAAGGACGCCGCCCCATCCACGGTCGGCAATGCCCGCCGACACGCAGATCGCCAGCGATTGACCTGATTACAGCCAGCTGAGAACACGAAACAACGTCGCCAGTCTCTGTGCAAAGCAGCGTCGTTACGTCGCTGTCGTGAAGCCCAATACGAAGCAGCCAACGCGCCGTGGCATTGCAGAAGCGGTTCGATGGGCGTCGTCGCCCGTTCAAGACTAGATTGTCCGCCACTGGGCGTAGCAAATGTTACGCCGCTGGTCCAGTCGAACCAGGCCAGCTCTGCACGCAATTCATCCGGCATTCCACATTAATCGCAGCCCTTATCGCGTTAGTCCTGATATTTTCTTACCGGGAAATTCCTAGCAAGCCGCACGTCATCGCGCATGCCGAATCCGTTCTTGTCCGAGTTTAATCCTCGACCGCCATTCCGCTTTGCCTTCATCATGATCGGATATTGTCGCGCTGAATATTCTCGGGCCACCCCTTGTCGGGACGTTTCTATCCGCCGATCATCGGATCGCGCTCGCTTGGTGTGCCACCACCGTCGAGAATTATATCGCTTCCTTCTGCTACTCAATCTCGCCAACCGTTCGCTGCGGCGAACCATGTCGTCATCCGACTGGGAATGAAGGTCTGTGGGCGCTCAAATACGCGACGACCATTTCTGATGACGCTGGACGGCAACATCTGCGTATTCCCAAACGCCAAAGTCCCCTCAAGCCGACATCCAACTATACCACCAATCGGAACGGACGGTTTCTTTCCGCGTCGGCGTGATAGTGCGGGACATCAGTCTCCGCCATCGCCTTGGATTAAAACCAATGTCCAAACTCCCCCTCGTCCTAACGACCCAGCCGCCAATGGCGTGATGTCAGGTTGCGGACAGTTCCATTGCTGATCATTCTTTGCTTGGTTGACCAGCGTAGACAGCTTCGCAACGGCGCGCAGCCAAAGCCATTCGCCGACCGTCAAAATGTTTGAGCGACGCCCCCTGCTCGAACCACTCTATCGCTCGGATCGATGCGCGCCTTCCCCTTACCCCAAATCACGGCGCAAACCGCCGACCGAAAGCCGACAAAAGCGGACTGGCGCGACGTGCTGGATACGACGCCAAACGACCATTGCGAACGGTCGCCGAAGAACCGCCCAATTAAGCCAGATGAAAACGGAACCGATCTTCTAGACATAGTGCAAACGGAGTGAGCTCTAGCCGAGCGATCTATTAAGGGCCGAACCCAAATATGCAAATCTAATCCGACGCAGCCGGGACACTGCGGCCATAATATCCAAACGATATACGCCCCGAAACTTGGCCCTAGCGTTATTGAGCCAATCCACCTATGGAAACGTATGGCCTATGTCACAAATGAGCGTATAGAAGCCTACAATATTGCGACGCGCTTGCCTCCTTCTAACACTCTTGGCTCACTGCCTTCCGAACGGGATGTGCCCGACCTCCTGATACATCCGTTTTGTGCCAACCATGCCCAGTTCTGGGCGTGGAGTGTTCTTCGTCGATCCCCGTATATGTATTACGGCGTCGCTTACCCTGCCTCGATCAGAGTCGCGGCTCATTTGAAGGCGTTCTATATTCAAAGCGCCACACCTTTTTCCCCGCGTGCTCTGGATAGCCGTGCCGCTTTTGGGCGTGCATTTTTCAATTCTAGTTGCGTTTTTTGGCACCCTGCCCAAGTCGGCGTAAGCCTGGCTGCGTCCTGTTTGTGCAAAATATCACCTGACGGTTGACCGCAACGCCTAGCTGTTTATGTCCTCGCAATCGAAAGCAATTCTTACCTATCTTACCCGTGCTGTGGCTGATGCCGGAAAAAGATTGGGTGCTGGCTTCTTACTGCTTTCTCCGCTCAATTTCTCATGCCGCAATAGTCTCGCAGGCAGAATCGTTCCATGATGCGTTATGATCTTCCTTTGGGGCGTCTGGCACATTCAGCAGCGAAAACGGACGCCTTTGCCCGCATTATGGGGGTTTTCGAGGATGGCATTTGGGCGCTGCCCTGCGTTAATCGGGATTGTGTCGCACCCTACAAGTTCGCAAAATCCGCTATGCCTCTCCCGCCCACAATTCTTTTGTATGCTTTTATCGCCATTACCGTGGGCCTAGCGCTGGGAGAGCTTCATCCACGCGCCCTGGCAGAATTGCGCAGCGCCCTCAAAACTGTTGGGATCGATCTATGCCTATTTAATCTCGCCCACATTCCCGTCTCCCTCGGCCGTTTGCGGGCAGCGGGACATGCGATGGCGCCAACCTCGCCCCCGAGCAATACGATGTGCAATCCTCATTCCCTTCGCACTGACCCATCTGCCTATCTAACCTACCCAGTTCTGAGGAGCCCCTTCGAGATTGGGCGCGGCCACGCGGCGCGCATGGACAATAGAGTTGATCCTTGCTAACTGTCTCAAAATCCCGAGAACTTCTCATGAAACAAATATCTACCTCTTTGTGCATCTCGCTCGTTCCTGACGCCTGTGCCAATCCAGCGAACCGCAGACACTATGACCTGAAACCCAAAACTGAACTCAAACCTCCGGCAGACTATGGCCCGTCGCTATATACGGACCGGGATGCGCACGATGATCATTCTTCTGGCCTCGAAGAGTCGAAGCGAAGCACCGCTCCGATTCAGGTTCGTAGTGAAATAAAGGCTCGCTCGACAGGGCTGTGCCATCCGCGCTATGAAACCTTGTATCAAGATCGCTCGGTATCCTGCAACCAATAAAGATCCCCTATGTCTCTTCACCGGCGGGGCGGCGCATTAATTCTGCCAGGACGAGACCCCATGTGCCGGTGTCTGGCGCCCAACTAGCCTCACAGCTATTTGTCTGACAAGCCCCGATGAACCTGCTCGACTTTGACAAGCTGGCGGCGGGATGAAGCAAAACTGGTTATAAGCAATAACTGCCTCGCCCCCGACTATCGCTCGATCGTCAACCCTCTCAGACGCGCAAGATGCCGTGGTTCGTCGTGAGTTCAAACAGACTGTAGTTTTCGAAACGTTTCGTCAACGCCCGGAAATAAGCCACCAATCACTGGTTGATGCGGACCACAGTGGTGGCGCCCCGTCGGACTTTGAGAAGCACGATGACCGATACGTTATTCCAAGCACGGCGCGATTTTGGGACCCCGCGTCAACCCTCGAATACCCGCCGTTGAAATCGGCGCGGTAATCAGACGGAGTCGTATTGGCCGGCGTTCTGAACTATCCGTATGGTCGCCGCGAATCATGACCTCGCAATCGGACGTCTTTCTACGACACGACTCTTCTTTCCCCCCATGAAACGGCACGGCGCACGCTGTCAAGTTCCTCCCAACCAAATCCAATCTTCGGCTCTGTCTTAAAGGCCAAAATCTGCTGTCTCTCAATGAGGACTGCGCGCTTCAATCCGGCGCATTATAGCTTGCCTGCGTATTTCGCTTGATATGGCGAGATTGCGGACCTCATCTTTGTCTATAGTCCAGACGCAAAAAAAGCTCGATTGCGGCTACGCCGGACGAAGGACAAAAGTCCTGCTTCGACCACGACCGACGTCAAAGTTCTTTCATGCGTTCGATTGACGTGAAAACTGGACGTCGACGCGAATTGCACTGCCCGGAAAATGGTCCGCATGTGCACACGAACAATAAGGAAAGCATCCCTCCTGTCGCTAGGATTTCCTGACCCCGACACGCCTCTACACTACGACAACCTCTAAAGCCGATTCTGACTCCCGGTTATCCCCAAGGTCCGCTTGCCTAATTGTTCGACGCCTCCAATTGGTGAGCGAAAAAAATTCGCGAATCGGCAACGAACCAAAGTTCCCTATTTCGTTCCTCGCCCAAAGATGCGGTGAGATGAACGGCGAGAAACCCACCTTGCTCTATGCTATGGCGGGTTCAAATCCGGCTCAATCCGTCCTATTCCGCCACGCGCGCAAAGCTCTGCTGACAATGGCGTGTCTATGTGCTCGCCAATATTCGGGCGCCGGCGATATGTTCCAAAACTGCACAAGCGGCCTGAAAGACCGAACGTCCAGCGCATCTAGACACTTCGCGCTGTGCAAGATCTTGATCGAAACCGTGTCACCTCACCGGTATCATTTGGGAATTGAAGGGGATCAAACGGCGGATCAACGGCGTTCATACCACACAGCTCCGACCTATTTGATCGCCATCATCCTTTTGTGCCCCCTTTTTTTTTGGGCCCTCCGAAAAAACCCCCCCCCCCCCCCAGTGCAGCGTTTCCACAAACTACTCCGGGCCCGTCCTGGATGCGAATTTGCGACCCGGACCGATGCTGTCGAAGGTAAATCCTGCCCCAGATCAGGGCCCCTATCACAATATCCCAAGGGGCTAGACTATCCGGAATTCTTCCTGTCACCCCTCGAACCAAAGATGACGCCGTTCATCGCCACCGCGGAAATTGCCCAAGCGCAGGACATCAGGCCATGAATTTTCCTTCTATTACGAGAATATTGATGGCCCGGCCACTTCCCGACTTGCGGCGGGAACCTGAAAGAAAAACAAAGCCCAAAAAAACGGCCTCCGGCGCTACCAGCATGTTTCTAATTGTGCAAAAAGGTAAGCCGATTAGGCTCGCCTTCCTAGGCGGTGCGGACCGCCTCTCCATTCTCCTGATTGGTCCGACTGGACTTGCGGGCAAAAAAAGGTTTTGGATAGGGGTCGGAGATTTGGCCCGCCAATCAAAAGTCGGTGAGGGGGCAGAAACATTTTTTCAAAATTGTTCCCACAAAAAAAAAAAGCCGCCCCCTTGTTGGGGGGCCGCGTTTTTCTTTTTTGGTTCTCCCCAAAAAAAACCCCCTTTTGCCCGCGCGGGGAATCAGGGTTTTTTTTTTCCCCCAAATCGTGTCCAACTATCGAAAAATTCTGTCCCCTTTTGTGAACGAATCCCTCCCGAGAGGAATGCTCCGCTCTCCTCTCTG
>Ga0163217_1025351_pt1 | contig 12236 bp, 11 predicted proteins | sample SynspAceP_FD_185933 | JGI IMG/M metagenome (GOLD analysis project Ga0163217, IMG submission 185933) | Saline lake microbial communities from Ace Lake in Antarctica - Synechococcus sp. Ace-P (PacBio error correction) | ecosystem: Environmental > Aquatic > Non-marine Saline and Alkaline > Saline ... | reverse complement strand
CTAAACAATTTTAAAATAAGTTAACTTAAGTACAAATAAATTAACTTATTATCTTGTTTATTTCTTTGAGCATAGTCTAAATGCTTTTAATTTTATCCTTTTCACAAAAAACAAAAACATCATGTTCAAAAGTTGAAGTATTTGATTCCTGTATTATTTTTGTGCAAGGGTTTTTGGGTTTTCAGCTACTGGCAGACAATGGGGAGACGATTGGAGGAAAAACTATGAAATCGCTTATGTAGTGTCAAACCAGGAGAAAATGGTGGTACGGAGTGCCGAATAGAAAATTCCACAAAGGGCTATGTAATACATATTCAACATGCCTTAAAAAGAAAACAATCGGGCTTATTTTAAACCCGATTTTTATTTTTATTCTATTTTTTATTGGTTTCCTTAAGAAATGATCGCAATGAAATTTGCTTATATAAATCAAGTTTTCTTACCTATTCTGTCGACACTGTAAGTATGATGTCATGATACCAGTTATTTGATTATCCCGTTTCCTCAATCTTTAAAACTGATTTCTATCGATTACTTCTATGGGTTATAATCAACCTTTGCATCGATTGAATATCTTTTCACTTAGTGATCGAGAGTTTATCAGTCAATTCTTTAAAGCATTGATGGACCCAACGCTATGCGACACGCCTTTTGATTTTTTTATTCATAAGCCGGATTCCATCTTTTTTATTGCGTGTAATTTCATTGGGATATCGTTAACGAACTGGAGAATTGTAGCTACAGAATTTATGTGCCATCAAGTTCGAAACGTTTTTCTGGTATTGGAAGCCAAAAAAAAGTAGGGTTTTTTTATACATCCAATAAATTTCAAAAACTCTTATTTTACTTCAGAATCCAAGTTCGATTTTTCCATTCCCTACTCTATGGAGTCAATTCCACCAGCGAAGTATTACAGGTTACCTGTCTTAGCTGAGATTTAATCTTGCAACTGCGGGAGGCTAAAGATTATCCATTTTATTTGCCAGATTCGTATCTTATGGTAAGGGGAATACTTGGGAGAGTACATGAACCCTAATATTGTCATGGTTAAGATTTCGCTGATTTATTTTCTTCGTTCCCCATTCCTCTGTAATAAATGTCTACAATAGAGAAAACTTGATAAACTAGTTTTCTAAAAGTATAGAAAGTAGATTTACCAAGAATACGCTTAATTTCGATGCCAAGTGCGAAACCATTCAGAAATACAAAGCTTCGACTCAATCATCTGATTCGAAAATCCTTATTTTCTTACAAAACCGTTTTTTGACTTCCTATCGAAATTTGTTTTATCGCACACACCGAGGAAACATCCTAATCCTTGATTGAATTTGAGTAATGTTGATTTTTCATTACACAGTTATTTGACAGTGTTGGACAAGATCTCAATTCCTTTCAGGAGATAGACTTCCAGCACACAAGTACGATGCAAACTTCGTTTTTTTGTTGACCAAAAGACGGCTATATTTGCTTTCTCGCCACTTTTAAATATGGGGATGTTAGGAGGAATAAGCTTGTTTTTCATTGTGTTTAAGTTTGAACTGAATTAAATAGGACTCCGTACAAAGACTTCGATTTAGCCTATTTTCTGATACCTTCACAAAAGCAATTTCCAATTCCCCACAGTGACCAAGTATGGACATTGGATAGTACCTGACGCCATAGAAAACCGAAGTGAGATCCTTGATTTTTTTCGTCTCCACATCCAAAAGTCGAAGTTTCCCCATCTTTCCAAAGGATGGATCCTTTTTTTGATCCTCTAGGTAAGAGATGATCACTGCGGATTTGTTATCGGAGAAGGGTTGGAAACCATTATCAAACCCATCACTTGGTCAGTTGCTCGCGTGCCAGATCATCAGGCTTCATTCGATAGGCTTGCATTCTGCGCGTTACGGTTGGAGTTGAAGTAGATCCCATTTCCCGTGTTACGGGGAAATTTAACTTCCTGGCCATTCGTCCAGGACCTTTCTAACATCGGTTTAATCTGGACTTTCATCTCTCCAGAAGCAGAATTGCATAAATATCCCCAAGCTCCTTCCTCGCCTCAGCACAATAGACCCAGTCTTCCCCATCAGGGGCTTCTGATTTCCATGCCGAGCTAGCTCGGTATTGGTAGTGTGTAGTTTTGGAGTGTGCTGCCATCCATCGCCATAGTAAAAACTTGTGAGCTTTGGCCAGGTTCGCTCTTGCTGATGACTAAGGTCTTTTCCATTCAAAGCTGATCCCGTGATCATTGTTGGCTCGTTGAAACTTGGTCTGAAATAACTGCCCAAGTTCTTCCTTTTCCAAATCTACCCGTTCTAAAAATCCACCAGAATTATATTCAAAAAAGGACTTGCCCATCCGTGACCAGTTGGGTGCCTTTCAAAATGACGTTTTTCTTTCAGATGGTTTTTTTCTTCCCTGTCTTGATTTATTGAAGAACGACCATTCACTTGGTTATATTTTCCAGGAACTTGAAGGAGATTAGTACTATTAGAGAGAAAGGGAAGAGTTAAGAGAAGGAGATGGTTTTCATAGGTTTTTGCGGTTGTTTTTATTAAATATAAGAAAGCCCCGCCTGCTTATGCAAAACTTTCTACGATTTGCTCCATCTTTCATTAAAGCGACCGATTTCCCAAAACTGACTTGATTGGCTTTGTCCATGCTGGTCTCTAAACCACTCCACTTGCTCTGATTCTACTGCCAGCATTAAACCTCCGCTGGTTCTTGAGGATCGCAAGCTTAAAACCAATCCATGCGACCCACTTGGTTTTGCGGATAGGCATTTCAGTTTCGATACGTATGTCTGGGAAGATAACTTGATTGATGTATTCCTGACACCTGCGATCATTGGAGCTTGCATTCATAGTTGCGGAGAGGTCCAGCACCTTCACACATTTCGATCAGATGTCCCAAAAGTCCAACCTGTCACGATCAGTCATTGGGCATGAACTTCTTTCATGTTACCCAAAACTTCCCCAATTGAATTCAGGGCGCAGGTGATCTCAATCAGTTTGGAATAATCTTCATCTGTAATTTTCTTGTCGCTTAAGTGCAGCGTAATACCCCAACGCCCATTCTTTGTTTAAGAAAATCAAATCTCCGCTTTGCACCTTTGTTGAGTTTTGATCTTTTGGATGACTATTCCGCTCACGGAAGTCCGAAAATGGATCTTGTCGCAGCCTATGCCTAGTTCCGCCAAGCCAATTCAATTCCAGCAGCTTTGCACGATACTTTTCGCTCCTTCCATTACTTTTGCGGGCAAGTGCAAGGCGACAGTTTTTCTCTGGCCAGGCTCAAAATCGCCATTGGCAAAAATTGGCTTTCCACCCATTTCGTAGACATCGGATAACGCATTTGCTGCAGCAATTCGTCCAAAATCAAAAGGATCATCACGATTCGGGTGAAAAATCCTACTGTATAATTTACTGCACATTTTTCTGTAAGACTTGATAGACTGCCGCATCATCTTTTCCCTGATGAATTACCCACCAGAAGATTTGGGTCTGTTTGGGTAATGAACCGCTGGAAATCAGGGATCTGATCTATATCGCAGGAGGCAATTTACAAACCACAAGCCGGAGCCTTCGCTCCATTCCAGTTAGTTCTTGTGGGAAGTTTTGTGAGGTAGTTTGTTTCTAGCATTATAAGTGGTTTACCGCTTCAGTTTCAGATTATTCTTCCAAATTCAGCGAAATAGTATTTTTGTGATTCGTGCTTTTCTAAGGTTCAAATATAAGCTTTGTCGAGTAAATTCAAAAAAGATGGCATCCAATCTTCATGATTTTCATTCCACAATGGCTTCGATTGCCTGAGAGGGTTCGCAAGCTCCAAGTTTTTTTTGAGACGAAGGACCGCCTTGAATTTAATTTCATCTTTTGGCAAAAACAGCATACTCGCAGCAACAATTCTGACTCGCTCGCATCAGTTCGGTGATATCGGATCAATGGGGCTTCCAGCCATTTGTGATAAATGTTCTGGTCAAATCAAACGTGCCAATTTTCCTACTTTCATTTGCAATCCAAGTCGGATGATTCGGCATCTAATTTCATCACCGCTTCTGCCAGCAGATTTTCGGAATTGCTCGACGGTAGGTTGGGGGCTTGTCCGATCGCCGAACTGGAGCCTTTATGATTGGCAATTCCTTCCATCCAGAATTTGCTTCTCCTTTTTTCCAAAGACTCTTGAGTAGCGAGTCCCCGTTCCCGGTTACGGACCTGCCAATACTATAAAGTTTAGCTTATCACGAACGAGTCGAAGCTATAGGGTTCGATTCGTTTTATTATCCACCCGTAGACGTAAACTTCAAAACCAACATGGCAACAACCAAGAAGAAGTCTCGACCTTCGCAATTCCTCCAGCGCCAGCATAGATGAGAACTTTCTTATCCGAGAAACTGGGCTAGGCAGACTTTTTGAATTTCATGAATTCAGGTCCTACTAATTCGAATCTTCAACGTAGCACTCATTCCCTTTTTTCTTTGTATAGCGTAACCCACAATTCACCACGCTCTTCATTGTTGGAATTGGGTGTTTGTTGCATTTGGGATTTGACTCTGGGCAACTCTCCCTCACTTCTCGCGGTCGATTAGCGGAAGTTTTTTACGAAGTTCAAAAAATTCAGAAAGGGTAATTAAGGCGGGGTTTCTGCCATAGGCGGGTGAAGGTAAAAAAAAAGCCGCAAGGAAAACTTTGGCGGCCATTTGATGATTTTTTAAGCTTTTTGGCTTACAGTTTGAGGCATCTAAATTTCTGAGAAAGTACAGATCTTTGGCCTGCACCTACTTGCTTATCTACGCATCTTCTCACCTTTGAAGAATAGAAGTGAGGAATGGAACGGATTCCGAAAGCTTGAGGCCAACTTTAGGTTAGAAATCTACGTCTACTTTACGATTATTGCTTTTCCTTCATATTCTTCCACGCAAGTTCTTCAAACACTTGGCCCGGATCATTTTACAGGACCGCACCACTCAGCCAAAAGTCAACCAAGATGGTGCTCAATTTGATGATTTCTTCCAAAAGTTTGCGTCGCTGGTGGATTTCTATTGCTTTTGCCATTTTTATGTTATTTTGGTTAATAGTATTTAGCTTTTCAAATTATAGGATCTAAATGGAATTCAAGTTAATAAGTTCCATGCGAATAAAAAAACTAGAAGCTATCATTAATAAGTTAAGAGTCCATCTTGCTTTTCACTTGCTGACCCAAATTGAAGGAGTACAAGTTTCCTCCAACCAATTTGAATTTGATCATTGTACTTAAAACTCATAAACGAGTCTCCCCAGCCGGTCTTGCCCGCTGGGCTTTTTTTGCGATCAGATTGCCAGGTTAAAATCATACTCGTAAACTAAAAAATTAATAGGGAGCACAGTCGAACCGATCATAGTAGAATGTTCCTCATTTAATTTTTGTGCGGAATTGTCTGAATAAAAAAGTTCAGCAAAAATTCACCTTCCACACCTTTCACCCTTTCCCAAAAGTTACTTTTTTATTCTTACTCGTTCATTCATAAGTATTCTGTACCCAATTTGTGTGAAAGCCATCTCAGACCCTCGGCAACTCACGTTGCTAAGTCCCGCAGGCAATCTGTACTCGTACTGCGGGTATTGAAAAAGGTCAAACCAAAATTCGCCAACTTGAATGCCTTTACCGAAGTGATCAAACCTTTTGCTGGTGATGATCAAATAATTCAATCAGATAGCACTTGGAATTGCCAGCATTGTTTTATGATACTTCTAGAATTGGATTGCCAGTTTTATTCATAAAAATAAGTCTGTGACAAAGTCAGGCTTTTATGAGATTGGATCGAATGAAATAGGATTTGCTTTTCCATATATATCCCTTTGGATGGCAATACAAGCTCTCCCGCAAGCACAACATTTAACTCCAGTAATATTGGAATCTAAGGGAAGGTTTCTTCGATCGGGAGATTCCGGTTCATTACAAGCGTAGCGATTAAAAAATTAGGAAGAGGAGAGGTTAAATCGGCTTTTTCATGATTTTGTGATTAAGACATAACTAGTACACGAAATTATAACGAAAATTTTCCCTAAAACTTATTCATTACTAAATGAAATTGAGCGCTTTTTAATTCTAAACCACCTTTATTACATCACTTCTGATCTGTCTCAATTCTTTTGATTCATCTCCGCGCTCGGGTCAATGAGGAATTTCTTCGAAAAAAGCTCAAGTGGTTGATGTTTTTCCTTGCGATCGATCACATCAAAATAAAGCTTTTGCTTCGCCTATGTTACTTTCGAAGTGATCGCTCTAGTTTTTCCATTGAGGTCATAACTCAAGTCATCCAAGGTTTATATTCACCGGATTCCCTGACCATTTTGCCCCGGACTCACTAAGTAGCATTATACTGTTGATTTTGAATTCCAGTTCATTTTCAGCCCAGCGTTTGGGTTCGACCTTTCCAGACAAGAATACGAACCAACCTGACATTTGAAGTATTCTTTGAATTCACAATATCTTCCCCAAAAGGAAAAGGAGTGAATGATCCAGCATATCCTCAAGTCAGGCGTTACCAAAGGGTTTTCCCATTTTTAGTGGTTCGTGTGCAAAGCTCTGCACCGAACCCGCCACTTGAATATCGCTTCGATTTCGTAAGCTATCGAGGGTTCAGTCAGATCTGGTAAGGAGGCATTGGTTGAAGGAATCGATTTCCAGTTTGTATTGGTCAAGTGGGATGCCCGGGAAAATATACAACCTACGACTTCTTTTTTCTATGATTGAGTTGACTGAAGTTGGAGAAAGGCTCCATCGGTGCCCCAGTTGGGCATGGGAACAGCCATACTCCCTGAGCCGCGCCAAAAAGACTTACCTTGCGCAGAATCTTCCTTTTTCATGTTGGATTTTTCTGAGCATAATTTTCGTGGCTTTTTCAATCAAAGAGGAAAATCCCCATCTGCTGCTTTCATAAGTATTGTCTTCGATGCATGGGCGAAAGCAATCAAAGCTCCAAGCAATTTGCCAAGCTCCCATCGTCTTTTTATTAAAGCTTTGAACTTACACGCTTTGCAAATTCAAATATTATTTTTGAATTACGCTTCACTTTTCGCGTTCCTTTGATCTCCTCCACGGCGGCCGGAAAAACCTCATCCTTTTGATTGCAGCCTTCCAAAGCGGATTTCTCCACGCTTTATTTACAGTAAAGCCACTTTTGGACTCTGTTGACATCCGGGGCCTTTAAAACTGAATTTGCTCCTCGCTTACATTCTTCCATGAAAAACGGTTCACTTTGGGTGAGTTCATTCATTATTATTGCTAAAGTACCGAAGCCAAAATACTCTGCTGGGTATAATGCGCTTTCAGATAAGCGGTCTGGTACGCGATCCAAGCATAGCAAGTCGAGTGGACTTGTGAATGCGTTAGGAGGCAAAAAGCTTCCCCAGTCAGTCCATATTTTAGCTTAGTTTTTAGCATCCCATGGCCTCTTGCAGAAGCTTTGCTCAATGAATTTTTGGGCTTCATTTTAATTCCAAGAATCTTTCTGCTTTTACCCCATAGCCTTTCGCAGCACGTCGGCCTTCACCTTTGGTAAAACCTCGCCAATTTTTTGCGAAAGCAAACATTCACTGCTCCTGATAGACTGTGATACCATAGGTTCTCTTCCAGTATTCTTCATGTTCATCCAGATTCGTTAATGCAATCACTTCATGTCCCATGCTTTCTTTTGATAAAAGAAGGAATTAGGCAAGTGGACCCGGACGATAAAGTGCATTCATGGCAATTCAAATCCGCAAAAAAAACTGTCGGTTTTGGAGTTCGCGCAATGTATTTCTGCATCCCTGCAGGATTCATATTGAAGGATACCGACTGTCTCTTCCTCGCGGAAAAAGTTCGTAGGTCTTGACATCACAATAGGGAATTCATCTGCACGAGTTCGATTCCATGACGTTCCTGACAATCTTGGATAGCGTCTTTGATCAGGGGTGGAGGGGTTTTCAAGCCCCAACGCCATTTTGACGCAAACGGCTTGATTCGAACCCGGAAATCTGTTCAAACTGGTTACAACCACCTCTTTTCGGAAATCTTTTGCCAAGCCACTGAACGAAATTCGTAATTGTCGTCAGGGGGTGATTTAATCACTCCGGCAGGCTGGATACCTTAGATTTCGAACCGAATCCCTCAGCATCGTTCGCTTGATTGATGTTTTGGCTTAATTCGTCTTGCCTTTTGAGATTCGGATTACTCGTCTGCTTTGGCGATCCATCTTCGCCCTGACCTTTTGAGTTTTGCGGGAAAGATGGCAGCTCGGTTTCCCTGCAAGGCAAATAGTGCTCCGAAATTTGATGTCGAGGAACAAGGTTTGCCAGTCTCCCAGCTTCCGCCAAGGTAAATTCAGCACTCGTGCCGATATCGACGGATTTGCCGGACTTGGCAGCCATGGTGCCGTAAGTAATGATCTGAGCCACCTGATTGGAACCCCGATTTTTTGAATCACATTTAGTCGATTCCACAGACTGAGCGCCTTCATCGTCAAAGTCAATGGTCAATATCGGGAAGTGATACTCGATCAGGATTCAAGAATCTCTTCAAATTAGTAGCTTGGTAGGCGATTGGATTCAATATTTGGTGATTCCTGTGCAATTAAGCGACAGCTGATCCTGCTGCCGATTCCACGACCTGGCCCCACGGAAACGCCATTCTTTCTCGCCTTCTGCGATGAAATCCGCACGATCAAGAAGTTACCCCAGGATAACCTGTATTCCGAACAGTTTGCCAGCTCAAAATCTAAACGCTCCTGGATTTCACGGGCATTATTTTTGTTAGCGCTTTTTCGCACCCCTTCATAGCGTCAGGTTGACGCAAATAGGCCATTTTTTCCTCGTTACCTCCCATCTTCCGTGTTCTCGGACATGGAACCAAATTCGAAGGTATATCAAACTTCGGAAGCAAAAACCTCTTCTGCAAAGCTTTGTATCCTTCCCAACCTTGTCCACAAATCTCTTGAGTTTACATTCGATGGGCTTCGGAGACAGATTCCGCCAAAGAGCTTCTTCCTCTCTTCGGTTGGTTTCTTTTAGATAGAATTCATTCATTTGGGGAAAAAACCGTAGCGGAATTTCTCGCCACGCTTGCCAATGTATTTTTTTGGTGCACAAGAGTGCGCCGTCTATTCACACAAAGCAGGACATTCATGAGCTTTAGCATCTGTTTTCTCAGCATGTAGTAGGAATTGTTTGCTTGCGGAAATACTTTGACTTCGTAATTTGTTGAGCAAGTTCCCACAATACCTCATTTTACTTTTCCTCCTCTGGGACTTTCCAGACGATTCAGCTCTACATAAAAATCTTTCTCCAACCAATGCTTGCTTTATACCAGAGAAAAATGCTTCCTCAGCTTGGGTTTCCCCTACGTTCAAGATCAAAAACGGTCTCTCCCAAAGTCCTCCGTCTGGGTAGCGATTAAGTTCGCCTTTATGTATTGGAGTAGAGAAGAGTTCTTTGTCGATTCGGAAGGTAATTTAAACAGACCCTTCAATATTGGGCGTAAGAGGCTAGTTGGCAAGGTTGTGATAGCCTGGCTTTATTTTTTGCAGTAAGACAGTCTGATATCCGTCATCTTTATTTGCTCTTGTTTTTTCGGTCGCGGCCACAGATTGAACTCGCAGCCAGAATCGGGCTGATTTCTTAGCCATTGCCTCCTTTACAAAGTTGAAAGCACCCATTCATAATTACCATGATCAGGTCATGGCGATGCAGGCATTTCCAAAGCTTTTATGCGTCGGAGCTACCATTGCAGGGGATCTTCTGAAGTGGCTTGAGAGTACCGAAAAACTGACTGTGCCACATGCAAATGGCGGTGAAAAGGCATGTCCGTCAGGTCTGAAATATCCGCTTTTGCGGCCCAATTTCAGGACGTCTTTGTTGCAGCAGCTTTTTTGCGTGTCCTTTCGCCTTGCGCAAAGTTTGGCTCTTCCAAATTTCGGTAGCCTGCGTAGATTACCTCAACTGCAGGCTAGGACCTTCAATTGGAGCTTAGTACTCCTGATTAATCAACCCGAAGGAAGCAACGAGCCGTGGCATCCCACGTCATAGGCCCCGCATTCGTGTGCTCGCCAAATCCATTTCCCAAAAGCTTCTGATGTAATTCGCGTTTAATGTTTGGCCATTTGGGAATTTTGCCACCACGACCCACCTGGAAGTGCACAGAATTCGTTTGGAGATATCCCTTTGGTGTCCAATTTGAGGTGCTGTTGAGCGGCATAGCGCTTCCGCTCGTAGAAATTCCGAAACGACCGACATTAATTGTCAAACTCGACATTTATGCCCCAACCAAATCGTACTTGCTTGCTGCCACATCTCCTTCAAAAACCCCAAGAATCTGTTTTAGATCATTGGCCCCGGCCGAAAGCTCGTTTGGTGGAGATTCCATGGGGACTTTTTCCGCCATTGTTAAGGTAATCGTAAATCCTTCCGGTCGGATAATATAACTATCGATTGGGGAAAGCAGATGTGTTCCCTTAGCGTCATGCAGTTGCCCAAGCGAGTTTACGAGCCGCGGCCAGTTTGTCCAACATGCTGACATGGAGGGCATGTATATCGCGGGGCAGACCGGTCGGTTTCGGTTCGGTGTCAAAAAATTAAAATTACATTACAATTGGGGATTTGAGACTTCAAAATAAGGCTAACTCTGAAAAGGAGACAAGTGAAGGCGGGTGTAATTGTAACCGGAGAAATTGTACTTTTTTTTTTCCGAAAACCAAAAAAATCTTTTCAAATAGTTAGAGCGTAAAAGTCATTGAGTTCGTTTGACAAAATTTAATGTAATGCATTTTTATGTCAGATCAACAGCACTACATATCTATTATTGGATATTTTATATTAAGGTGCATCTTGTTTTGTAATTGAAAAAAAATTTATTTCATTAAAAAAAGTTAGTTCGAAGTGGTAGGAAAGCTGGAAAAAAGTTTTTTAGTTTTAGATGAATTCTAGTAAAATGGGTTTAATGTCTTAACTACTTATGAAATTCATCTATTTTGCTCCAATTTATTATTGCGTTGTTGTTTTTTTTTTCTTTTTTCTGCGTTCAAGCCTGCGCTGCGGACAAGATCTAATTCAAATTTTTTGGCTGAGCAGAAAGCATACGCTTGGGATATCGTACTTTTAATCCTTGGATTTGTCTTTGAGAGGTCGCCGGGGCTCCCCGTTGATATATCTACCGAAGGTTTTAATACACAAATCACGGGCATTTCGAGCACGCATTAGGCGGCGTGTATAGTAAGTGCAGAGGAATCCGGTGTCGTTCTTTGATAGAGGAATGGAACTCAATCTGGGACTAGGACTCTAGGATTTATGAATGGCACCATAGGATAAATGGACAGATTTACCTGGTTTTATGGAGGGGAAGTGGGAGCTACCTATTAACTGGCTGGATCGCGACAAGCAGAGGCCCGGCCACTATTCAGGGGATACCTATGATTCGTAAGGAATTTCACCACTAACAGAACCCTACTGGAATTAATTATTTAAGGGTTTTAGTTAGGAGTTAATGATCAATTGAACAGCGATTTCTCCTTACGCTAGAGCCAAAGCATTCTCTCTGAGTAGACAAAACTATACACTCATTAGCGATTGTAGGCGACTTAGTTCCTATAGACCTTACCGTGGATATTACATTATCGTTCAGGCATTTTGGAGGTTTTGTCTGTATATATTCCAGAGTATTATTCTCAAGTTTTAGGTGTTCAAATTAAAATATTTTAAGCTATGAAAAAATTCTTTTTATTGATTCTAAATTTCTTAACTGGTTCAACTGCCACTAGCTCAAATTGAGTTAACATGGTCCGACCCTTTTAGTCTGTCCAGGCGAGCCAATGGTCTTACAGGTTTCACCAGCTTCTCTAACAAGCTCTTAAAGGAAGGAAAAGGTGACTATTTCGCTGGAAGCTTTTAAACCAGGCAATATACTTTAGTCCAATTCAGAATAAGACTGAGGTTATTCGAAAGCAAATCAGCGCTAGAAAAGTAAGTATTAATTTCAGGGGCTTGCAGGGTTGTGAATGCCCTGCAAAACTTTTTATACTTTCCTGAAATATGGTATGGTATAAGAGATAAATTTTTATTGGCATTTCTCTCGCGTCTAGTTTCCTTCTGTCTCGCATTATCTTCAAGAAGATTAGATCGAATGTATTGTGATTTCGATCCCAAAACTTCCTGGTTTGTGAGAGACATATATACATGTCCAATTTATTCCAAGGTTTTAAACTGAAGACATCTTCGGTGTGGCGATAGTCTCGTTCTCCTCAG
>Ga0163217_1064775_pt1 | contig 12237 bp, 7 predicted proteins | sample SynspAceP_FD_185933 | JGI IMG/M metagenome (GOLD analysis project Ga0163217, IMG submission 185933) | Saline lake microbial communities from Ace Lake in Antarctica - Synechococcus sp. Ace-P (PacBio error correction) | ecosystem: Environmental > Aquatic > Non-marine Saline and Alkaline > Saline ... | reverse complement strand
TTGATACTCAAATCAAAGTCTCCTGGACAATAAAGAATCTGTAGATTTTCTCATAAGCCTTCAATTGCTTCGGTTTCTTTGAAACGTGGTCATTAAATCTAAAAAAGCGAAAACATAAAGTCGCTAGGCAACCTCATAATCGTGATACGATTCCGTTTAGTTCTTCTGGGTGAAAATGCGAAATAAAATACTGTTTCATCCAGCGTTTTCCGATGATCGAAGTCCTTCCTGAGATCGGTCATCTCCCACAGAAAACGAGTCTGACCGTGCGGCGAAGACATGCGCACACGGCAACTTCGTTGGGATCCAAAAACTTCCGCTCGACTCATCCGGGCCCATTTCACTTCACCTCTTTGGTTTCCAAAACGAAAACTCAACCCAAGCATCATTACCCCTAGAGAGGCACTCAACACCTGTCAAATACTATGTCCTGTGATCTGCTGTCCTTGATTCTGCTTGTCCTGTGATTCTGCTGTCCTTGTTGATTCTGCTGTCCTGTGATTTCTGCTGTCCTTTGATTCTGCGTCCCTTGTGATTCTGCTGTCCTGTGATTCTGCTGTCCCTGTGATTTCTGCTGTTCCCTGTGATTCTGGCTGTCCCTGGTGATTCTGCTGTCCTGTGATCTGCTGTTCCCTGTGATTCTGCTGTCCCTGTGATTCTGCTTGTCCTGTGATTCTGCTGTCCTGGGTTCTGCTGTCCTGTGATTTGCTGTCTGTGATTTGCTGTCCCTGTGATTCTGCTGTGCCCTGTGATTCTTGCTGTCCTGTGATTGCTGTCCCTGTGATTTGCTGTCGTGATTCTTGCTGTCCCGTGATTCTTGCTTCCCTGTGATTCGGGCTGTTCCCTGTGATTCTGCTTGTCCTGTGATTTTGCTGTCCCTGTGATTCTTGCTTGTCCTGTGTTCTGCTGTCCCTGTGATTCTGCATGCCCTGTGATTTTGCTGTTCCCTGTGATTCTTGCTGTCCCTGTGATTCTGCTGTCCGTGTTGATTCTGCTGTCCTCGTATAGATTCTGCTGTACCTAGTGATTCTGACATGGTCCCTGTTGATTTTGCTGTCCTCATGTGATTCTGGCTAGCTGTCCCTGTGATTCTGCTGTCCCACTGCTCGATTACTGGCTGTTCCCTGTGATTTTTGCTGTCCTTGATTCTGCTGTCCTCTGTGGATTCTGCTGTCCCTGTGATTCTTGCTTTGTCCTGTGATTCTCCATGTCCTGTGATCTTGCTTGTCCCTGTGTTTCTGCTGTCGTGATTCTTGCTTGCTCCACTGTGATTCTCGCAGTCCCGATGATTCTGGCTGTCCCTGTGATTCTGCTTGTCCCTGATGATTTTGCTCCACTGTCCTGTGATTCTGCTGTCCCTGTGATTCTGCTGTCCTGTGATTTCTGCCTGTCCCTGTGATTCTGCTGTTCCTTGATTTGCTGGTCCCTGTGATTTCTTTGCTGTCCGCACCACTGTGATTTCTGCGTCCACTGCGTGGATTTCTGCTGTCCTGTGATTCTGCTGTTCACCCTCGTGATTATACTGTTCTGTCCCTGTTGATTCTGTTGATTCTGTGTGTTGTGACGATCGTGCCGGTTTTGCGTTCGGTTCGCTCGCGCTGTTACGCGTTCGCAGACGGCGGATTTGCGAGATATCTTCGAGCCCGAAATAAGAAGAACGGCAAAACTTTTCTTCTTGCTCTACCGTGCCCTTTATTCTTGGGGTTATGGAGCCGTTATTCTACCGGCCACATTTCAAAAGGCATTTCCAGTCATCAGGTTGAACGACTTGCATCCAATTTTTGAAGGCTTACTTTGATCACGTTTTTGGATGGGCGGTGTCGGTTCCATTGCCATGGCTGTGTGGCTGGCATCGCGACAAATTTTTCGACCTCGCTACAACGAAGATAACGAAGGGAAGAAATTGGCAAGGCAACATGGTCTGTGCAGTGGTCATCGCTTCAGGTAATTCTGTCGGTCGGCATGTCATTGGGCTGCTATTGGGCATTAGCGATGCTTCCTTCGGGTCGCACCTTGGAATGGCGGTGGACTTGAATTCAAGCGGCGGGTCACCGATTTGGAAGGCGGCTCACACTACCACGGTCTTCCTCGCGCCATCGCCTGATGCGCGTTCGTCTTCGTTCAACCACCTCTGACGGTCCGTTCGCCAGGACAACGGCCCTGCGAACGGACGGCGAGTGTCGTACGATATCGAAACCGCCATTCGCGCAGGACGAAGAGCGGCGTAAAAAAAAAGCTCTGTTGGCCGATCGACTACAGGCAGGACAAAGAGGCAGACGAACGAGCGAAAGAAATTGAAACGACGGCCAAAGCGAAGAATCAAGTCGAGGAGATTGCGATCACAGGTTGCGGCCGAAATATCCACCGCATGGCTCCGCGATACACTTTGCATCACGACACGTCGACCCGTATGAAGCGGTGGAATGCTCGACAATGAAAAGTATGGCGATTACTGCTTGTCGAAGGGCTGGTACGTTAATCTCGACAAAGACCAACATCGTGGGGTGGAGCAATCGAATGCCCGACCGACTTCCGTAGTTGTGGTAGATGCGTCATGAGCCTTCTCGATAGTTCCGCACGATTGAGAAGTGAAGAGCCTTACATCCAATTGGCGTCCCATTAATGTCGAACACACAGCGTCAACGCTTGATAAGCTCATAGCGATGTGGTGATCGTCTCTGTTACTGCGGTCGCTACTCGCAGGCTTTCAAATGCACCCCAGCAAAGTTCTTTAAAGAGAAGCACGATGAAACAAGTTTGCAAAGGTTACATCGGTCTTTGCTTTCTTGATGGAAGAGCTTCGCGGAGGTGTTAAAACACCAAGGAGACATGGAAAAAATCTCCTCGACGCACAAACCAGGTGAAAGTATCGGATAGAACGAGAGCACACAAATGCGCTAAGGCAGGGCAACGTTGATGGACCTATTCTAAGCGAGCGTTCCATTCGGGATATCTGGAACGAGAATCGACGAAGAAAACATTTATGAAACTGCGGGCGTCTCTACGACACTCAAGGGAACGGATGTTGGAAAGCAATGTCAACTTTCATATGGAGGTTTTGTTCAAGATGGTAAGTTTGGCCTTTTCGTCCAGTCGTTAATCCTCTTGAGGTTCCCGTATTCGTTTCTACGCTCACTGGACAAGGTATTTCGGTATTCCGTGGGGGCCAAAGGGTTTCGTAATGGAATTCAACACGCAAAGGCCGTCAATAATTCGTCAATGTCGATAACCTGGGACTGGGTGGGCGATTGGCAAAAAAAAAATCTCAAAGAAGATTTAAAATTGAACGAACCAGGTACAAACCTTACGATCCTCGGCGGACATCAGAACCTCTCGGCAACCGAAACAGTCCTGATTCACTGATGAGGATCCGCGTCAAGACCATAGGAGCAGTTGCCAGATATTCATTACGGGGCGAGTTCCAGTATGCTCATGGTGAACGATTTACACATGTGTCAGTCAACTGAGGCTGGCGAGCAATAGATGACGCTCTTCCGGAGCAGATGGGTTGTGAGTTGTTTCTCGACTCCTGTCTCCTCGAGAGTTTTACTTGTCAATGGTAGCTTGTAACTCGATCTGGACACCTTGTTTTTTAACGTGCTTCCGGCAAGCTGATCGGCGTCTTTGAAAAAGACAAGTAGTTCGGCCATGCACGAGAACTTACGGAATTAATGAACAACGATACAGCGATTTCCTTGGATCGCCTTCGCAAGTTCGCTACTCCGCCCTTTGCGAGGTTTCTGGGAGTCCAAGCTCGACCACGGACCGAGTGGTTTCTAACGTCGCAATTTGCATCTGCTGCTGCTACCGCACCATTTGCCTAGTGTTCGCATCATGGCAGCTACCGCAGACCGAGGAACGTCTCCACCACGATCGAGGTTTTTGAATATCACAGTCGTGGGGGATAGCGTCAGATTTGGGATCAAACCCGAAAAACGAGTGAATTCGCAAACAACTCACTGCCACAGCAACCGAGTGTCTGACGTCAAGACTGGGCCGAAATCTCGCGTGACCGTGACTTGACTTTCCTCGCCGAGAAAACGATCCTTGTGCCGTTTACGTATTCCTGTGTGAGACTGGTGAGCGTTGCCACTTCGTCAGGGCCCGATACCACTTTTGGTACTTGCTTGACTGATTTACTGACGATCGGCCACTCATCACTTTGGACGGTCGTCGCCTGAGCTCATCAGCCTGAAGATCCGGTTAATTGCTCTGGTGTTAGCGATCAGCAAAAGCGGACTTGTATTGATAGGTATGCTGATTCCGAGTTCTCGAAACTAGTCGATGAACGCCGATTTTGACACAACGGTTGGCATTTTCGCCCCGTACCGGACTTCAGATAATTCAATTGACTTGTTCGTTTTCTCGTTTTGCTTGGTCATTGCTGCTGGTCTTTCTTTCTTATAGGACACCTAGTCGGAACCCTTGAGTATAAACAAAAAAGTACACCTCATAGTCGAATTATAACCGCTCATCTCTCGGATGCGTCGAATCAAAACAAGGGCCGTAAGCACATTCCAAAGAAGCTAGCTGGATGCACCCGTGAGAGGCGATTCTTTCAGGACATCAGCCTTTGGAATATTTATCTCCTTTGCTGAACTGGGGAGGTTACAAGAGAGGCGGATTACTTGTCAGCTGAACATGCTCTGCAGCTGCCGAACGAAATCGTCTCTGTGGACTCTGACTCGGACGCTGTATTAACCGACCAAGATTCGATACGAAGGATCTAAATCGTTTGGAATGCTGTTGCGAGTGTTGCGAGAGCAATTCGCTTGACGCGAAACGAAAGTAAGTCTGACACCGCCTGATTCATCTGTTCAAGATGGGAACACTACGAAATAGCGTGTTGACAAGCCCCGGAATTTAAACATGCCCCGCATCATCGTTGCATTTGGTTAAGCTTGTCTCGTAATGAATGCGAGAGTGCTTTCGCCCACTGATCTACGCAGTTGAGGACAGCTACCAGCACCGGTTAGATGATGAAAGAATTTAAAAAATTAGCTAGGGACTCGAAGAAAAATTACCCGTATTGGTTAGCTTAAGCAATGGGGAGCAAGCTGAAGCCGAATGTGGTGGCGGGGCCGACGCGAACTTGGACGCCTGTCTGCCGTTGATAACGGTTCACGAGAATTGATGCTCAATATTCGTTGTGATGGCAAGATTGTCTTCGCGATCTAGCGGGATGAGCTTTGACAACTGAAAGGGTGCGCCCCATGAACAAACAAATGGAAAATTAAGACCGCAGCCCGAATTATCGTTGGTTGGGCGTTCGCAGACGCTGTTCGAAGCGGGCAGTTGCAATTTCAGGTGTTTTGGAAATGGGCACGCCTTACCGTGCAGCGACAATGTTTTCCGTTTCCGGTTAATTGAAACGAGTCGCAAATCATCATCTTGATCATCGCCTGCCCCGTGACGAGCAAATGCCCTGATTTACATCGCCGATGACAGAGCGATTTTGCATGAAGCGTCGCAAATGCGGCGCACAAGTTACGAAGTCGCAACCGAAATCACACAGACAAAAGCACCAGTCAATGGACGTTAGGGACTCATCTGCGTATTCGATGTTTCGGACCCAGAGAAGTTCAATTGAAATCTCTAGTTGCTTGCCTTGGCTCTCGTGTCGGGCATTCAGACACCAGCGTGGTCGTTTGCCTGGTCCGCGTGGTTGAATGGTGGCATCGGCCACGCAGCCAATGGGAGAGGCTCCGGCGTTGATAGCATGGGTCATCCATAAGCAGTGCTGTCATCTTGTCTTGGCTATTGGGCATGGAGGCTGAATGATAGACTTCGCGACGGACGTCGCGATCGCCTGTTTACATTCGTCAAAGGCTTCGCTTCACTGCCTCTGCCAAAGATACTATATACGACCAAGCTTGATAAGCTCGAGCCGACCGCGTCAGTTGGACAGAATTCCTAGGCTCACTAAAACCCGCTAATCATTCTTCGACTGCCATAAAAAATCAGCGCGATCTATGTCGTCGTACTGTACGAGCACCTTACCCTGGTCGAACCTAGACAACGTTGAGAAGCGCAAGGCTTCGCGTCAACTTCGCTTACTGTCGAGGGACTTCTTCGCTAAGGTTGTTCACAAGTTATGAGCAGGACGAAAGTGAACATGGCTGATGCACCGGGGAAAAGTGTTTGTCAGCGAACCGGAGTATCATCCGCTCCAGGCCATCGCTGGAACATGGCGAGTTCTTCCACTCTTCCGAAGGTTCACTTGACTTCAATTTTCGCTGGAAGTTCGGTCATCGTCAAGAAGTTGGTTGTATTGGCGCTATTTCGCCAGACTTGCGGCCAAAGACGACGCCTTGACACTTCCCCTTTTCGCAGCGTCGATTGCCACCGCACCAATTTGATAAAAACCAGCGTGATGCCGAATGGATGAATCCGTCTTAAAAAGGTGCAAAGCAAGCTGGCGGAACTGGCGTCGGCCAAGCTTCAGTCGCTTCCGTTTCGATGGCAGGATCGCATTTATTTCGCGCAATGTGCACCCAAGTGACACATAGACGCCCTCCGAAGGCTTGGTACCGCGACTAACTCGTCGGCCTCCATTCACTCATTTTAATCGCCAACCATTGGTCTGCAACCAAGGCATTGAAATGTCTACACGCGGGTCTCGATCCGATGTGTTCGGAGTGGCCTTGCACTACCTGCACCAGTCGGCGAACGCAAGCTACGTGTGCGATTTCCCATCAAGATCTTACTCAACCAGCAGCGCCCAACATCGCACCATCTGGCAGGGCAAGTCATCGTCGACATGGGATGTTCCCACACACATCCTCTCTAGAACGCACTTCCATTCGGGAGTCCATACTAAATGGAACCCACAACCTCTCTGGCACGGTTGGGTTCTCATGTGGCACCTCTTCAGTCGCCCGGAGTATGATCGACGTAGAAACGATTTTGCAAACTTGACAACCAATAGGAACATGTTTCGGAACATTAGGACCCTTCAAATACGCGTGTGGGCTCGCCTTCTGCACGAAGCGAGACATAAAAACTGTCATATTGGTGCTTCCTTCGACCCCGACACAAAAGGTGCTTAACAATGAATATCTCTGTCTTTCTCCGGATCAACGTCCTCTGTTCGCCGCTTGTTCCAGCCTGGGTCATTTGGTGCTCCATGCTGAAACCAAGGAATAGCCAGGACGGTAGGTAAGCCATTCCTTGTCTCGGTACTCTTGTTTGCGGCCTTCGATCAAGTCATCGCGAGGTTGACCGCTTGACCAATTTGGTGTCATCCGGAGGGTTCAAAGAGTTGGCGGAGAAAAAACCGTCGACCGTTGTAAAGTGCCACTCTGTTTATCCCTCTGCTCCAAAACTACGATTGCACTTCACTCGTTTGATGCGAGCGAGTCAGCAGAAAGTTCGTCTTTGTACGTTAGTAACCCTTCATTGAGAGTTGCTAATCGGAATTGCCACATTGAGCCGAACGTCCCAGGACAAAGCATGGAACACGCGGTTCAGGATTCTCGGCGAAATCGTTTGTTCAAAAGCAAGCTGATCCATTGATTGACCCTAAGGACGTGTCGAATGCAATCGCCGGAACGAGTCCGGGCGATGAGTTTTGAGATTTCTAATTCGCGGATGCTCAGCGGGCAACTATCAACTGCGACTTACGAATAACCGCAGGCATCTTCGTCTTTGTGCATTTGGGGGAAGCTTTCGGGGACAGAGGATCTTTTCGGTGTGTTTAGCGAGCTTGGGGACAGTCGAGCCGTCTCCCTGAAGCGACGGAAGCCTGAACTCCGTCTAGCTCAAAATAGGTTGCATTTACACCACCCGAAAAAGTGGCTCAGTCGCATAATGACTTCCCCACCAAAAAGTGCCCTGTCCCTATGTTATTCCCTCTTCCCTATGTTTCCCGTCCTATTGCTTCCTCCCTTGTGGTAACACCAAAAGATTCAAATTAGCTGCGACCGGGCAATCAAATTCCGTCCGACCGGGTAGATTCTCTGAAATTAGAATTGAGATGTGCGGAAAGTGAGGTTCAATTGCTAGCAGGCATCAAATCACGAGCCAAGGAATCCACGCGAGATAAGTTTACGGCTGTCTTATCACATCTCGCGTGGATTTGATCGATAGAGAAGCATCAACAGTGCGGAGAATCCGCTGCGGCCCAAAGCAGGGCGGAGGTCAGTTCAAAGATTTGGAACGTGGATCGATGAGAAAAGTAGGCTACGCGAAGAGCTTTCCATACACCGAGATAACGCACAGCGGTCTTTTATGCCCAGCAATCCGAGCAAACAACTTAATGAATAGCGTTCCGCTCAGCCACTGAAGGCCAATACCGGAATGTGGTCGCAAATGGATCCATAGCACCTGACACCAATCGCGGAGAGCCCACACGACCGATTCCTTCGCTGGGGAAAAAACGGTATACACCGATGCCAAAAGGGATACTGTCGACGACCCCAAGCCGACGCCAGAACGTGACCAGCAGCAGTGGCTCGCTTTGGGGCTCGCTCGCTACGCCAGTGTCACACAGAAAACATGGGTGAACGCGGGCAGTAGGAGGGATGTTGGCGATGTCTGCTCGACGCCTAGCAGCGATTGTGTGCGAGTAATACGCCGTGCGTCCCAAGTCACAGGCAAACCAACGGTTGGATAGGAAGAAGTTGACCGTATACGAGCCTTATGTAGTGATTCTGCCAGATTATCGGTTTTCAATGAGTACCGATGACGAATGGCTCTCTGGCGTCGGGAAATCATTTTGTTAAACTGCATAGCATTGTTGCCCTGTGGCGCCATGCTCTAGAACCGTATGGAAATCTATGTGGCCGAGAGTCTAGAGCTCTGCCAAGCATATAGATAGCCCATTGATTTAGACGAAAGCAATATGTCGGGCGAGGAAAAGGGGATCAGGACTCTTTCGTTCGTTGGTCGGTTGAAATGGCTCTTTTTCGGGCGTCCGGCCGTGCTGTTCATAGCGTCGATTCCAGGTCCGTCGACCCCAACGCCAATCCTCGCACGCTCGACCAACTCCGGATGTGCATTGGCGTTCGACGTACCTCGCCAGAGAATGCGGGAAATGGTCGTCTCCTGACTGGGAAAACTCCTGAATGGCCTTGGTAAACATATCACTCGACGCACGCACTCGCCTGTGCAAGGTAAAAGTGCAGCATCGTCAACATTATTAATTCGCGGGTGGAAAACCACGTTAGCAGCGTCACGTCTCTGGGGACGCTGGAGATTTACTCGAGTCTCAGGCAAGAGCATTCGCTCTACTGTGAGGTTCTGCGCGATCCCTTTTTCAGCGATTGTGCCAGTGGGGCATACGGTACCGCAATCGAGGATGCGTCAGATGTGACCCAACAGCAAGTGAGATTGCTCATTCCCTCTCCAATCTTCACGTGGATCCGTGTAGGAGCACGATAAGTCAATAGTGTTTCTCTGGCAGCACACTGATACGAAAGAAGTCGCGCGGCAATGGATACGAGACAAGCCCTTCAGGACAAGATATTCTCAACGCTTCGTAGTCGTCGCTTCCTTTGTAGAAAATGACCCTTCGTTCATATGCCACGGTGTTCAAGGCATGGTTAGATCGCATTCTTCTTGTCGAACGCGTTTGGTGGCAGCGGAATTAACAGAGTTTTAAGTCCACCCCCACGTGCGTGCGGCAAAAGGATATAGCGACCTGTTTTTCTCGTCAAGCCCAGTGACCGCGGTTCCGCTTACAGCGTGTATCGGTCATCACCGGGACTCTTAGTGGGCTTGCCGTCGAACATGAGGCATTACTCAACGCGGAGCAACTAGCGATCGTCGGCGCGAGTCATGTTCTCGATCGGCCGCTAGATGCGAAACCCGGACGGATATTCCGCTCCTGACAGACACAACAAAGGCTTTCATGTTCTCTTGCGATCGAGATGAAACCGTGTACTGCGACGAGGGTTTTGCTTCGGTATTCGATCAACCAAGTGTCGCCGTTCCACGCTTGCCGATATTACGCGTAGGCCATCTTTCGCGACCAAGACCGCGTCGGGCACGATTGGTTGTACTCGCGAGGATGTTGCAGCCCGACGTCGGCATTACTGGTTCGGCAACGAAATACTCGGCGACACCCTCCTGCCCACAAAATCTCTTGAATTCGCAGCGGCATTGAAGCGGGCTTTCGCCCGCTGAGTGCAATTAAACCAAAGCCAATGCCACCTTCAGGAACAAACGTGGACATTCGGCGTTACTCAACTTCCCAGGCGTTCCACTTTTAGCAACCCGGCTTGTTATCGCAACAGCAACATTTGGGACGAATCGCTTTGGGGCGTTCGTCGCAAAAGCCATGGTCGAGACGCCGATCAGCGTCGTCTTGTCGCGAAGGCCCCGCGTTTCGTCGATTTCGCACTGACGATTCGTAATAAACATGAGTCTGCATACGCATTGGCGCTGTAACTTCGGCAGTTTGCGGCCATGCTTGTTGGGATGCGTGGCCGTTCCACGTTGAGCCAAAATTCCTCAGCAAGGAGGTTAGTTTTCTCATCGCTAATTGCAGAGACACGCGGCATCTTGTCCAAATATGAGCGCGGTCGCGACTGCTGCTGAATCTTCATAGACGACGCGTCCGGGTATTCCGTCATAAGCAGACGAGTTGGATCGCAGTTCGCTTTAGGCCAACCGAAGAGACGTCATAATTGCTTCGCCGTCTGCGGAGCACACGCGGAACGAAGTCATCCAGTGATTGCTCGAACCAGCGTGGTGGCACGGCCAGTTTGATTTCGCCGTCGACAGGCCCAGCCACGTTGAAGCTCTCGCGTATCATACGATCGTAGCAATCGCCAAGATTTCACTCTGGTCGCGATTGAATCAATTCGACGTCGGATCCGGCCGCACACGCGCGAGCACACCGTGGCCGCACTCCGTGCTCTCAGGTCGTTTACACGGCAGCCAGGGTTCGTGTGATTTCGGCCAAGTCACCGAAGGGTCGACACGGTCATGCGCATCGACGATTCGCGCCGGTCTTTCGGCCCAGTTTTGCGATCGTCGGCGGCTCGGAAAAACCTTTGGAATCAGTCGACTAAGTACGCAGGGCCATTCCGTCGAGGGCGAAACAAGGACGAGACGTGACCCGATCCGCATCCGCAGCACGAAGCTTGATGGAGAGCACAGCAGAGGCAGCGACCGCGAGCCGCTAATATAAAGTGCCAGACTAAAACTCTTCCAATTTTTCATTCGAACTCAGCTAAAGTGCTCGAAAACGTGGATTCGTGTATGCTATTGATATTCGGAATTCGCCATCGGACGAGGGGTTGAGCTGACTGGCTACAAAGTTCATAACTGCGATCAAATTGCTCTTCGTGCGAACGAGAGAAAGAAGGCGAAGAAAAAGCCTATGTGCCATGGTTCAAACTCATATAAAATTTTACGATTATGGCAGGTGAAGCGAAACAAAAGGATGCCAAGGACTTCTTCGTTTCGATTTAGCGCTCGGTGAATGTGCTTCTTTTCTCCGGGCGTCGGGCCGTTGCTCGTAGCGACGATGTCGGAAGTCAGTTCGTACCCGCTCACGCCATAGTGCCTCCGACACGCTCCGGTGACGCGACCCGGCTCGCTCTGTGATATGTCTGTTGGACAGGCGTGCGAACGGCAGAAGAACGTGCAAATGGCGGATTCATCCTGCGACTGCTCTAAACTCTTGAATCCAGCCTTGGTAAAAAACCTTTGTCCCTCGCCCGCAGTGCGGATTAAGCACGTGTCAAAATAAAATTCGGCTGGAAACACGTAGCAGGGCGCGCTTCTGGACCTGGAATGTGTTACGAGTCTCATGAGGAAGGACTCGCCTAAAGTTCGTGAGGGTTTCTGCCGAACCTTCTTCAGCGGTGTGATTAGTGGGCGTGGTACCGCATCGGTTGCGTCGGGTGACCAACGGCAAGAAATTGCTCATTCCTCCATCTTCGGTCCGTTGGAGCACGAGTACCAATGAATCGGCTCAACTGATACGAGAATGCGGCATGGATAGCGGAACAAGCCCAGTTCCACCGGCGGCAGCGTTGCGCCGGAGGTTTTCAAGGCATGGACTGCAGTTGTCCAACGAGATTGGGCATGAGAAGGGATGCTGGTAGGCTATCGTAAGCCGGAAGAAACGCAGTCGAGCTCTGGCAGAGGTGCCACCGACAAGGGATATCTCGCGTTCGCCAGCGTCTTCCTGCAAAAGCGGTGCGCCCTGTGCGACGGTCCTCAGCGGAATTTCGGTTTCGCCCAAGGACGATTTTTCAATCAAATCACTGGACACTGGGACATGAG
>Ga0163217_1095278_pt1 | contig 12238 bp, 8 predicted proteins | sample SynspAceP_FD_185933 | JGI IMG/M metagenome (GOLD analysis project Ga0163217, IMG submission 185933) | Saline lake microbial communities from Ace Lake in Antarctica - Synechococcus sp. Ace-P (PacBio error correction) | ecosystem: Environmental > Aquatic > Non-marine Saline and Alkaline > Saline ... | reverse complement strand
CTCCACTCAGGCAACAATCGCTGATGGCTTTACAATGCCAAAAAAGATTAACACTAAACCCCCCATCTACAGGAGGTTTTTATATTTTCACTACTTATGAAGCATTAATCCAATTATAGTATCTGGTTGGCCTAGGTCTCCCTTCTAGCGAATCACTATACTCCAGGCGTTTCAAATACTCGAGCACTACTTCAATTTGGAGAAAAAAGCATACCTGAGCGAAAGGGATGATTTACCGTCGAATTTAAAATTAGTGATCCTGCAACCTTCAATGACTGGGGTTTCATAAAGCTTCTTTGAAAACAGAATATTCTTAAATACATTACCACCCTCCAGATTCAAAACATCAGACAGCGAGTTTTACTTGGAGCAATTAAATACCTTCGCAACCTTCTGATTAATTCTACTAACCAAGAACAGTAATCTTTATCTTCAAGCACCAGAGTTTATCCCCAAAGAGTCAATCGCAAAACTATCAGGAGACAGCAGATAAATTCACTTTCCAACTCGGAAACCCCACATACTTCAGGCAGCAGGCGCCTCATAGCTAAGTTTCAATGATTCATTCGAATCGACCAATTAATTTGGTGGATTAATGGGATGGCAGTGCGAATCCAATCACACTATTCTTTTCGGGAATAAGAGGAGACATGAGAAAGTCGACGTGAATTATATTCATTCAAGAGAATGCGGTTCGAATGATCGAATGGGGTAATTTTCTTACTAATCTTGGAAACCGCCTTTTCAATGGCGTGGCTCCAATTCATTCTAAAAAAGCGGAGTTTTTAGAAGCCAGTGCTCTTAAAACTAGACATTCGACCCCTCCAAAGATCTATCCTAATAACCAAAATGAAAATACTAAAACACAACCGCTTAATGAATCCTAGCGCCCATCCTCGAAAACTAGGCTTTACTTCTTTTAATCTCCAGAGCATGGCAAATTTACCTGGACTATGAAAGATTGATCATTGCGAAAGTTTCGTCTGCCGTTCGCACCCTGACGCTCTACACCAGTACAAAACGTACTCCTCCCTTCTGATACCTCAAAAATCAGTTGACCCAAAACTTCCAGACATGAAAATCATGACACATGTCGAGGTTTGAAATTACAAACATAAATACCCTGTTTTCCTATTTCAAACCTTATTTCTTGTATATGTAATAACTTGAGCCCGAGATTCTTTAATTTCCCAATCCAAGCCTCTTAGAATTCAACCCAGATTTAAAGATGGCTTTATTCTTGCCTTCACAAAATCTTCTAATCAACTTCCGTCTAATGCCCTGCACGGAAGTCAATTTTTTCAAATCTTCGATTATATCAATCGTTGCTTATTTAGTTTATTTTTTTCAACTTATTTTCAGAACCTTTTTAACTGAACTCAATTACAGGAGATAGGTCTACCAAAAATAATATATGTCACATTCAATTTCCTTTTTAATTTCAGACAAACAGCACCACTTTATCCAGCATCTGAATTTTCGGTTTCTGTCTTTTCAGAAGTTTCTCTAATTTGCCTCAAAAGACATTGGGAGATATGAAATAACTGACTACTCTATAGCTCTGTGATAAGCGCTCAACGGCAACCTTATTCAATCAGTCTTAATAAGTTCACTACCATCCAATCTTTCAATATTCACTTTATATCAGAATTTTGTTACGAGTCACCAAACACAATTCACGTCCCCAAAAATAAAGAACCCTGCCTAGGTTGTGAAGGCAAAAAACCAGAATCAGTCTTACGTCCACCTTAAATTCAAATAGCTTTTTATATGATTGAGCATAATTTAAAGCAGAACTAAAATAAAAAAAGGCTTAACGCCTCTTTTTTTAGTTAAGTTTCCCGTCATTGAACTTTTTCAATTCTTGCATAGTTATAAGCCTCCAATAGTAAGCTCTTCCGAATACAGAACCTTGACTCCCATTTCTCGTAATTTTCTAATAGTCCTCTATTCGCTACGTTCACTCCTCCACTTGCTTCCAGTATGTATAGAAGAACACGGTCTCGAATCTCTTGGAAAACGCTCAAAATTCGGAGCCTTCCCTCTAGTCAATCTCTGGTCACCTCAGAGCACTTTAAAATTTTAACCTCTCTACTAGAAAAAATCGAATGGTTGATCGAAACAAAGTAATCAAATTTCTGTCTTTTTAAGCAAACCTCGATCTGAGATTATAAATCAGAAATAGGTTTCATCTATTCCGCTCGAGATAAATTGTTTCTCCCATAAGGAAAGTAGATTATCTGTTGCAAATCGCTCCTGAATTTGATCGCATGCACACCAGAAACACTTATTCTCAAAATCGTAACTAAGAGGCACCGATATTCAAAAGATTTATATGTACTATCTCAATCCCAGGTAACACTCCACAAGTAAAATTCCTACCTTTCATATCTTATTCCGTCAATGCACATCCAAAATACTGTAATTCCGCTCCCACTCCTCTTTCTCTGCCTCCATTATTACACCATAATGCGTCTTTAGACTCATCGACTCAAAATGGCTTGTGTACACGACTACAGGGAATTTCATCACTCATATAACGCTTTTCAGAATAAAGCAGATAAAATCTCCCGCTTTTGAACCTGGACATACATTTTCTGTTACCTCAACCATATGATGAAAATTATTCTTCAAACATTCTATTTTTAATTTACTAAGACTTTTCAGGGAAACTCACTTTCAAAATATCAATTTAAATATAAGCGAGCCTTTTACAAAAAAATAAACTAACTTTATTATTTATTCATAAAATTGAATAATCCTCTCTAATTCTTATCCAATAGCGTAAAAATTCATTCTCAAATTGTTCTCAAAAATCAATATTTTGCATACTTTTCCCGATTTCCTCCAAAGCCCAAACTATACTCTTGCACTTTCTGCATGTGATTCTTCACCCTTAGCATGAAACCCTTCTTCCGAAAAATTTCTATCTCACCAATGAGCCTTCCATATTCTCTCATGAGAATATATCTGATGCATTTGCCCTAATCAGTAAATAAAAGCTCATTCACGTCTAGCGGAATATTACACTCCAATCAGCATCATCCAGAAGTTGGGCTTTTGTACCTCCACACAATCATTTTTTGAGTTTTCCTCAGCATAAATACTCCAAGATTACCCTGATCTTTACCTCCCGTCTTCCATATTGTGTCAAAAATCCCCAACCTATAACAGACTATTTCACCAGCACTCAGATGCTTGTTTAATGCAAAGATGCCTGCGAACCTCTCCTTGAATCAGGGAGATTTTGAATTTATCCAGCATGTCTCCCCGATCCTTTGATACTTTGAGAATTATTAGACTTCTTTTCCGCCACTGCCGAGCCACCATAAATCCCATTGCTACATCATCGAACTTCACGGCTGCCAAATTTCCTTGCTCGTCCCACCACACCTCAGGAAGAATTAGGAATCCTCTAAACCAAGATTCTCCCTTGGAGTTTGACGGTCTCTTAAAAATCATCCTATTTCATCTAACGAGCACCTACACTAGCTGCTCTGAGTGATCTGAGAGGTAATGCCATCTAGAACAGGCCGCTGACCTTTCTTATGGGTAAGTTCCAAGACGTTTCTGTCGCATCAGAGTCTTTGTAGATTCACAGCTGCTGACCGGCAAAACTGCGCACATGCGCGGATGTCCTGCGCATTCAAATTCCTGCCCCTGAACGAAGATGGATTCGAAATGAATCACTTCTCGACCAACCAGTCAACTCTGTCCATCGGATCTCATGCTCCCAATCTCCTCCATCCAGGTGTTTTACGCCCAAAGTCCCGTTGTCCCACCATCGCATGCAATTATCTGAAGTAAATTGCAGGATGGCCTCTTCTAAAAGCGCCCACAGGGCGTCTCTAATATTCCCAAACTAGCGATTTACCAGAAATTGCGAGTGATTTCTGATTGCGAGGTAAAAGCACAAAGACCCGAGACGAAAAGCCAAATAGAGTATTTTATTCATTCCAATCAGGTCTTGATATCTACATTTCGATAGGCGCGATTAGTGACTTTTCTCACGAAACCCCCGTCTCCAGACGGCATTTACTGCCCAATTCCCATGACTCCCTCTGCAAAACCCTTGATCGTATTGTACTGAAATAACTTAAGTTACTCATAGATGGACTGCTCTCCCTGTCTGCTTCTTCTCCAAGGCGGATTATCTCCGATTTGGATATGCAATTTCGATCCATAGTCTTCTCCATTGAGTAAGCAAATCAGCGTTACCCTCCATCTGCGCTGCATTCATGATCGATTGTCCAATGAGGTTTAACAACTCGACTGTCCACTGCCTTATACAAATTCATGTCTGCGTTCGTTCATAGGGTCATTCGAGAAAATAGCCGTCGGTATCACTCAATTGTCTTGAGCACCATTCGTCAATCCATTGTGGCTTCAAGATGGCATCAACCCATCAAGCCATCGTATGATCGCATTCCCTCATGTTGATTCCACATTGGGTAGTATTTCGCTCAAACGAGCCGAACCACAGTCACTCCATTTCGCATCCACCCCAACGTTTGCAGCTGTCAGGACTGATGCCGACAGAGCTCGCTAAGGAAACCATCCAAAAACTCCTTTTCCAGTCTGTAGTTTTGAGTCTTCCAAATGTATCTCCACCTCGACCACAAAACCCCCCGCATTCGCATACTTAGGCTCATTCAAAAATGCTTCCCCAATTTTTCCTGATCTTCGACAGATCGCTTTGAGCCAACCCGCTTATTCCGTCTACAGCGAGCCGAAATCCCTGATCTGCCATAACTCAACTCATTAAAAGTATTCCTCCTGAAGCCCAGTTTAAAACATTCCAAAATGGGTGCAAAATCCATATTGTAACGTCGTATCTGCTTTCTAATGCTTCCAAAGCGGAAAGATCGACCGTAGAACCCAAAACGGCCTGTTCGTCTACCCTTACTATTTTTGATAAAAATTCTAGCCTCCATAGTTCTACGATTCACTTATAGGTTTCTTACCCGAACAGGCATGTGTGTATAGATTACCATCCTGCACCCTGTAGCAATTTAGCATCGCATCCCAAGTCTAACGCCGATCATGTAACTAATCCACAGAACCGTCATCGCCTTCATCAGCAAATGCGCTCTTACCGAATAAGTCGCATAGTCCCCCATGATGTAATTCATTGTACTCTTCGCGCAATTTTTCAGCATCAGCAACTATATACTCACCTTTCATCAAAAACAGCCCACAACTCATCGTGCTCTTGCCTGTAAGATTTAGGTTGGTTATCACGTGGATGTTTATTAGAGCTCATTTTCCTTTCCATTCAGTCAAAAACCCCATGGTTACCTTCCACGTCATATAGCTTTCACCTTCTGGTAACCCCTTGAAAGAGCGTCTTCACTCGTTGGCGGCTCCAGAAAGGTCTTGCACTCACTGTGAATCCACAAGAACCACACGATAGTAAAAAGCTACCAGTTGGTATCGATAACTTCAACCCAGCCTCTTTAGTGCGTCACTGAACCTGTCCTCCGGTAACCTTCTGCTTTGAACCGGATTAGCCTTTTTTTTACCCCAATGGCCACTATCCAATATTTGATTGACATTTTGCTCGGTGAATGATCACCCAAAGCCAGTTAAATAGCAACCAATTCCGCATCCTCACGCGTATTCCATATTCGGTGCTCGCCGGTGTGTTGACGCTCTCGAAACCCATTACGCACCATCATTCCTAACTACACTTGTCTCAACCCTGTTCATATCTCCAAAGCTCCATCATGGAATTCTGATTTGATCGTCTCATCTGGATTAGTTATTCTGATAATGTCGCTGTAATCCTCACGAGACACACCATTTAGCTTTTTTTGCCTTGCTTCTTCAGCTGCTTGAGCAGCTCTTCGGATTCCAGCGGCGTCATTGCACTGGTTTTTCCCATTAAATAAGGCTATCGCTTCCCCTCGTTACTGCTTCTCCTCTAATTGCATCGGCACCGGAAACCAGAGTGTGGCTCAAAATCACCACATCCGCTGCGCTATGCGAGCTCTATCCTTCAAAACGATTCGAATGTGCATCTCCTCTGGGTACTGACACTTAGAACTCCATATTTTTCCATTGATCCAATTTAGACTCTATTTTGTCTATTCGATTCCCCAAGCGCTTCTCCAGTCAGCCAACCAGACTTGATATGGGAACAGGCTCGCCGTCGAGTTCCATCGCTTAGATATACCGCTCCGTTCCGCTACCACCAGCAGCCAATAACTGCAAGTTTCAGCTCATTCGCCGGCGGCGTAAGCTCAGGAACCACAAAAGAATTGCTAAGAACTCCTCCGTCACTAGCGCGCCGGTTTGAATGAAGTCTCTTCTTGAATTAGATTGTCAATACATCGGTCATTTAGCGGTGGTGTTTAATTAATTCAGTAGGTTGCTTTTTTGGTATAATAGCATAATTCTTCTGCGTTGGCGGAGGTTCCAATGGTCGCACAGCCTCAAACCCAAAAATGTGAGCTCAGCGGAACCACCATTGGCTTTTTGAATTGGGATCAATTCGCTTCGCAGTCTGCTGCGCAGAATCGCCCTTTAGCTGAGCTGATTTCAGTTTTGCAAGCTGGCAAAAACTTCCGCCCCGAACTACTTCTGGATACAGCTTTTCAGCAGGATTCACGGGTTTCTCCCGTCGTAAATCTTCTTATAAAAATCGACTATCGTACTTGCATTAATTAGGCATTCTAGTACATTTCCATGCAGATGCTCATATTAATCAAAGACTGGGCTTTTTGGTGCCCACTTTATGAGTTGATTCATTCGCATTTTCGGTTCTCTTTCTAGGACTCTAGTGCGCATAAACTCACTTAATGGTTTTGGGTATTCCCCAAAAATGAATCAATCGTATGTTGAACCAGCTTTTGCAGTTCAATTAACTTTCCCATTCTCGCTCAGATGAGTCCGTTCCCCTTCATATCCTCGCACAAGAAGAAATTCGCCCAGTTTTAGAAGAACAAACCAATGGCAATAGTTTGATATTTCGCTGTCCATATTTGAGCATAATCAATTGCCTGCTTTTCCTCTTTTAATCATCCGCAAAAGCATTATCCAACTGCTTACACACTAGGTCGGACGATCAAGCACCAAACTTCGTTGCTCCTTATGTGTTCTTTTCTTCGAAAGCGCCCCACACTTCGTAGAACTATCTAAGAAAAGCTCGAAGGCATCCCAATCACTTCATGAGGCCATCCATGACATGCATCTATTGACGGTAGAGCTGGTTTTTCATCGGAAAAAGCACTATCATTCCCTCATCTTCAAAAACTGCCAGCTGGAATGTTCATGTCAAAGTGACTGTTGTCCCTGAATTTTCTTGAGTATAGGTCTTCAACATTGAGCGAATTGGCAAAAAATTCCCAAATGTCCATATGAATGTCAATTGCTGAAAAGCAAAAGAAAAAGCGATTTTGAGGGCAAGCATCGTTCTATGAATTCCAGATAAGAACTAGGCCAATTTCTTTAGAGAAAACTTCTGAGGATTTATAATCGGTGTGACTAACGGCTTTTTTTGGTATTGAGTGCCCACATCCTCGTAATCTCCACCTTTATACCTCTAGCCAGAAAATCATTCGGTAGAGTGAATTGATTTTCCTAGGGTTTTTTATCAAGATCAGAGTTGGTCTCATGACAACTCAAACAAAATCCATTGGATCACAATTGCTTTCGTGTAGAGATAGCAATTTACGTTGCTATCTTTGAAGGTTGGCTCCACTGCTAAGCCATTTCTGCTTGTATTCATATGCTTTCAAAAAGTGAACTTCATCTTTATTGCTTATCGGTAGATTCGAAAGCGATTGACACCCTTTCGGAATGCTGATCCATACTTATTCAGCAACCTCATCTAATAGTAGTCCGCATTCACATTGCATATTCAACAAGCTCCCATCAAACCCTTTTTCTGCCCCACTGCTTTGAGATTGATATTAAACTGTTTTTGAGCCTCTGTACTATCGAGTCACCCCAGACCATCGGCTTCTCGATAATCTCAAAATCTGATAACTTTTTCCACCTCCCATATTTCTTCCATATACCCGCATCAAAATACTTCCTTGATACTCTTTCTTGAGTTCCCGCATGCGGTGGCCACAAGATCCCCCCAAGATTAGAAATGTATTTTTTTTCATATATTTAAAACTTTATTCTTATTAAAAGCTATCATAATCACCCCACATAAGGCATTTACACATTTCTAAATTATTTTCCTGAAATTTATAAATCTAAAATTATTGGCTTTTCGGAGCCAAACAGTAACCAAGATCACATAGCCTTCGTTCGGAAATTCCAATTTTTGAAACTGCGAATCGGTAAAATTCCCTTATTCTTACTTTTCTAAGTACTTTTTCTAATTCTGCGGTGTTCGCCAGACTTGTAGCTTACGATTGCTACGAGGATGTGGTTCTGGACTTTCGAATCCATTAATGAATCCAAGGGAAAAACTAGTTTTATTTGTGTAGGGATTGCGTGAATCATCTCTCGCTAGTACAATGGAGGGCGAATATCTTGGGAGGAAAATAACCTTTACCCGTTTGAAAACAAGCTAAGGATGTAGATTTTCTAAAACTAACGGACGGGAGAGCTGTCGGCGAAAACTGCATGATCTACTAAATCAAAATTGGAGTGGCCTTCATTGACTAGCGCCACCTCGACACCTTTCATCAATATCTAACCCATGTTCTCGCTTCCTATCTTCGAAAAGCAGACTTTTTCGTTAGGGTTTTGGTTATTTTAAGGCATCCCTCCGTGAGTTCCAACGTGTTAGGTGGCCCGAAATACTCTGGTCATTCTCACGATGCAATTTCCACAGCACCAACCCCAGGAATTCCCTGTCATTGGAGCTTCTAATTTTGTGCACCCTCTTGTCAGATTTTCTGCAAGTTTGATCCCCCGCGGGGTGATTCAGGTTTTAGAATTCCTGTGGAGGGGATTACCCACGCTGGCACAGGCTTGGAAACCTTCTCAACCTTGTTGAACGCAAAGGCAAACGGGAAAGTTGAGAAATGGGTAGGGGTGGTGCAAATTTTCAAAGGACTGTGGATAGCGGCCGGTTGAAACTAGGGACAGGTGCCGAAAATACGGAGGGACGCCATGGAATGAGTGTCTGGGCCGAAAAGGGAACGACCCAGTGTGAGTAGACCACCAACTGAAGGAAAGGGTGCCAAGTCTCCAAACGTGATGCCCAAGAGTGTATTCCACGGGGGAGAAGCCGGGACCCCCATTTGCCGAGCAAACAAAATGCAGGACAGGGGGGTCCGAAAATAAGGGGGCCACCCACTACGCCGGCGGGCACGACCAGAGAGCAGGGAATCCAAACTACACGCAGGGGTTGGCGGAGCCCTGCCAAAGTGAAGCGCCGACGAATGCAGGCGCCAACGAGTGTCGCAAAACGCCTGTACGGTGAAGTGCGAAAGAAGCGCAACGGCCGACATGGAGGTGAAAACAAGCATGGCATTATATCGGGTCGACGGACGGCGAACTAAGTGGGGACCAGGAAGCGAGCCTTACGGGAAGCCGCGACCAGTCCCTCGGCGCGGAATAAAGAGGGTGCTCCATGATGAGGCTGTCGTGGACTACGGAGGGGGGCTACGTTGTTCCGGATGCGAAGCGCGCACAAGGACGGGCCGAACATGCTAATGACACGCCGAAGGGGACCAAAGCGTCGGTGCGCCGGCGCGGCCCAAACCTGCAGCAAACCATGAAGGGTTGACCTGGTGTTCGCACCTGCTGGTAGGCAGACTCGCGAGGAAAACAACGTGATCAGCCGCGCGCCGGGTATGCTCCGCGAGTGACTGGGAACAGCAGTGTGGTGCAAACCAAACTCCAGGTGGGGTAATGATATAGACCGCAATGAACGAGGTGGACAAGTGGGCGCAGTACAAAGCACGGCGGGGCAAGGGGAATAAGGTTGCAATCAGGGGGGCAAAGGGGGGGAAGATGTCTTGCAGGAAAATTGTCCCTCAGAACGCACGCAGAAAAGCGCTACGGCAGGCACTCACGCAAAAGGAGAGTCCCGCGACACCATATGGTGAAAACACATGAACGGCACAGGCTCCGAAGTGCCGGAAAAGCAGCAAGCACAAACGAAGACTTCTGGCGAAGGGATGAGAAAAACCGATAAACAGGAAAAGGGAGACAGGCTGTTGGGAACGAGGGGGGGAGCGCCGGAGAGCGGCAGGGTGCGAACCAAAGGGGGAAACAACTGGTCTCGATCAAGGGCGGAGAGGGTGCCCGGTGTTCCGGAAAATCTCGAACCCATGGCGTGAGAAACCGGGAGAAAGGACCTGCGGAACACTTAAGAAGCTGACAGCGTGCAGGTCAGGTATAAGTTCCAACTCGTGCTGCCGGAGTTCTGGGAGGAGAGGAGGGAATCGAGCCTAAAGGAGGCGTGGGCCCGCCGAATGCGTCGAGGCATACAGAAGAGATCATGCCCGTTGGACCCACAAAAACGAGGCGCCGTAGAGGTTGTGCGCAAAACAAAAGGAGATAACAAAAGTCAGATCAATCCGTGCGCAGCCTGTGGCGCTGCAACGAGGGTGGGCGAGGGAAGGGAGGCAAAGGCAAGCAGCCAAGCACGGAAGAATGGTGTAGGAGGCGCCTGAGGGACCAGCACACGAAAAAAAGAGAAGAACTAGGCGATTACCCGAGGCTACGAATAAGCGGGGTGGGGAGTGGGGCGGGCGAAACGCAGGGTCAGGCCGTGGAATGGTCTTGGAGAGACAAATTGCCCCTTACCCAGAAAGCAGTAATGTGGCGTGTAGAGAGGGGAAAAGGTCGCTTGTGGGCGACAGGCCTCCGACTGGTGCGACGGCACGACCGGGAGCAGCGGGCTGGTTCTGCACGGGGACACACGTGTCCCGACACTGCTCAAGAGGGAGCCGTCGCTTGTTGTGTCAGGGAGAAAATGCCAAAATAGTGAAGGAAAGGGACGACACAGGGGGGGCAAGCAGCTTAAGCGAAGTAGGCAGGAAAACACCGGGTGGCAGTCGGCCGAAGAGCTGCTGATACCCGAGATAGCGAATTAAAACTCTGCACCTGGCACAAACCCCGACTGCTGCTTGAGGTACCCAAGTTCCGACCAATGGTCAAGGAAGGGCGAGTGGCGGCCTAGGATGTGCAAACGGAGGGAAAGGCCGAGCAGCCGTGAGGGAAAGGCCAATGGGAAATATGCGGGAGAGGGGGGAGCCAGCAGGGGACAAGGAGCGAAGTGCGGCGGCGGTGTGGTTTGTTAAGGCGGATCGCACCAACCCTTGCGTCTGCGCTGCGAGGCGACTGTGTGTGTGTGTGCGCGGAGCGGGCCACTACTCCCGGCTCGCTGTGGGGTGTGCTCACTATCGAGGTGTGTTTTTTTTGTTCCCCTTAGCGTCAAAAGTGGAGGCGCGCTGATCATCGCATCGCTACCCACTTTATTGTGTGACTTCCGCTTAAAGGCACAGGGAAAGTTCGGCCCCCTCGCTACCTTTTACTCGGCGGGCCTGCGGACTCTGGGGCACGCATCCCACGACCCGGCATAAGCCAACCAGACGCGTCTCTCGACTCCGCTATCGAGGATTCTCCTTACCCTACTCGTGGACTCGCTAAGTGGCTCCATGTTGCGCGTGTCGCTGCCCCGAAAGCCCCCTCAAGGAAGGGCAGAGAAGCCTCTATTCAGGGTGTGTCCAAGCCCCTCGGCCCATGCTGGAGTGGTTCGCACGAAGCATGCCTGCCTAGGCGATAGAACAGCGCTCTCCTCCTCGAATAACATCAGCGCGGTTTGCTGACGGTATCTTGTCTCGGGTGTGGGGCTGGTCTTCCCGGTGCTGCGATACTAGCCTATGTGCCGGGACGGTTCATTGGGCTCAACTAAGTGGGTTCATTCGGTTTTATCGCCGGGGTAAAGAGATGGGTAGCGTCCCCAAATGCCAGTCACCAGGCCTGAAGTTCCCACGCCGCACGATCACTTGTCATATGCTGTACGCAGGTCTGATTTTGTTGAGGCACATTACAAGGCAGCAGTCAACGGCTAGTCTGCCTCTCTTGTCTACGGTCAATCACGATTGTGTGATCCCGAATTCGTAGTCGCCCCCCCTGCAACTAGTCGCACCTTCAATGGGATGAGGCAGGCCACCCCGCTTCCGCCGCGCGTGGTTCATCAACGTACCCTGGTCGCTGCCCCTGACCTCTCCCTGGCAGTCGACCCGCTGCTCGGTCCCTCTTCGATAACCGCAGTAGTGCTCTGCTGCTGGGGGAAATTGCCACCGGACAAGGATACCAG
>Ga0163217_1068158_pt1 | contig 12238 bp, 22 predicted proteins | sample SynspAceP_FD_185933 | JGI IMG/M metagenome (GOLD analysis project Ga0163217, IMG submission 185933) | Saline lake microbial communities from Ace Lake in Antarctica - Synechococcus sp. Ace-P (PacBio error correction) | ecosystem: Environmental > Aquatic > Non-marine Saline and Alkaline > Saline ... | reverse complement strand
CTTCGAGGATTATGTTTGAAGCGGCTGAGTAAAACAGTCCGCGTTGAAACGCCGAGTTTTTTTAGGGATTGATGAGCTGAAATTCATTTGGCTGAGTAACCGCTGTATGATTCACCAATGCTAGGTGAGCTTTCTATCACGGGGACTGTATTGCCCAATCGACGCAAAACCCGACCTCACGACCCCCCCTACTTCAAGACACTCCCTGACAAACACAAGGTTAAGGTGGTGACGATGGACATTTGTTTGCGCGTACCTTACAAGATGTCCGTCAATGCGCAACTCCTGGTCGGGATATTGTGGTAGACAAGCTGGCACGCTTGTACGCCATGGCAATGATGCCCTAGAGACGGTGCGCAAGAAGATCAGGAAAGACCTTAATACCCGGCAGCGACTCAAGCTGAAAGATGATGCGTTTTATTCTTTACTAGAACGTGAGGAAGGCTTAGCCACTGATAGCATGACAAGATGCTTGGAGTGGTTTGATCTGCATCCGGAGCTGCGAGCTGGGCCCTACCGGATGAAGGAGAGCTTTCATTGAGATATATAACTGTGTGACAAAGAAGATGCTGCAGGCATTTTGCACGTGCCTGGCTAAGGACTCCTTACCACCGGAAATGGAGTATGCTTTTTGGTTGCGGCCAGAACGGCGCTGATACGGAACTGGTTGGGTGAGATCTTTAACTTCTATGACCACCGGGTCACCAAACGCCTAACCGAATTCTACCCAAACCGGCTAAGCGAAGGACATTGAATAGGATGGACGAGGATACAGCTTTGACGTGATTGGGGCGGGCCCGACTCATCTATGAGAAGCAAGCCCGTAAGCCGGGACAAGAAAGTGCGCGGCAGAGAGCCAAAGTCCTTCACTTCCAGAAAAAGTCATGTATCGCTTTCAGCATGGTAGACGAAGAACGTCTTCAAGGCCATACGAGTAGGCCCACATATTCCAACCCTGTTGCGACCTACCTGAGAAAAGGGCTACTTTTCCTAACCGTCAACAAAATCTAGAGTCAGGCGGTGGGGGCTAAAAACAAGGTTTTCCACACCTGATTCTGGATACCTGAAAAAAGCTACCCCAGCGCCATTCTGAAGAACGGTGCTGGGGTTAAAAAGCTTAGTTAGTCGTCTCGACCTCCTGGATTCAAACTCTGGTAGCTCTAGGATTGCACAGGATGCAGAGAGTGATTGAGCTATCTACATGGTTCAAATCGTCGATTTTCCTGACCATCCAGGCCAGAGGAGTATTGGAACAGTTAACGGTTATCTTGCCCGTGCTACAGTTTTCTCCTGCGTCTGTCTCGCATCTTGAAAGCTACCTTCAAAGGTGGCGTACTGAAAGATCGCCTATCTTCTTTGACATAGCGGCTGCTGACCTTTGTCGGTGCCCCTTCCTTCTGTCAGCTGCACAGTAGCCCGCTGCTTGCTGGAGACGTGTTCACAACTGCTTTCCCTTTCGGGACAATGATATTAACCCATGATCATTGGCTCCATGCTGAATTGGTTGTTCAGAACGTATTCTATCCCGGAGTGGCCACGGGCTTAGGAGTTTGATATGGGGTATGGTTCCAGTGGGCATTGCAAGGGCTGGAGGCTTGAGCTGCTTACAAAAAAATAAAAGACACCTAGGCAGCTAATGCTGCCAGGTGCCCTTCGTTCACAGCCATTCCAGCATTCCACCCAAAGACGTTACAGCTCTCCGTGCCGGACAATGATGTGGATCCAGCACCCGTACATCAACAATGCCAAGGACTTCCTGAGGGCGCTTTGTCAGCAGTTTATCGGGCCGCCTCGCTCGGGGTTGAGTCGCCGGAAGGGTGGAATTGCCATTGTTACCAGAGATAACGCCGCTGCGTTGTGTTTTCAGGGCTTCTTTGACCACTTTCGCGGGGGTAGACAGCAGGCGCGAGTCCATATCGTGCCGTAGAAAAGAGCTCTCGGAGCGCCAGGGATGCGATGGTTTGGTATTCCAGCAGTAAAAGGCCAAAATACCTCGCTTTCGTACTCGTGCATCCAGGTTGCGCAGGTGGTCTTTTATTTCGATGGCACTGGCATACGGGCGAACCACGGTCAGGTGTGTGCGTGAAGCTGCTTGGCCATTTTGGTCAGGAATGTCGTCTCCTGGTGACCGTTGGTGCTTTCCATGATTGTAGTGTGCCCGCTCAGTACCGGGCTTTCAGTTTGTGGTATCGCATTGATTTTTCTTTCCCAAGCTAGGAAAAGCGCCTCGATTGGCGGCTGCGGTAAGGGGTTTACAGCGGGTGACTGCTGCTTAATTTGGCGGGTCTGACGGTTCTGCTTTGTGGCAGGGGTTTCCTGCAACCGTGTGGGATCGCGTTTTTCTGTTCCAGCCTTTGTCAGCAAGGCGGTTGGTTGGGCTGCGCCAGGCGCTTGCTCTGTTCGGTGATGGGCTCGGGTTCGATACTCGGGGATGGCGTGGGGTAAAAAAACTCCTCTACCAGTGCTGGCCACATCGTCTTCATTCCTCTTCAAAAGATGCCGTTGTTCAATCCTTGCCTTTGGCTACTGCGTCCAGCGCTGTCCTGGTTAAGCCTGCCGCCATTCGTTGCTCATGCAGGTATTAGCCGCGTTGAGTGTTTCTTCATGCTCAGGTCACTGCGCAAGGTGATGTCGGGACGTAGAAAATGGGCTTGGTGCCGTGGCTCATCCTGTGGGATTTGCCCCGTAACGCAGTTCTAACGGCCAGGCTGGCCAGGACTTGTTGTTGGAACAGGGCGCTGAAATAGTGCAGGCGAGCAAACAGGGGTCTGATACGGTTTAAAGCCAGTGGTGCGGAAAGATGAAGCTGTCGGGTAATTCCTCACCCTCATCAATCTGCGGGTTAAGACGTCCATACGGGCTTGCAAGCGGAACCGCTTGGGCTAGTGGGCAGTATCCCGCCCCAGGCAGGCAACGTCTGCTACGCCCTCGTGGTGATACGTTTGCCAGCTTTCCCCGTCCCCTTACGCACATCGGTCGCCCGGTACTGCGGTCAAAACAGGGCTTTAATCGGCACGAAAGGTTGAGTGCTGGGGTCGTTGGAACATCATACGGAGGGAGCGCCGTAGTTTTTCCCGTCCGGATTGTCTTCTCGTAATATCTGGTTCAGCGGATGCAGCAGCCATTTCCTGACGGTGCTGTATTGGCTGGAATGGTTGAATTGCGTCCGTCCTTTTCTCGGCAGTCGCTTGCATTCTTTTCAAGTGACGCACCGATAGAAAATTACGCCCGGCCACCGGCGGTGAATCGCAGACCTTTGAGCATGATTTCTCCCAAAAAAACGCATTAGGCCAGCTGCTTGGCTGCAAGCTGGGCCGCTGTGTGGTGGGTGAAGGGTTAGTTGATCAGGGAAACGTCTGCTGCCACGCTAGCTGATACTTCCTGCAGGTGGGCAGATCCTTTGAGCAGAGCAGGCGGTTATTTGAAAATATCAGGCTGGTCTTTGGGCTTTGCGCCAGGTGGACGGCACCGCTGGGCAAAGATCGCCTTGGAGGACTCCCCCATGGTTCTGCTGCAACTGCTGTCAGGGCGGATTCGCGCTGTTCTTGGTTCAGCAATTTTCACGGCGGATCTGCTTTCCAGTTCCTCATAAGCTGGTTTTGAGCTCCGGGTTCTCAGTCAGACCCATACCTCACTTCATCCCGAGGAATTAGACAAGCAGGGCTAGATCAGCAGGAGGCAGAAACCAATCGCGGCAGGCGCGCCTGTATCCGTTTCAAACGTATGGCCAGAATGATTTTTTTCCAGCTCAATTCAAACTGGCAATCATGCGCTTCGTCCCGTTCGATCGGAATATCTCTTAGCTGCTGGCCCTGCCAATCAGAACGGCTACATCAGCAGCCTGCTTGCCGGTGGACAGCCAATGGTGAAGCACCTTGGATCTGTTACGTATTCAGGAACGCCTTTTTCCATAGCCTGGCCACCGTTGATGCCTGCGTTTTTGCATGCCAGGCTGTATCTCTGGGTACCCGTCACCTTCTACGGTCAGAGTTGGCCCAGCATCCAGGGCAGTTTCGGCATCGGGATGCTGTAATACAGCGTTTGATGCGAACGCACCTTGTGGGCCGGTCCTGCTTTGCATACTGCATTGCCACGATGGGTTCCGAGCACCGTGCCCCAGAACATGGGGGTGGAATCATCGTTCGGACGGGCTTGGGGAATGTCTTGGTCACGTCCGCGTTTTTCTCCATCCAGAGTTCCAGCTGTGACTTGTAAAGGGTTTTTAGGCCAATGGCCGCTGCCGCATCAGAAACCACCCGTATGCCTTGGCTTGGGACGTTCAGCCATTCTTCGCGCTCCACCTATTCTTGAGTGTTGACCAAACGCCAGGGCACCGATAAGGTTACAGCCATAGGCTGCAAGGTATGGGCTTCCATAAATGCACTCCAAGTTCAGGTATTGGGCATTGAAAGGGATAAGACGGGATGTGAAATTCAGGGAGGGACTATGCAACCAGCTGCAAGGCGCTATTAGAGCACCCGTTGTTTCATTGTCGCCATTTGCCGAACCAGAGCGGTAGTCAGCCGGTTATCCGTTGCTGGCGAGCCTGGCGGTTGGTGATTCGACATATTCGGTAATCAGCGCTGAGCATGCCCAGGCCGTCCCTTGAGCGGATTCCAGATCACTGCCGCGCCCATTGCCATCAAACAGATCCTGTACCAGTTGAGCCGCGTTCGTGTGGACTTTTTCAGGTTACAGGTTGCGTTCTCATCAATCTCACACACCACGTCCATGGAAGGTGGCCATCGTTCTTTCCAGCGATTTGCGTTGAGACAGCAAAAGCGCATCTGGTACTTGAAGTCATCCCACTGAGAGACGCCAATGCCCAGTCTGCTTTACCACATTCAGGTTGAAAGACCGTGGTTTTATGCGGGCAACCCTGATGGCGCGGGGAGCGCCGTCAATCGGCTACGGTCAGGGTGTTGGTTGCAGACCACACGCCAACCGAGTGGGTGTTGCAGTTTGTGGCCAGGTGCCGTTCGCATTGATGTTTGGCTAAACAGCAGGTAACCGTTACTGATTCGCTTTGCCCTTCAGGGCGAAGTCCAGGCCGGTACGGGCCAGCGCCCAGAACTTTGCGCCCTCCTCTTGTTAGGACGGCCGGGCAGTTTCCAGCTCATAGCCAGACCAACTCGGTCAGGTTCCGATAAAATCGATTCACATCCCGGAGGCTGCAACCACTTGATAGCGGTTAGACACCACAGACAGAAAGCTGCCTTGTATCCGAACGATACAACACTCCGGTTCTCCGGCGTAGTATGGATGCTGCCCAGCGGGCCGTGGCATGCCTGATTTGAAATGCACAGGTGCTGTCCATTATCCCAGGTTCCATACCGGGCCTCACGCCGCCAGAACTTCAAAGGGATTGTTTGGCGGTGTGAGCAGGTTGCCCAGGCCATCCAGGGGTGTTTCACCGATATAAGCCATGTTTTCAATTTCGTGTGCCATGGTATTTTCTCCAAAGACGGCATGAGTCACCCTGGCCAATACGCAGCCAGGGGTGACTTCATGGATAGATAGGAAGGGTGGAAGCGTCAGAAGCGCGATTGGCAGTCGAGACAGAGTAGGCTACAAGATCACCTGCTGATCAACGACTTTGCCCAGGCTGCAGACCGGCCCACCGCAGCCAGCGAGGGCGCCCGCAATGGCGCCCAAATTACTGCGCCCGCCACGACACCCACAGGGCCGCCGCTGCACGGCTTCATGCCAATCCGGCACCAGCGAGCTTGATGCGGTGGCACCACAAAAGCACCAAGCGACGGTACCGCACAGCACCGCGACACGCCGACGTGATTGCCATAGACCACATGCCGGGGAACCGCAATGGGGACAGGGTTGTTCATTGGAAAACTCCTCATGAGATGGCCAGCTGAGGTAGGCCTGGCTGTGGTGGGCTCATGGGGGGTTATGTATGAGTGAGATTATTTTTGATTTCGAATCACGTCGTGGGAGGCAGCCCGAGCGCTTAAGATAGCGTGGTTTGATTGATGGCGGGCGTTCGTTCCGAAAGTGTCGGGCAATCGGCCAATTGCTGCCGCATTCATGGCGCCTGTCCGAGTCAACCACAATTTGATTGGGGCAGACCATTTACTGGGGTCTCTGGCCGAGGCAAGTATAGAGATCTGAATCCTTCAAAGGAGCTTCAAATGCATCTGGTAATGCTCGATACATGCGTATGGCTTGATATTTCATCCCAGAAGTCAGAGCTGCCAATGCTCACGGCGATAGAGCATCTAGTTGAGATGGCGTTATCAAGATCCTGCTGCCCGGACTTGGTACGGACGAGTACGAGCAAAATTAAAGGGACAGGGTGATCGAGGCCACCACGCAAACGCCTCGCGAACGAGTTCACGAGTGGTTAAAGGTGTCATTGATCGTTTGGCGGCGACGGGGGAAAGGACGTAACGCTTGAGACCGTTGGAGGACGTGAATTCACCGGTCTTGCCAATACTTTTCAGAAGCACCGAGGGCACGGTAAGCGTGTCCTGAGGTTATCGACACAGCTTTTGTTGTTAGCAATAACTGATAAGGCAAAAATTAAAGCAGCTGAGCGCGCAATCGCGAGAAGTCTCCGTTCCACAAGCAAAAAAAACAGTTGTTGCCGACGCGGTACTTATTGAGGCGTTCCAAGAGTATTCGGCTAGAACACGCAGATTGAGTACAACTCCTTTCGGTTCGTCCACCATAATGTCAATGATTTTTTCAGCCAAAGACCACCGCTTACCTCACGAAGATTTTTGCAGGAAAATCTTTGATGACCAAACCCATTTCTACAATGCCACAAGCCAGGCCGTAGAGGATCTGCTCGACCTCGAAGAGCTCCATATGAGTACGACTGGGCTTGGAGGATTCAGACGCGCGGCTTGCAGAGATCTTGGGGGCAATGGATGAGCTGGTCGATAAAGTTAGGTACAAACAGGCATATGAACCGCGCTCAACCACATGAGCAAGGAACTATCAAAGCTCATCCCGGAGGGAGGCTGAGCGTAATTCCAATTGGTGAGATTCACCAACACATTCTGTGAAAGGTGCGTTGGCCGCTGCTCGAGAGGGTGAGGAAATTCAGTACGAGGACACGGCCCTTGGGACGATTTTGAGTGGGGCATGCTCAAACGGCAAGCGTATCGCCGCTTCCGCTGGGGTACTAGGAGATGAATGGGACATGCTCGATACCTGAAGCCAATAGAGGCCCCTCTGGATCGGACATTCAAGGACAGCTCTGTAAATGACCCAACAGCTTGTCTGGTAACACTCTGGGATTAGCTCCCTCTTCACTCATCCTATAAAGGGATTGACTTGCTACCGGTCGTGACAAGGCCGGTGTCGCATGAGCGACCGGGTCACGACAGGCAAAGGTCGATCTGGAGCTTGAATTTCGACAGCATCAATGTCCGTGGTCTGCTCTCTGTTATCTTAGGTGGGACTGAGGTTACGAGTGATCTTGTAACAAAATAATGGATTCAACCAGTCGCTGTTTGACCTTTACTCGATTGTCAACATTACCGCGCCGTTCACGCCTTGGTCTTCTAGGGAAAGTGTTGAAAAGGGACTTCCCAAAAAAAGGTTAAAATGGCGCAGCACCTTTTTTCGAGATTCGCCGCATTAAAAGCATGAGGCTTCGCTGACGCTCAGAGTACGCATGGCAAACGTAAACAGGGACCCGCCGTGAGCGTTTTTTGGCCGAAATGATTCAGGTTGTTCCTGGAAGCCGTTGCTGGCACTGATCGAACCCGCATTTCCCAAGGGTGAAGGCGGTCGGCCCTTCCTATCCGCCTGGAAGCTATGCTGCGGGTGCATCTGATGCAGAACTGGTTTGGATACAGCGATCCGGGCAATGGAAGGAAAGCGCTGTATGAAACAAACCATCTTTTGCGGATTTTGCTGGCCTTTGGAGTTTGGATTTCGGCATCCAGACGAACAGATTCTCAACTTCCGCCGTCTGCTGGGAGCGTCATAGCTTGTCTACGCATTTGTTTGTTGAAGTTGGTTAATCGTTATCTGGGGGAGGCACGGCATTGATGCTTGCGCCACGCACCGTGGTCGTGCAACCATCATTCATGCGCCCGTTCGACAAGAATAAAGAGGGGTAAACGAGACCCCGAGATGCATCAGACCCAAAAAGGGGCAACAGTATTATTTCGGCATTAAGGCGCACATTTGGCGTTGATGTGACACCGGGATGGTTCACAGCTTCGCGGGTACTCCAGCCAACGCTGCAGATGTCACCCAGGTGGACAAGTTTTGCTGCATGGCGAAGAAACCCCATGTTGTGCGTGACGCTGGCTATACCGGTGTTCAAAAACGTGACGAACACAAAGAGCGCGAGCAGGGTGAATCTGTCAATCGCCATGCGCCCCGGCAAGCTTAGATCCGCTGAGCAAAAACCAAGCTGATCGAAAAAAGGGCTTGCGTGGGTATCGAGCAGCGCCAAGGCCAGTACGCGAGCCAAGGTTGAGCACCCGTTCAGGGGTATCAAATGCCAGTTCGGATTTCCAAGCGGCGCTACAAGGTCGGCCAAAAAAACACAGCCCAACTGCATACCTTGTTTGCATTGGCCAATTCTTCTGGATGGCCAGAAAGCAGTTAATGAGAGGCGGGATAAATTCCGCCGGAATTCCGGGCTTATATTGACGGCCTGTTTGGCCTAATATCGGGCCAATACGTCTGGAAAAGTGACCGGTGCGATGAAATCGTTCTGGAAATGATTTTTTGATGAAAATGGTCAGGATGGCTGGCCATATGGTCGCTTACTTTCAGACCTTCCCTAGAGTTAAAAAAAGGATGCAGAATATGTTCGACATCGATCACAAAGTCTTGCGTCGGCTTCTGTTACCAAACAATTGTTCATGCTTGCGGGCCCGGCATTGCAGACGATGCCAATGCTCAAATACAGATTCGCTCGACTTGCATGGAATGAGTCAGATTTTCGTGAGAGTACATTGGAAGGATCGGGGCGTGCAGATCACCAAGTTTTGATCCCACGCCCGCGTAATTGTTATGGAAATTTACGGATTTGATAAATCGCGGAAGAAAATGAGTTACTCCAACCCCGTCGATGGAACACCAGTAGCTGAAAATCAATCCAAAAGCGATAGTTAAATCATTGATCAGAAACCTTTTGGCAGTCCCGGTATTGCTTGGCGCAGCCGTGGCGGTCTTTTCTTTGCTTGGAAGAGCTGAGCCGTCGCAACCATGGCGGGTTTTTGTTCTTAGCACTAGACCGCGTTAACTTCCTCCACTCCTGATTTCCGGGGCACCTTGCGGTTCCAGCAACATGGAGGACTTCGTTCATTCGGCGGTCTATATCCGCTTTCTGGGTGGCGGTAAATTTGATGGCGGTCTGGTTCGCCGGTACCCGTAAGGGATCGCAGATGTCCAGATTCCGCTCCGCGCGCTTTGACGCCGAAACCGGGCAGGTGGAAGCCCTGAGCGCGTGCTGGCAACCCGTAAAGGCACCGAGCAGGCCGTTTGGCAAGCGCATCCGCAAACTGGGTAACCCGGTCATCAGTCTGGGCCCGGACAACCGCCTTTGGCTGTTCTATGTCTCCGTTTCAATTGGCGGTTGGGCCGGCGTTGCGGTTAATGCCATGTCTCGGTACGACTGGGTGAAACCTTGGTCCACGCCGGCGGCAGTTGGTTCCACCAGCCTGTTCCTCAATATCGCACCCTGGTGCGTCGAGTGCGCCGGTTTCACACCGACGGGCAGCATCGGTCTGGCCGGTCTACACGAGTTTCTCGGTAAATTCCCCCGAGTTACCTGCACCTGACCGCCGCTGGCCATGTTGCAAGGCAAGTACCGCATTGGCAAGGCCACGTTATTCCGTACAGCAGCGTAGTGCCGCTCGATGGAGCACCGTGCTGTGGCGCTGCTCCGCTATTTTCAGGCGAACAAAACCATCGTTTCTTGCTCGCCAGTTTCGCACCGAGACAGGCGGGGCGCACCTGGAGCAAGCCCCATGCGTGGAGCCGGGAGCAACCCCAATTCGTCGGTAGCCGCAGTGGGGGCGTCCTGACTGGGAGCTTGCTGGTGGCGATGAACGATCTGGAAGACGGCCGATTCCGCCTGGACGCTCTACGCACCGACAGCAACCTGGACAACTGGCGCACCCTTCGGTGTAGTGGACGAAAGCCCCAACCCTTGGGGTGAGCCCGATTCCGCAGGCGGGTTCCCGTCGGTTCATCCTGCAAGAAGTTCCGTGAAAGGCGGCCGGTACGCGGTTGCCGACCGTTGAAGCCGGTCTTTCTTCGAACGCGTGACGGCACGCATGTGCGGCAGCAAGGGGTGTGACTTTGGACTACGAGTACCCCTACTTCACCCGTGATGAAGAGGGGAATTACCACTTGGTATTCCTGGGAACGACCATGTTTCAATCCAAAATACCTGACCCTTTAACGAAGCCTGGCTGGCGGAGCGTCGTCCATGACTGATTTTCTGGCTGCCCGCATCTGGCCTTTTACCCTGCTGGTGTTTCTCCTCTGTCGCGTTCTGCGCCCTGTCGGCCGTGGCTGTTGGGCACGGTTAGTCGCCGCTGTTTGGCCTGAGGGCCTTGGTCCCCCTGCAAGGGCCTGACCCTGGCCCTGCAATTGCGGCACCTTACATGGGCGACTGTCCATCAGCAGCCTGTCCTGCCTGTGGTTGCGCCGTACTGGGCCGTTTTGGCCGCTGCGCCGGCCGCGCGTGACCGCTGATGATGCTGGGCTTGTTTGCGCGTTGGCTTTGCTGCTGTACCGGGCTCGTTGGGCTGAGCTACAGCGACCCGTATCAAGCCGGGCTTTGAGCCGCGCCCCTGCTGCTTGGGCGGGGCGCTGTGCCTGATCCTCATCGTCTTGCCCAGCTGGTTGGGTGCGCTGCGCTGTTGCTGGCGACCCTGGCCTTTGCCTTGCGCTTCAATGCCTCGGAAAACTATTGGGACTACCTGATTGACCCTTACCTGGCGCTCTACAGCCTCGGCGCATTTACTGGCCCTGGGCCTGCGCACGCATACTTGAGTCGCGCCGGCTGCGCTCGTCTCTGGACACAAGGACCTGCCCCGCATTGAGTTGGTTAGGATCGCGTCGACTGCATTTTTTGGTCGGCCTTACGGTATTGGTTGTTTTGGCTTGTTTGCCAGCCTGCGGCGCAATCTTCCTTGCTGGGCTTTCTCCGGGTTTACCGAGGTGACCGACCGGGAGGTGCTGCGCACCCTGGGCATCGGCCTGCGCTTTGACCTGCGGGGTGCCTGGGCGCTGCTGTTGATTGCTGCCGTGGGTGTGCTGTTGGCCCTGCCCAAAGCTGGCGTCTGGCGCGCTTCGCGCATTTCGTTGGTTAGTTACGCGGGCTATCTGGGCCTGGCCATTGCGCGCTGGTTCTTTGCTGTACATCATCGACTTTGGTCACTTACCGCCTACCTGGGCGTTAGCCTTGAACCGCCCCACCGTTGCTGCACTTTGCCGGTTGATGCGCAAACATCGGCGGGCCATTGCTCTGGCAAAACCTACCGGTGATCTGGAATCACCGCTGGGCCTGGTTTGCCGGTTGTGGCGCTGTGGCTGTATGCCCTGTTGCGGTGCTGGAACGCGCCACGTTGGAATCGCCCGCAAAGCGTCACGTCGGGCGTATTACCGGCGCTGGGGGCCCGCTGGGTTTGCTGGTGTTCTTTGGTTTGCTCCGGCCCGTGGCCGCTGCGCTGGAAACCTGGGAGAAAACCCGGTTGGCACTTCGCTGAGTGATGCTTCTACAGCGGTAACAGCCAGGTGGCGGCCGTGGGCCTGAATCGGCGCTGTTTTTCTACGACACCCTCAAGGGCTGGAAACCCCGTCGCGTTTTTGATGTGAGAGCGGGCCACCCGTGAGCACTATGAGGTGGTGGCCGATTTAACCTGGGCGTTGGAACCGGCGGGGCGCGATCGCCGAGGGGCGCTGATATTTCGGTCCGTTTTGAGCAAAGGCGTGCTCAAGGCCACCCCACGGGCCTGAGCGAGCGAGCGGCCGCCCCAATAATTGTTTTGTCATGGCTTTGAATCGCTGGGGCACCCAGTTGCCGTGGGCGCGTATGGGCAACCCGCTTTCAACCCCACGCCGAATTTGGATCGCCTGGCTCAGGGACAGTGGTTCTTCCGCCAATTTTCTATTGTGCCGGTGGGACCGGCCACCGCAAAAACCGTGTGGGCGAGCATCACCGGCATTTCCCGATGTGTCGCGTGAAGAAACCGCCACGCGCAACCCGTTCATTGCCCCCAGCACACCCTATCTCTCTTCT
>Ga0163217_1047226_pt1 | contig 12238 bp, 14 predicted proteins | sample SynspAceP_FD_185933 | JGI IMG/M metagenome (GOLD analysis project Ga0163217, IMG submission 185933) | Saline lake microbial communities from Ace Lake in Antarctica - Synechococcus sp. Ace-P (PacBio error correction) | ecosystem: Environmental > Aquatic > Non-marine Saline and Alkaline > Saline ... | reverse complement strand
CGAGCGGGCTTTCATCTCTCAGATACCAGCGGGCAGCAGACGGTAAAGGCACTGCCCTTGGTCTATTCCTTTTCGAGCGCACCTGAATCTCCACCATGGCCGCGGCCAACTTGGCGCACAAGTTGACAGCCCGATTACCCAGGCATGCACGGTGAATGCGTGCATGCTGGGTATCGGCCTGGCCAAAAAATCGAAAACCTTGTCAGATATTCTCGGGGCAATGCCCAGACCGGTATTCGGATACATCAGTTGCGCCCAATTGGCCTACCGGGTCGCGCGTGGTGATCTCACCGTCCAATCGGGGTGAACTTCATAGGTTGTTCAAACAGATTCCAGATGATTGCTCCAGGGGGCGCGTGAGTGCCACGATAAGCAACAGGCGCTGAAGTCGGACTCTTCCAGTGCAGGGTAAGGACCCGGCTATGTCGTCGGCGGTGAATTACCTCAGCACATCGCGTAGTAAGTTGCCAGTCGACCTTGGTTGCACTCCAGCTTTAACTTACGGTGTGACGCGGCTGCAACATCCAGCAGGTCACGATATCCTTGCGCCTGGCTTTGCTGACCGCCTCGTTGATGTCTTGACCGTTGGCGGACCGCCGAGCGGTGGTTTGGTTATGGGTAACGGCCGAGCAATATCGGCATCAATTGAATAAGTTTCAACGGCGTGCTTGAGTTCGTGGGGACTGCACGCGAAGAACTTCATCCTTAGCTGATGGTATTTTGCGTTTCCACCAGCCGCTTGGCTGGCTCGTCGTGGCGCGTTGCCGGTCGTCAGATCGCGGGGGCATTTTCAGTAACCGCGGCAGGTTGGGGTTCGTTTGATTCAACGGAGTTGACCACTCCGCTTGCATAAAACCGTGAACCATCCTTGCGCATTATGCCAGCGCTCATCTCAGCCCGGGCACTTTTCGCGCGACGGCGCAGTTCAACTCTGGCACACCTGCAGCGCGGTCTTTCCGGGGGTAAAGATTACAGTGGCAGGGGCTGACCTTCGGGCTCAGCCTGGCAGCTAAACCGAAGATCAGCTCTGCCCCGCGATCCAGCGGTTCAATGACGCCTTCGGTGTCCTGCACGTTAATCGCGTAATCTTCCGTTGCTCATTCAGCCACAGACGCCGATGCGCTCCTTCGCCCAGGCGAACTCGTCCTTCCGCGGGTCCGACGCCCGGAGTATATTCGATAAGGCAGCACCGCACTTCGATATGGTCATCGCTGTTGCGGTACGGCAACAAGCGCCGGCGATGTACCAGCGGCCATCATTGCTGCGCCCACTTCCGCGTTCAAACAGATGAGGGCTCGAATACGCGGTTGGCGGTCGTCGGCAAGATCCGGCATATCCAGGCGGTATGATGATATCCAGCAGCAGCGTCCCCCGCGATCAACGGTAGCATTTGCTGAATATACTGGGTAGCCGCGCGGTAAACCATTGATCGCATGCGCGGATCAACAAACACGGTAGCGATGTCCGGGGAGGTGATCAGGGTTCTGCAGGTCGTGCATTGAATCTGCCAGGTTTCCTCAAACCTTGGCTTCAGCTCATAGTTGACCGTGATAGTTTGCGTTGATGGACTTGCAGGCTCTTCCTTGCTGGTCTCCCAACTTCCTCGGTGCCGAGCGCTAGTTCTCGTATGGCTGGCAACCTCTTCTTCGAGGCTCTGAGCTCCTGTTTCGATTGTGCCCGGATGTTCAGCGTTGTTTCTGCCAAATCAGCTTGCCGTCGCTGCAGCTCCTCTTCCAGCAGGTCAGCACACTGTCCTTGCCCGGTTTTCTCCAGCAGGCTGCTTCAGGTCGGTGAAAGTCTCGGTCTCGTCAACAGGGACTGTATGAATCACTCCGGTTGGAGTCCGTCCTGAAGGGCTTGGCGGGGACCATTTGAACGTAATAATCGCGCTTCCCGCGGCTGTACCTTGATCCGCTTGTCTCGACGCTATTTACCCGTTTGCTTACCTGAAATAACGCGGTACGCAACTCGGCGCCACTTCGGCACCACTACGCTCACAGTTGCGCGACGGCTCGCACCGGAAAACGAGGAAATGGCCGCGCGTCAGACATGTGAACATATCTGAATTGGGATTGACGATTAACGCTCGGCGGAGCGTAATGCTCCAGCACCCGCTGATGGATCGGCGAGGGATTGCGTTACGCGGGCAAAACGTGACTGACACGGGGAGCCCAGCCGCGATTCTCGTTGACGCTGGGCACCTCGGGACATGACGGGCGGGGAAGACCCTGTTCATCGCGGCGATAAATCCTCGTTCTTCTTGTCTACCGGGTGAACAGGTCGGCACACAGGTCAGCGGATTCGGGGCGCAGAAACAGAAAGCCACCCGGACGCAGGGCAAGTGAAACATCTCCAGGAATCTTGCGTTGGCATCTTCTATTCCCGATAACAGCAGATTGCGGCAGCATGATTAGATGCAGATTGCAAAAGGCGGATCGCGCAGAGGCGTGCTCGAGCAAACAGGATCTTTCCGCGGATCTCCTATCTTTTCACCTTGTAATGCGTCTGATATGGGGAATGAAATACTTGGCGCAGCACGGGGGGTGCAACGTCAGTCAGAATGGACGCCGGAAAACACCTGCGCGGCCACACGCTGATCGCGCGCTCATCAATTTCATCGGACCAAAATACTGAATACTTGAACCTGGTAGCCCTTCATGCGTGCACCTGATCAGCCAGACAGCATGGCCAGTAAAAAGGTCCTTCCCTCGCCGCTGACGTGCCGGCTGACCAGACCCGTATGCCGGCTTCTCGTCACCCGGAAAATCCATGCGCGAAATGAAACAGCTGAGGAATGACGTCCCTCTACCAGCCGCTTCGAGGCCCTCGCGGGGTCACGGAAAAAAGTTGGTCACCCCGACATGAAATGTGATCGGGTCCAGCAGCGGCTTGGCTCTTCAGGAATGTGACTGCAGAATAGGCCAGACTTATGCTGCATGTCGTGCGTGCGTTGACCTGCATGACGGCCGCTCCGATGCGGCGAAGAACGGTGGCGCGTTTGTAGTGAGCAAACTCAATACCGGTAGCATTGTAAAGCTGAGCCAGGACGCCACAGCAGGGCCATTCTGCCGCCATCAGCTCATCCTGGGACTCCAAGGGATGGCGCCGCGCAGTGCGGATCATCTACAAGGGCAGAGAAATATTGCTCTTGTGCTTGCCATAGCTCAATCAGCTTTTGCGAGCATCTCAGCACCGGGCAGGATCAGATCGACATGCCAGTAGCGATAGACGCGTGGATGGACATTACCATGTATTCCGCGATGGTAGAGGACTGGCGGCGATGGTCACCCCGTTCTGTTCTGATACGAGACAAACCCCGAGGCAGCCGTTCAGAACCGGTACCGAGAGACCAGCAAAAGGCTCTGTCCTTGTGACGTCAGGCAAGGTCGCGGGTAAAAAAGGTCAATGGCGCATTGACGCGGACGCGACGGTTCGGCTTGCGGACGCGCAAAGTGTCCATCGTTCTATGGACAGCAAATGCGCGGGGGAAATGAGTGTAATACCCGGCTTCTTTCTCGATCCGGTACCGGCTTGCTGACTTGCAAGCACCGGCCTTTTCTGCGTCACCGTTTGCAGAATCTTGTCGGCACTGCTTTCGTTGATCAGGCGAAGAGGTGCTGATGATCACAAACGCCATTGCCATTATCCGCTGGCATTTTCTCGAATCAAAAAACTTCAGCACACGCTTGTAATCCGCAGCGAGGACCGATTGCCACAAACAGGGAACGGGGCAAGTGGCTCATCATCAAATTGGCTGATTTGCGCTCTCTCAGTCTGGAGCAGACTATCGCCATTCATTCTCTCTTGGGCGCCAGATCTCGAGGATCAGACCATGTTGCAAAATCCATATATACCTCTTCGCTAGGTTACTCTCTCGCATATCCGTACTAGGTAGTCTAACTGTGGATGCTCCTCTAGAGCCATTGACTACTATCTGACAAAGATTATAGTCTGACAAAGTCTGCATATAACCAGGTGCGGGCCTTGCCCCGCGTTGTTTGTGGTGCTACTCCACAGCTAGAAGGACAGACTGTCCGACATGGACCATGATTTTATGGCTGTGACTCACGGGTGCGGCGGGAAGCAATCTCTATTATAGGCCAGAATCTATGTGCCTCTTTGGATGAAGCTATCCTCCCACTGATAATCCATCTGGCACCATCCGACGCGAGTGCTGGGCACTCGTCTCTCGGTAACGCTCTTTATCTCCTTCACGGCCTCTCCAGCTGCCATCGGAGCCTGCAGAAGCGCAGTGGTTGTTTTGCACAAAAGCAGCTGGAATTTTTTTGCCTTTTGGGTCGGGGTCGCGCAAACTGTTTTAACTTGGAAACCAGTGACACTGGTACAAGACAAGCCGATTGGCGATTATTCTAGGGTCCGTGTAGGCAGAACGACCTTTTCATCTGGCTCGGCCGAATACTGCTCGCGCGTCTAGGCCGTTATCGCTGGCTAAACCAGCTCTTGACAATGGGATCACGCGTAGGAGGCTCTTGCTCGCAGGGTTCACCGCACGGATCTCAGACCCACCGGACTTTAGAACAGAAATTCTTTTGCGCTAGAAACTTAGTATCATTCTCGTTCTGGGCCACGCCGGGCAGTCCATTGGTGGCGGCGCTCGAGAAAACACGGCACGTAGTTTTTGAAGAAGTAGACGAACACTATGGCGATGCACAGCCGAGTGTCGTCGAAGCGGGAGCGGGGCACTTTTTGCGTCCCGACCGAGGTCTTTTTCACGAGCTTCTGCGCCAGATGCCCCAGGGCGGCTGGGCACAAGTTACTTCCAGCACATGACCTGGTACGCGGGTCGATTTGAGTTGGCTCTCGACAGTTGTTCTGTGGGTCTCGCATTGTTTGCCCTCTTGTCGAGCGATCGCAGGCCAACGGCTTGGATTGGGTTCGTGTTCGCACTTTGGCGCACTCCGCCCCCAGCTCCGTTTGGGTCTCGGATATCAAACTGCAATGTCAGCTCCCTAAGCACGTTCTCTAGCTGATAGTGCCAGAGCTGCCTTGCTAAACCCGCTCCATTTTCCTTAGGTTTCGCGAGCCAATTTGCGATGCTGTTCTTTGCGTGCTGCGCAAACCGCCGGCTTTTGGATGTTACATCTCTACAACGCCAGGGATCCTCGGCCCTGTGCTCCCAAATCCGTTTCTGCTTAGCTATCGTCGATTTCAAGCATTGGCGCCGTGCAGCCGCGTTGCCGAACAGGACAATTTATACACACCGCAGCACCGAAGATGACGAAGACCACATTATGACACTGGAGACCCAGCCTGGAATGGCAAGGCTGGGAACACTAGTTACGCCACATTCGCCAATTCTGTGAACCGACCTCGAAAATCCGTCTGAATGGGTGGGAATCGGACTGGCACTTCAGAATCCCCGTGTCAGCGGAGCAAAGGAAAACTTCATGCCTGAGTTCGCCACTGCGGGGTCGCAAGCAGGAGCCCCTTGACGGGCAACCACCCTTGCGCTGTAAGCTTACAGATTCAGGAATTTTGATTATAGACGGCCAGATTGTGAGGCCTACTGCACAATGGTATCTCCTTACGCCCTCCTAGGTCGCCGCTTTTAGGCTATAGGCTTGCACACAAATGGTGCGCTCCCAATTTATAAGTGGCAGGAAATTGCCGGTGTCGCTAGCGAACTGCCAAGTAGACAGCTCGAGGTCGCACCTTGGAGCAACCCGAGCGCGGGCTGCATGGGCGACTAGCGCAGTAAGACCATACCCATTCGAGCTCCGGACTCAGAACCCCAGACGCCGCAGTCTACCCTTCTCCCGTGTTTACGCCAGCCGCGGAAGCGCCTGAATCTCGGCCGGCGGAGGTTGAAAAACTGGTCTCGCCCGAGCGTTACCCGCCTGTCTGGCAATGCACTTTTGGTCTGTCAGTCACCGCCCCATATTTTCAGTTCCGGGCGCTCGGCGGACAGATTCGGCGCTAGCAGCCAACGGCACTTATATCCGAGTTTCGAATATTTGATTACTTTTCCATCCGCCCTGTGAGCGGGGCGCGATTCAGCCTCGATTACAGCCCCGGAGCACCAGCTTTTGAACTAGGTCCTTGCCCCGCGGAACCTGAATCAGTCCGCTGTTGTGAAGTTTATCTCGCAGGGCCGGGCTAATCGTATGAATGGCGGAGGGTCTAGTTCCTTAAGGAATGTCGGCGTAGTGAAGTGCTTAAAGGAATCATCCACTGGCAAGGGATTATTCACCCCAGCCGTACGGCCGGAGGCGCTCATGCAAGGCGCGGATGTTGGGCCCGGCCAGTGTTACTCTGGGCCTGACTCCGGCGGCGTCACGTGGCGTGGCAGGGTCATTCTCACTTCCGATGACAAGGGCTGATGCTGTGCAGATACTGCTGAAGAGAAACGATCCGGCAGATCTGGATGGGCAGTCTTTTGTCCCTAGCAACCACCTGGAGGCCTAGGAGATGCTTATGATGGGTGTAATATAGCCTTCTATCTTCCGACCACCAGTAGCGGATTTGCACGGCCAGGATTCTCGCGCTTTCTTCGGGTTCGATCGTGGGGCACTTTGATCACACTGGAGCAGTCGCGAAGCCGTGTTAGCCTGCCTTACTTGATAACTGGTCAAAACAGACGCGTGATCTGCTGGGGCACTTACATGAATTGTTTAGTCGACTTCTCTCGATATGGGTGCTCTTTACGACTGGGGCCGCGTCGGGTGGTATCGGCTTTCCTCTGGGGCGAGTACGCGCGAGCTGCTTGACTGCTATAGGTTATGTCAGCTGTCTCTGTGTATCGTCTCTGCTTCGATGTGGTTCGAGCGTGCCCCTCCGTTGTTTGTCTGTGGTAGCTGGGAGACGATGAATCGCCTTTTGAACTACATCTGGCTGCGCTGGAGTACTTTATGGCGCCTGAGACGCTATGCTGTTGCGCGTCTGATTTGGGCGGGCCACACTCGGCATCCTCCTCCTTGACACACACACGATCGCGTGCTCACATGCAACTTGTGGCGGTCCCAATCGGTTTTTACATCAATGCCTTCGAGTCGACTGCGCAATCATCCTCCTAGACGCGATCATTTTAGAGAGCCCTGTCGCGAAAATCTCGCGCGATCGTGACTCGTCGCGTCAATGGCCGCCTTTACGCCAGCTACACATTACTCGCGCACGCGCGCTTGTACTGCTGCGCTGGCAGCTAATTGCGCCGCTCCTTTCGGCGCTCAGCTCCACTCATTTGCTTGACTTCGGCCTCGATCTTTGCGTTGATCATCACCGCAAATATCAGTATCGCAATTCGCGCGGGCCAGCCGCTGTTCGAAGAACGGAGTGTCGGTGTACAAGATTTGGCGCCGGCGGCTAAGAACCGCTACGGATCTGATTCGGCGAGCAACGGGCAGCAGGCAAGGTCGACCTTCATGAAAATTCTGTGGGCGGCGATCTATGGGCCTCCGGTGGCCAGGTTCGATGCTCGGGCCAATGTTGGCGGTCTGGATAGCTTACGCAGGATCAGTTTCGCCTTATGAAGGAATTCACCGTGTTGAACACGTGTTCATGGGCAGATGAAGAGTTGTGGCAGTCCACGCCGAGCGGGACCGACATCTATTCGCTGCCGGAAATGATGCGAAGAGGACGGCATGAAAGGTCGCGACTGGAAACGCGGAATTTGCCGATGGTGGTTACACCGGCGAAGCTCGCGCCGGCGAAACTCTTGCTCGGCCTGGGTATTCCGGCTGGAGCAGCACAACGCCGATGAGTGATTTTCGCACCCGGCTGGAAGCTGCGGCGTGCTGCTGGCGCAGGGCCCTGTTCTCCGATTCCGGGAAGTACTTCTGCTGGACGAGCCCCCAACACTCTGGATTCAAACACCATCCGCTGGGGAAAGCATTTCTGCTCGCCAACAGCACCATGATCATAAATGTCCCACGATAGCCACTTCCCTCAACAGCGTGTGCACGCACATGGCCGGACTGGCTATTTTCTCCGGCTGCGAGCCTGTTACCCCGGCAACTTATGACGACAATACATGATGGCTGCTAACCAGGCGCGTGAAACGCTGGCTCTCGGACAATGCAAGAAGAAGGCGCAAATCGCCGAATTGCAGACCTTTGTCAGCGCTTCTCGGCCAACGCTCTCAAGGCCCAAGCACGGCGACCAGCCGCGCCAAGCAAGATTCGACAAGAATCAGGCTGATGAGGTCAAACCCTCCAGCGGATCAGCCGGTTCATTCGCTTTGACCAGAACAGTACTGCACCGGCCAGGCGGTGATTCCCGATCACAGCAGCAGGGCTTGAGGCAAAAAGCCGCTGTTCAAGAACCTCAGGCCTGCAGATCGAAGCGGGCGAGCGCGTGGCATCATTCGGACGCCAATGGACATCGGCAAACAGCGCCTGCTGCGTTACGCTGGTGAATGAGCTACGCCGGAATGGGCCGGCACGATCAAATGGGCAGAAAGCGCCGATCTGGGGCTACTTCGCCCAGGAAACGCGACCGACTCAAGAAACGACTGGACCCTGTTTGACTGGATGTCGCAGTGGACCACCGGCGGCGAAGAGTGGTCCGCGCACCCTGTGCGCCGGCATGCTGTTTTCAATGATGACCATTCTGTAAATTCAGTAAAAAAAGCGGTGATTCCGGTGTGAGCAGGGGCCGCATGCTGTTCGGCAAGCTGATCACTGAGAACCGACCACGTGCATGATCATGGACGAGCCCACCAACCAGGCGCGTTGACATGGAATCCATCGAAAGCGCTGGAAGCCTGGCGCTGGAAAACTTACCCAGGGACTTGATTTTCGTCAAGGCATTGACCGCGGAGTTCGCTCTAGCCTGGCAACGCGCATTATCGAGCTGACCAAGAAAACGGCGTGACTGACTTCAACGGCATTACGATGATACGCGTGAGCTTGGGCGTTGCGGTCTAGGAGGCGTTCAATTGCAGTAGCTTGAACAGATAACGACCCGTGAACAGAACCCAGTTCCGCCAGAATAGTTGGTGCGCAAGGATATTTCAGCCAGAAATCTGCGAGATAGGATGCCTTGCGGTTTTGTGTGCGCAGCATCTGCTGCGCCAGGCAAATGCGGGCCCGGCCAACCCCAAAGCAGGTTCAGACAGGGTGCAGGCACATTTCGGCGTGCGGCTGCTCGGAGTCGCTTTCCGCAGCGCGCTGTCAGACAGTACAGGAACATTAAATGAGCAGGCTCACGCACCATAGGCGGCAGCGGCAATGCCAGCCTTGCTCTTTCCACAGTTCCCAGCGAGCGATCAGCGGAGGGCAGCTACAGCGCCAGGCCAGGAGGCATCAGTGGGTATTTTGATGCTGAACCGCTGATGTGGCGGGGCGAAGGCGGCGAACTTCTGCGGCGGTCTGGTGACGCAGGCCGGCCCTTTTTGCGCGCCGGTTGACGCATTGCGGGTCCCTGGGTTTTACGCCGAATCGCCGGCGATCCATAATCAGCCCCTCACCGCGCATATGGTGGCGGCGCATGCGGCCCTGTCATCCTTGCCCGCCAGATAAAAATACCGGCAATCGCGCCTGGTTCGGCGGCATCACCGCGCATTTCGCGCGGAGATATGCCACAAAGAGCTTTTGGGCCGCATCTTGCGGCGAATAAACCAAATCCTTGTCGTCATCCCAACCTCAGCAGTACGCCCCGTTGTTCATGCAAGTAGGCCTCACATAGCGAATAGCGAGTTGACGGCCATTGCTCTAATCCACTCAGGACGCCGCGGGGTAGAGAGAGTCACCACTATCATGGAAAGCCGAAACTGACCGCGTTTCAACCCAAATAGTGCGCCGCTCGCCGGCGTAACTAATTGCCGGGGCGATTGGTCACATTTTCGACTTACCCGAGAGTTACTATCCTCCCCTGTCCGTACGAGAGCCGCCATGAAGACGACACCCTTGCCGCCGTCGTATCCTTCAAAGAACCGTCCGCCAATTAATGAACGATTTTGCCAGCAAAGCTTCTTTAGAACGTTATTGCTGGAGGCGCGGCTTGACGTTGCAGGGAGCGTATTTGATCGGGACTTTCAAGGGGTTGCGCGGTTCCAGCGGAGAAGTGATCCGTCAGACATGAGGCGCAGCGAGAGCAGCGCCAATTGGCACTGCGCATGCTGGAACGGGAGAGAAGGCTGCTGGACAAGATTGACCAGGCGCTTGAGCGTCTGGCCCACGAGATGAGTTATGGCTGGTCGGAAGAAAGTGGGGCCCTATCGGCTGCAGCGGTTGCTTGCTACGGCGCCTACCGCTACGTTGTCCATTGAGGCAAGGAGCGGCAGGAGCAGTTCGAAAACACCTGAATCGCGCGACGTGGACATAGCGGACGGGCGACGCGCCACAGGCGAGGCCATTCGCCGGCCGAGCCTGTAAAACTGGACGCGGTTCAAGCCATGGCGTCCTTGCATTATATGGGGCCTGGGGTGAGATCTGAAAGCGGATCAATGCCCGCTTTCGTACAAGCCGCTGATAGCTCTTCCAGGCTGGCCGCCAGGGCGATGACAGTGCACACCCGCCCGCGTGCATACGGCAGCGACCCACGGCGGGTCTTGCCGTGCAAGGCTGCTGGGCTCCAGCGGCCTTCCACCCGTAATCACCAGATCAGCGCCTATGGCATTTGCCTGCGCCAGACACAGATACTGCGGCCTCACCACTCAGAATACCGGCGAAAAGCGCGCATGCCAGTACGCAACCGGCGAAACCCAGCCCGCACGCCGGCACCAACCGCGGGTTCATGGCGCACATCCATACGATACGCGCGGCCAACAGGTTGGACGAAGTGGCTCCAGGAGCTTGTCCAGGTTTCTCCCACCTCGTTCGGGGAGTCAGCGCCCTTCTGCGGACCGAATACGTGCGGGACGCACGCGGGGCCACACAGAGATTGTCCACCATCGGCGGCGATCATGAACTCGACCTGCTCAACCGGGGTCAAAGGCGGTCCAAAGATCATAGGCGAGGCCAGCAGCGCAGCGCCACCAGGCGCCAAAGCTGGTCGTCGGCATCCAGAAACGCGCGCCCCAATGCTTGCAACAAACCATTACGCCGGCGGTTCATTGGTCGCGCTACACCGAGCCTAGGAATGATTCTGGGTTGCCCCTTGCGTCCAGTGCCCGCCGAATCAGGTTGCCCAGTGCCAAGCTGCTGGCTCTTGAGCACATCACGCTGATCACCAGGTAGCAATGCAAGCCGCTGGCAGAAAGGCCAATTCGATCACTGCCTGCCCTTCCCCAGCAACCCCGATTGCGCGGGCTACCGGATCACCCCAGCGGACACTGCACCGTAGCCTCTTCTGCGCTCACCACCGGTCGCAGCCAGGCACCCGCGTCCACAAGTGGCCTTCACCCGCCATCGGCCATCGATTACAGAGTATCTCTGCCTCGCGGGTAAACACTGGAACCACCTGGTGGAAATGGCTTCAGCCCCGCGATTGGCGCTGAGCTCTCTTTGAACGAATCTGGCGCAATCACGATCTCATTCCGGCAACGCTCACAGCAGAATCAAGTGACACACCGGGACCGTCGCAGTATCCGTTACAACCCTGATCAAGGTGGCCCACGGTTTCTCGGGCGCATGGCGGTTGAAACACTTCATGCGGCTGAAATGGTGACACCCAGAAAAAGCTGTCCATTGGGCGCTGCGATTACACGTCTGGCCCCCTGCACAATGGCCATGGACAGGTCAGCACCCGACACCATTCGCTATCCAAACCGAAGATCGGGCCGAGCATCGGTGCTTACCAACGCACGAAGTGGCTTAACAGTGCAACAGTGGTCGAGCCGAGGCCGACTGAGTGCCGGCAGCTACCCAGGAATGGGCCATGAAACAAACCGATTTCCCAGCGCGAGACAGGGGTTGTCACCAGGGTAATACGCCCAACCGGAGGGTGACCTTCAGTACCGCACCAAAAAAGCCGCCCACCGGGCAACGGTGATCAGTGAAGATAGGCGCGGCGGGGCAACGATTTGCCTCGACGGGACCCCGGTCGTGGAAAAAAAAAACTCCTTGCGCTGTTGTCGACTTGAGGCAGCGTGGCAAGCAAGGCCCAGGCCACGGCCCAGAGGAGCAAATCACGGCTTGGACCAAACGGAAGAGGCCATCACGTATAGATGAATTCCTCGCGGAAGGGCGCGCCGGGCAAAGATTGGGCAAAAAAAAGCCAGGTTTTTTGCCCCCCCCCCCCCCAAAGGGGGTGGGGGGGGGGGGGGAACCCCCCCCCAGAAAAAAATTTTCCCCAAAAAAAAAAAACAGGCGATCGCACGAAAATCGGTAGATCTCTCTTT
>Ga0163217_1053231_pt1 | contig 12239 bp, 16 predicted proteins | sample SynspAceP_FD_185933 | JGI IMG/M metagenome (GOLD analysis project Ga0163217, IMG submission 185933) | Saline lake microbial communities from Ace Lake in Antarctica - Synechococcus sp. Ace-P (PacBio error correction) | ecosystem: Environmental > Aquatic > Non-marine Saline and Alkaline > Saline ... | reverse complement strand
TTGGCGTGCGGAATCCTGAGGACGATGACCGCGGATTGACGCAGCCCCGCCGTGCGCATCGCACGGATATAGCACGCGTGTCGTTCACCTTCACCAATCAAACACCGGCGGTTTGCGTCTTGGTGGCCAGGTTTTGCAGCAAAGGGGCCAAGCCGTGGTGTGAAAAAAAACTCGGCTGTGACAAACTGAAGCTCGATACCTGGCGCTGCGCAAAGCTCTGCGTTAGGCCGGCGGCATCGTTCTTCCGCTGTTTCGGAAAATATTACATGCGTCATTTTTATCTGCCCTAAAATCTGACTATCCTATCCGGTAGCAAGTGATATTCTGCGAGCAACAATAATAGATGATTTTAACTTGTATAAAAACGGTCTGCTACGTGAATGGCAAGGATAGTGAAACTGCTGTACCGGGGACGCAATGGCGCCACCGCAGCGACCCGCCTTTCTCAGCATGGCTGCGCGGCCTGCAGGCGATTGCGGGCTGCCGCGCTTGCTCCGCGTTGCCGGCATACCGCGCGCGCGCGAGTTCGGATCAAGGACATCGCGCATTTCGAAGGGGTTCGGGGGAAAAACCATTTGAGCTATGGGCTTGGTCGGGGCCTTTTGGGACGGGGACAAGCTGAATTCCAGCCCCTCACGCGTGAATCCATTCGCGGCATGCTTGAACTTATTGGCGTGGCCAATCTGGATGGCGAGACGCTGAAAACCAAAAATACCGCAGCTGTGATGGTTACGGCCAAGCTGCCGCCTTTCTTGCCGCGGCTGCGGATCGGGCCCATTGATAATCACGGTGTCGTCTTTGGGCGATGCTACCAGCCGGGGCGCGGTGGTACCTTGTTGATCACGCCGCTGACCGGTTGCAGACGTGAGGTCTATGCCTTCGGGCAGGGCGCGGGGCTTCGCGGCCTCGGGGATGCGTGGACGCCAATGCTGCGAGTGTTCGTGGACGGCGTGGCCAACCATCGCGCGGATTCGAAAAAACGGTGCCATCGTTGAGCGCCGAGTCGAATTTTAGCCTCTTCCAGCTCGACAGCATTCCGGATTGCGCTGAACAACCCCTGATTTTAACGACGCGATCGACGCGAGCGATTGGCCCGACACCTCGGGCGTCTAGTCAGGTCGGTCGAAGTGCTTGGATTCCGGCACGATCGAGGTCTGGGTCGGTGACAAGCGCAACGCCCCCGAACGATCATGGCATCGAAAATCTGCTGGTCACGCGGATTGCGTTGCGCGGGTTGTGATCGACGCAAAATCCGGCACCAATCGTCATTGGGGTCCGATGTGCGGATCGCGCAGGGTTTGCCATCAGCCAAGGCGGATTGACGTTTCGCCGTGCGCGAAGAAACTTTGGCTGTTTAGTCAGCCCGGCCCGTTCAGTGTCGGTGGCAATTACAGCTGTGATCAGCGAGAAACCTATTCTCTATCGGGGGGAACGACGTTGATCGTGCCCGAAACCGAGATCGATATCCAGGAAACCGACGGTACAGCTTTAGTTATTCCTGAATGGCGACGTGAGCCTTCAAGAAGCTTTGGTCGATGGGCTGAACGCCATTGGCGTTGGCGCACACGGAGCAGACAATCGCGATCCTTGCAAGCGATCAAAGCCGCCCGGTGCCCTACATGCGGATCTGGAAGATTATCTGATGAGGGTCAATTTACTCCGGGCGCTGGCCGCGCTTTCGACATCGCCAAGGCCCGATCGCGCGGCACAGGACCGGCAAGGAATTTCGAAAAGGTGTTTTCTGACCACGTTGTCGATGAGATGATGAAGACGCCCGGCTCAATCTTGCGTTTGGTGGGCGAGCAAAGCAAGCCGATATGTGGCGGTCGTTCATGTCGAAAGCCGTTGCTGGCCAGCTTGTCGAAACAGGGCCGGTTTCGGGTTCTCGGGCGCGTGTCGCAGATGCTGGATTGCCTACGGTAGGGTAAATCACGTCGAAGGGCAGGGCGAATGATGGTCGCGCACCTTCCGCTATGTGGTCAACGCGCAGCACCCAGAGGGGAGGCGACGGACCAGCCTGCTTACCCCGCAGACGAAGAAAACATCACGCCTATGTGGCGAAGATCCACGGTACAATCGACGTGCTGACCGCGAGATAGGACGCGATCAAGGCCCGGTGATCTGGACCGGTCGTGAGCGCGATTCTTCGAGGAGAAAATCCCGCGCCCGGCTGAATGGTTTGAACTGCAAACGCCGGCTGGTAGAGCCCTTTTCGATCAACCCGATTATGACAGAGTGGAGGTCAAGCGGCACCCTCAAGCACCTCAAAAGCGGCGATTGAAGAAGGACAGCGCCATTTTTGTCCCGGCATGGCCAGGTCGCGGCGCGCACCATTCTACGCGAGGGGAAAAAAGTCAAGCAATCGCAATATTAGACGGGGGAATTACGGGAAGATGGGGGCAAACGTGTTTCAGCGGTTTGTGCGACAAGAATATGCGTGTTGATCCAGAAATTCTGATCCGTTCTTTCTACCGATTTACCCATTTTGTTAAACCCCGCTTTAACCTGAGTAGCTAAGTTAGTTCAGGTTAGCCTTTCTACGGCTGACCTCAGTCAGAAGACTGGATCAATCGAGAAGCCAAGGAGACATTAAATGTCGTCCATTCTCACCAAATAGCTCTGCGATTGAATGCTTTGGCCCACGTTGAAAGACGTGGAACCGCGGGCTGAACCAAAACAACAGGACCCGTGTTTCCACGGGTCTTGAAAGTGGCGTCTTGGTAAAGACAAACGCTGCCTATTTCGCCGTCTCCGAGGACGATGAAGGCGACAGCGGCATGTTCAAGCCATTAACGAAGGCATGACGCGACCAAGAACTTCCGTCGCGACAGCCGTCTGGGGTGCCGAAAACTGTTTCTGACATCGCACAACAAGACGTAGAGCGCGTTGCTTTCGGCGCAAACTTGAAGGCGTTGACAGAAAGATGGTCCAACTTGGGAAATCGATGCACTGGTAAAGAAACCATGGGCACTGCAATCGAGCAGGCCACATTCAACGTTGATTAACCTAGTGACGGGTACTAAAACCGGTGCTGGTAACGAAGTAACAGTCACCAATGGTGTTAAAGCGCGGTGCTACCCATTCCCACTACTCGTTCGTATTTTGAGGCGTGTGGACCTTGCCGATATTTGGAAACGCAATTCAAAACAATCAAGGTCTATACTGAAACAGCCGGCGTCGCCGCGATCCGCAACCTGATGTTTGCCACCGCACTAACGAATGCCGAAACCAAACTTGGCTGCATCTATCACGGCAGCGACCTCTTCGGCATCACCGAGAACGCTTGGAGGTCGATGGAGTTCACGACGCCCTGACAGCACTTGGATTCCCGGCCGTGAGCTCGATGGTTTGATGCTGATATGGAAGGGAAGAAGCGGCACGTCTGCAGGCCTATCAGGTTCAGCAACAGCTGGCGACGCCAGTCCTTGTTCGATGCCAACAGGCCCCTCAGAACATCCTGAGCTTGTTTCCGTTAATTTCGGCCTCGGCGTTTTATGACAATACCCTCTCCGCCTTTGGTGGGGGGAGGGCTGGCACTGACAATTGTCCAGCCCGCTTTCAAACTGAGTAAATGTAAGTAAAGCTTGGCCCCCTGTCAGCATCAGTCAGAAGCTGGATCAATACGGAAAACGAGGGAGAACATTAAATGTCTTTCCATTCTCACCAATAGCTCCGCAATGAACGCTCTGGCCACGTTGAAAGAGTGAACCGTGGGCTGAACCAAACGCAGAAACCGTGTTTCCCACGGGTCTTGAAAGTGGCGTTCTGGTAAAGAAACGCTTCGATGCCTATGTTCGCCGTCTTCAGAGACGATGAAAGGCGACAGTGGGTTTACGTTCAAATGCATCAACGAAGCATGGCACCGCAACAAGAACTCCGTTGCGACAGCTCGTCTAGGTGCCGGAAAACTGTTTTCATATTATCGCACAAAACAGATCGTAGAGCGCGTGGCGTTCGCCAAACCGGATGTGTTGACCGTGCCCGATGTTCAGCTGGGAAATTGATGCACTTTCAAAAAAATATGGGAACGCAATTGAGCAAGCCACGTTCAAACGGTTGATAATTTGTGTTGACGGAACAAAGACACTCTTCGGGGTCCGATGGACGGCGCTGGCGGGCGTACGGGCAGGTACACCTGTTAACTGTTCGTCAAACGGTGTAAAGCGGGATGCGTCTTGGTTTCGGGACAACGACCTTCTCGTTTGAAGTGCTTAACCCTGAACGATATTAAGGCGGCATTCGCTTGGAAAATCGATCTGGAATCTCTTGCAGCTTATAGGGTGCTGGCACAACATGGCTGCAAACTGGAAACAGCTGAGTCCTCAGTTGGCAGCGTTCAATTACTGCGGCCACATTCCCTCGGCATCACCGAGAACGCTTCTGGAAGGTTCAGATGGAGTTCCGACGCCCTACAGAACACTCTGGATTCCGGCGTTTGAGCTCTGATGGTTGATGCTGATATGGAAAGAAGGAAGCGGCACGTCTGCAGGCCTATAGGTTCAGCGCAGCTGGCCGACGCAGTTCCTTGTCGATTGCCAACCAAGCCCTTTCAGATATCCTGAGCTTTGTTCCGTTAATTCGGCTTTCGGCGTTTTTATGAAAAATACCCTCTCCGCCCTTTGGTTGGGGAGGGGCCCCTGACGACACAAAACCACCGGCCCGGGACATGCGTCCGCCGGTTTTTTTATTGCGCCTGAGCAGCCTCGGCGCGGGCGCGTTCCATCGAAAAAACTTACGGCAGCGGGTCGTCGATGGCCGGGTCCAAGGATCATTCCGATAGGTATCTGCAAACCCCTTTCGGCGGCGGGCGTTTTGGTCGGCCACGGCTTTGTGGACAGAAACGGGCTTGCTGCTTTAAAGAAGGTAAATACCTGATCGGTTTCGGGATCGGACCTGATTTTATAGGCCCAAGGCGAGTGTTCAAGATCTTCCATATCGGGCGTAGCGGCCCAAAGCTTGCGCGCGGACTTTGGTGATTTCATACTCCTCGGTGGAGTGGCACCCCGGCGCATCCGGTGACAGCGATTTCTGGCAGTCGTCGCAGGAAAACGCCCCTGTTTCAGCGATGCGTCGATCCAAACCCAGTATTGCCCGTCCACGATGCCCGCGCACCGCATCCGCGATCGTTCGTTCATGTTCATCCCGTCCACAAACCACGGTATAAAGCCCTGTTATGTCGCCCTCGGCCGCCATGCCGGGGCCTTGCGCGCTCTAGTAAATGGCGGAAGGCTCGCTTGAAGACGGACGGCGGATTAGCCCCGTTAGGGTCGCGTGGCTCGCCACCGGGCGAGGGCCTATTTTCCGCCGCTGCGCCATGCGAAACGCGTGAACACTGTCGATCAGCAACAGCAACCTGTTTGCCCCGTCGATTTGAAGTATTCCGCAATCGCGGTCGTTGGTCAGCGCGGCTGTTTGCGCAAGCAGCGGCGCCTCATCCCTCGGTAGAGACAACGACCACCGCGCCGCGCCCATGCCTTCTTCGCCCAAATCCTCTTGGGAATGAACTGTTGTACCCTCGGTCCGCGCTCTCCGATAAGCCCGATCACGATCAACGGCTCCGTATTGCGTGCGAGCATGGCCATCATGTCGATTTTCCAAAACGCCGGAGCCCGCGAAAACCCCATCCGCTGTCCGCGGCAGATTGAGTAAGATGTCGATGGCATTTGATCTGGGTCTCTAGCTTCTCGGCCGACCTTTTTACGGTTCGAACGCACCGGGAGGATTGGCCGCGAAAGCGGGTTTTTCGCCGTTGGGCGTCTGTGTGCGCGTGCATATTTGAGTGAGGCGGGCGCCAAGCGCATCGACCACCGTGCCGATTCCAGCTCTCGTCGGGAAAAAACCATATCGTCATGTTTCGATTCAATTCGACCGCGTTTCCGACCGGACACGCCTTCCCATGTGCCAAAGGGCAAACACCAAAGGGTCGCTTCCTGCGCGCTCACGACTTACCGTCAATATTCCCTGCAGGGTGTGTCTCGCATTGGCTACCGATGGCTTGCCATGCTTCCAGCCCGCCGACCGTCAGGGGTCATTGCCGGTGATTGATTTGACGGGCCCCGAGAATCTTTGCGCTGGCGCATGAATAGAGGACTTTTGCAGATTTGCGAAGGCAGAAGTCAAAATATACTCTTTCGAAAATATTCTATCCTTGCTGTATATATCAAGATTAAATATGAGTCTAGTATGATACAGATCCTACATCCTGTTCAGGTCTTCCCCTAAGCGTTTGCAGTGGCTTGCCACGCGGCAAAACGTTCCGTGTCCCGAGAATATCCGCTAACGCAAATATCTTCCAGGATATCGGGCGCAGGGCGTCCAAAGCTTTCGCAAGCTATCTGTCGAGGGACACGGCAGGGTCGCAGCGGTTGCAGGAGGCCGAAAGTGGTCGAGGCAAAAAGTTCTTTCGGGCGCGACCCATGACGGGAATAACGTGAATTCGAAGAGCAGTTTTGGTCGAGGCGGAATAGTGCTTTTCGGGGCAGTTTCAGATGGCAAGCCAGTTTGTACGCAAGGCGCATTGAGATGGTTTATGGCCGTTTGCAGGTCGACGGTAATAGGAGGGCGGGGCGCGAAATGGATCTCTTTCCAAGAATTTCAACAAACAGCCAGCCAGTGGGATGCGCGCGCAGGGTGATCGGTTTGCGCATTGTGTCTGAGAACCTTGCCAACGCGAGTTTCGACCGCGCAAACGGGCTTGGGGGCGATCCCTATCAGCCGCAAGGCCCATTCATTCCGAAAGCGGTTTACAGATCCGGCCACCGGCGCGGCGATTGTGCAGTCTTGGCGGGCGTTAACGCGGGACGCTGCCGACTTTTACCTGCGTACGAGCCATCGCCACCCAGCGGCTGATTCGAATGGCTTACATCAAGATGCGAACGTTAACCCGTTGATCGAAATGAGCAACATGCGCGAAGCTGCGCGCAGCTATGAAGCAAACCTTTCGATGCTGGACAAGGGCGCGAATATGCGTCGTCAGCTGGTCGAGCTTGTTTGAAATAAGTGACCAGAATGACAGATTTTTCCGCCATCCGTTCCTCTTATGTTGAAGCGCGGGCCTATTCCAAGACGGTTTCAGGTGAGAAAACGCGCGGAACCGAGGCAGCAGCCCGCTCCCAAAGATTTCTCGAAATGGTTGCGATGCGCGGCGCAGGGCGGTGGAATCCGTACGCAGCGGCGACCAAGATGTGCGATCAAGCGGGGCTGACAGGCAGGCCAAAGCCTTCAGGAAGTTGTTCAGCCACAATGGCGATGGAGCAGACGGTTCAAGGTAGTCGGTGTTGGCATTTGCGTGACAAATTTGGTGGTGGAAGGCGTTAACAGGAAGTTATGCGCATGCCCGGTTAACATTAGGTTTTAATGTACGCCATGTTTTTCGGAGGTCCGCTGTGGATTCTGTCACTATCTACGAGATTCCATTCCGGCAGACGTGACCGTGACACTGATCGGATCAGCTCCTGGTTGCTGGTCGTGGCTCTTGGGGTCGGACTGGCATCGCCTTTTTTCAAGGCTCTGACCACAAAAATTCAGGAAATGACGCTGACTTTCGTGCCAAAAATTGCCGCAATCTTCGTAACGCTTGCGATCAGTATTCCCTTAATTTCTTGTTCGCACTTGTCGGTCTGTCTGACCGGGTTTTTGACCTTGTGGCCAACGAAGGGGGGCTTTAGGGTGCGCTTGTCTGCCAGTTTTTTGCTGGCTGTCTTGCTGCGATTATCTGCGCAAGCGGACAAGGCTGGATGGGTCGGGGTTTACACGGGCGGTCCGTATCAGCCGGTTGAAACCTGCGGCACTAAGCGGCGAACAAAACCGATGCGATTTTGCGTGGAAGAAAAACTTGCAGGTGAACAAGCGCTATGACATCCGGGGAAACCTGCTTGTTGGCCATAGGTATTCAAGAAGCGGGTTCGCGAAAGTGACAACAAGCTTGTGGTGTGGCCTTGGACCGCAAATACGAATGGCACGGGGCACATTTTTCGGGAGCAAAACTCGCCTCGAAAGCACATGTCCGCGAGACCCAAGGCGCGTGCGTTCGGTCGACAGATGTCGGCTGTATGCAGATTAATCAGCGTTTGGCATGGCGAACCAGTTTGCTTCTCTCGAGGAGCGACGGCCACGGTGCATAAAAGTAGACTATGCCGCGCGGCATTTCTCACATCACTTTACCAGAGACGGGCGATTGGGTGGAAGGCGGCTGGCCGGTACCATTCCTCAAACCGCCAGCTATAAATCGGTTTACTAAAGAAGTTGCCAAGCAGAACCAGCCGCATCGCCCAAGCATTCTTGGACCCGCTTTGCGAGTGATGTCAGCGGTGGCGACAACGCACCGCAACAGGTTTCGCAGTTACCCCGCGGGAAATGCCCGACTTTAATTGGAGCGCAGATTTGAGCGGTGCGGAATTCCGGAAACGCGCGGCGCGCTGTCCATCTACCCACGCAGGTGTTTGGCTTCCCGATCCTGCCCCACTATGCGGAGGTCAACTGAGGCGTGGCGACACCCGACACAAATCCAAGGTGCCCTTCAGCTTTGCAAAGCTGGGCGGTGCTAATCGAGATATCGGGTTGGCCGTGGGGATGGTTTCTCATCCTGGGCCAATGCTGTTTATTTCCGTTGCCTCCTTTCTTTTCTCGATTCTTTTGGTCTGGGCGATCTTCCGCTCCGCTATCTGTTTACTGCATTCTCATGTGGCGTTGTGGATCGGTACCAACCCCTTGAATTTACTCTTTCAACGCGCTACTGGTTCGTTCACGATTGCTGCGTCTTTGCTCTCAACGTATCTCAACGAGATTTAATATTAAGTGAGGGCACAATGGCCCCCGTGCGCGGAATGTCATCGAAGCGTTTCTCGCAGTTTCTTCTGGGCGGTGACTTCATTCATCGGGATCATCGTTTCACAAATTCTCGGTGATCATTAACTTTATCGTCATCCCACTAAGGTGTCTACTCGGATTCGCAAAGAGGTCGCCAGCGCGATTTCTCGCTGGATGCTGATGCCGGGCAAACAAAATGCGATCTACGCTGGACTAGGGCGGGCGCGATACAAGGAGGAGGCGAAAACACGGCGTAAAACGGTGGAGGAAGAAACTCTTTCTATCGGGGGCCATGGATGGTGCGTCGAAATTTGTCCGGGGCGATTGCGTCCCGCCGGGTGACATTTCCACCACTGATTAATGTGTTCGGCGGGCATTATTGATTGGGGATGATCAGCCACGGCCTAAGCGTCGGGCGATGCAGAGGCCGATATACAGTGCTGAACCATCGGGGACGGTCTTGGTCACGCAGATCCCGGCATTTGGTGGTTTCTCTGCCGCTGGTGTGCTGAGAAGGACGGACGCTGGTGCGCCGAAAACGAAGCAGTTCTTAGGCCAGCTTTAGGCAACTTCCCTAAGGCGCTCTATGTCGCTGGCGGCCTGACATTCTGGCATCGGCTGGCGGGCCCGGCTTTCCGGTAATGATCTTATTACGTTGTCGACGGGATTGGTTGGGTTTGGCTATATTATGCAAAAAGTCTTTTCTGGAAGCGTGATAAAGCCGAAGAATTAGCCGCGCTCGCAAGGCCCGCAACCTTACTGAAAAGTAGCGAAGACAAGCTTGGCGGGATATGGCTTCGGTTGGATGATGCTGCGGCTTGGACCTTGGTTCCGGGCTTGTAACCGGTGATAACATCAGTGAATTGCGCCCTGCCTGGCAAAGTAAAAAGGCCTCAGGTCTTTGTTTATTAAAAGACTTTGGTTTTTGCTCCTCCCGCTGGTCCCGGAATTAAGGACGACGCGGAACTGCCCGCCTATACCTACACCCATTCTCCCTGGCAAGGAGTAAGAGCGGCGCGCCGGTGAGTGATCCATGATGATGATGGTGATCACCCTTCGGGGCAAAGAGTCCAATCTTGCCCGGCAACGTCGCACACGCGAGGCCCACCTTCGGGCTCGAGGCCATTCATGGGTTGGACGAAACGCGCGCCTCCGAAGCAGAGCTGATGGGGATGACGGTTGTCGACCCTGAAAGCTGTGATCACCACCCACCTGACCCGAGGTTGATCAAGGAGCATTATGCCCGAGATACTCACCTATGCTTGCGGACGCAGGAACTGATCGAAGGGCAGGATAAGGGGAATACCAAAAACTGCTTTCAAGTGGGTTCGGACAGCAGTTCAGCCGTCATGTTGCAGCATGTTTCTTACAGCGCTGCTGGCTGAACGGATAATCGATCCGGAACCTTTCAATGATGCATCGAGGCGGTCCGCCGAGGCCAGTTGCGACGTCCAAGAATATCCCGGCGACGTGATTGAACATGCGCGGAGCAAATCGGCCAAGCAGGGATCTGCCAGTCATTGAGGACTTCTCAAGGTACGTACCGGTTGATAAAACCTGGGCGGTTTGATTGGGAGCGCGAGCTAGCGACCTCGATTTCAAAGGCAAATGGTGAAGAGACGTTCTTGATGTTCTCCACGCGCGTTTGCAGGAGTCGTTCTTGCTGTGCGGGAAAGAAATCAAAAATTCTCGATGCGCGGATGAATGGGCCTGCCATTTAGTTAGCCCCCAAGCGCGTCCCTACGTGCGGTCGATACTTGGAAAACGGGTAGCCCAATGACCCAAGTGATTTCCCATAACGAAGTCACGCAAAAGCGTCGTGAGTTACCGTTTTGGCACCGTCGGGTAAGGGGCCCGTGGCAATCGAACCTTTTCATTTCGTCATTGTTTTTTTTGCTTTTTTCGTCGTGTTTTGCCCGCATTGGGAACAGCGTTGATGTTTCATTGCCAGGGTTTTGGCGAGGATTTTCAGATTCCGGTGCGGCCCACGTCTATCGCTCGCAATGCTTATCAGCCTGTCGCTGTCTGCCTTTGACCCCGATCGCAAGCTCATTACCGACCAGTTATCGTGGACCGCAGTATTCCTGTTCCGGCGTCTGAGGTGTTGATTGGATTATGGATCGGGCTTTGCGCACGTAATCCGCTTGTCAGCATTTGCAGTTTGCCGGATTCGGTCGGGCAAGGATCCGGGTTGGCCAATGCCATTTGGGACCCGTCGTTCGGGATCATTTGAAGGGCACAATTGGTCGCCCAAGTCTTCTGCTGTATGGAGTGCGGTTACCATTGATTTTCCATCACGGATACCCATCATCTGATTATCCGCGCGCTTGCTCGCCAGCTATCAAGTTTCTTTCCGCCTGGCCAGTGTTTTATACGGCCGATCTGGCTGATCAATTCTCGCGTGGCAAGTGCGAGCCTCTATTATTGGGCACGGCTATTCGCGGCCCCATTTTTTTGTGATGGGGTGATTTTGAATCTTTGGTTTATGGCGGCTGGCAAACCGGATGATGCCACAGCTGCCAGTGTTTTTTTGTTGCGGACGTCGCTGCCTTGATTTGGGGCTGGGCTACTTTGATCCTTGCCATCGCCTGCCAAACCCATGCTTGGATTACTTTTTGGACGCGGGGCGGTTCCAGGAATGGATCATGGGTTTTAGGAATCTAATTCATTGGCCGATAACAGCGACAGTACAAAAAGACGCTAGAGCCGGAGAGAAGAAACTTAAGGACGCGCGCAAGAAAGGCGAGTCCCATCTCGAAAAGAGGACGGGAAAATATGGTGGTTTGTCGTCGCGATTGCTGGCGATCGCTTGGCTTGACTTTTGCCCTATTCAAGCCCCCCGCAAGATCGCGTCGCCTCTTTCGGTGCTTTCTGGACCATGCTCCCCACCCCTGTTGGTCGCAAACGGGGGAGCCGGGTTGTCATCCGTTGGGGCAGATCATGAGGCGAGTTTTTCTTTATGATCGTCCTGGGCGGTCCCTTCCGATCTTTTGGGGTGCTGTTCCTGGGGGCGCGGAATTGGCGCGTTGATCCAAGGCGAAACTGTCGATTGCGGCCGAGCGTATCAAACCAAAAAAACTTTCGAAATTATTCCCCGTTCGAGGCGGCTGAAGCGGGGTCTTTTTTTCGGCCCAATGCGCTGGACGTCGGAAATTCGTTTGAAAAAAGTATCGTCAAAAGTGTTGGGCGATTGGCGGGCTTTCGCGCATTTGATCCACGAAATGAAAAAGGGGTTGCGGCGCATTTGGACCATTTCTTTCTGGTTTTTAATCCCAGGGAAAGCCATCTGCCCGGCTATCTTTGGGACCCCCGCCGCCGCGGTTGAAAGCTTTTTGCTTTGATTTCGCAAAGCGGCAATTTCCTTTTTTACTTGGTTTGCCCATTTGCCGAATTTATCCTTTTCTTTCTTTTTTCCTTTTTTTTTTTTTTTT
>Ga0163217_1008000_pt1 | contig 12240 bp, 14 predicted proteins | sample SynspAceP_FD_185933 | JGI IMG/M metagenome (GOLD analysis project Ga0163217, IMG submission 185933) | Saline lake microbial communities from Ace Lake in Antarctica - Synechococcus sp. Ace-P (PacBio error correction) | ecosystem: Environmental > Aquatic > Non-marine Saline and Alkaline > Saline ... | reverse complement strand
CCGGCCCGTCTGGCGCTTGCGGGAATGCGGCGCAACTGGTAGTCGATTGGATCTGCCTGATCCGGCGTGCGCGGCATGTGCATATGGATTCCGCCGCGCTGGACTTGGGTTGATCCGCTGAAAGACATCAGCGCTGCAGTGTGTTGGCATGCATGGAGCAGCCATCACCTCGCGGCGCAATGGTTGGTCGAAGCGGGAACGGGCTCCAATCTGTGACGTGGAAGAGTTGACCGCGAAAACCGCGATTGCCGCGCGACCATAGCCGCTAGGGGGCTCGTGTACCGCACTCACGCCCCGCGAGAACGCAAAGGTGCGGCGTGCGACCCCCTGTTCCAGCGCAGCCTCAATTCCGGCTGACGGGCCGACAAGCGACAAAGCGAGCGATGCGCTGCAACCGATGTCCCGCAACCAACAGTAGTAAACACCATATACACTTAGGAATACACGATTCCGCCGCCCGTGCTTGGGCGCGGGAAAGTGCTGATCTATCCGGTGAATCGTGCGACTCTACTGGTGGTCAGGCGGCCAGGAAAGGCTTCTGCGCAGGTCTTGGCGCGCTTGCCGCGATGTACGCGCCAGATTATCTGCAGGGCTGGAACAGCCCGGGCGGTCAGTCTTTGACGCGGTATGCAATCTTCAACGCACCTTATACGCGGTCACGCAGCCATATTACTGTCTGGATGATGGCAATCCGCTGCCTCGGCGCAAGCTTTACATCGACTCATGGCGGGCGGATGGAGATACGTCAATGCCGGATAAACCGCTTATCATTGATGTATCCATGACCCGATAAGCGGTATTGATCATGCGGCACAGCGGGCGATATGCGCGACATGGCGGGGACGCTCGAATAAAATCGCAGCCGCATAACCGTGAGATCGCGGCGAACAAACAACACGGAGTAAAAGGCCACGAGGCGGAGATTGCAGGCATTGCTCGCCGACAATAGAGGAACCTTGTTCTTGACGTGCACAAAGACTGCTTATCTAGAGGCAGGGCTTGCCACCCCGCATGGCAGAGCCGGTGCGTAATTGCTGCCAGCTCTCGACATGTCGGTTCCCGCAATTGCACCGACCTGGCTGAGTAGCAGCATGTCCAAGGCTGGACATCGTTGGAGATTGACAAACATGATTGAGCGCCTCGCAGCGAATATCGTGTCGGCACCCGTACCGGATCCCAACGCACCAATGTTCGCCGCCTCGGGAAACGGTTGACTCAAAGAAAAGCCGTGGTAGATGATACCCGCAAACGCCTACCAGAACGATGGAAGGCTCGATCGAAATTCCGGAGGCGGGCACTGCCTGTCCGCTGCCAACACTGCTAACTGATGCCCGCGCTATCCCGCGCGAAGGCAATCGCGCCCATGCCTGCGCCTCTCCCATCTGAATCATCTTGCCGCCTTGCAGGCCAGCCGCAAATGCTTCATGCTACAGAACGACCTCTCCATTTTGAGCGACGATGCCAACGGCTAGTGTGTCTCCCTCGCAAAGCTTCCGATCCTCCGGCTGAGCCGCAGAACACTTACTGCATCACCCCGCAGAAGTCTGTTCTCTGCCTACAACACCTGGGGCGATGTCATCGCACTACTCACATCCTCTCTCAAATAGAACTCTTCTCGATGACCAACGCTTACTGCAGGGCAAAAACCACAGGACGGCTTCCTGCATCTTGGGGAAACCTTGCGTGATGGATGCCCGGACGAAACCCATCACCCTCGCCTCCGGGCGCAGGCGCAGAGAACTCGCACCGGATACAACCGTTACTGGGCCGCATCACCACGGCGTGGCAAATAACATGTGCGTAGACCCCCGGAGCCCACCAACGGCCAGCCAGAATGCGGCTGGCATACCTTTGAGGCTGATGTCGATCGCCACGAAGTTGCACGCAGCCCGGGAGTCGTGATTCCTTGCTGCGGCTCACTGGCCATCGCCTGAACCGTCACGGAGGATCGTTTGGCCTGCAGGCGCAACACGCAGGCGACAAATCACCACCTGCCCACCACGCTTCTGGGCCGCGCTTGGCATCATCCTGCGCGAGCCTGAGCACGGCTTTACCAAATCCAACCAAAATATATAAGAGGCACGCCTTGTTTGCCACCATGGACATCTTTTGAAGGCGAACGCCTTCTCCATTATCGAAACTGACCCAGCCCACTCGAATAACATCCCCTTCAAAGCCCGCGCGATTCCTCTTCGGCTGAGCGGGCTATTCAGGCAGCCGCGTGGCTCCTTTGCGCTCGCGCCGCGTCAGCGTCGCATGATCGAATCAGATCGGCCGATGGCACATTGCAGCTAGACCCGATTCTCCGGAACGCGGGGTCGGCGTTTGAGACCAGCATCCCCGAGCGGCACGAGACATGCACGGCGCCTTTGTTGTGCGCCAGTTCAAAAAGCAGGAATGCTGCTCTTGGGACCCATCGAAAAATCCAGGGCATCCGGCTGATTTATGCTCGGAAACGGCCGATGCCAAAAACAGGTGCAGGATCCGACGGTGCAGCAGCGCGCAAGCTGGCGGCCGACTGTGCGCAATGACGCTGAGCCACGCACTGATTTCGAGTTCCATCTTTTCAACGGGCATTCAGGGCTGGTGAAGGACCCGCGCGGCACGGAGCGACCGGTGAACATACTTACTATACCGAAGTTCAACACTTCCCCGCCTGCGGCAGACGGTCGACTTCTCGATCTCGACAAGCGCCACACCAGGAGCTCAGGGCGCGCTGCGCAAACCGCATGCCAGGCGCTGCAATTCTGAGAGTATCTCCGTCTTGAACTCAAGCCTACTCTTCTTTCACCCAATTTCGCATTTGCTTTGACTGAGGGCGGTTGGCGAGTTTCAATCAGCTTCGCGATTGGAGTACCGTAATGGCGACCTTTTGGTGGCATTTTCCCCAGCATTTTGAATCGATGGTTGGTATTTGGCTTGAGCCGTCGGGATTGTGTCGCATTCGCCACCAGGGGCGGCATGTAGAGGGCGTTCCTCACTACCTTTTGCGCCACCCCTGAATGATCATTGATTTCCCACGCCTATTGCCCAGATTGACAGTGCTCATTAGGCGCTTTACTCCGGTCAAACAGGGCCACCTGCTTTCGGCCATACTCCCGTTTTCAGGCATCTCTATTCAAAAATGCTGTGGACGCGCAGACCGCACCATACCTGTGAGCGCGAGGAGGAATTTTACTCGAGTGCGCCGCAGCTCGGTCGTTGGAATTTATCAGTACGGTTCAACCTTCAGCATCGCAATTTCGACAATGTTTAATTCACACAGTAGCCAAGCGGTGCTCTTGCTTTGGCGGGCAAGTGATGGACAGACGTTGGGTTTTTCAGGCGGCTCAGTGATGCAGGGTTCGGTTTCTTTTGATTAATCCTGAAAAACTGCGCGTCAAACTCCCTCAGATCGATGTCGTGTATTTTTCGTAGCTGGCTTCATTTCCAGGTTTAAACTATGGCAAAAAGCATCCCCCTTGACGCGGGCCAGCATTTTGGCGTCTCGAACAAGCCGGTTTATTGCGCGCCATGCCGTTGTGCTTTTGCCCGCCAAGAATCGGGCGCGCCTGCAAAGGGTTCACTTTTAACCATGCAAAAATGCACGCCCAAGGCGCAGTTCGAAGCCCGCTGTCCGCTCTTGCTTCATAATGCAACGCGTATCATCAGCCGTCGGCTGCGGCAAAAAACTTGGCAGTGGAGTGCCCTAAAATCCTGCGGGGCAATTGCATAAAACGACATAAATCTTTCCCGCTTCGCTCAGCCTCGTGAATGTCATAAAGTTGGCTTTGGAAATGTCCACGACCAATGGGTATCATCCAGTCTTTCGATCTTTGCGTCACTTCATCCTTAATGCACTTGTTACCTTTAGAGGCTTTGACGCCGCTCTGTAATCCGCTTCAGGCCTTTGGCGAAGGTATGGGTGGTTGATCTTACTCTCGAACGGTCCTCATAAGACAAGCGTCTTAACGACGCCAACCACCACCACAGATCAGTGCACTTCTAGGAATGACTGTATCTGTGGCTCTTGTTTCGCAACAAAAAGCTTGGGATCTTCATAAGGCACAAGCGTCTTGAAGGACCCACACTTGGCGGCCTCTGCGGCTGGGGCGTGCAAGCGGCGCCGCTGAATGCGGCTCAGGCCTTATTTCTCGGACCTCGTGGCCCATTAAGGAGGTGGGGCGCCGAGACCTAGTCTCAACACCGGGCTTGCTTGACCGGCGAATTTGCGGGGCCGCGTTGGTGAAAGAGGCGTCAGCCTTTGGTGAGGATTTTATCACGCATTCCGGCACGGATATCGCGAGTCGGCGTCTCAGGCTTTTGGACGTGCCGACCGATAAGGCGTATTTCTATCCTGAAGGCGGTCGAAGGCTGTTCGAGATTTAGCTATTGCGCCCGGCTGATACGTTCGAGGACCGCGTGAACACCGGTGGGCTTGCCGCTTTAATGCGCGGAATGAATCCCGGATAGGGACCGCGGACGAATGGTGCGGGCTGGATCGAAAGCAACCCCGCTTGCCGATCTGCACTCCGCCCGCAGGTGTTGCGGTCTGCAAAAGCGGACCGTGATGAACAGCCTTTGGCGGGAGCGCTTGCGGTGTGCTGTTTGCCGACTTCTCAACTATGTCGGTGGAACGTCTGGCATCTTGCATCGCGGGAATAGGGGCCGCTCTTTACCCGTGCAACGGCGGCTCCTGCGACGACACCGATTGAGATCACCGAGTTTGGCTCTGCGCCGGCTTTCGGTCAGGAAACACACGGGCTATGATCTGCGCCGTGGGACCGATTATCCCCACGTCCCGCATCCGCAGACGCACAAATCCTGATCGGGGAATGAAACGTTCACTGAATTTCAAGAGTGGAACTCTTCGTGCGCGATCGGTGAAAAGCTGATCTGGGACCTATGGAGCTGAGCTCCAGCATTGAGGATCAAAACTCAACCCTTGCGCCAGATTTATGGTATCGCGGGCCATGGCTGGAGTTGAGATCAAAGAGCAGGCACGGAAACAAGTGCCAGTTCTCAACCAGCCATGTCATGGAGGGCGAGGTTACAAGGGCATGAAAACCGCTTTGTGCGCGCGCTTCACAGATCACCGAGTGCCGGGCTTGGGGCGGCGACTCTGGCAAACTACGATCAGGAAGCCAACTCTATCCCAATAAATCTGGTGATAGCCTGGAGCGCAGGGCCGCCTTGGTGTGGTCGCTAAAGCACCGGTGTCAATCCGCGGCGCCAATGACACCGGGCCGTTATAGATCGGATCCAAGAATGGCTTATTGCTTCGGCGATCCCAGAACAAGCGGCTGCGGCAAGTCAGCCACGTGGTGCCGCGATCACTCCGTGTGAATTGGAACGCAAGACAAGCGGCTGAAGTCGGTCTTTCAGCTATCGCAGTGCAGGAGGGACCTAGTCTTGCTGGGTCGCCGACAGGACAGTTTGAACACGAAAAGGGCGAACTGGTCGACGGTCAAAGTCAAGAAAGACTGTGGTACCGGCGGGTCTCAACCGGCCGATCAATTTTTGCTAGGTGCGGCACGGAAAGGCTATCGCAGGAAACGCCGTATTCGATTCTGGCGGCGATGCTGGCGGGCCGTTGACCGCGTCCGGGGTTGATTGATAGTGCGAACTGGGGGGGAGGGCAAAGTCCTGATGACACGGAAACCATCCTCGCCGCCCTTTGCGGATCTCTTGCGGCTGACTCCACTCCGTCCGGTTCGTGCGCGGCGAGGGTCCTGCCTGAAACGCGATGCCAATCTTTTACTGGCCCTCATAAATTCTCTACCGCGACTGGCTGATCCGGAGAAGATTGCCGGCGGTCGACAGCCTGTGCGCACGCTTTATGTATCACTTCCAGCACCGCGTGGAGCGGATGGTTATCGCTGTCAGGGTTGTGGACCGTGAATGCGGATTTTTTGCCACACGTTTGCGGCGCCAAGATCGGTTGCCGTTGATGCTCGCGGACCACAAACCGCGCCCAGCTTTGGTGGCCATTCTGCGACCTGGGTTGAGCGGGAAGCGCCGCGGCCCGAGTTGATCATGCCGGTCGAGGTTTGGCAGCACAGAACCCGAAAGCTACCTGAGTCCTCCTTTATTCGAATCCCGAACCTGTGTGCTCCCCGATTAATTCAACTGTTGGGACTTCCCATTCCTGAACGGGGGACAAACAGCGTCTGTACCGGCACTTCTTTTAATGCTCTGTCACCACTTGGTCGCGCGAGAGTCTATCATACAATCGCGCCATGCAGGCTTATTATATTCAGCCTTGACCCGCAGAGCGGCGAAACGTGAGCTCCTGTGAGTCGGGACGTCCAATCGCTGCAAGCATCTTCCGAGCTCTGTACCATGAATAGTGCCTATCAACAAACTACGCTCGCCTCCTCGCTCGAGCCAATGCTTCCCGACTTCCGCTGGCCCCGTGACTCTCTCACAAGACTGCATATGATCGCCTGTCCTTTAACGCTCCACCGACGCGAGGCTGGATTTTCTTGACGTCAGCCTGTCACGCGAGCCTCCGCCCTAGCAATTTGCTGCCACCCTAACTCAACGATTGACCACCCACTAGGAAATTGCTTGATAGGACGTGGCCTTCAAGAAGAATTGAGCCGCCGTTCATCGATCTGTCGCGTGCTGGCGCGAGGTCTGGCGCGCGAAACATCGGGCTTCGGGATTCTGGGTCTGGTTGTTGCTTTTGAACAACATTAAACTGGCAACGCTTCTGGTCGTTGATTTTGGCCAGTTGAGCTAAAAAGACCCGTTTTAGGTCTAAAGCTGTAGGACTCATTAAACAATAACCGAGCGAGAATGAAGATGCGCACGCAGCAGCCAAGGCGCGCGGGCCGCAAGAATGGCGCAGGCCATGGCGTATGCATTATGGCTTTTCCCGCCCGAACAGGCCCCACGCCTGTTTGTTCAGCAATGTTTCTGAATTGCGTGGAAACAGATCAAGGATGTGTTCCAGCTCGCTGCTGCGATCAAAATCGTACCACTCTTGCAAGGGGCAAGGATCAGGTTATTCCTCCACACGTTTCAGACGCGCGAATGATTAAACCCGTATCCTCCCGGGGCAACATCAGCGATGCCCTTTCGCGTGATTATTCCGCAGTTGTCCAGCCCCTTGCTATTCACCTGACCCTGAGTAAAGGTTGGACGGACGCGTGTAGAGGGCTGCCAATGCGCCCATTATGACTGAAGCGCAGCGCGCATATTGCCCGAGTCTTGGTTATTCATGTCCTGTACGCTCAGAAGTTTCAATGTCGTCTTGCTCCGTCGCGTGCCGCGGTTAAGAAATTCCGCCACGATCTGGCTGGCCATTTACTTGTGCAGGGGGGGCCCATCCGGCCGCAGTTCGCGTTGTGCAACACATGATCCGGCTCGGCGCAGGCCGCGTCGCACCACATTCCCATTTTATTGCTCCACCAGCAGAACGGTTGCATGGGCCGGATCGCGTTGATCTGCTGCAAATCAGATCTCGCACGGCGGAGGGCCTGAGTCACACAATGCACCGCCAGTCTGGCTTCGTCAAACTTTAAATGTTCAGGCATCCTTCCGCCACACCGCGCCACCTCCAGTTTGCGCTGGATCGCCGTGACGGCAGGGCGGCGTATCGGCAGACAGGCTTTGTCGCTCAAATGTAGCGGCCTTCCAGGATCCTTCTCCGCGACTGTGTTGAGGGCCACCAGCTGCTGTCCGCGGGCTCTAAACAGCCCCAACCGGCACCGGCGCGGCCTGACGGCCAAGGCGGACTAGTTTTCCACGAGTGCTGCTACAACTGCGCCAAAACAGGGTTGAGATCAACTGAGGCATGGCCCTGATCCTCCCGTGGGCGCGCACGGGTGATGTCGACATTGCCCGTGATGTCGGTTTCGCCCCAGATGCACCGCCCGAGTGGCAGACAATTGGCCGAATCAGATTGAAATAGGTATGTTCTTGCCCGCCCACCATGGCCTTGACGATTCACGGAGTTGTCCTCCGCCGGGTGTGTAAAGGCGCATAAGTCGGGCTGGCGGTGACGGCAACGTTCGACCACCAAAGCGGCGCGTTCAGATCGCATGTCAGTCAGAGGAAGGCCGAGCATTGGGGACGGGGGGCGACTTCTCGCGGTTAAGATATCACGCGCACGATAATCAGGGAGCTATACCGGGGCTTAGAACAGAAAAGGCTGGGGGCCACAAGGTCAGCTGAGTTAGGTCGTTTGTGAAAAGACCAATCGGAATTTTTCATCGTGTGATCGACCTCGATAGCATTCGACCGCAAACGAAGTCTCCGGATCTGCCTATATCTATAACTGATCTTACATTCATACAATGCCGATTTTGAAGTGCAACCACATGCTCAACCCCTGAATGGTGCTTCGCGGCGCGGGAAAGTTCGACTGGTGCCCCTTATGGGTAGTGTTCGCACAGGACCATCTCCCTCCATCTGCGAGGTGATCAGGTCTTCGGTCTCATCGCTGGTCGCAATCTTTCAACGCGTTTGGAACATACGCTCGGTTTGCCACGTTGAAACTCTGCCTGCCTGTGGCACATATTTTCGTGACAAGCGTTGGCACCCGATCCCTCAAAGTGCGCCCTTGAACACTCGTGATCCTCGTCACGGCCCAAAGGCGTTAATCCTCAGCCCCCCGTATCGCCACAAACAACGGTCCTCGTCCCCCTTCAGCGCAATCGCCTGAACGTGTCCCATGGAGGAGTATACGCCGAGGCTTGAAGATAATAAGCGGTTGCTGTCGGGGTTCTTTCAGGCTGTCGCGCCACAGCAGGCTGGCGACGATCGAGGAGTTTTTCGCATATTATTCCTCCAGGCAATGATGAGCATCGCCTTGCCTGTCACGTCCCGGACAGGCGTGTGTGTGCACACCATTGGCCAGCCAATACCTTCGTTCTCTTAGGCTATTAGCCAGAACGGCCACGACCATACGCCGCGTGTGTGTGTGCGTTGTCCTTGATGTATTCATTTCCTCGGGGCGGCATCGCTTTATGACTCTCGCTTTGTGCCGCCGGTGGCACATTCCGTGCCCAGTTACGCACATCCGGTTTTGCGCCTTCCCGGATAAGGCTTCAAAAGCCTGGGCACACTCTACCTCCGTGGACTCAGGACAGCTCAATCGATGTCGTGGCTTGTGCCCAGGACAGCACCTGTCGGTCGCCAATGGACTGGCCGGCAACCTGTTCTAGCCTGTAAGCGTCTTAGCCAGTAACCCTCCCGTGCATGCCGGTTCGTGCACGCACCTGGAACCCATCCGCATTGAACTGCTCAATCATCCGAGAGAATGACCCTCTCTCACGAAGACTGCCATCTCTGATTTCAGTCAGACATAAGCCACGCTTCCTTTGATGACACTCATCTGTGCTGCCGTATGAGTGTCGCTTCTTTATCCGTGTGCCGCATCTGTTCTGGTTGTGTTGATCGAAATGCCGGCTTGATCCGGACTCGTGAGCATCGCATTTTGCACAGTGTGTCGGACTTATATCGGCTGTGTACCGCATGGCGCAACCAGATCGTTTTCAATGCTGCTACCCCTCGGCCGATAGACGTTTGTGGAATACCCGCCACAAATGTGTCAATCAGCTCGCGAAACCAAACACCTCTTGGGACGAACTAATCTATGGCGCGCAATAGTACTGCTCGGGCCTTCTTCTGGAGCTGCAGATGTTCTGCGCAGGACTGCAAGTTACCCCTGACGCCTAGAATGACACGGGCTTGCCCGCACGACGCATGGTAAGTCTTGTCTGCCGAGACGCCCCATTTCCAGCTGACCCGCCACATGAGCGCGAGATCCTGATCCACCTGAAGCCGAATCGATCTGATCCAGCAAGGAATCGCGATTGCAGCTGGGATTCATCTCCTTACCGACACCGTCGCAGCCTACCGCGACAAAGCTGCTGCACAATTCAACGGTCTAAGCCAAAGACCACAGCCTGTTCCATTCGCTGGGCAGCATCGACGGGCGGCGCATGTTGTTCGCTCGGCAAGCAAACGTCCTGACGCGCCAAGCCGCTATCTAGAGGCGTCAGACCGCCAGCTCTTTCCAGCGTGAACATAGGCGACGTTTGTGATCGGGGCCTGCTGTCTCCCAGTTTCGGCCCTCGACGCCGGCGAGCGGTCATATGGCGCACCGGACAGCGGGTCTGGAATTGCAACCGGCGCGATTGGTGGGGAGGGGGATCTCGCCTGTCCAGCTTTTGCAGCACGTCCACGGCTCATCGGGGATCCAGGCGACGGGGATCCGGAGAGTCAGTGCCTTGGTGTATGGATGGCAGCGGCGCGGTCGAATAAGAACTCGGCGTCCACCTCACGACTGCGAACTGTTGGGGCGGTTTATCCATCCAGCACGCGCCCCAGATACCATCACCGCCAACGATGCATACCAGACATGCGCGACACCACGCTCAGGAATCGATGTCTGATGAAAACAGGGGAAGTCAGGCCCATCTCGCTGCTGGATCGCGCTTTCCAGCAGATCGGCCATCATCAGCCTGAATGGGGACCCGTCCCAGCGCCGCGCAACACTTTCATCCGCCACAATGAAAATTTCGGCCCCTGACACCAGCGCACGCGCCGGATGGAGATACGCTGCGCTGCCGCAGAGGAAGCGCATGGGGAAAAACGCGGCCCCGCAAATGCCGACGTTGAGGGCCCGGCGCCATCTCTATCGGCAATCTCGCCGAAACACGCGGGCACCGTCTCGGCCGCGCGATTTGTGAGGCCATCTCCCACCTCCAGCGGCTCCGCGATGATATCGGCGCTACGGTCATCACGGGCCTGGTATGAGGCGGAGCCCGTGGGGTTTTGGAAGATCAGCTGTTGCGCGTTGCCGCGTACTGCGTAATCTTATGAAGACTCCTCTTCTACTGCCGATCATTTATATAGAGAAGGGCGAAGGGATACCTCGCCATCCTCGAACAGGACAATTCGCCTTGCGTAAAATGGGGGCGTTGCGCGCAAGCATGCACGGCCGAGAGGATGGCATTTAATGCCGGGAACGACTCTCCAGACACCACAAGCCAGCAAAGAAACTGACACAACCGCCGCCAATCCTCCAAGGCTGCGTATTACTCTCACGGCAACGCGGCACCACCGGGGGCAAGGGATATTAGCTACTAACACCCACAGGCAAGATCCGCCCCGCAGGGATAATGCACAGCAGGGCTCTAGCGTCGCTGATTAAGGAGTATTCGCTCATTGCAGTCTCAATTGGCCAGATCATAGAATGTTGGGCAACGGCAAGCGGTCGTGACTGCTACACGGCAGAGAATCCCAGAGGCAACTAATGCAGACGCACAGCGCAGCTCCGACAGCCTCTGCAGCGCAGAGATGATGATAGACCACAGCCCGAAAGGGCACGCTCCAAAATGAGCGAGGGGATACACCGGGAGATGGCGTGAGCGGTGCGTCCATTATCAATCCGCTTGGGCAGCGGGGCGGCGAGTAACTCCGCCGCGTATAGGGATGGCAGGCGTTGCGATCACATCGCGCCTCGCTCTTGCTCTCGTCTACCGATGTGTGACGGACCCCCATATAACATTATCCACTTATCGGCGGTCTCTGACTGCACTCTAGGAACACAGATATGGGAGATAAGATGATGCCCTGCCGAACTCGGAACGAGGTCTTTTCAGTCAGCAATGCGTCATTCTGTCGCACTGTCAGGCGCGGTTGTAGGCTTATCCGCTGATGCCAGCAGGTTTGGGTTACGACAGTCCAGGGGCGATCATCGCCGGCTGGCGCGCATTGCCGCCCGACAGCTCGAACGCGTATTGCGCCAAAGCAGGGTGGAGGGATCGAAACTGCCGACCACAGATCCAGCATCCTGCGCTAGAGACAGCTCCTTGGCCCTGCCGGCCTGGAGCAAACTGGTGTCGGGATCAGCACAACTGCCATATCTTACCATCTTGCCATACACGAGGAAATGGCAGGGCGCAAAAAGCTGGCCTATGGGTTCTGGAAAATCCGAGCGATAGTTCGCCCCGCCGCGCTCACCACTGCTACAATCTCGCGATTACATTTGCAGGGCATGACGTCTACATTCGACACGACTCGCTCCAGTACTGCCGTAGGTACTTGGATGTCCGGCCCTAAGACCGCATTGCGCGGGTTTCAAGTGCTCATTCAGGCGAGTTTGGCGGAGCGGATTTTGCCCGACCCGCTCGCCCACCAGCCCCCATTCTACTCCCCGGCATCAAGGTGCAGCCCAGTTCACCTCTTTTGAACGAGGACAGTCTGTCGACAGCCGTGTAGAATACTGCCCTCTCCCGTGTCGAA
>Ga0163217_1010887_pt1 | contig 12241 bp, 11 predicted proteins | sample SynspAceP_FD_185933 | JGI IMG/M metagenome (GOLD analysis project Ga0163217, IMG submission 185933) | Saline lake microbial communities from Ace Lake in Antarctica - Synechococcus sp. Ace-P (PacBio error correction) | ecosystem: Environmental > Aquatic > Non-marine Saline and Alkaline > Saline ... | reverse complement strand
GGCCCTGTAAACCCGGGATTCCAAAAAAAAAAACCCGGGAATCCCAAAAAAGGGGCCCAACCAAATTTTTTTGCCTTTTTTTTTGGGCAGGCGCTGGGGGGGAAAAAAACCCCGGGGGTCCCCACCCCGGGGGTTTCTTTTGGGGCCCCGCTTGGGGAAAAAAGGGGGGCCAAAAGTTTTCCGGAAGGGCGGGGGATGGCTTTGAAGTAAATCTGGGCGGTTTTTGCCTTTTTTTTGTTTTTCCCATTTTGAGAGGCCTTAAACCCCCAAATTAATGGGAGGGGGCTGGAAAAAAAACTTTTTTCCCGTTTTTTCAAAAAAAGGGCGGTTTTTTTTTTGTTAGGGGCCGGGAAAAAACCCCCAAAAAAAGCATTTTTTTTCCCGTTTTTTTTTTTTTTTTCTTGGGGGGGGGGGGGGGCGGGGTAAGGGGGGGGCTTTTGCTTTTTTTTTAAATATTTATTTTTTTCACCTTGTTTTTAAACAACCGAGGGGGGGGGGCTGGGGCCATTTAAAACTTTGCCCAGGGGGAAATTTTTCCGGTTTTTTTCGGGGGGGGGGGGGGGGGGGAAAAAAAACATGGAAAACGGGGGGCCTTTTGGGCTTTAAGTGGCTTAACCAAAACCCCTTTTGGACCGGTGTTTTTTTTTTTTCGGGACCCCCCCCCCCCGCGCTGTTTCCTGGGCCATAGGGGGAGGTTGGGCGGGGCAAAAAAAAAAACCGGGGGAGCTTTTTTTCTCGGGGGGGGAAAACCCAAAAACTTCCTTAGTTTAAATTTTTGCTAAGCGGAACGTGGGGGGTGGCGGGAAAAAAGAAGGTTTTGAAGGGATTGGGAGGGAAAAGTTTGGGGAAACCCCCCGCTTTGGGTTTGGGGTCCGAACCGGTGGGACCCAAAATTTTTTGGGTTTTATTTGCTGAACCCCCCCCCCCCCAACAAAAAAAAACGGCCCTTCTTGGCGGGCTGGGGGATTTTTGGGCCCCCCGAAGGGGGGGGGGCAAAAAGATTTTTTCCCAAAAAAAAAAACCCCCCCTGACAAAGGATCCCCGGGGGGGAAACCCCCCCCCAATCATTTCGGTACGGGAAAAAAAAAAAACTAAAAAACAGGGGTTTTGGAAAAAAGGGCGGGCTTTTTTTTTTCCCCAAATAAACCAAGGGGCGGAAGAAAAAAACCCAAGGGTTGGGAAAAAAATCCGGTTGTTTAAATTCCCGGGCCCCCCCGGGGGGGGGGCCCGGAAAACAATTTTGGGGTGGGGGGATTTAAAAAAACCCCCAAACCCTGGGGGGGCCAAAAGGCCCTTTTTCGGTTACCCGGGGTCCCCCAAACCGAAATTTTTTCCCAAAAACTTTTTGGGGCCCCCGGCACCAATTGCCCCCCCAAAACACCCTTTAAACCCGGGGGCCCCTTTTTTTCTTGTTCGAAACCGTTTTTTGTGGGGGCTTTTCGTTTTTTTTTTTTTTTTTAACCCCCCATGGCCGGGTTTTTTTTGCGGGGGCCCAAGGGCCGGAAGATAAAAAGTCTGTTGAAAAAACCCCCAAAGCCCCAACTTTTTTGGGCAAAAAAACCTGGGGGGGGGCCCACCCCGTTGGAACCCCCCCCCCCCCTTTGGTCCTTTCCGTTTTTGATTTTTTAAACTTTTCTTCCGGGGGTTTTGGACAGGGGGGGGGCTCCGGGGCCCGCCCAAAGGAAAAATTTTTTTCACGGTGGAAAAGGAAAATAAAAAACCAAAAAGCCAAAAAAGGCGAAAAAAAAAAAACCCCAATTTTTTTTGGCTCCCCCCCCCCAAACTTTTTCCCAAAAATGGGGGCCAAGGGCAAAGGGCCAAACCCGGTTTTTGAAAAAAAGTTTTTTTCGCCAAATTCCCGGTTTTTAAAGCCGGGAAAAAAAGGGGAAAACCCCCAAAAGCTTTTTTGGAAAATTATCAAAACCCCCAGGGGGGTAGGGGTGGGGGATTTGTTAATTTTTTTCCGGAAGGGGGCCCCCTTTTTTGTTTTTTCCCCCCGCCCCTCGTTCTTTGGGATTTTTTTTTGTTTTGTTGCTTGGGAAGAAAAATTCCAGGGGGGGGGGGCGGGGGAAGTTTCCCCCCCCCCCAAAACTGGGATGGGGCCGGGCCCCAAAAGTTGACAAAAAACAAAACCCAAAAATGGTTTTGGATGTTTGGCCCCGGGGGGGGATTTTCAATTTTTCCGAAAAAAACCATTTTGGTGGGGGCTCCCCCGACCCCAAACCGGATGTTTGTTTGTTTCCCAAATTTTCTTTGGATTGTTGGATGGAACAGGGCCCCCCAAAATTTTTTTTTCCCCCCCCAACCCACCCCCCAATTTAAAAAAACCCAAGCTTTATTCGGGGGGGGGCGCCCCCAACCCGATTTTAAAGGTTAGGGGTTGTGCTGGAAATTTTTGAAAAAAAATTTTCTTTCCCCCGCGGCTGGGGAAAAAAAAAGGCCCATTCAGGGGGCCCAAGGGGGGGGGGGAAGGTGGGATTTGAAAAAAATCCTTGGGCTTTTTGATTCGAAAAAGAAAAAACCCTCCCGGGCGCATTGATTTTTTTTGCCCCCCCGGGGGAAAGATTTTTTCCCCCGGCCCGGAAAAAAAAACCACCCCTTCGGTCCAAGCCGGGAAAAAAAGTGCTGGGGGAAAACCCGGCGGCCCCCCCTTTCCGAAAAACCCTTTTTTCTTTTTTTTGGCCCGGTTTTTTTTGGAAAAAAATTGCCCGGGGGGGGGGGGGGGGCAAAAACTTTGGGAAGAAATTTGCTTTGGCCGCGCCGTTTTTTGGGAAAAAACCGGGGAATTTGTTGGGGCCCCCTTTTCAAAAATTTCCCCCGTTTGGGGGCGAACCCCCCCAAAAAAAGGGAAAATTTCATCAAACCAAAATTTTTGTTTTTTTTTTCCAAAAAAAAAAATTTTTTCGCGGGGGGGGCCCTTTGGGGCCTTTCTCGATTTCGGGTTTATTTCTACCGGGGGGCCGGGATTTTTTTTTCCAATTTTTTTTTTTTCAAAATCCCAACGGGGGGGTGGTGGGGCCTCCGGGTCGTTTTTTCCGCATTTTTTTTTTCCCCCAAACTGCGGCTTTAAAACCCCCCAAAGGGCGGGGTTTGTTCCCCATTCCTTGGGTTTTTTTTTTTTTTCCATTCGGGGGCTGGGACTCGGGGGGGGAAGTTTTTTTTTTTTTTCCAAACGGGGGGGGCCCCCCCCCCGCCGGGGGCCCCCCCGGGCGGCTTGAAAAGGCTTTTTCCCAGGGGCCGGGCCAAATTTTTTGGGGGGGGCTTTTTTGGGGGGGGCCCGGTTTTTTTCGGGGGGGGGTTTTTCAAAAAGGGGGGGCCGCAAGGGCGGGGGGCCCCCAAAAAAAAAAAAAAAGGCCGCGCCGGAAAAAAACAAAAGGGGGCTGAAAGGGGGATGTTTCTGAGCTTATGGGGAAATTTGGGTTTCGGCGCAAAAAAATTTTTTTTTTCAGCCCGGGGAAAAAAAACCCCAAAACTTTTTGGGGCTGTTGACCCTGCGCCGGGGGCCCCCCCGAGGGCTTTGTTTCCCTTCCGGTGGCAAAAAAAAAGAGGCGGGGGGGGGGCCCGGGCCCAAAAGGGGGGCCCACTTTTTTTTTCTTTTCCCCCTGGGCTCGGCGGGCGGGGGCCCCCCAACCCCCTTTTTTCCCAAGTTTCCCTTTTTTTTTTTCCCCAGGGGAAAAAAGCCCCCCCCCCCAAATGTGGAAATTGCTTCAAGTTTAAATTTTTTTTTTTTCCTTGGGCCGGGCATTTTTTTCCCCCCCCGCCGTGTTTTGGCCTTTGGCAATTTTTTTTTTTTTTAACCCCCCCAGGGGAAATTTAAGCGGGGGATGGGGGGGGGTTGGGGCTGTCTTTTTTTTTTGTGGGTTGCGCCTTTTGTTTGGGGGCCGGGGGCCCCTAATTTTTTCCCCCGGGCAGGTTCCCCCCAAACCCCACAAAGGGGGGCCAAAAAAAAAACCAAAAGGGCCGGGATTGGGGGGGGACCCCTTTCGTTTTTTTTTGAAGGGGTTTAAAAAGAAAGTAAAAGCGGGTTTTTAAATTTTTCCACCCGGGGCAGGGCAAGGGGGCTTTATGGGGGGGGCTTTTGGAGGTTCCGCGGGGGGGAACTGGGCCCCGTGCGGCTCGCGGCGGGGGCAAGAGGGGCATGTGGAAAAAAAAAGGCTGGTTTAAAACTGTTTTGAAAGTCCCGGCGCCCCCCGGCGGCCCCTTTTCCCAAACCCCAGAAATTGGCAGAAAAAAGCCCCCAGGATCCCCGGCCCCAAGGGTTTCAGGGGGCGGCGGAAAAAAAGGGCGGTTCGTTTTTTTATCGGAGGGGGGGGTTGGGGGGATTTTCCTTGGGCGGGGGATGGGGGGGCCCCCAAAAAGGGGGGGGGGGCAAAGCGGCCGGGGCCCCCAAAGGGGTGATTAGGGGGGGAAAAAAGGGGGGCCCCCGGCCCGGGATGGAAGGGGCCTTTTTCCCGGGCCACCCCCCAGGTATTGACTAAATTTTTTTTTTTTCTGTTTTCAACCCAAAAAATTCCGGGCTAATTTTTTTTCCTAAAAAATTTCCCTGGGCGACCCCCCCCCGGGGGGGCGGCTGGGAAGCAAAGGATGGGGGACAAATTTTTAAAGAGGCAGGGGGGCCCAAAGGGGGGGACCATTTGTTTCGAGGTTTTTCAAAAAATTACCTGGGGGGGCCGTACCCCCGCCGAATTTTTTCTGCCGGCCAAGGCGGGGGGTTGGAATTTTTCCCGGGATCAATTTTTTTTGCGGGGGGGCCCCCCCAAAAGGGGGCCCAAAGGGGTGGGCCCGGGGCCCACCATTTTCTTTTTCCAAACCGGGTTTTCTTCAATTTTTTCCATTTTTTCTGGGGTTTTTATTGTTTGAGGCCCGGGGCCCAGGGGGGCCCCCCCCCAAAACCCTTCCGGGGCCCTTGGGTTTTTTTTTTTTCCCCAAAATTTACCGCGGGGAGGTAAAACAAAAAGGGCACGGCCGGCGGCTGCCCCAACGGGGCGGCTTTTTTTTGCTTTTCCAGAGTGCCAAGGCCCCAAAAAGGAAGGGGCTGGGGGGGGGGAAAAAAGGCAAAGGGGAAAAACCCCAAAAATTTAAATTTTTTTTTTTTTTCAAAAGGGTCCTTTTAATTCGCCGGGCCCCCCCCAAAAGGGGGCCGGTTATGGGGGCGCCCCCAACCCATTTTGGAAATTTTTTTTTTTCCAGTTTCAAGCCAATTTTCGGGTTTTTCGGGGGGGGGGCGGGGGGGGGGGGGGGCCCCCCCCCCCCCGGGGCTTGGCCCCCCCCCAAAACCCCTCGGGGGAAAAAAAATTTTTGAAACCCGCGGGGGGGCGGGGCTTTTGCTTGGGGGGGAACTTTGGGGGAAAGGATTCCGGGCTATTGCCCGGGGCCCCGGATATTTTTCGGGGGAACCCCCCCCAAAATTTTTAATTTTTTCCAAGGGGTGGGAACCAAAAAAAGGGGTTTGATTTTTTTTTTTTCGCAACCCCCCCCCCCCCCCCCGGGGCTTTTAATGAAATGCCCGGGGGGCCCCCCCCCGTTTTTTTTCCAGTAATACCCCCACGTTGGAACCCACCGTTTTTGGGAAAAAGGGCCTTTTTATGGGGAAAGTGAAGTTTTTTGGGCCCGGCCGGCGGGCTTTCTTTCCCCATTTTTTTGTCTCCCGGCCCCGGAAAATTTTTTTTTTTTTCCCCCGGGCCCCCGAAAAGAAATTCCCCAAGAAAAAAATTTGCGGCCCCCAAAACCGGAATATAAAAATTTCCCGGTTCTTTGGGTTGGGGATTTGATGGCCCCCCCCAAAAAAAAAAAAAAACCCAAAAAAGGGGTTTCAAATTTTTGGGCCCGGTTGGTTCCCAAAACCCCAGTTAATTTTTTTTTTTCCCCCCCCGGCTTTGGGGGGAATGGGGCTTTTCCCATGTGGACCAAAATCAAAAAGGGGCGGGGGCCCGCCGGGGGGGGGAACATAACTTTTTTTTTCCCCCCCCCACGGGGGGTTCCAAGTTTTTTTCCCCCCGGGGGAAAATTACGGATTTAAAAAGGGGCCTGGGGCTTTTTGTTTAACCAAAAAAGCATTTATTTCGTAAACATTTGAATTTTTCAAAGGGTTTTTCTATTTTTATTCCCGGGCCCCCTTTCCTTTTTCGGGCAAAAACCCGATGGTTCTTGAAAAAAATTGGTCGTTTTTTGGTTAGGTTTTCCCCCACCCAAAGGGGGAAAAAAAACGAATAAAAAGCGTTTTTTTTCCCGGTTTTTTGCTCGGTTTTGGGCCCTTTTTTTTCCCCAAAAACCCCCAACCCAAAGCGGGGGGGGGAAAAAAACCCCTTTTTTTTTGGGGAAATTTGTTTTGCCCTTCCCGCGCCCAAAAACATTCCCAAGGGATGGCAGGGGGGGGCAATTTTCCCGCCCCCCAACCCGGGGGCCCCCCCAAACCCCCGTTGGCGGAAAAACCCGCGGGGGGGAAAAATTTGGTTTTTGATTGGGGGGACCAAATTTTTTTGGGGGGGGGAAAACTTTTCCCCAATTATGGTCCTTTTTTTGGAACCCCAAGGGGCCAATGCGGGCCCTTGCGGCTCCTGAAAAAAGGGTTTTCCCCCCCCAAGGATTTAAAATTTCCGTTTTTTTCCCTTTGATTGAAGTTTTTGCTTCCGGGGGAAACTTTTTGCTGGCGCCAAATTTTTTTTTTTTTTTTTTTTTCTTGGGGGGCCGGATTTTTTGATTTTCCCGGAAAATGGGGGCCCCGGCCGGCGATGTGGGGCTTCCAGGCCGGGGGGGCAAGGGGGTTTTTTAAAAACCCCCACCTAACCCCCGCCCCCCCCCAAAAACCGGGGGGCTGGTTTTTGGGTTTTGGGGGTTTTTTTCAGGAAAAGTCAAAGGGGGAATTTTCCCCCTTGAAAAAAAGGAACCCCAGGTTTCCGCTTTTTTTTTTTTCCCATAAACCCCCCAGCCGGGAAAAAAAACGGTTTTTCTTTTTTTTCCCAGGGGGCGCAAAAAAACCCAAGGGAAAAAAAAAAAACCAAGTTTAAACCCCGGACTTGGGCCTTTGCCCCTTTTCGTAAAAAGGTCAGGGGGACCCCAAAAAAAAAAAAGGGTTTTTTTTCTTTTTCGGGGGGCCCTTCCCCGCCCCCCGGGCCCCCCCCCCCCAGGGGGGGGGGGGGGGGCCCCCCCACCGGGGGGGAACCCAATTTTTTTTTTTTTCCCCCAAATAATGGGGGGGATGGCCCCGGCCCCCCCCCCGGGCCCCCCCCCCCCACCCCGTCGGCCCTTGGCCAAGACTTCCGGAATCGGCCCCCTTTGCGGCTTTTCCTCCCCAAGAAATTTCCTTTTTTCGGGCCAAGGGGGGGGCCAAGGGGGCCAACCTTAAAAAATTTTAAAACCCGAAGAAAAAAAAAAAAAAAAAAAAAAAAAAACTTTTTTCATTTTGTTTTTGGGTCTTTTTTCCTTTTTTCCTGTTGGTCCGGGGTTTTTTGATTTTTTTTCCCGGGCGGGGCCATTTTTGACATAACGTAAAGGGGAAGGGGGCAAGGACCGGGTTGATTTAAAATTCGGTGAGGATGTTTAAAGTCCGGGCGAAAAAACCCCCCGGGCCCCAAAAAATTTTTTTTTTTTTTTTTTTTTTTTTTTTTCCCAGGGGGGCCGGAAAAAAAAAAAAACCAAAAAAAAACGATTTTTTCCAAAGGGGGGCCCCCCACGGGCACCCGGAACCGCCGTTCCCCTAAGAAATTGTTGTGGCGGGAAGGGGAAGCTTTTTATTTTGGCCTAACGCCAAGTTTCCCAACCAATTTGTTAGGGGAACCCCCCGGGCGGTTTCCACTGGGGGCGGAAAAACCAAACCCATGGGGAAAAAAACCCCCGCCCCCAAGATTTCCCCGGTATTTGGCGAAAAAAGCGTGGTTACATTAAAAAAAAAACCGCGGGGGGTGAAAGGGGGGGCAAAGAGGTTTTTTTCAAAATTTTATTTGGGGGAAATTTTCCACCCAAATGGGCCCCCACAAAAACCCCCCCCCATAAAATTAAAATAATGAAAAATAAGGTCGCCACCCCGGGCGATTTTTGATTTGGCGATGCCCCCCAAACCCGGGGGGGGGCCGGGACTTTGGTTTAAAAAACCCCCCGGCCAAAAAACTTGGCGGCCAAAACCCCCCCAAACCCCGGGATTTGGGCTTTTTAACCCAAGTAAGGGGGCCCGCATTTAAAAATTTTTTCCCCCTCGGGGGCATTTTTTCAGGGGTTTTTTGGCCAGGGGGCAAAAGGGGGGGCCTTTTTCTCGGGCCCTTGGTTATTTGCCGGGGGCAATTTTTCCCCGATTTTCCCAAGGCCCCCCCCGGCCCCCCGGTTTTCGGGGGCCCCCATTGGGGTGGGTGGCGGGAAAAAGGCCCGGGATGGCCCCCCCCAAAAGGCGGGGCCAAAAACCCCAAGATAAAAAGGGATTTTTTCCCCCAAAGGGGGGAAAACCCGGGCGTTATTTTTTTCCAAAAAGCGGGGGCAAAAATTCAAAAGGTTGGCTTTTCCGGCCCCCATTTGCCCCTTTTTCCCCCGGCCCCCCAAAACCGGGAAAAAAAACCAGGCCCAAAAGCTTTGGGGAGGGTCGCGGGAAACGGGGAAACCCCCCCCCAAAAAAGGGGCCGTTTTTAAAAGGTCCCCAAAAAAAGTAATTTTGGGGGGGGGGAAAACCCAATTCCCCGCAAAAAAAAAACCAAAAAAGCACCCGGACGCCCGGGCGAAGCCCCCCCGTTTTTTGAGGGGGGGATGGGATTTTGGCCGTGAAAAACGGGGCCTTAAACTGGGGGAAAAACAGGGGGAATTTAAAACCCAAAAGGGGGGGGGAAATTAATTTAAAAGGGCAAAAGGGGGGCACCATTTTCCACCCCCCCCGCCCCCCCCCCCCAAAAGCCCAATGGCCCCCGGAAAAGGCGGCAAGAAATTTTTTTCAAAAAAAACCCCAAAGGGGGGGGGCCGCATTTGGGTTTCCCCCCAAAGGGCCTTTTGCCGGCCCCCCCCCAAACCGGCCCCAAACTGAATTTTTTTTGGGCCCCGGGGGGGAACCCCCAAAAGGCTACGGGGGGCCTGGGCAAAAACGGGGAATTTCGGGGAAAAAAACAAAAAAAAACTTGGGTGGGGTTAAGGGGGCGGGGGGGGAAAAAAAAACTCGGGCAAGGCAAGGTATAGAAAAAAAAACCCCAAAAAAAAACAAAAAATTTCGGCCGGGTAAGAGCTGGGGGGGGCAACCCCCCGGGGGGGCGTTTTTCATTTTGGCGGCCACCCCATTAAAAAAACCCCCGCCCAGTTTTTTTTGCAAAAAAAACCAAATTTTTCCCCCCCAAAAAAAATCCCAAAATTGGGGCCAGTGGGAATTACGGGGGGGGGGGCCCCCTTTGATGGAGGGACCCCGGGCTCAAGGGGGGCCCTACGGGGCCCCAAGGCGGGCCAAAAAAAATTCCCCAAAGCCCGGGGCGGCCAAACGCGGTGGGGGAAACCGATAAGAATGGTCTTTTCACGCGCCGCCCGGGGGGAAAATTTCCGGTAAGGGGGTAGGGGGGGCGCCCCCAAAAAAGGGGGGGGGGCCCCGGGAACCAAGTTTCCCCTTTTTTTTTCGGGGGGGGCCCCCCCGCAAAAAAAAGAAGGCGGTTTCCCCACCGGTTTTTCCCCCAACCGGGGGGAAACCCCCCCCCCCAGGGGGCAAGATTAAAAAAAAAACCCCCCCGGCGGGCGGCCAAAAAAAAAAAAAAAAAATTCATTTGTTTTTAAACCCCAGTGGGGGCCAAACGTTTGGGGCCCCGCAAAGGGGGCCCAAAGGCCGTAACCCCCGGGGGGCCAAAAAAACAAAAACCTTCCCCCCAGGGGCTTTTACCCCCACCAAAAAGGGGCCCCGAACCCCCGGGGAACCCAGTGGAGGGGCCCAAAACCCCAAATCCCCAGGGCGCCCAAGAAAATTTCCCCAAGAGCATTTTTTTTCCCCAAAAATTTACGGGGGGGCGGGGGGGCTCCCCTCCGCGCTTTTGGAATTTAGGTTTTTTGTTTGGGGCCTTTTTTTTTTCTTTGGGGCCCCACCGCCCCGGGGAATTTTTTTTTTTTTTTTTTCCAAACAAAAAAAGCCCCCCGGGGGCGGGGGCCCGGGCTTCGCCCGGGGGGGAAACGTGGACCCGGGGGGCGGGGGGCCAAAAAAGGGGGCCGGATTTTTTGCTTTGGAAAAGAAAAAAACCCGGAAATATTTTTTTTTTTTCATTTTCAGCGGGCAAAAAAAAAGGGTAAGGAAAAAAAGGGGGGGGGGCCCCACGCCCCCCCCCCCCCGCCGGGGGGGGGGGGGGCAAAAAAGGGGCGTTTTGAAAAAGGGGGGGCCTTTTTTTTTTTTTTTTTGGGCCCCCCCCCAAAAACCGGGGGGAAAAAAAAAAAAAAATGCCCCCAGATTTTTTTTTTTTTTCCCCAAGGGGAAACCCTGGGGGAAAGAAAAAAAAAAATGGGGGGGGCCCCCAACCCCCCCCGGGCCCCCCCCCAAAAAAATACCAAAAAAAAAAAAAACCAAATTTGGGGGGGCCCCCCCCAGGGGGGGCCCGGCCCCCCAAAAACCCCCCAAAGCCCCCCCCATTGGGGGGGGGGGGGCCTTTTTGCCCCCCCCCCAGAATTTTTTATTTTTTCGGGGGGGTTAAAAAAAAAAAAAAACCTTGGGGCCCGGATTTTTTCTAAAAAAAAAAAACCCCCCAGCCCCCAAAAAAAAAACCTGGGGGGAAAAAAAAGGGGGGGCCCCAAAACCCCGGACCCAAGGGGCAAAACCCAAAATCGGCCCAAAATGGCAAAAAAGGGATTTTGGCCCAAAAAAAAAAAAAAAAAAAGAAAAAATTTGTGGGGGGGGGAAAAAAAGGGGGAAGGTTTTTTCTCCCCAAAAGGTGGGAAAGGGGGGTTTTTCATTAAAAAAGGATTTTTTTTTGAATTTTTTTTTTTTTCTCCCCCCACCCCCCCAAAATGCTTTGGGGGCCCCCCAAGGGAATTTTTTTTTTTTTTGTTTTTCCCCCTGGTGGGGGGGAAAGGGGGGGGCTTTTTGTTTTCCGGGTGTTTTGGAAAAACCTTTGAGTTTCGGGAATAAAAGTTAAAAGGGGCCAAGAAAGGGCCCCCCCCCCCGCCCCCCCCGGGCCTTTTTTGAGGCAAAAAAAAAAAAACTTTTGAAAAAAAAAACCCCCTTCAGAATTTTTTTTTTTTTTTTTTTTTTCCCCCAAAAAAAAAAAAAATGGTGGGAAAAACCCCCCCCTTTGGACAAAATTTTTTTTTTGTTTTTTTCCAAATGGGGGGAAAAAAAAAAAACCTTGAAATTTTTTTTCCCCCAACCCCATGGCCAAAAAAACCAAAAAAGCGAAATTTCGACCGACCCCTTGCCGGAAGGGCAAGGAAATTGGGGGATGTGTTTTTTGGGCCCGGGAGGGGCCTTTGGTTTTTAAAAAGGCAAAAAAGAAGTTTTTTTTTTTTGGCCCCCCCCCCCCCGGGGGGGGCGGGGGGGGGAATTATTTCCCATTTTTTTTTAAAAACTATTGTTAAAGAAGGGGGAAAAACCCCCCCCCGGGGTGGGCTGCGGGTTTTTTTTTTTTTCCCGGGGGGCCGGCCCTTTTAAATTTTTTTTTCTGCTTTTTTTTTTCTTTTTTTTCCCCCCAAAAATTAAACCCGGGGTGGGGCCCGGGCGAAAAAAAAAAACCCCCCCGTGAATTTGGCCCCCCCCCAAAAAAATGCCCGAAAGGGGGGGGGGGGGGGGGGGGGGGCCCATTTCCCTTGCGGGGGCCCCCCCCCCCCAAAAAAGGGGGAAAAAAAAAAAAAAAAAAAAACCCCAAAAAGGGCCCCCCCCCCCCCGTAAGGGGGGGAGGGGGGGGGGGGCTTTGTTGTATTTTTATTTTTGCCCAAAAAGGGAAAAAAAAAAAAAAAAAAAACCCTTGTTTTTTCCCGCTTGTATTTTTGGGGCCCCGGGGCCAAGGGGGGAAAGGGGGGAAAAAGCGGGCGGGGGCCCCCGGGGGGGAAGATATTTTTGGGGGGCGGGGTCCAAAAAAAAAAAAATTTTTAAAAAAAAAAAAAATTTTCCCCCCCTTTTTTTTTTTTTTTTCTTTTTTTTTTTTTTTTTTTTTTTTTTTTTCCTTTTTTTTTTTTTTTTTTTTTTTTTTTTTTTTTTTTTTTTTTTTTTTTTTTTTTTTTTTTTTTTTTTTTTTTTTTTTTTTTTTTTTTTTTTTTTTTTTTTTTTTTTTTTTTTTTTTTTTTTTTTTTTTTTTTTTTTTTATTTTTTTCT